>WNFD01000032.1_pt1 | contig 114066 bp, 117 predicted proteins | sample 5400491 | NCBI WGS metagenome assembly WNFD01 (sample SAMN13153343, study PRJNA577476) | soil metagenome | isolation source: 120 cm saprolite under Douglas fir tree site 2 hole 2 replicate 2 | place: USA:California | collected 2015-04-18 | reverse complement strand
TGGCTTCCCGAAGCCCTGAGGATTCTCCGCGACGATCAACCCAACATCGAAGTCATCGTGCACAGCCAGCTATCGCCCGACCTTGCAAGGGGGCTCCTTCAGGGCAAACTCGATGTGGCCTTTCTCCGGCGGGAAGAGCAGGTGCCGGGCCTGGCATTCAAGCTTTTGACCAAAGAGACCCTTGTCGTCTTTCTGCCCAGCGATCATCGCCTCGCCACGCATGATACTATTCGCCCGCAAGACATCCCGCGCGAAACGTTCATCAGTGTTCCCAAGACGACATCACCTGCTCTCAGGGCTGTCATCGACGGTTACGCAGCGCGCACCGGAATCGATCTTACACCTGACCACGAGGTCGATAATATTTCGATGGCGATCTCGATGATCGTATCCACGCGTGGCGTCGCCTTGTTGCCCCTTTATGCGCAAAATCTTCTTCCGCCGTCGGTCGTCAGCCGTCCGTTGCAAGGCGAAGCACCGACGATTGATCTGGTGATCGGCTATAACAGGGCGAACACATCCTCGCTTCTCAAAGTGTTTCTCTCCAGGGTGGACGACCTGATCGCGCTTGGTAGAGGAAGCGCACCGAACATGCGCTCACCGGAAGATCTGGCGCTCCGGCGCCAGTGACGCCGATATCAGGGAATGATCCGGTCGCGCCGAAAGTCTGAAAACATGCGAAGAAACATCTCCTCAGTGTCTACCAGGTCGTGGAATCCGAAACGGCGGGCCTTACTCGTATCCGAGACGATGTCGTAGTCCGATGCGAAGACGTTGTCCGGGTAGCCCCACGCTGCGATCTCTTCAAAACGGAACTTCTGCAATCCGTTCTGTTCGATGATTTTGTCCCAGATTGGTCCCTTGTCCGCCATGGACCGCGCAAGGTTGATGTGTCGTGGCGGGGCCAGCTCCATCCCAAAGAAGTTAGCGAATTTGGGCCACAAGTTCTCCCACCTGATGAGATCGCTGTTGGTGATGTTAAAAGCCTGGTTGGCGCATTTCGGATCGGTTGCCATCCACTCGACGGCCTTTGCCAAAAGGGCAGCGTCCGTACACTGGTAAAGTGCGGTAAAGGCTCCCGGCTTGCCCGGAAAGCTGAGAGGCAGCCCCAATGCCTTGCAGACGTTCGCATAGACGGCGATCGCCAGGGTCAGGTTCATCGGTCCTCCCGTGGAGAACCCGCAAACCGCGTGCGGACGCCCGACCGACCAGGTCCAGCGCTTGCCTTTCTGGAATTCTTCAAGAAAGTCCTGCTGATCGTAATAGAAATTCGGCGGCATATGCCGCGGATCGTCTTCCTTGGTCGGAGTCTTGTAGGGACCGAGATGATTTCCGTACCACCTGGTGCCCTGAGAGAGATGAACATGATCGAGCGCAGGTGACGCGGCCTCGACAGTCCTGACGAGGTTGAAGAACATGTTGGCGTTCGCCGACACGGTCTCGCCGGGATCTGAGCGCTCCGTAATTGCGAAATAGAACAGGTGCGAGATATTCGTGAGTGGCCCCAGCTTCGTCCGGCAATCAGCGAGGTCGAGAAGATCTACGGCGATGTGTCTGTAGTCGCCGGGATTCTGGGGCTTGCGGCGCGAAACCGCGACGATATCCCAGCCCCCCTGCTCTAGCAGGTGCGCCAGCATGTAACCGCCGGCGAGGCCTGAGGCACCCGTGACAAGTGCGGTACGCTTTGCCTTCGACATTTGTATTCTCTCCTGTAGTTCGCCCCGGCGCGAGATCGGGACTCACCGGCATGCCCCATCAAAGTTGGGCCCACCGAGGTCGGTTAGCAGATCTCGTCGACGCGGTCCGGATAAAAGGCGACGTAATCCTTGATCTGCGACATCGCTTCAAACGGGGTCTCATAAGTCCACACCGCGTTGCGCGAACGATCCCCACCCGCCGGAATGCTGTAGTAGGAAGCGTCGCCCTTGTAGGGGCAGTAGGTGGTGTGTTCGCTGCGCGTGAGCGCGGCCATATCGACATCGCGACGGGGAACGTATTGAACGGGCGGATAGGACGTCTCGCGGAGCGTTAACGCGTCGTTTGTGTCGGCGATAATCTTTCCGCCGACTTTGACCGCGACGCGAGACGGGTTCGGTTCGATCGAAATGGGATGGTCGGGCCCCGCTATCTTTATCAATCTGTCAGCCATCATGTTTCTCCTTCTGAATTGAAAGCGGGTCGTGCGAAGCCTTCGACGGTGACCAAGTGACGATGCGGTCGCGCATGAGGGTTCGGCCAAATTCAGCCGATCGCGAATCCCTCGTACCCTCGTTCGGCGCTTTCGTTGCATTTCGCCATGTACGTCGCGAGACCACCAGTGAAGGACAGCATTTCACGCCGTTTGCCGGGAATGTTCGCGCCGAGATACCAGGAGTCGGCGCGCGGGAAGAGAGTCGCATCCGCTAGAGCGCTTACTTGCGTCCGCCATGCTTCCTCCGCAGCCGCCGTCGCCTCGAACCGCGCCCAATCGTGTTGTCGAACGTGGTCGAGAATCTGAGCGATCCAGTCGCCCTGAAGCTCTGCGCAAGTCGGCCCGTTGGCGAAAGCGTTCGGGCTGTGAGGGCCATAAACGAAGAGAAGATTCGGAAAGCCCGCCGTGGCCATTCCGAGATGGGCGCGCACGCCCTTGGCCCACTTCTCCCTCAGCGTCTCGCCTTCCGTGCCGCGGATATCGATGCTGGTCAGCCCGCCGGTCACGGCATCGAAGCCGGTAGCCAAGACGAGAACATCCAGGTCGTGCTCGCCGGCCGCCGTCTTGATTCCGCTCCGCGTCACTCGTTCGATCGGGGTTTTGCGGAGATCGACAAGGCTCACGTTGGGCTGATTAAAGACATCAAAGAAATTCTGTTCGAGGGACGGCCGCTTCGTGCCGTAGGGATGAAGCGGTTCTGTCGGTGCGAGTATCTCGGCAACCGCAGGATCTTTGATCCGCGCCCGCGTTTTGTCGCGCCAGAAATCGTAGGCGGCACGGTTTGATTGTTCGTTTACCAGCAAGTCGTTGAACGAGCCAACCCACGGCGCAAGACCTCCGATCTCCCAAATGCGTTCGAACGTCGCTCGCCGCTCGTCTTCGGACACCTCGGACGCTGACTTTTCGAGAGGATCGTAGTCGAACCCTCCGAAGGTCGTCCTGCGCTTCTGATAGGCGCGTGGATAGTCCTCCTTCATGCGGCGGATCGTGTCGTCGTCGAGTTTCCTTTGTCGCATCGGCAAAGCCAGATTAGGCGTGCGCTGGAATACGGTCAGGTGGGCCGCCACGGCAGCGGCCTCTTGAGCCATCTGCACGCCGCTCGCTCCTGTACCGATGACCCCGACCCGCTTGCCCGCCAGGTCGAGACCCTGCTGCGGCCAAAGCGCTGTGTGATGGCGCTCCCCGGCGAATTCGCTGAGGCCTGGTAACTCCGGTACGTAGGGCTTCGAACCTAAGCCTGTGCAGAGCACGAAATAGCGAGCCCTCGTGACCGAACCATCGCTGGAACGGACAGTCCAGCGATTGCGCACCGGGTCGAATTCCGCCTCGTTCACGCGCCTGTTGAAGCGAATGTCCCGACTAAGGTCGAGTTTTTTGTCGACGTAATGGAAATACTCGCGAATCTCCTGCCACGAGGGATATAGCTCGCTGAACTTCCAATCTCGCCACAGATCGTCGCGCGAAAATTGATACATTGGGCCGGGAGAATCGACGCGGGCTCCCGGATAACAATTCCAATACCAGACGCCGCTAGGACCGTCCCCGGCCTCGAACACCTGGACAGACATACCCAGGCTACGCAGACGGTCCAGAAGGTGGAATCCGGCAAATCCCGCGCCGACAATGATGACATCGAGTTCTTCGGTCTCGGCGTTGGCCGGCCGCTTCTTCGCAATCGTGCTCATATCGTCAATTCCCTCGAAAATTTGCGATCGGATCAGTTCGCGCTGTGTCCACCGTCGACGTTGAGGATGTGACCCGTCATGAATTTGGCTTCGTCCGACCCCAGGAAGACGATACCGTCAGCGACCTCCTCGGAGATTCCGAGCCGACCCAGCGGAACCTGCGTCGCCAGGGCCGCCTTGTTCTCGGCAGTGCCGGTGAAGCGGGTCAGCATGCCGGTGTCCGTGGGGCCGGGTCCGACGGCGTTGACGCGAATTCCTGACTTGGCGACTTCGAGCGCTACCGACTTGGTGATGCCTTCGACGGCGTGCTTGGCGCCGACATAGATCGAGGCGAAAGCCGCGCCCTTGTGGCCGTAGGTCGAGGAGATGTTGATGATGCTACCGCTCCCCTGTGCCTGCATGGCGCGCACCTCGTGCTTCATGCTCAGGACCACGCCGAGAACGTTGGTGTCGAAGGTCGCGGCAAAGCTTTCCGCGGTCTGGTCCGTGATTGGACCAACCTGGCTTTCGGTGGCGGCATTGTTCACCGCGACATCAAGTCGACCAAACCGCGCGACGGTTTTGTCGATCATGGCGCGGACATCATCCTCCTTGCGGACGTCGGCGTTGATGAATTCGGCCTCCGAACCCAAAGAGCGCAGTTCCTTAACGAGCATTGCCGACCTCATCACGCCGACCCGCAACAACTACTTTTGCGCCCTTCCTGGCGAAAGCGACGGCGGCGGCGCGCCCGATGCCAGTGAGGCCACCGGTGATCAAAACAACGGGCTTATTCATGATCATCTCCATGATTAATTTTGATTTTCAGCTTTAGGACCCTTGTTAAGGCGGTCTCTTGCCGGTCAGCCTCTTGAGCGTTGGTTTCAGACAGTTGGACGCGCCTAGGGGCATGCAGTAGACTTTGGTCTGGAACATCATTTGTGAAATGAAATCACAATGGCCCGATTGGATGTAAATCGCTCCGGCGAGATGGAAGTCTTTGCGCGGGTCTTCGAACTCGGGGGGTTTTCCGCCGCGGCTCGCGCGCTTCGCATGACTCCTTCGGCGATCAGCAAGCTTGTCGGGCGTCTCGAGACCAGGCTCGGCGCGCGACTGGTCAATCGCTCCACGAGGGCTCTTGAGTTCACACCAGAAGGGCGATTGTTTTACGAGCGAAGCATGAGATTGCTCGCCGACATGGACGAGGTCGAGCGATCCGTTGCGGAAGCCGAGGTCCCGAAAGGAAAGATCAGGGTGAGCGCCAACATCCCGGTTGGACGGCAATTGCTGCTGCCGATCGTCCCCGCTTTCCTGGAAGCCTACCCGAAACTCTCTTTGGAGATATCCCTGACGGATCAGGTAATCGACCTGCTGGAACAGCGGACCGATGTTGCGCTGCGCAGCGGCCCGCTCAGGAGCTCCCAGCTCATCGCGCGCAAGCTTGGCGCTGCGCGGATGATAATCGTCGGTTCACCAGGCTATTTCGCGCGACACGGCATTCCGAAAACGCCGGACGAGCTGACGCACCACAATCGTCTTGGCTTCAGCTACGCGCGAGCGACAAAGGGCTGGCCGTTGATTGACAAAGGCGTGCAGAGAACGATACCGCCCTCGGGGAATGTTCAAGTTAGCGATGGCGACGCGTTGCGGGCGCTTGCCATCAGCGGTGTCGGACTCGTTCGGTTGGCCTCATTCATAGTCAGGGGTGATATCGCCGCCAATCGGCTTGTCCCTGTTCTTCAGAAGTTCAATCCCGGCGACATCGACGAACTGCATGCAGTCTATCTTGGGCAGGGTGGGCTCCTGCCGATCCGGATCCGCGTCTTCCTGGAGTTTCTGGCCCAGCAGATCAAAATCGGCGAGGCTCGGCCTTCCAGCCAAGCGTAACGCGCGTTGCACCGATCATCGTTTCTCCCCTTCGGCCGGCGCGGCTTCGTTCGCATTGTTGACAAGGGGTCATCTCCGCCACGGCGACGGCCAGCTGTGATGGGATGAGTTCGCGTCCCACGCTTCAGCGGTTGGTATCTTCGATACATCACTGAACCATCGTGCGAGACGTTGTGAAACGCCGAGAATTGACGTTCCGGCATTGCTGACTAGTATGAGAACGCACCGTACTGTGATGCCGCAAATTGTATATCGATCACCCGGGATGAACGGCCGCATCGCCAATTCGCCATTGAGCCAGCGATTTTCCGGTCTTAAGAACATCCGCAAATCCAGTCGGCCATGTAATCCGTAGCAAGGCGGATATTCCCGATGCTGTAGTGGTGCTCACTGCCCTGCCTTGTATGGATTTTCAGTTCCCGGCGCCGGCTACTCACGCGGTCGTTATAGGTCGGTCTTGCTCCCTCGAGTGAGATCTGCCGGCCTCCCCGTGACAAACCAAGATCGGAACCTGGATTCTGCAATCTTAGCATTTACTGGCACACAATTTTGCTGGCGAGCGCGATCGCCGCCACCTTGGCGGGCCGCCGCCCCAGCAACGTCGTAAGGCGGGGTCGATGCTGAATACCTTGGATCTTGGCGTGACCGATGACAGAAAGCCCGCCGCCACGAACGGCGGCGTGAAGCTACCGCCGGTTTGTCAATCGCGCGATGAAGACCGGCTGACGCCCGCGAGCATCACTCGATCTCAACCTTACAGGCATGCGTTTGGCTGCCGATCTTCAGGCGCGTAGTGCGGCTGAAGGACACCTTCAATTGCCGCCCCATATTGGTTGCCCCAACTCCGAAGCGAAAGCAGCACAGGCCCGAGACTCTGACCGAAGGGAGAGATTTCATATTCCACCTTCGGAGGAATCTGCGGATAGGCATGGCGCACGATCACGCCATCGGCCTCCAGTTCGCGCAGCTGGAGCGTCAGTATCCTCTGCGTGGCGTTAGGGATGGCCCGGGACAGTTCCATGAACCGCTTCTTGCCAGCGAAGAGATGAAAAAGGATCAGCGGCTTCCACAATCCGCCAATGACGGACAATGTCACTCCGACCGCACATCCGCTTTTTGCGTCAAACCTTTTTGGACGCATGGACGCCTCCATAAATGATTGTATCTTTTAGACCTATGCGCTCCGACGACACCACGGCACGAATCTGCGTTGGTGGAGCAGCCTGAAGCCCATTCCATCGCGCCGAAAAGCTCGCGCTACATTCGCGCCTCTGGCGTTTTTTGATGCAACCATCAATGCCATCGAACGGCTGTTTGGCGTCATGTGTTCATATCACATGACGATGCCAATACAATAGACCCCGATTGGGGAGACGGCATGCGGAAGGCCAAGGGGCATACAGACATCCTATACGAGCGGACTGAGAGGATTGTCACCCAGGACTTCGGACGACGGCTATCGCGGCGGCTGGAGTGACCGACTCTGCTAAAGCCGACGGCGTGCCTGGCGAGTGCGCTCGAAGCGCTAAGAGGTCATGTCAAGCATACCGTATGGGCCACCGCCTAGTTTCACGCCTCGGAACCCGGCGAGTACCTCCATAAATGATAGTACCCGCTTTAAATGTGCCTTCTTGTGGTCGTAAGGGCGCTCCGTTAGGCCGTTGGACAGCGAAACACCAATCCAGGACACGACGATGACGTTCAAGGCATTGCTGGCAGAAAAGACAGGTGAGAAGATTTCGACCAAAGTGGTCGAAATGAACGAGCAAGAACTTATGCCTGGAGACGTCTCCATCGCGGTGGATTATTCAACCGTGAACTATAAAGACGCGCTGGCCATTACGGGACGCGCCGAAGTCATTCGTCAGTTTCCCCTGATCCCAGGTATCGATTTGGCTGGCACGGTCGAGGCATCCTCCTATCCGGGCATCGCAGTCGGAGATCGCGTCGTCGCCAACAGCTGGGGACTGAGTCAAACCCACCATGGCGGTTACGCTCAGAAAGCGCGAGTTAAAGGCGAGTGGCTCTTGAAAATCCCCGCCCCGCTTTCAACGAAGGACGCCATGGCAATCGGCACCGCGGGCTACACAGCAATGCTCAGCCTACTTGCCCTCGAACATGGAGGCCTCACTCCGCAGCGTGGCGACATCCTGGTCACCGGCGCCAATGGCGGCGTCGGCTCAATCGCGATCGCTCTCCTTTCCGGTCTCGGTTATCGCGTCATTGCATCGACTGGACGTCTTGAGGAATCGGACTATCTGCGAAGTCTCGGCGCGGCGGATGTCATCGATCGGCGAACGCTCTCGGAGCCTGGAGCTCCTGTCGCGCGCGAACGTTGGGCTGGCGCAGTCGACTCCGTCGGCAGTCATACGTTGGTGAATGTGCTTGCGCAGACGCAGTACCGCGGGGTGGTGACGGCCTGTGGCCTGGCTCAGGGTGTCGATTTTCCCGGAACGATTCTACCGTTCATCCTGCGCAACGTCACCCTTGCAGGCATTGACTCGGTCAATGCCCCGCGCGAGGCTCGAATCGAGGCGTGGTCGCGCTTGGCTCGCGATCTCAACCTTGACAAACTCACCCGAACGGTTGAGGTGGTCGGCCTCGCGGAGATTCCCGATGTGGTCCGCCAAATGTTCGCCGGAAAAGTGCGGGGCCGCACGGTCGTCGATGTGAATGCGTAGCTATATTTTGTTCGACGAACCAGAACCCGGGATCATCCATATTGAAACCGTCGGCCAAAGGCCATCAGCACACTTCCGTTGATAGACCACAAAGTCGGCGTCTTCGTCGCGCACGAATTCATAGCGACGACACCTGGTTGACTGCTTGATCGGTTTCATCATCGAAGGTCTCCTCGTTGGTTATTTAAGTAACTGCTGAGATGGTTGCACGTCGTCGTCCATCCATATTGATGCTCGGCAGATATTCCGGTTATCGCGAGATGACGGGACAGGAGTACGGCTGCCGGACCCCTGCGCCTTGCAGAGCTAGAGAGGGTGCCACCTCTGTCGAATTGCGCACGGAGCCGGCCAAAACGGGCGCTCGAATATCGTCGTGGTTCGAGTACCGAAATAATTTCTCGCTCGTCTGCAGAGCGCATCGGTGTCTGACAGCGGGAGTTCCAACTTGCATCATGAACGCAGGGTCGACGCAACGCACTTTGCAACGGTTCGGCGAGACCGACGCGGTGATGGCCTGCTCGTGTCAAATTAACCGCGTGGCGCAATCGCAGAGCACAGCGACGATCTTGATCACGGCGGGAGCACCCCGTCGCTGAGGTAAGTGTCGGCACCACCGACGGTGTGACTTACCCTATCCTTCTCGCTCACCAGCTCAACCGACGGGAAGACGCTGTTATATATCGCGCGGGCTTCTCGAATTAGGCGAGCTAGCTCGCCATCAGACTTTGACACAAATGGAATAACCTTTCCCATATTTAGCTCCAAGCTTTACTCGAGATTCAACTGACATTATATGATGATCGTCCTTCTAAATGCCATGTAGGGTCTCATCGCCAACTTTGAAGCTCTGTTGGCGGTAACAAAGGCATAAAGACCCCGTGAAGGTTTGGGACGAGGCGTCCCCAACCCTTCAAGGCTAGCGATGCCGCTGCGATCACCATTACCCGCTCGCTCAGTTCATACGAATTCTCGGAATATTTCCTCGGATCCTTCGCAAGAACGTCCCAGGCCCAGCTCGGCCAGCGACCGAAAAAGGAGCCGATTTCCTCCATTCGCGCCGCGCCCTAATTGCGTCGCCGAGGTCCAACGACCGTCTTGAAAAGCGGATAAGCGGCTCTACAGCCGGCGGACTTACCGATTGATTGCCGTTCCCGAGATGGCAATTTCAGCCCGGCCTCTGGAACGCTCAGAGCGGTGAACGACGGAGGAAAGGTCACGTCCTCCGTCGGTTTCAGACTCCAGTCCGCACATGAACGTGATGTTGAAGCAGTCATCCACCGCGTCAGTGCGTTACCTCGGAGCTATAGCCGAACCGCATCACCGCCGAGCGGTCTTTCCCGTAGCGCGAACCCGAAACTGTTGATCGATACGATGCCGCGCTCGATTGCCGCAACGATGCGTCATGAGATTTGGCGGTCGCTCGACTTTTATCGACAGGAACGTACTTGCGTCTTCACGCACGAGCGGTTGGTCTCCTCGATACCTCACTGAACCATCGCGCAAGATTTTGTGAATCGCTGGGGATTGGCGTTCCGGTATTCTTGCCCAGTATAAGAGCGCACTGGGCTGTGATGTCGGCAATGGTGTATTGATCACCCGCGATAAAGGGCCGCATCGCCAATTCGTCGTTAAGCCAGCGCATCCGCGCGTGTGCGTGCGTGTGGCCGCGGCGCGCAACATCCGCCACCTGTGAGAGGCGTTCTTTATAGAACGCCGAGGAATGCACGAAATTATCCATTATCGGTATGAGCAGTTCCAGCTCCATTCGCCGATTCCACATCTCGACTACAGCCCGTTCGGTCGGTGTTGTACCAAAAAGAGGCGGGTCCGGGTGAAGCTCTTCTACATACCGGCAGATCGCGACAGACTCGGCGAGTTGCGTTCCGTCGTCCAGTTCGAGGAGAGGCATCGTTCCCATTGGATTTTTAGATAGATAATCCGGATCCTTGTTCTCACCCTTGAGCATATCCACCTCGACGGTCGGCAGCTTTAGCCCCTTTTCGGCCAGAAAAATGCGCACGCGTCTCGTGTTGGTGCCGGTCTTTAGATCGTAGAGTTTCATTTTTTCCTCCGAACATGAATTGTTGAGAGATCGTGCTGCTCTGGCGCTCACCAGGGATCAGGCCCAACCGTTAGATTACCCTTGAGGAACTTAGACACGGGAGCCGGATGAGCCTTCGAGCGCGCCCCCGCGCGCAGGAAGGGTTCCCCAATATCGGACGAAATCACGGAGGTCGAACGTGACCAGATACTCCAACGGCTCGCCCACTGAGGGTACTCGTGAGGCTCGGCGGAGATGTGACGGTTTCGAATGCGGCCGCCGTTTCGACTTTGCAGGCAGCGGTTGGGGCAATTGCATAACATGCAAGCCGCGCACCGACCCACGGCAAGCGACAAGGTCGATGTCTTACTGCCGGTGTCGCGCATCGTGCGTCGGTCTTCGGTGAGTTGCTCGCCGAACAGGGCTGGATCGTCGCGTCGGACGCTCGCACTCTGAACCGCAGACTGACCGCAGGACCCGATCGGATCGACAGCGTACATCTCAGATCTCCGCAGTCGCAGGTTCCGCGAACCGCTTTCGAAGCTCGGCCTTCATCACCTTGCCTGTCCCGGTCTTCGGAAGCTCCGACATAAAAATGATGCGATCGGGCAGCCACCATTTTGAAACCCGCTCGCTCAGGAACGCCATTAGGTATTCCGGGTCGACATCGGCATTATCTGCGCGCACCACGAGTAACACCGGACGCTCACCCCAGCGGTCATGAGGTACGGCAATCACTGCAGCCTCCTTCACGCCCGGACATGAGCCCGCAAGTGTTCTCAACCTCGATCGACGAGATCCACTCGCCGCCAGATTTCACGAGGTCTTTTTCGCGATCGACGATCTTAAGGTAGCCGTCGGCGTCGATCGAGGCGATGTCACCGGTATCGAGCCATCCATCCGCATCTACCGGGGCCTTGCCTTGTTGCTTGAAATAGCCCGAAATGATGTACGAGCCGCGTACCTGAAGGGCGCCAACGTGCTCTTCGCCCCACGAGCAATGAGAATGATGCTCGTTGCTGATCCGCATCTGGACGCCGAAAAGGCCGTGTCCCTGTTTGAGCTTTTTCTCCATCGGTTTTGAAGCAAAGCGCGGAAGCACTGCGCCGGAGGTGGCGCAAGGGCCGGTTTCGGTCATGCCCCAAACGTGACAAACCTCGACACCGTGGTCTTCCTCAAGAGCCTGCACCAAGCTTGGAGCGGGAGCCGATCCGGCAACCACGATCCGCTTCAGCGTGGGAACGGTCATCTCGACAGATGAAAGATGCCTTACCAGATCATTCCAGATTGTTGGGACACCATTTGCGAAGGTAACACGATGTAAATTGATGGTTTCCGCCAAGGAAGCGGCGTCCAACCTGAGGCCTGGCAGGACGAGACCCGCTCCTGCCATTGCGGCAGCGAACGGCAGCCCCCATGACGCATGCACGTGATAGATAGGCACGATAGCACAGGCGGTTGAGGTGGGCCTAAGGTCGAACAGATCGGACGTTCGCGCCGTCATCGCGTGCAGCACCAATGCGCGATGATTGGTCAATACGCCCTTCGGATTTCCGGTCGTTCCCGAAGTGTAGCAGAGAGAAGCCGCAGTTCGCTCGTCAAGAGCGACATAGACCGAAGGGTCTTCGTGACCGGTATCGATGAACGCTTCGTAGGCGACGACCCCATCGGGACAATCCGACCGAAGTTCGTCCGTGGCGCACATGGCGATGTTCAGCCGAAGAGCACATTGCTCTGCGATGACGCGGGCGAGCGGCTCGTATTCGAGGTCGTAGAACAACCCAATATCTTCGGCGTGTCGGGCAATATAGGCTACTTGTTCGGTGAAAAGCCGCGGATTGATAGGATGACAGACCGCACCAATGGCGGTGATGGCGAAGTACGCTTCAAGATGACGGTGGTTATTCCAGGCAAGGGTTGCCACACGATTACCGCGCTCGACGCCGGCAGCCAACAACGCGCTCGCAAGTCGCCGCACGCGACGTTCCAGTCCTGCCCAATTGGAGTGAAAGAAGGATCCGTCGCGGCGCCGCGAGATCACCGGGGTGTCGGCGTGATAAAGCGAGGCGTGGATTAGGGCATCCGAAACAAGGAGCGGCCGCTCCTGAATCAGTCCCATCAAGGGGCCTTTCTCATCAATTCCATACATGGCTAACCACAATCTCCTGGGGAACGGAACGTCGCTCGATAAGGCGACACTCGCTTTTTGCGAGCAGACGAAGCGCCTGCTCGCCGCAAGAGAAAACGCCTGACTGCCTCCTCAAGCTTCCCCCTGTTAAATCAGGTCGGCTAGGCACCTTCTACGGAGAGTGCACACTAGGTGATCGCCGCCTTGCGCAAAACGTCGTTTTGCCCACGTTTTAAGACATCGCAGGCTGTCGCAGAGCGACAGTCGATAGTCGATAGTCGAGCCTTGGCGCGGCTTACCGCGTCACCTCCCTGCCCCACAGGAAGTCGGCAGGCGGGTCGGCATAGATCGTACCGCGCTAAGGAAGTCCCGCGCGGCGTGAACGCGACCGCCTTGTGTCGATCAGTGTCGACCCGAGCGACACTTGCGTGGGTCTCCAAGCCGCGTACCGTTGGATTTGTACGCTGAAACAATTGTATTTGGGGCCTAACGGACAAACCGAACAATGGGGCAAAATCGCAGCGGTCATCACGCAAGCCCGCGTCGGGTCGACCGTCGCGCCTGCTATTTTGCTTAAGCCATTTTCTCGGGCACCATGTCGGCGGCAAGCCGAACGCGACGCTGCAGCTATCCCCGCTCCCGAAAATGCGCTTAAAAGTTGCCGTCGCGGCTTTCCAGTCTCCAGAACGTTCCGACCAAGCCGACTTTTTCGAATATCTCGATTGCCTCCCCTACCGACCACTTGCGCCAGTTTCGGTCGCAATGACGGCCATACCATTCCCTCCCAAGATCTTGAACCTGGGTGATCGGGACGACCGATCCGACCGGAATTCCATGTCGTTCGCTCCAGATCTGCACGTCGGACTCGTGCCGGAAGGGCAGAACGGTGGCACAGAAGTGGTGAACGTTGTCCCACGCCGCTCGTGGGGGAACGGCAAAATGCACCCAGATATTTTTTTCCTCGACCTCGCCTTTTACGATGTGGATATCGACGTCTTCCATCTCGCCGCCAAGTCTGGCGTGGATCACCGCGTTCCCGCCCACCAAGGCGGCAATTCCGCAACCACACCAGATACAGGGGGCCCACCAACCCTGATCGCCTTTCTGAACCCACGTTGCCGTCGGGGAGAAGGAGAACGGGTGGATAACCCAGGGCTCGCAAACATGGGGGTGCAATACGACACCGTGGCTTTCGGCCAGGCGGGACAGAGCCTGTTCGATTTCCTCGACCGGCTTTGCCAGGGCGGCTGAGACCTCATGCCGGCTGGGCGCACGCCCTGTTTGGCGCATTCGGTCGATGAAGGCATGGTGGACTTGCGCTTCGAAGGAAGCAGTGTGCATCGGACGGTCTCCTCAGTATTGAATTTCCAAAGCTAACCCCGACGATTCTGCGCGTGGCGGGGCGTCGGATAACTGGCGTCACGGGAGTTGTGTTCGCGATTCGCTGGCTGTTCTCACATTTTCTGCTTCGACATCGGTCCAGCCTCGAAAGTATTCGCCCTTATACGGATAACGCACTGAGCGCCGCTTACAGCCCGATCTGAAGCATCGCGTCGCCGCGCCGGAGGCCTGCTCGGTGTCATCGAGCTACCGATTTAGCTGAGCCTCACTGTCGTCTCATGAGCCTCACCATCGTCTCAACTTCGCCTCCCGCGCATCAGCCGAAAGTCCCGGCATAGGAACCGCCGTCAAGCAGCAGGTTCTGCCCGGTGATATAGCCAGAGGATGTTGCGCAAAGGAACGCGCAGGTCTGCCCGAACTCCGCGGGGGATCCGAAGCGCCCTGCCGGAATTTGTTCAAGCACCGCGCGAGTCGCAGCTTCGATGTCGCCTCCGTATTGACGGGCCAAATATTTCTGGGCGGCTGGCAGGCGGTCGGTCGCGTGATAGCCGGGCAGCAGGTTGTTGATCGTGACGTTGTGGCGGGCCACTTGTCGCGCAAGACCCGCGACGAATCCGGTGAGCCCGGTGCGGGCGCCATTCGACAGCCCCAAGAACGGGATCGGCGCCTTGACTGCGCTTGATGTTATATTGACGATGCGCCCGAACTTTCGTTCGATCATTCCGTCGATTACGCGGCGTATCAGCTCGATCGGGGTTAGCATGTTGGCGCCCAGTCCGGCGATCCAATCCTCCCGCGACCAATCTCGGAAGTCACCCGGCGGCGGACCGCCCGCATTGGTTACGAGGATGTCGACCGCGGGAAGGCCCTCGAGAACGGCATCCTGCCCCTCGCGGGAAGTGATATCGCAGGCAACCGTGTTCACCGCAATGCCAGCCGCTTGTTGGATCTCGGCTGCCGCAGCCGCCAGCGCCTCTTGGTTTCTTGCGTTGATGGTCACATGGACACCTTCGAGCGCTAACGCCATCGCGCAGGCTTTGCCCAATCCCTTGCTGGCGGCACATACCAAAGCATGCCGACCCGATATCTCTAGGTTCATTTTGATGGCCTCCTTTGTGCCAAAACGTGTCTTCTTAAGGCCCGGATTTATTGGAAACGATCGCGCCCCCGTCAGTGGCTGTCTTTTTTTAACGACAGGGCACTGTTCAGTTCACTGTGCGAGATCCGCGGTGCATGGTGGGCAGCCCGCATCACGGTTTCTGGTAAAGCGATATATACCCCTATATGCCCGCTACTGGTGTCAGCTTTGGGTGCGTTCCTACCCATGGCCACCATCGGGGTCGGTGCGAACCTCTGAACCTCTACCTTTCCCGTCTTGCCCCTCCATGCGACGAACCCGGGTGTTCGAAATCGCGGCTTTCGGTCGAGCCATGATTTTAAACCGAAAGGAGCCAGAAGATTTCGTGGATTTCTGCGAAAACCCGACCAATCACCGTCGCCTTCGCTGCCGCGCCCGTATTACGACCGTCACTCGATGACCCGGCATCAGAAGCCGCCGACGAGAACTGATCCGGTGCCATCTCTTGACTGGTCGAACTCAGACAAAGTCGCGCGCGGAGATATTCGCGCATCCGCATCGTCATTCTCCTCGGGTTGTTCACGGCGACCTTCCCTGGCTCTTCACGTCGCATAGCGAGCCCGCCACAGCCGAATGCGCCGGAACGGTCAGTGGACAATTTCCAACAGCCCGGCGGCACCCATCCCGCCGCCGACGCACATGGTGACGACGGCATATTTCGCCTTGCGGCGTCGACCTTCGATCAGTGCGTGACCCGTCAACCGCGCGCCGGTCATGCCATACGGATGGCCTACGGCGATTGACCCGCCGTTGACATTGAGCTTCTCCGGATCGATCCCGAGCTTGTCACGGCAATAGATCACCTGCACAGCGAACGCCTCGTTCAGTTCCCAGAGATCGATATCTTCAATCTTAAGACCGTGACGCTTGAGGAGACGTGGCACGGCGTAGATCGGCCCCACCCCCATCTCGTCGGGTTCGCAGCCTGCAGCGACAAATCCGCGGAAAATGCCAAGCGGTTTCAGGCCCTTTTGCGCGGCGAGCTTGTCGCTCATGATGACGGCCGCACTGGCGCCGTCGGAAAGCTGGCTTGCGTTGCCGCCGGTAACGGTAAAGCCTGGTCCCTTCGCCGGCTTGACGGCCGCCAGCCCTTCGGCAGTCGTATCGGGACGTGGACCTTCATCCGTCGAAAGCGTCACCTGCTTATACGAGACAGCGCCGGTAGCCTTGTCGGCGATCGCCATCGTGGTCTCGATCGGAGCGAGTTCGTCGTTGAAACGGCCCGCCTGCCGGGCCGACGCCGTCCGGCGCTGGCTTTCAAGGCTGTATTCATCCTGACGTTCACGGGAGATGTTGTACCGCCCTGCAACGATTTCGGCAGTGTCCAGCATGGCCATGTAGGCATCTCCCTTGATGGTGAGAAGCTCCGGATCGACCGCATGAAACATGTTCATCTGGTCATTCTGCACCAGGCTAATGGATTCGCCGCCGCCGCCTACGGCGACTTCCACGCCGTCGAAGATCACCGAGCGCGCCGCCAACGCTATCGCCTGCAGGCCAGAGGCACATTGGCGATCGATCGTCGTTCCCGCCACCGCGACCGGGAGCCCGGCACGCAACAGTGCCTTTCGCGCGATGTTGCCGCCCGTCGTGCCCTGTTGCATAGCGCAACCCATCACCACGTCCTCGACCTCGGCACTATCGATGTCGGCTCTTGAGAGCGCAGCCGAAATCGCATGACCCAGCATGGTCGCGCCTTCGGTATTGTTTAGCGCACCCTTATACGCTTTCCCAATTGGCGTACGGGCGGTGGAAACAATCACTGCATCAGTCATTTCTCTTACCTCTAGTTGGAATCGACGGCTCATCCCGCGTTGGGACAAAAACCGGCGTTACTTTGCTGTGCGTCACGCATCAAACGATGGGCCGGATCGCCCAACCGTGCGTTGATGGCTGGGATCCGCTTGACGTCGTCTCCGATGGTCTCGTCGCTCATGCCCATCCCGCCGTGAAGCTCGATCGCATTGTTCGGTGAAAGCTCTCGTTCCACTCGTGCGCTCCCCTACCATTTCTCGCCGAATGGCCTGATCTCGTGCTCGAATGTCCAAGCATCGCGCGGCTGCTGATAGATCTGCCAATATGCTTCCGCCGCTGCAGCCGGCGCATCAGGCGGTTCGGATCGAGATTCTCGATCGCCTGCGGCCCCTCCCGGCTCGCGATGAGCTGACGCACCCATTCGGTATCGACGCTGGCGTCGATCACGAGATGGGCGACGTGGATATTTTTCGGCCCAAGTTCGCGTGCGATCGACTGCGCCACCGCTCGTAGGCCGAATTTGGCGCTCGCAAAGGCGGCAAAACCCGATCCACCACGCAAGCTTGCGGTCGCACCTGTGAAGAAGATGTTGCCCTTGCCGCGGGGAAGCATCAAACGCGCGGCCTCTCGGCCCGCAAGGAAGCCGGAGCAGCAGGCCATTTCCCAGACTTTGCGGAACACCCGCTCGGTGGTGTCCACAATCGGAAAATTCACATTGGCGCCGATAATGAAGACGCAAACCTCCAAAGGCGCATGTTTGTCGGCGTCGCCTAGGAAGGACACCACCTCATCTTCCTTCCGGGCGTCCAGCGCCCGTCCGAACACGGTTCCGCCGGCCGCTTCGATTTCCCTGACCAGGGGCGCCAGTTTCTCACCCTGACGACGTCCGACGAAGACCGTAAAACCTTCCGACGCAAATTTCTTGGCAATCTCGCCGCCGATAAAGTCTCCGGCGCCAATAACGGCCACGGTCGCGCTTTTCTTCTGCACGGCGATCTCCGTTCAGTTTAGCGTTATCGTTCTAGGTTGCGCCGGCGATGGCCAGCCCATGCTTTCATGCGTGACGTCGAGCAGCGACTCCTTGAGCATCTGCTTGAGGATCTTCCCAGCCGACGTTACCGGCAACGCATCGAGCACGATGATTTCTGACGGTCGCTTGTAGGACGTGAGCTGCCGTCGCGCATAATCCATCAGATCGGCGGGCTTCGCCGCCGCTCCCCTGACCATTTGCACGAACGCGACGATCTCCTCGTCGCCGGGGATCGCGCGGCCCACGATGGCGGACTGCACGACATCCTTGTGCGAATTGAGAACGGCCTCGACCTCCGCCGGATAGACATTGAGGCCGGAGCAGATGATCACTTCCTTTGTGCGGCCGATGATATGGAGGCGATCGCCGTCGAAACGCGCGAAGTTACCCGTGTTAAACCAGCCTTCGCTATCGATTGCCTCCGCCGTCAGATCCGGCGCACGATAATAGCCGCGCATGACGTTTCGTCCGCGAACATGAAGCTCGCCCACTTCGCCCCTCCCCAGCGGAATGCCGTCAATCGTTCTGATGCGGGCCTCGACGCCGCGCAGCAGCGTTCCCGCTGCATGATCGCTCCGTGGCTCATCGAACAGTACCCCTGAAATTCCCGCCGAGCATTCGGTAATGCTGTAGCCGCACGAAACCGGAAGATCGAACTCCCGTTCAACGCGTATTTTCAGATCGAGATCGAGTGGAGCCCCGGCAACCGTGATCTGCCGCAAAGAACCACGTTCAAGTCGCCCTATCCCAGCAAGATCCTTGTATTCGAGCAGGCGTTGATAGGTTGCAGGCGGCCCGTTGATGATTGTGACGCCCTCTTCGGCGATAGCCTTGGCGAGCGCCGCGGGATCGCACTTGCTCACGAGCCGAGCTGTACCGCCGACCATCAATGTCGTGATCAACTGCGATAGGCCACCGATGTGTGAGATGGGTTGCACGACATAAAGCTTGTCGTTGGCATCGATCTTCCGGAATTGCGCCGTGGTCTTTGCACCGAAGAGGAGATTGTCATGGGTCAGCATAACACCCTTTGGACTACCCGTCGTTCCGGACGTGTATATCAGCACCGCGACCTGATACGCGGCTTCGGTCTCCACCAGTTCTGCGATTGAATCTTGGTCGAGCGCGGTTACTCCGATCCCATTTAATGGACCGAGCGACCCGTTGTCCGCGCCGTAGCGCGAGGCGTGTGCCATGGCCTCTCTCGAAACATCGGTGGTGAAAAACATCCGGCGCGCACCGCTGTGACCGCGAATCTGATCGAGTCCGCGCTCGGACGACCGCGGATTGACGACGATAGCCCAAGCATCGATTCGGCTCGCCGCTAGCAGTAGGGCCGCGAGCGCGATGCAGTTTTCGCTAACGATCATCATCCGATCACCCGCCCTGATGCCGAGCGAACGAAGCGCATCAGCGAGCTCGGCAACTGAACGATCCAGTTTGCGGTAAGTCCACGCACGACCATCCTCGATCAAGGCAATGCGATCGGGTGATTTGACAACGTGTCTGTCAGCTATTTGATGGATTCGCTTCGGAAGCCCAGCGGCAATTTCGGCGAATTTTTTCGCTTCTAACGGTGTCGCCACGGCCAAACTCCCGAAATCCGGATAGCCACCTTTAGTGCTGCCTTTGTCTTCGACTCCAATTAACGTTCTTTTTTAGAACTCGTCAATCCTTATTGCGGCCAATGCAAATCTCACCGCCTGAAATGGATGCGCATCGGAGGCCATTGATAGGGCTAATGCGCCGACTTCCATTTACGAACGATCACGATGTCGTCAATTATGTCAGTTCTGAATACAGACTTACAGCCTGAGCGTAGCAATGCTTGTGCGCACGGCCGGCGCCGGCGTTTGCAGGTCGCGGACGTCGGACAGAATATCGAACCGATCGAGGTCTGCCTTTTCGATGGCGGATCGGACGTCGACGAGCCGCTATTGGACACAATCAAGAAGCTGTTCTTCATAGCGTGGGAACTCGCCTGCTACACCCGGATTACTGGTTGACCGCGAGGCCGCACCCGTCTTCGCGCGTTCGATCACCGAAAGCGCCGGTTCCGCCAGACGAGCGTTCGAGCAGCCAACTCGAACCGTAATTCAGTCTGATTGGGATTCTTCACGCGCTTCTCCTAAGAGAGCGAGCATTGTGTGATTGGGAATCGACGAACGCGAATGCTATGGGCAGTTGGCTATATTTTGTTCATTGAGTTCTAAAAACGAACTATTAATTCTGGATCACGCGGGCTAATTTTTTCGACAGTAGAGCACTTTTCGCGTGGTTCTACCTCAGATCGTTTCTTTTTAGAATGGGGGACGGTTATGGTTTCCCGGTCGATTCGAGGCAAATTCCAATTTGATGCGATAACTGGAGATCAGGAATGAAGTGGGAGGCCCTGGAGGAGGAGCCATGTTCGCTGGCTCGGACTATCGGCGTAATCGGTGATCGCTGGACTGTTCTGATCCTGCGCGAATGCTTCTTGCGTACGCGGAGGTTCGAGGGGTTTCAATCCGCGCTCGGAATTACGCGCCATCTGCTCGCCGAGCGGCTGAAGAAGCTGGTCCGGCAGGGTGTCTTACGGCGCATTCCGTACCAGGAAACGCCGAAGCGGCACGAATACATCCTGACCCAAAAGGGTCTCGATCTCTATCCGGTCATAATGGCGCTGGTGCATTGGGGCGATACCCACATGGTCGACGAACGCGGGCGTCCCGTGTTGCATGAGCACCGCAAGTGCGGGAAGATATTTGATCCCGTCATCGTGTGCTCCGAGTGCGGCGAGCCGCTGCTGGCCAAGGAAGTTCATACTCATCCCGGTCCCGGCGCGCGCGCAGCTTCGGCAAGGCTGGCTGATAAGCCCGCGAAAGCTGGAACACGCAAGCAAGCTGCTTGACGATTACGGGTAATCGCGCGGCGTATGCTAGAGCCCACATTCGCCTTCGCCCTGCGGGCCAGCCGAGAGAGCGTGATGCCGACATTGTGACCGAGCCCACATGGCGGTCGTGTGTCCGCGAATGGAAGGCCTTTGCGTCGGCAGCAAGCTTCACGACGCCCGCGGACCGTCGCGATTTCTCGCATGGAGCCCTCGCACGCATCGTCGTAGCAGGGACTGCGCCTTACATCATGCCCAAGAATAAGCGGTTCCAAGTCGGGCTGATTAAAATTTCGTTCACGCAGACATGGGGCGGCATGTTGGCCACGAAGGCTATCGTTCTTCCGATGTCCTCCGGCCGCAACATCTTGGCCATAACTTCGTCGCTCGGGGGAACCGGCCGCATCTTCATTATGGGAGTCGCGACCTCAGCTGGACAAAGGCAGCATGCACGAAGACCATTTTGACATTCGTCCATGTTGAAGGAGTGCGTGAGTGCCAGAACGGCATGTTTCGTCGCGTTGTAAGCAGGCCCGGTCGCTTGCGAGACGATACGGCCGGCCCATGAGGCCACGTTGATGATGCAGCCGTCCTTCTGGGCGCGCATCGCAGGTAGAACGGCACGCATGCAGTACAAAAGTCCATTCAGGTTAACGTCGACGATTTGGTCCCATCCTTTCAGCTCCATATCCTCCCAACTGCGTTTTGGGAGGTTCAAGCCGGCACTGTTAACGAGAAGATCGATCCGTCCATGCTTTGCGAGAATAGCGTCGGTGACAGCGGCGATCTCGTCGGCATTGGTGACGTCGAGCGGAAACACGTCAACCACTCCCCCGCTCGCGCGAACTTTCTGCGCCGTGGCGGCCAAAGCGTCCGGACGCCGGCCCGAGATCACCACTGTCCATCCATCAGCAGCCAGTGCCTCGGCAGCTGCTTGGCCGATTCCGCTGGCACCTCCAGTCACCCACGCTATTCGCTTCGTTCTGCCACTCATGCTTTTCGATCCTTTGGCTATCAATTAGGAGGTCAAATCGCCCGCACGCCCTGGCGCGAGAGATTTCCAGAACAGATGGACGCCGGTCCCGTCGTGATTTGACGGAGCGGTCCTGAAGTCGACAATCTGGATGGTCGATGGCCGGACGAGCGGGCCCTATATTGCCGTGTCACCAAAAACGGATGGGTCGAGTTTACCGCTCAGGCGACTCTTGAGCTCTGTAGAGAAGCGCGCGAGTACATGCAAAGGGGCATGGTACAGCCGGACACTTTCGATCAATCCTGCAGGGTCGCGCGTCAAGATCGTGATACCGCAAACGTCCAGTCCGAAGATTTTTCCTTCCCATTCGAGATACGTCTTGCCGGCGTCGACGGTCTCGTCTGTGAACGTGAGGGTATCGTACATCTGGCTTGCAACACCAAAGAAGGCGCCGATGGACTCGGCTCCAACACAAGGATTGCGCAAAACCGATGCCCTGAGTATCGGCCGCTCAACAAAGGCGGCAGCGAATTCGGGCGATCCGTTCTTACGAACGATCGCGATCCAATCCGCACCCGGCAAATGGTCGAGCGTCTTCGATCCGGCCGCCATACGCTTCTCCAAAGAGTCACGGCTCAATCACACGACCTCGCCGGCGCGATCAATTTAACTTCGACGCCTTGCGGATCCAACGTCACAATTGCAACCATTTCGGCCAACCTCAGAAAACTAAGCCGGGCGCCCTACGCAGCATCGTTCAGCGTTGAGACCGCCTTGAGCAACAGGATGCTGGCTTCTCTGGTTTTGATGATGGCACCGACAATCGTACGCAAGCCATGACCGCAGGGGCGACTATATTCGCCTTGGTCCGTCCATGATGACTTGCGCCTCTATGGTAGCGATAGAATGCTTGACCTCCAGCGAAAGAAGATGTCGGGCTGCAGGTGCAAATCGAAATCCCACCTTACGCCGCGCCGATCCAGCCTATCGGCCTTGAAACTTAAAGCGAGGGCGCGGCCGACCTGCCTTGAATGCTTCTACCGCGGCCGGTAGCGCCAACTTCACATCTTCGGTCTCGAACAGCGGCAATGCGAGATCCAGTACCGCCGCGTCGGCCGCTGCCAGGCCGCCTCCGGTCCATATACGCAGCAGCGCCTTATGAACAAGATGCGCCCGCGTCGGGCCATCCGCCAGGTTGCGTGCGAAGGCGCCCGCTTCGTCGAGCAAGGATTCGTCGGGGACGACTCGATTTACAACGCCGCGTTCGAGCATCGTTTGCGCTGGCACTTGCTCAGAAGTGAGCGCCCACTCCAGGGCGAACGCTTTGCCGACCCGCTCGGCAACGCGCTGTACGCCACCAAGCATCGTCACGATTCCAAGCGATTGCTCGGGATGTCCGAAGCGGGCGCTTGTGCCAGCGAAGATTATGTCCGATCTGATCGCGAGCTCGAAACCACCCCCGAAGCAGAGGCCCCGCACGGCTGCGACTGTCAGAACGGGAAGCTGCTCCCACTGATTGACCGTGGCGAGACGCCGTTCGAAAGCCGCACGCAGTTGCGCCGGTGTCAAAGTGGCCCAAGGAACGATATCGCCTCCATAGCTGAAGTCCGGTCCTTCAGCAGACAGAAGCGCGGCCCGCGCTCCACTGGCGGCGATCAGGGATATAGCGTCGCTCAGTTCATCGAAGAACTCCTGCGTCAGTCGGTTTTGCGGAGGATTGCTTAGCACGAGCCTCGCCAAGTTATTCTCTATGGTGACTTTGATGTGCGACATCTACCCTCCTCGGCCGGAACAGCGCCGAAATAGCGCTGGCGACGGCTCACTGAGCAACCATCTCGATTGCGTAGGACCGGGTCGGCCAAGGTTCTTCATCTGCCGCACCCCATTGCGATCAAGGCCCATCGATGGGTCCCTTCGTGCCGGGCGGGCAACCGTGAACGTAACGCGGCTCTGCCCAACTTAAAAAGGTCATAGATCGCACCCTTTGAGACTCGGAGGGCATGCGGCCGGCCAAGGCTTAATGACGGTCGAGTGAATTGAGCCCTTCGGCACGTCGCGACGCATTGGATGAGGCAGGGTTGTCGAACCGAGTGCGACCCGCGGGGCATCATCTACGGCGGGAGTGATCGCGCGATCGCGCTTTCCGATCGTTCGATCGATTTCTCCATATGCATTATCCATCAATCCCCGGACGAGCGATCCTATAGCGTTGATGGCGGCTAAGCCCGTCGTGGCGGTGCCGGGAGCGTGACATTCGAGCAAAAGCACCGAGAATGGAGCCTTGAACGAGTAAGCGTCGACGAGAACGCAGGGCAACAAGCGCGGTCACTAAGTCACGAGAAAAACTGCACTGCCGAAGCCAATCGTGACACGCCGCTGCCATGTCCCGAATCGAGGCATTTGCGACCTTTTGGGCCGAGCGTGAAGTTTGTAAAGCCAGTTACTGCCCCACGTAGGGCAGATCCCTAACTACATTGAGAAAAATTCGCGGCCCGGAGAGAAGTCTATGGATACCTATCGCCAGATCGTCCTTGCGTCGCGTCCCAGGGGCGTCCCGACGTCGGAGAATTTCCGTCTTGAGACTGGTCCCATTCCGGTCACCGCGCACGGGCAAATACTGCTTCGCACTCAGTACTTGTCACTCGATCCATACATGCGTGGACGAATGAACGAGGCCAAATCCTACGCCGCCCCCGTGAGTATCGGCATTGTTATGGAGGGAGAAGTGGTGGCGGAGGTTTTGGAATCGAAGCATCCGGACTACCGCGGAGGCGAATTGGTGCAGGGGCGCATCGGGTGGCGAACGCATGCCGCCGTCGAACCAACAGGTTTAACGCGGGTAGAGGCCAATGGGAATCCGGTAACCACGGTGCTCGGCGTGCTTGGGATGCCAGGCTTCACGGCCTATTCCGGCATGAAAGTCATCGGACGGCCAAAGCCCGGGGAGACCGTCGTCGTCGCGGCAGCGAGCGGACCGGTGGGCTCCCTCGTTGGGCAACTTGCTCAACTCGCTGGCGCACGTGCCGTCGGTATTGCGGGCGGACCAAAGAAATGCGCCTATGTGCGAGACGAATTGAAGTTCGATGCCGTCATCGACCACCACTCAGATGGCATGCCGAAGGCATTGGCCAACGCGTGTCCTGACGGCATCGACGTATATTTTGAAAACGTCGGGGGGCCAATCTGGCAGGCCGTGCTACCGCTTCTCAACCGGTACGCTCGCATCCCAATGTGTGGCCTCATTGCAGAATATAATGGTGGACGGCCGGCCGAACAGGAATCGCTCGCCTCGACCATGTTGACCGCGGTCAGACGCAGCTTGCTGATGCAGGGATTCATCAATACCGATTTCGCCGTCGACCACTATGATGACTTCAAGCGGGATCTGAGCCCTCTGGTCGCGTCCGGGCGTATTCGCTACCGCGAGCACATCGTCGAAGGATTGGAGAATGCGCCCGAAGCATTCATTGGGCTATTCTTCGGGGGCAACTTCGGCAAGCTCCTCGTTAAGGTGAGTTGAACCTCTCGCGTGCTGTAAGCCTAGCCTTCGCCGCGAGCGGCGCTTCACGCCAACTTCCCCTATGGTACACTCGGCGTGGAAGCCCGCTCGCTTTCCCGAGACCAACGCGCCGGACCGCCTTCGCGAACTTGGCGCGTCTTGCCCGCCCCTGCTGCGCGGAACGCTCAACAACCTCCTCAGAGATGCGGCACGGTGGATGCGAAGGCATCGATCTTCATCGCGCGCTCGCTCAGCGCCGCCAAACGAGGAAAGTTCTTCGCGTTGACGTGATCAGGAAGGACAAATTGTGACGCAGCCTGATGACAGACGACGGCCATGATATCCGCCAGGCCAAGCGTGTCGTTCACGTACCAGCCGTCCCCGGTCCTCTCCTCGAGCAGCTTGAAACCGATAATCGCCTGCTCTGCGAAACCCTCGAAAGCGGATTGCAGGCGGTAGTTTTCCGGGCGCAGACTCTCATCATACAAGGCGGTCAGCTTTGGGTAGATCGCAAGGCCGATTCCGGTGAGTTGCAACGCCTTGAATCGTTGGGCGCCCGATGGCGGGATAAGCGCCTTCTCGGGTGCGACCATCTCGTGCAATACATCGATGATGCCTGCGCTATCGATCAGCACTTCGCCGCTATCCAGAATCAGCGCCGGCACCTTGCCCATCGGGCTATAGCGCCGAACCTCTTCTTTATCGACGTAGGCGTTGAGGTCGAGATGCTCGAAGGGAAGTCCAAGCAGCTTCATCGCGATGGCCGTCCGACGCGTAAATCCGGAAATATAGGGACCAACAAGTTTCATCGTCTTCTCCGTGTTGAGGGGCGGGTTACCGCCAAAGCTTCAGAACGATTCCTTGAACGGACGGACGTCCAGCTCCTGCGTCCAAGCGGACGGATGCTGGAGATGTAGCTGCCAATAGGTATCGGCGATCGCCTTGGTATTGAGTGCACCGTTCTCTCCGAGCTGTTCGAAGATGCCCGGGAACAACGACCGAACCCGATCGCCCTCGATCGCACCGTCGACGATGACATGTGCGACATGAATGCCCTGTGGCCCAAACTCACGCGCCATGCTCTGCGCGATCATACGCAGACCCGCCTTGCTCGCGCCGAAATGGGCAAAGCCCGCCATGCCGCGAAGCGAACCGGAGGCTCCTGTGAAGAAGATCGACCCTCGGCCGAGCGGCGCAAAACGGCGTGCTGCCTCACGGCCCACCAGAAATCCGCCAAGAGTGTTCGTCCGCCAGAAGGCCTCGAACGTCGAGGCCTCCATTTGCCGGAAATCGATCTTCTGGTTTAAGCCCACATTATAAGTCACGAGGTCGGCAGGACCGCCATCCTGGTCCTGTGTCATTGCGGCATCGAACAGCCGGATGACATCCTCTTCCTGCGTCGCGTCGACAGCATAGGCGGTCGCACGGCCACCGTCGCGCCGGATCGCGGCTGCAACCGTCTCCACCTTTTCGAGCGTGCGTCCGGCGACCAGAACGTGACGGTCATTGGCCGCGTAGCAACGGCTCAACGCCGCTCCAAGACCGTCCTCGGCACCGACACCCATGACCACGGCCTTAGCCAGCGACTTCGTTTCCGCGGTTGCCTGCGCCATTTCCCTATTCTCCCCGAAAACACAATTCCGTTCATAATCATGATTGCGATTTTTCATACGCGGTCAAGTCAAAAATAGCGACATACCAGCCGAAATCGGATGAAAATATGTCCATATTTGGCATATCCTCAGCATGGATTAGGATGGCGTCTGATAAACTTAATGTCAGTCGACATTGCTTTATGATGGCTCTAACTGCCATTAACAGTCAGTGGTGCGAAGGCCGGCTGACGAGGACATCGGCAAACGGAAGGGCTCGCCATCTGGGGCATCGGATTCCCCTTGGTCGTGGCAGACGCCGCCAAGCTCGCGGGACTGAAGCATGTCACCGACAGGGAACTGGCTGCGGGCGTTCGGAGGCCGGCGATTCGCGAAAGGCATTTTGTCTCGACGAGATCGCCGTCGCGCACCCCTGCCCTGATGCTTGAGAACAGATCGGAAATGACCGCGACCGCTTAATTCTGCAACGCAAGCAAAGTCTCATATCCCGAGACGGAAAGGACACTAGCATGAGTGCGTATATCGTCGTCGAAGCAACCGTTCGCGACCTGGAGGCCCGTGATCGCTACGGGTCACAAGCCAGTGTCGTGCTGAAGCAATTCGGCGCTGAAGTTATTGCATTCGGGCCTTGGCATCTGCTTAGCGGCGAGCGCGGCCACGATGGGGGCATGATCATCCGCTTCCAAGACAAGGATACCGCCCTCGCTTGGTACAATTCGCCGGCCTATCAGGCTCTTCTGGATATCCGCAACGCCGCCCTTGACTGCCGCTTCCGGCTGGTCGGCTAGCAAAACCATCACGGGGCGAGAGACGTCTGCGGTAACCGGTCGAGGAGCCGGCCGCGGGCATGTCGAGAGAACAGCCGGCGGGAAATCGCCGCGCGACCGTAGCGACACAGCTATTTAGCGAACGTGGCGTGGAGGCCGCAGCTCGGCTCAGGGCGCCCCGGGTAAAACGCGAACTGAACGCCTCGGTCCATGTCCTCGCAACAACAGGCGAGTTCCCCCACTGCGGAGACAACGATGAGCGTTCGATGATCGCTGCTGTTGCGAGTGACATCGCGCAGGCATCACTAGCCAACAAACCACAAGTTCGCGCATGAGCGTCTCGTATTCGACCCCGATTTCCTCGGCGAACTTCGTTGTTCTTATCGTCTCAGCGATCTCCGCTTCGCGGCGGCCACAAACCTATTAGGTTTGCGGGGAGACGTCTGCGCTCCCCGGCTTTCCCGTTGCACTCGCCTTTTTGAACGCCGGCCGCTCGCGGAGACGATTAAGGTAAGCCGACAGGTCGGGCCGGCCCGAAAAGTCCGCACCGACCTTAGCGGCGGCCATACAGGCCTGACCCAGCATGATATCGGCCGCGCTGAACTTTCCCGCCAAAAATTCCTTGCCGCGGACTCCGGCGTCAACGGAGGCCAACATTCTTGAGAGAAGTTTCGTAGCTCGATCCACATTAACCTGGTTCCGACGCTCGGCCGAAAGGAGGACCGTTTCCACGACAATGATATTTATTGGGGGCATGATCATTCCTTCAGCGAAGTGAAACCACTGGAGGTAGACCGGAAACTCTTGTGAACCAACGTCCGGGGTAAGCCGGCCGCCGCCGTACTTCGCCAACACGTATTGTACGATTGCCCCCGACTCGAAGATCGTGACTTTTTCGTCGACGAGGGTTGGCACGCGGCCCAGCGGATGAATCCCGAGATAGGCAGATGACCGCATGCTTGCATCCCCGAGCTTGAAGAGCTCGAGTTCATAGAGCCCCAGCTCTTCGAACAGCCACACCACGCGAACTGCTCGGGTGTCAGGAGCAAAGAAAATCTTCAAGCATGCCTCCTGTGGTATTTTTCTGAAATCGGCATAACTCAGTTTTACGACACCGCTCTTGCGCCGGCGGGACTTACCGTCACTCAGTATAGCCTGCTCACTGAACTCGTGAGACGCGGAAAGCTCGTGCCAACCGTGACCGAACTTGCAGACGCTATGGTGATGGATAGGTCTGGCCTAGGTCATACTCTCGGCCCTCTAGAAAGGGACGGCCTCATCACGCTTGCAGTGGATAGCGAGGACGCACGAGCCACGGAACGTGGTCTTGACTGTGAAGGGGGAGCGCTGCAAGGGCAGGCCACCATCTTCTGGGCGCGCGCGCAAAAGCAATTTTCCGACATCTTTGGAACTCGCCAAGCTGCCGAGCTTCATTCAACTTTACTTGCGATCGCCCACGACGAGCGACTGAGTTCGTCCTGAGATAAGTTACCGAACCTTGAGCGCCGGCGTTGCCCACTTTGGCTTTTAACCCAGCGCGGCTTTTATCCATTCAGCGACGGCCAATCCAATCTTCTCCCCGGAGTCTTCTTGGATAAAGTGCGTCCCGGCGACGGATACTTCCGTTTGATTCCTCCAAGTACGACAAAATTCCCGCGCTACCCCGGTAAGAATTGCTCCAGGCTCCGCGTTCACGAACAATTTTGGGATCTCATTTTCCGCCATCCATTTGGCGTATGTGTCGACAATAGCGGCAACGTCAGCGGGACTTCCACCGATGGGGATCTGCCGGGGCCAAGTAAGCATTGGCCACCTGTCTTCGCGTTTCAGGAACGGACGGCGATATTCTGTCATTTCTGTATCTGAAAGTTTCCGGATCACCGAACCCGGCAGGACCTTCTCGATAAAGAGATTCCGATCGAGGATAAGCTCTTCGCCCTTTTCCGAGCGGAAACCCTGAAAGATCGGAACCGCGGCCTCATTCCAGTCGCTCCAATCTTTGATTGGACTTACGATCGCTTCCATATAGGCGATTCCTCGGACGCGATCGGGATGATGGCAAGCCCAGTCGAAGCCGAGCGCGGATCCCCAATCATGAATGACGAGGACCACCTTTTCTTTGGGTGAAATGACTTTGTCGATCAGAGCCCAAAGATACTTTCGATGCGTCAAAAAACTGTAGGTCGAAGGTCCTGCGTCGGTCAGTTTGTCCGAGTCTCCCATTCCGATCAGATCCGGTGCGACAACCCGACCGGACGACCGGAGATGAGGAACGACGTCTCTCCACAAATAAGAAGAGGTTGGGTTGCCATGAAGAAAAAGAATCGGTTCACCCTGGCCAGATTGGTGGCACGCCATTCTGAGCCCCAAGGCATCGACGCTTATCTTGGCTAATGCTGTCTCACTCATCGCGTACCTCCGGATTTAATTGTTGCCTTTGGCCCGGGTTACCGGGGCATTTATGATGTCATCATTCGGCGCATCGATGAGCGCATTCGTATGTCAATGCAGTGAAGCCAATGCGCGTTGCCCCAATCGCGATAGAGATCTGCAAGCCATTTTGGGTCGCCGCACCTTACGAAACATGCTTCTTGCGGTAGAAGCCGCGATATATGCCCGTATCTCTTGAGTCAACGATATACGCAATCGCTTTTGCGCCTCTGCCAAGCGCACAACACTATGCCGTCGTGTCCTAGAAAGTGGCAAAAATGACGTATCGCGCCGTCGGGCGTACGATCTACTTGGTGTGGGTTAAGAGATAGCGAACCGCTCGCGCGAAAGCTATCTGCCGAACGTCGAGGTACTGCCTCTCTCATCTAGGAGGCTCTCACGGGACACGGGCGAGACGAGTACTATTTTTGCGCGCACAGGCGATTGGCAATGAGCACGCGATCCGGAACCGAGCCCATCCGCTCGGTATCTGTCCCGACGTTCTACAAGCATCAAATACATCCCCCTACCGGGCATCTTGGTGCTCGCCCGCTGTCGATTTTGCTTTCTGCAGCCAACTAGGGGTCGTAGGCCCTGGCCGCGTCAGTTATAGGAGGTTGAAGATGTGGAGCGCTATCTTCGAATTCTCCGTCCCCATATTCGATCGGCATCTCAAGATTCTTTCTAAATTGGTCGAAACCGCTGAGGCCTACGCTAAGGATCGAGAAATCGAACCGGCGATCTTGATTTTTTCTCGACTCTATCCCGACATGTTCACCTTGGCTGAGCAAATACGGGCAGCCTGCAATACCGCGAAGCGCTCAACGGCGCGTCTGGTCGGCCGGGGCTTGCCCCAATCTCAGAATACGGACAAGTCATTCGCCGACTTGCAGGCGCGAATTGACGATGCTTTGACATTCCTCAAGACGCTTCCAGAAAGCAGCTTCGCGAAATTGGAGGGAGGAAAGATCGAGTTTCCGTTCGGCTCGAGCGTTTTGACGGTCACGCCCCAGCAGTACCTCACGCGATTTGCGCTTCCCAATTTCTACTTCCACGTTACGACGGCGTACGACATTCTTCGGCAAAATGGCGTGCCAGTGGGTAAGCGCGATTTCCTTGGGCCGTTGGCGGACGCTCCCGACCTGTAAGTTGTGACGACTTCGGAAGCGCCTTGAAGGAACCTTTGAGGACCGCTCTCTCCGCGTCTTTCTTCGCAAATCCATTCGGCGTGGCGCTTTGAAAGTCGTGACGACCAAATGGCGGGCAATTCCGCTGCCGTCACACAACCCGGGCTAAGCGTCGACTGGTCTTCGATCTCGAACTGCAGTTGGGTGAGATCCTTATCGACAGCTCGTGGGTGGCAAAAGGGCGACACGATCGGTGATCGATTGCGATGAACCACTTTAAGTTACGGCTACGCCTCCGCGCAGTTTACACGTTGACAAAGTTACAGACCTGTCAGTAAAGTTATCGCAACGTCTATCACTGCAGGAGGATCCAATGCGCGCAATCGTGGCAGAAAACTTTTCAGGCTATGGCGGACTGCGGCAGATCGAGTCGTCCAGGCCGGCGCCGGAGAAGGACAAAGTGTTGGTCCGAGTTATGGCGGCTGGTGTTACGCCCCTCGACCACACGATCCTTTCGGGAGGACACCCTCGAGCGAAGGCGCCGCTGGTGCTCGGCAATGAGGGGATGGGCGTCATCGAGGATGCCGGCGGCAGTGGTATGGCGGTGGGCAGCCGAGTGATGTTCACGGGGCCCTATGGTGTTCGCGAGAATGGCGCTTGGCAGGAATGGCTGCTGGTCAGACCCGAACATCTGGCAGCGGTACCAGACACGATCGACGACGTGGTCGCAGCGAGCCTTCCGGTGGCCTATCTGACGGCGCAGGTTACGCTGACACTCGCCGGGTTTGCGCCTGGCAAGACAGTGCTAGCTCCGGGTATCGGAGGATCTGTCGGCAATGCAACCTATCAGCTCGCGCGGGCACGAGGCGCGGGTAAAGTTATATCGACCGCCGGCAGCACCGCGAAGGCCGAGAGGGCCCGCGCGCTTGGCTTCGCGGATGTCATCGATCTCACGAAGGAAGGCCTCGCCGATGGTGTTCGGCGGATCACAGCCGGCGCAGGTGCCGACGTCGTTATCGAGAGTATAGGCGGCTCTGTGACTGGCGAGGCCTTGAGCGCCATCGGTCTTGGCGGTGCTTTGATCACGCTGGGCTATTCCGCCGGACGCAAAACTGCAATCGATGTGACGGACCTGATCTGGAAAGGCTCGCGGATGGCCGGGTTCTCTCTGTTCGCGCAGTCGCCGTCTGCCGTTGCTGCGGCATGGCGGGAGATCATTCCACTTATCTTGAATGGATCGGTCAAGCCTCTCGTGGAGCGGGTTTATCCACTGGGCGAGGCGAGCGAAGCGTTGCGCCATCTGATTGAGGATCGTCCGTTCGGCAAAGTCATCTTGACGGCATGATCCACGTCGCTACCGCAAATCCGGTGGGAGCGCATCATTAAGCGATGGAGCGGGATGACGATCCGAAGATACGTCACCCCGCTCCAGGTGATTTGGATCCGGCTGAGCCGGGGTCTAACTTCGAGAAACACTTTCGCGCCCTCAAGACGCCGTGCAATTCGAACGTCTTGTCGTTCGCGGTCGCAACGTCTTTTACTCCGCCCCCGTCGTCTGGACTTCGTCGTCCTAAGACGTGCACTTGCCGCGAGTTTGGTTCGACCGAGTTTCACTGCGGAGAGCGCAAGCGAATGCTCGCCGACTGCCGCGCTGCGGGTTCTGACGAGTAGCGTCTTACGATTTCGGAACGTCGCAAACCGCCGAAATTGTGCGCAATCGAAGACGCCGGATGCGCATCAAACTCTCGATGTACATCGTGTAACGGCGGTGGACGGAAGTCTTCGTCCAAATGACCGGAATCGGCGGCCGTAGAAGATCCGACGCGAGTAACCGGCCGGCCAGCGAGCCGTCGTCCTCCGTGACACGCCGCGGTTTCGCAAACCACTCCGGGCAGCCAATTGCTGCCCGGCCGAACTGTTGGTGAGAAAATCACCGAAGACTGGCACAACGCTAACAGGAAGTCGCTTCGGGTTCGAAGCGCTTCATTCCCATGGTCACCAGACCCACTGGTCGGCTTCCCAGCGATAGGCTTGTTCTTGTCGAAGGACGTGGCCAATCCCCGGGAAAGGAAAATGATAGCCCATCACCATGGTCCGGTCAGTCGCCACGCGATCCAAGATGGCCTTGCGCGACTTAATTGCCTGCGCAGGATCGTAGTCGAAGATCGGCGACCAGTTCGGGCGCTGCAAACTTGTCACCGGATGATGGGCGATATCACCCATATGCATGAATTGCTCCTTGCCCGAGACGAACAGAATAGTGGCGTGAGAAGGCGAATGTCCCGGCGCCGCGACATAGTGTACGCCGCCCGCGATTTCTCCGCCCTGCTTAACGAATCGGGATCGGTTAGCCACCACCGGCAGGTTTTCTCGAGCTGCCGAAATCGTGCCCTTCTTGAATCCGTCGGGCATCGGAGAACTATTGACCTCGCTTTCGAAACGACTGCCGGTCCAGTAGTTCCATTCCGTATCGACAAACACGAACTGAGCCTTGGGAAATGCGAGCGCGCCTGCCTTCGTCACCAGGCCTCCGATATGGTCTAGGTGACCGTGCGACATCACGACCAGATCTATGCTTTCCGCCGTGATTCCGGCTCGGACTAGGTTGGCCTCAAGCCCGGGAAAGCTGCCGAACGCCGGCCCGAGTTTCTCGCCAAAGCCCGAATCGACAAGGATGCGCTCCCGTCCCGTGTCGACAACCAAGACGTTGTTCGTGACCTGGACGACAGGCTGCAGGAAGTTTGCTTTCAGCACCGGAGCGATTTCAGCGTCAGTGGCGTTCATTACGAAGACCGGCCTGATTGGTATCTGCCCGTAGCCATCAGAAATCACGGTCGCTTTGAAGTCGCCTATTTTGAAGCGATAGAAGCCATTGCCGTTAAGGGATTCCGCGCCGGATTGGGTCTCTGCTTGAGCCGGGTTGGGGGTGAACAGTGGCGTTGCTGCTCCAGCAACGGCCAGCCCGGCCCCAGCGCGAAATATACTACGACGGGTTAGAGTTGTCGGGGACTTAATCATGTCGAGCTCCAGTTGAGAGAAGGCGCTGCGTTGCCAGCGTTGAGGCCGTCGGCCTCGCGAATACACAATGTCGATCACAATCGAGTTTGTTTCGCTCTTTTGGTGCACTGTCAAGTCTGATGCGGGTTCCAGCGCGTTCTTGCGAACTCAGGGCGCGAAACCTGCGCCATATTTGAAAAGGTTCGCCCGTTCACGTGTTATTGATTATCACAACGATAAGATCGCTGTCGATTATCGATTGTTATCGTAATTGACTTAAGTTACGTTTTTCCGACCAACCAACGGGGTCCCCGGAGCACGCGTGTCGTAAAAAGCTCGAACGAAGTGAGGGGTCCGCACGCCAATGCGGTAGCGCTGCATCCACCGGTCCCGAGCATCCAATGGCCATCTGTCAGGGCTTGGGTGCGCAAGTCGTTTAACCAGATCAGTTATCTGGCGGTTGGCTTGGCCGCCTTTCGTGGATGGACGGAGGGGTACGCCCGTCCGCATTCTTGTAAGTGTCGACAAAGGATGAAGAGAAATGTGGTCAAGTAACTCCGGCTTTAAGCGCCTTTCGCAGGCTGTTCTGTCCCGATCTCAGTTTCTCAAGCTGGCTGCGGGCGCGCTGCTCCCATTGGCCGGCTTGCGGCCGTCGGCCGCTGCACCGAATGGTGATACGGCAGGATCGAAGGAAGCAGCGGCACCGGCACGCATGGGGTCCATTCTCGTCAACCAATTCGGACCCGTCAAAATTCACTCCTACCTCAGCCCTGCTGACGGTCTTCAGGTCAACACGCAGATGATTGAGGGCCCAAGTGCGGTCGTCATCTTCGATAGTCAGCTCCTGCTGCCGTATGCCGAAGAAGTTGCGTCATACGTGCAGGCGCTTGGCAAACCCGTCGATCGGATCATCCTCTCGCATGCGCATACCGATCACTGGGGCGGTCTTCAGGTTCTGACTGAGCGTTTCCCCGACACCCGCGTGTTTGCTCTTGAGGGGATCGCCGACCAGATCCGCGCCGGAGGTCCAGCCCGGCTCGAGGGCCTCCGCAAAAATTACGGCGATAAGGCCGCGTCGAAGGTCACGGTACCAACCGAGACGATCGGCGAAGGTCTGCAACGGATTGACGGCGTCACCTTTGACTTCAGACGGTTCGTCGATGCTGAATCGGATTTGCAGCTCGCCGCGCTCCTGCCCGAGCAAAAAGTGTTGCTGGCATTCGATCTGGTGTTTTCACCGAAGCAGCACGTCTTTACAGGAGGGAAGCATTTCGATCATTGGTTGATCGCCCTCGAGTCGCTCAAGGCACTACAAGGCTACGACACAATCATCATCGGGCATGACACCCCGGTCGACCGTTCCGCGATCGACAGCACGATGACCTACATCAAGCGTGCCAAGGAGATCCGCGCGGCTTCCGCCGACGCGAAAACTTACAGCGAGGACCTAAAAGCCGCTTTCCCCGATCGGCAGCTGCCCCGCTTTGTCGATTTGTCTGCCAGCTACCTGTATGCGGCGCCTCATTGAGCGGCTGGGCGAGATTTCCGTGCGTGACGCCTAGCGCATCGATCGCAACGCCGACCAAACAAATACAAGAATTATCGTGAGCCTTATGACAGCTGTCTCCGAGCAATTGAAGCTTGATGTCACTCCCACAGAAGGAGGATTCGACTCGGCGCCTGGCTATTCCTGCCCAAGGGAGATGGCATCCGCCCCGCTATCACAATGGCGCACGGCTTGGGGAACCAAAGAGCACGGTCTATCTAGGCGCCTTTACCATCACCAATCTCCGATAACTTCACGGCAGCGTCGATGAGGTCGACCTTTGCATGGGCCGGCTCATCGATCAGCGCCGATACGTATGCTCCGTTGATGAGTAACGCGATCTGAGTCGCTTTGCGCTGCGGATCACTGGCACCAAGTTTCTTGAGTATAATTGCCAGCCGGCTCCGCATTTCCTCCTTGTTGCTCCGCGCGACCTTGCGACCGGGATGGTTGCCATCGGCCGGAAATTCCGTCGCGAGGTTGAGAAACGGACAACCGCGATAGGTAGGCTGACGGATCCGTTTTGCGATCCCGGATAAAAGCGCCTCCAGCAGAGCGCGAGGATCATCGGCGTGGCGCTCCTCGATGCGAGCCCACCACGCCCAAAACGAGCGGTCCTGTTGGTCAGCAACGGCGGTAATCAAAGCGTCCTTGGAATCGAACAAACGATAGAGGCTCGTCTTAGACACGCCTGATTGCGCAACTATGGTATCTACGCCGACAGCACGGATGCCATCGCGGTAGAATAATTCGCCTGCCGTTGCGAGGATGCGCTCGCGGGCGCTCACTTCGCCCTTCGGCGGAGCTCCTCGGCGAGGTCGCGTGCCTTCCTGCATATCCCCTATTCCCACTGATTTCCCATTTGACAAAGTAACAGACCTTTCTCTACCATTAAAGTAACATACGGGTCGGTAACTTTATAGAGGGTTCTTGTCCCCGAGGCTGATTCTCGAGGTGATATTGTGCTCGCGGGCGCTGTGGAAATTGAAAACGCGGCTGAGAAAACCTTTGAGATGCGGAATGCGCTGCTTGGCATCGTTACTTAATACCGCGAATGGGGAGGGTCGCGCTTCGCCTTCTCCGCCGGTCCGTCTTCGCGTCAATTCAACAGACCCTCCAAACGGCGGTCGACGGTTCCAGAGAAGCTTTACGGAGAGTGCCCGCGACAATAGTCGCGTCGGACCACCAGAACACGGCGGAGGCGGGCCTCGCCAAAACGCGCGCGTAGTGCGACGTCGCCGGCGCGGACGCAATATTTAAAATGATCGCGTCCTCCGTTACGATCGCCGTCTTCGATAGGGCCAGGGAAAAGCACAAGATCGCGATGGCTTACGGTCCTGGTGTTTCCGCGTTTTCCGGAAGGAGCAGCTGACCCTACGGAATTTACCGGGCCTACGACACCTACGCTCTCGCGGTCGGCGCTGGCTGAACCAGAGCAAGCTTGCTTGCGCAAGCTCGCAGCGTGGTTCGGGCGAGTTCGTCCCCGGCAGACCAATAGTTTCTAACTCATCTCACCTTGGCCAATCCGGAGACCCCCGATGACAGTCGCTTCTTACCACTCCAAGTCCACCGCAATTCTTTTGCTGGATCCCTATAACGACTTTTTGAGTGAGGGTGGAAAGCTATGGGAGCGCACCAAAGAGATCGCTGAAAAAGTAAACTTGCTGGATAATTTGCGGAACATCATCGCCGATGCTCGAAGAGCGGGTGTGAAGATCTATTTCGTTCCGCATCACCGATGGTCGGAAGGTGACTACATCCACTGGAAACATGCGACTCCATATCAGATGGCATCGAATGGACGAAAGACCTTCGCGAAGGGCACTTGGGGCGGCACCTTTCACGACGATTTCCAAGTGCAGCAAAACGACATTCTTATCTCTGAGCATTGGGGTTCGAGCGGATTTGCGAATACTGACCTCGACCATCAGCTCAAACAATATGGCATCGAGCGGATCATCTGCATTGGCTTGCTGGCCAACACCTGCATTGAGGCCACGGCTCGTTTCGGGATGGAGCTCGGCTATCACGTAACGCTGGTAAAAGACGCGACCGCAGCCTTCAGCGAAGAAGCGATGCACGCAGCGCACCACATCGATGGACCCACCTATGCCCATGAAATTCTGAACACCGCTGAATTGCGTGCGGCGCTCGCTCGCACAAGATAGGGCCCGAGTTACGATTTCAATGAAACTGCTCGGCGAGGCGAAATTCTGATCAGTCTGCCTGCGTTTCGAAGTCTGGCGCCTATTCTCGTTTCAATCCGGTGGTGTCCAGGGCAATCTTGGACGACGGGAACCGGGTCGACTGCGGCGACGTTCGGCAACTCTTGGTGCCGCGCGCCATTCGGCGACGATCGGTTCATTCTAAGCTGCTAATCTTTTGATTTCGAGAGGTAATTTGATCGCGAACCGCACACCTGCCGGCCTCGAGAATATCATTGGACAGCGTCCTGTCGGCGGTGGCACGTGCGAGCACGACAGAGCCTAACATCGTTGCGAGCGCACCGATGGCTACACGGCGCCGGTCTTTCTCGGACTCCTGGGAAAGCCCATGAGCCAGCGCATCGATCATTTCTTCCAGTTTCGCTGAAAAGACTTCTCGGGCTCGCGGTCTCCATCGCGCGATATCGGCGCCCAGCGACGGCAGCGCACATCCCTGTGCAGGCCCATCGCGATGACTTTCACTTAGATACCACTCAATGATTCCCTCGATCCCGACAGGCTCTTTTTCTTTCAATTTTTTCCACCGGGAGACAGTCCGATCCATGGCCAACGCGAAAGCCTCGATAACCAGGTCATCACGCGATTCGAAGTGTAAATAGAATCCGCCGTGCGTCAGACCGGCGAGCTTCATTAAATTGACCACGCTCATGCCGTTTGCGCCGGTTCGAAGCAGACCACGCGAGGCCACTTCGACGATCCGCTTTCGGGTGCGAAGCTTTTGTTCCTTAGTTCTAGGCACCCGCGGCAAATTCCATTGCATTTTCTACTAGAGGTCATATTAGATGTTGATTGAGCGGAAACACACTCACAGAGCCACAGAGAAGCCGATGCGCTTAACGAGACTAAATGCGATTTCGAGCGCAGCGTTTGAATGGTAGGGCAAGCGTCCCGAACCGGAAACGCGAGCCCCCAAAGTTAACCCTGCCTTCGTGATGCGGGGGCTTGGCTCGATAGCTCATCGAGAGATTCGATTACGTCTCGCTGAACGTTCTCCAAAATCTCGTTCGAAAATGCCGGCACAGCGTTCGCAACCGACCGTGACAGCACCACCGCGCCGACCATTTGGCAATGCAAGCTAATTGCTCGTTCGCGCAACGTCTTGCGGCCCGCTCTAGCTGGAGATGCGTTCTCGGCGATCAGCCCGGCCAGGATCGTGATCTGATCATCCACACCACCGGCGAAATGTGATTGTGCTTCAGCACCAAGGCGGGGAGCATCGCCAGCGAATCCGGCCACGGGGCAGCCATTGTCGATGTTATCGCGGTGGGCTTGCGACAGGTACCAACTTATGTAACGACGAAGAGCGGTGGTCGAACTATCGACCGGCGCTCTTGCGTTTTTTGCAAGTTCAGCGGTGCCTTCGGCCATTGCTTGAGCAAACACCTCGGCAACCAGAGCAGCCTTCGACTCAAAGTGGTTATAGAAACCCCCTTGGGTAAAGCCGGCATGCTTCATCAGTTCGCTCAGCCCGACGGCATCCGTTCCACGTTCTCTGAATAGTTGCGTCGCCGCCGCAACAATCGCGCGACGGTTTTCGGCGGCCTGTTCTCTCGACACTCCCACGTCATACTCCTGAAACGGTTCGCAAAATTAATAGCACATCACGATTTCACTCACAATCGACTAACACAATGCCCATCGTCTCAATTGTGCGGCAGACCAGCGCCGGACCCTTGAATCCGATATATATCGCTCAATATTTAGGCACAAATTCAACCGGAGGCTGCGATTTCGATTGATAGTCGTCCCGAGAGCGGACAAACCGCCTTGCGAAGTGGAACACAATCTTGACCGAGCGGCTTAACGTATGCGAATTAACGATAGCGACTGACCTCGTGAATGGGGGTGGATAGTTCGAACGGCAACGATCCGCTCCGCGCAATAGTCTGTGTGCCCTGGTCCGTCATCACTGCGGTCTTTTCTAGCCGCACTGCCGGCTTCTTTCCTGAGCGGCTGGAGCGCTCAAGTGCAACCGCTCACGACTTCCTCGACGCAATGTCGGCCCTCAAGAGCGATCGGTGACAAACGCGAAGCAGCCTGTTCCGGCTCTTCGCAGCGACAGTAAATTGGAGAAGAAAATGGCCAACGTAACCCTCGAGATCGATGATGCCCTCGCCATCGTCACGGTTTCAAGGCCCCCGCTTAATTTGTTCACCTGGGAAATGCTGGCCGAGTTGAGCGACGTGATTGACCAAGTTGCCGCCGCACCGCTTCGCGCACTGTTATTAAAAGCAAGCGGACACCATTTCAGCGCCGGCGCCGACGTTCCAGCCATGTTCGACGGCCTGTCGGCACACGCGGCTGAAGCTCACCTCGCCAAACACATCCCCCTCATGGAGCGTCTGCAAGGACTCCCAATTCCAACTGTCGCCGCCGTCCGAGGATTGTGCATGACAGCCGGCCTCGAAATCGTACTTCGCTGTGATGTATTGTGGGCCAGCGAAACGGCCCAGTTTGCCCAACTGGAAGCGATGATCGGCGCCACGACGTTGCTTGGAGGCGCACAGATCCTCTGCGAGCGAGCCGGTCCCGCCCGTGCGGCGGAGATTTGCTATTCCACATCCACTTATAGTGTTGCTGATTTCGAAAGATGGGGCATCGTCACCAGGATTATTCCAGATGCGGAGCTAGACGATGCCGCCGCGAAATTTGCAAAGCAGCTCTCCGAGGGCCCGACACGAGCGTTGCAAGCGACCAAACGCCTGATAAGAGCGGCCGCTCAGGGCGGGGCGTACGCCGCAGACCGTCTTGTCGGCGTCGTCGGTGCTCCGCTATTGGAGACCCACGACATGCAGGCTGGCGTGAAAGCCGTTGCGGAACACGGCGCACGTAACTTCAGAGGCAAGTTCAGTTTTCAAGGGAAGTAGCCGAAGAAACGACCTGCGCACGCGAATTCATTGACTTGAAGAGCGTGGATCCGATCGTGAATGTCAGCCAACGCGTACGCCCCCGGGCGTTTCTAATCGCTGCGTAGTACCGTCGTTGGTTGGTGCCCGATGGTATGGCTGGGCTTGCGCTGGAGGCGTCAACGATCCCGGCATGGTGTGCGCAGACCGTCGTTCTGGGTCGGCCCCGTTAAGACCCCCGGAACGAGCTCGTACAGTGCACGTCCAGGCACATTCTCTTTCCGAGATTCACCGAGACCTTTGCCAAGCCCTTGATGATGTGGCGGTGCCCTTCAGGCGTCAGATATCATGCTCCATAGCGAGAATAGTCGTTGTAGCCGGTCGCATCGCCACCGTAAAACGTCGCACGATTGTACGGGTTGAGGGGCAAATTTAGCTTGATGCGCGTGGGAAGATCAGGATTTGCGATGAATGCGCGACCGAACGCGATTGCGTCCGCTTTGCCAGAAGCGATTGCGGCCTCGGCCGACGCTCGATCGAACCCGCCGGCGCCAATCAGCACACCAGACCAATCGGGTCTGAATAGCTCAAGTGCAGAGGGAACATTCTGATGATTTACATCGGCACGCCCTGCCCCGCTGCTTCTCGGCTCGATAAAATGCATATAGGCGAGCCGCAACGGATCAAGCTGTCTCAACACATATCTGTACAGCGACACAGGATCGTCGTCTCCGCTCTCATTCGCTACACCGTAGGGCGATAGCCGTACAGCGACGCGATCACTTCCCCATACGTCGACGAGCGCGCCCACTGTCTCCTTCAGAAATCGGCAGCGATTTTCGATGGAACCGCCATAGTGATCAGTGCGCTGGTTCGTACGCGATTGTAGGAACTGCTCGACAAGATAACCGTTCGCGCCATGAAGCTCGACGCCATCGAACCCAGCCGACTTCGCGTTTTTAGCTCCCTGCCGAAAACTTTCGACCACCCCGGCGATCTCGTCCGTTTCAAGAGCCCGGGGAGTTTCAAAGGGAGCCGGCTTCCAAGTCGCGGTCATTGTTTCGCCGTTGATCCGGATCGCCGATGGAGCTACAGGCAACGCCCCGTTTGGCTGTAGCGAAGAGTGTGAGACGCGCCCAACATGCCAAAGCTGTAGGAATATTCGGCCGCCCTTCAAATGAACAGCGTCCGTAACATCGCGCCATCCTTCAATCTGCTGTTCCGAGTGAATTCCGGGTGTCGCTGGGTATCCTTGCCCTGCTTGTGAAATCTGGGAGGCCTCTGCGATGATCAGTCCACCGTCCGACGCACGTTGGCTATAATGCTCGACGTTCAACGCGTGCGCCGAGACGGTACCTTGCTGGGCGCGCATACGCGTGAGAGGAGCCATAATTACACGATGGTTCAGTCGATATGGGCCCACCTCCAGTGGTGAGAAAAGCTTAAAAGGGCTCATGTGTTCTCCATGGACGGATTCTTCTATGTACGGTCCGGGCAGCAGGCCGTCTGACTTGCTGCGTATCGAACCGCTCAACTCAAGTCGCGCGCCGCGGCCGTCGGGCTAAGCCGTTGTTTATCGCAAATAACATGCATATGCCCGCATCTCCGCGCGCTGAGCAAGATAGAACATACCTATTTGAGTGACCCTGCACGTTAACCGATACTATGAGCGGCTTATTAGCCTGACGATGCCCGCATGGTGTCGTGCGAGCGGGCTATTTGGGTCAACTGAAAGTTTAGCACCCAACGAAGGTCGGTTCGAGTTTGTCCTTGAACGCTTTCACGCCCTCAAGACCGTCGCGCGATCGGGACATTTGGACGATCGAGGCCGATTCATGTTTCATCTGCGACTCTAGGTCCTCCCCCCCGCTCAAGAGCAGAAGCCGCTTGACGGATGCGAATGCAAGCGTGGGCCCGCTAGCAAGTTGTTTGGCAATTTGATCGACGGTAACTGACAGCTCTCCGGCTGGGACCACGCGATTGACTAATCCCCAAGCCATTGCCTCGTCTGCAGACAACAGCCGGTTCAAGAGGAACAGCTCCTTTGCCCGGCGCAGGCCGATCAGCCGTGGCAGGAACCAGGTCGAGCTTCCATCGGGAGTTAGCCCGATCTTGGTGTAGGCGCTGGTGAATTTTGCTTTCGCAGAAGCGACTGCGAAATCAGCAGCCGCCATCAAACCAAGGCCAGCACCAGCTACCGTGCCGTTTACTTCGGCGATGACGGGCGCCCGCATACGCGCGAATACCGAGATCGCCTCCTCGAGATGCACAGTCATTTTCCCGATAAGGATATCGACCCGTGTTAGATCCGATGCGAAGCCAAGCACGTCACCTCCAGAGCAGAAAGCGCGGTCGCCAGCGCCGGTCAGCACAACACATCGTACCGCCGGATCGGCGCTGCACTGTTTGGCGGCAAGGGCGAGCTCCTTCGCCGTCAGAACGTCGATCGCATTCAACTGCGCCGGTCGATTGATCGTGATGCGGGCGATGTCTTCCGCCACGCTGTAAATGAGGGTTTCGTAGGTCACGGCATTTCCCTTACGTGTCACGTGCTCTGGATGAAGAGCTGGATTAAGGCGACGATCGTGTCCGGAACGTCCTCCTGGCTGAAATGGCCCGCACCGGGAAGCTCGATAGTGGGACGATCCGGCCAGATGCCCCGGAAATCCGCGATCTGGACATCGGGCGCGATACCCCTGTCCTTCATGCCTACCGCAAGCATGGCGGGTTTTGCTTTTAAATCGTCGATGAGGGGAAAACCTTCGCGGACATAGGGCACCATGCGGCCAAGAAGCGCGTCCAGCGGAAATTCGATAGCACCGAGACAATCGGCCTTGCTCGGGAACGGCGCGCTGTACGCCGCAACCCAATTGGCGTCCACCGCGGCCGTGTTCTCGAAGCCGATGGCCTTCATGATACCAAGAATATTCACATTGAGATGCCCCAGCACTTCATGCAGAGTTCCTGCTTCGTGATGATCCTTGATGAATTGAAACCACGGTGTGAGCCCACTGGGTTTAGCCCGCCCGTACCCGGTGAGCGTGTTGAGTAAGAATAGCCTTTTGATCCGGTCCGGATGGCGCAACGCGTAAGCGGCCCCGATCGGGCCGCCCCAATCCTGGATTACGAAGGTAATGTTCTTGAGATCGAGCTCGTCGACCAGATGCGCTAGGTTCTCGACATGGCTCTTGAGCGAGTACTCGCGATCGCGAGGTGTCTCGCTCTTACCAAAACCCATGTGATCGGGCACTATCACGCGGTTCGTTTTGGATAGAGGCGGAATAAAGCGCCGATAAAGATAGCCCCATGTTGGCTCTCCGTGGAGGCAAATGATGGGCTCACCTTTCCCTTCGTCGACGTAATGCATCCGAAAGCCATTACCTTCAAAATAGCGTGGTGCGAATGGCCAGGTTCCACCAAAGGTCTCGCGCTCCGGAATCATACTAGGTCCTTGTTTGTATCAATTGGGCGCCACACACGAGGTGGCTTTTGGCGATCGCGCGCGAGGCAGTCATAGCCAAGACGAGACTTTCACGCCCGAACACATCTGTCGCCGCGGCGGAATGAAGGCCCAGGCAGTCCATGGACCGGATGAGTCCCTAGGCAGACGGCAAAACAGCCGTCAAACCGCCGTCGACGGCAAGTATCTGTCCGGTGATGTGTTTGCCAGCATCGCTTGCGAACAAGATCGCCGCGCCTTTGAGGTCGTCCTGGTCACCGATGCGGCGCAAGGGGGCGCCTGCGGCAAGTTTATCCACGCCGACGGCTTCGAGTGTGCCCTTTGTCATCTTCGACGGGAAGAATCCCGGTGCGAGCGCGTTGACCGTAATCCCGTGGCGGCCCCAATCGCCGGCCAGCGCCCGCGTGAAATTCACCACCGCACCCTTGCTGGTATGGTAGGCAATCATTTGCATATCGCCTATGCCACCTCGAAGGCCGGCAATCGAGGCAATATTAATGATCCGGCCGTACTTGTTCGGAATCATCGACAATTTCCCGATCCGCTGGCTGAGCAGAAACAGCGACCGGATGTTGAGATTCATCAATTTGTCCCAAGCCTCAATGGGATGGTCTTCGGTCGATGCGCCCCACGTCGCGCCCGCGTTGTTGACGAGAATGTCCACTTTCCCGAGTTTGGCGATTGCCTCGTCCGCAAGCCGCTTTACGTCGTCGTCCTTGCCATTATCAGCCGCGATCCAATCAGATTTGATGCCGAGACCCGCGAGGTGTTCCTGCGCTTGCGTCAGATCGGCGGCCTTGCGTGACGACAGAACGATCCTGGCTCCTTGTTCGCCGAGCGCCTCCGCAATCTGCAATCCAAGTCCACGCGACCCACCGGTGACAAGTGCGGTCTTCCCGGCAAGGTCAAACGCCTTCTTCAAGCTGCCCATGTTTCGTTCTCCTTAGTTATTGAATAATTCAGGTGTTTCAGATTGGGGCCTACTGGCCACGGAACACCGCCGCTCGCCGCTCGACAAATGACTGTATTCCTTCTTTGAAGTCCTCACTGTTGAAGACGCGATCCTTGATTTTCGGAATATAGTCGATGGCCGCCTGCTCGCCATTCTCGATAAACTTCAGCGCAGCTTCCTTCGTAACCTGAATTCCGATGGGTGCATTCTTTGCGATTGTTTCCGCCACCTGCATGGCACGCTCGATCTGTTGACCTGCCGGCACCACCTCCTGCACGAGACCAATCTTGTACGCCCGCTCGGCGGTAAACTCGTCGCATAGAAACAGATGGTACATGGCGTCTCCCCAACCGGCCCTCGTCAGGAAGCGGAAGTGCGCTCCCCCGAACGGCGCAATTCCACGCTTCGATTCCATCTGGCAAAATCTGCAGTCGTCGGCGGCAATGACGATATCGCCCGCCAGCATCATCTCGATGCCAATCGTGTAGACGATACCCTGCACGGCGGTAACGATCGGCTTACGACATCTATTGGCGAGAGCGAAGACGTCGATCGTTCCCTCCCTCAAGTCCCAGTTCTCGGCCTTCGGACCGAAAAACTTCGGCATATCGAGGCCGGCTGTGAAGTCGCTGCCTTCCGCGCAAACGACACCAACCCAATATTCATCGGTCTTATCCAGAAGAGTGAGGGCGTCCGACATCTGAAACATCATCTGCGGGCTGAAGGAATTCTTTTTAGCCGGGTTGTCGATGATGATTTTCAGCACGTGTCCGTGCACTTCAGTTCGGATTTGTCCTACCGGAGCCTTTGCCGTGCTCATGTCGCTTTTTCCTCTGACGAGTTGAAAACAAGTCGTAGCGATGTCTGTAACATCCCCACCGCCGCCAATATTCAACGAACACGCAACCGTTCGGAGCTGGTTCGAGCGCTGCTCCTAGATTGCGCCAGCTTCTTGGGCGTAGCTCCACGACGCCATCGCAAGGGGGACACTTAGAGCGGCCGATTCGGCTGCCGTCCCTTATGCGCGCCGCAATGCCCTGGGTGATTCCGGCAAGCCGAAAGAGATTGTAGGAAAGATACCAATTGATATCGGGGACTGAAGGCCTCCCTGCCGCCTCGCAATAGATATCTGCCGCTTCTTCAAGCGTCGGAATATTCAGCCGCGCGAGATCTGCGCCCTTCAGGCCCTCCATCACCCATTGCATCAGCAAGTAGGTAAAATCGGCCATCGGATCCCCAAGTGTGGAGAGTTCCCAGTCCAGGACGGCGATGACGCGAGGCTCCGTCGGGTGAAATATCATATTGTCGAGGCGGTAATCGCCGTGGACCACCGACACTCTTTCCTGCTGCGGCACCGTACGCGGTAGCCACTCGATGAGGCGATCCATCTCCGGAATGACTTCGATGGCCGAGGCGCGATATTGCTTGGTCCACCTGTCGATCTGCCGCGCAAAATAGTTGCCAGGCTTACCGAAATCGCCCAAGCCTATCTCTCCCGGGTTGTAGCCGTGAAGCCTCGCAAGCGTTTTGATTTTGTCGGTAAAGATCAATCGCCGATCCTGCCGTGACTGACTTTGGAGCGTTGGATTCGAAAATACCCGTCCTTCCTCCATCGACATGACGTAAAATGCCGACCCGATGACTTCATCGTCGATACATAACGCATAAGGCCGCGCGACCGGGAACCCCTGCTTGTGCAGAGCTGAAATAATCCTGAACTCGCGATCAACGGCATGTGCTGACGGAAGCAGTTTGCCGAATGGCTTGCGACGTACAACGTAGGAGGCTCCAGACGTGTCGATCCGATAAGTCGGGTTCGACTGACCGCCCCTGAACTGAAGGACGTTGAGCGGCCCCATATAATGCTCAACATGCTGTTGCATCCACCGATCGAGGCTCGCCTCATCGATGCGATGGCGCTCTTCGATCGGCTTAACACCGGCGTATTCCTCGTCTTGCTTTACGCCCTGCGCCACTTTGCTGCTCGTTCGGCTATGCCATCGGCGCGTTGGCGTATCTGCGCAATTTGTGGCGCGCAATCGTACGATTGTGGACCTCATCAGGGCCATCCGCGATCCGCAGCGCGCGGACGTTAGAGTACGCCTTGGCCAGACCCGCATCATCTGAGACGCCAGCTCCTCCGAAGGCCTGGATCGCATCGTCGATAATCTTGAGCGCCATTTTGGGCGCCGCCACCTTTATCATCGCGATTTCGAGCTGCGCGACCTTGTTACCGACTTTGTCCATCATGTCGGCAGCCTTCAGGCACAGGAGCCGTGTCATCTCGAGCTCGGTACGAGCCGTGGCGATTCGATCTTCCCAGAGCGAAAATTCGACGATCCTCTTGCCGAACGCCGTGCGCGACGCCAGCCGCTTCACCATTTTCTCCAACGCTGCTTCCGCAGCGCCTATGGTCCGCATGCAATGATGAATACGCCCCGGACCGAGCCGGCCTTGAGCGATCTCAAAACCCCTGCCTTCCCCGAGCAATATGTTGCTCGCAGGCACGCGGACGTTTTCGAGCAAGATCTGCCCGTGACCGTGCGGTGCATCATCGAATCCAAATACTGGAAGCATCTTCTCGATCTTGATGCCGGGAGTGTCGAGTGGCACGAGAATCTGGGACTGTTGCTGATGCCGCGGCGCGTTGACGTCCGTCTTGCCCATGACGATGGCAACCTTGCAATGTGGGTCTCCGGCACCTGACGACCACCATTTCCTGCCGTTTACGACGTAGTGATCCCCGTCACGCTTGATGCTGGTCTCGATATTCGTGGCATCGGACGATGCGACATCGGGCTCGGTCATGAGAAATGCGGAGCGGATCTCGCCGTTCATCAACGGACGTAGCCAGGTTCGTTTCTGCGCCGGGCTGCCATAGCGAATCAGTACTTCCATATTGCCGGTGTCCGGCGCCGAGCAATTGAAAACTTCAGAGGCCCAATAGATACGTCCCATCTCCTCGGCAAGCAGAGCGTATTCGAGATTGGAAAGACCGGCACCTCGAAACTCATCATCCTCGTGCGACGACGGCGGCATGAAAAGGTTCCAGAGGCCCTCGGCCCGGGCCTTCCGTTTTAGATCCTCGACAACCTGGATCACCTTCCAGCGATCGCCGGCAGCGTCTTGCTGTTTATAGGTCTCTTCGGCTGGATACACATGCTTGTGCATAAAGGACGAGACACGGTTCAACCATTCACGCTGGCTATCTGACATTGAAAAGTTCATGCGACACTCTTCACTTTCGGCTGTTGCGGACGCTCTTGCTAACCTTTGGGCCTGATGCGGCGCTCAAGACGTCCCTTCCAGGATCGAAGTGCCGGCGCCGCCTGATATGAGTCCGCTCGATCCGACTAATCGGCCACGCGGATGAGAAGCTTCCCAAAGTTGCGCCCCTCAAGCATGCCCATGAACGCAACGGGTGCGCGCTCGAGACCGTCAACGATGTCCTCACGCTGAAGAATGGTTCCGTCTTTTAGCCCGGCGCCGATTTCCCGCTCAAAATCCGGAAACAGTTCGGGGTAATTATCCACGATGAAGCCCCGAATGGTGAGGCTCTTGGAGAGAACTTGGCGGATCGTTGCCGGCACTCGATCCGGTCCCGGCGGAACGGGCGCGCCGAATTGCGAGACCAGTCCGCAGACGGGCACGCGCGCAAATTGATTCAGGAGTGGAAACACCGCCGTCCAGACTGCGCCGCCAACATTTTCGAAATAAACATCGACGCCGTTCGGACATGCCGCGGCGAGCCGCTGCTCGAAATCAGCAGCGCGATGGTCGATGGCCTCGTCGAAGCCAAGCTTATCTTTGACGAACGCACATTTTTCGGCGCCTCCGACGATCCCCACGGCGCGAGCCCCCGCTCTGCGCGCGAGCTGCCCGACGAGCGAGCCGACTGGCCCGCTCGCTGCTGCGACTACTACGGTTTCGCCAGGCTTAGGTTGACCAATCACCCTCATTCCAATGTAGGCGGCAGAGCCGGGTATCCCCAAGACTCCCACGAATGCGGTAGGGGGAGCAATCATGGGATCTAGCTTCCGAAGATCCTCACCATTTGAAACGCTCTGTGTTTGCCACCCGGCCTTGGCGAGCACGACATCGCCGACGCTATAGTCGGGATGGTTCGAGGCCACCACTTCCGAGATGGTTCGGCCAAACATCACTTCGCCGATTGCGGTAGAGCGAGCGTAGGATTTTGCTTCGTCCATACGGGCACGAATATAAGGTTCGAGCGAGAGAAATTTGGTCCGCAGCAACAGCTCATTGGCCCCCGGTTCAGCGATAAAATCGGTCTCGAATCCAAAATCGCTTTCCTTGGGTTTACCGGTCGGGCGAGCTGCCAAGACCCATTTACGTACGCTCAACTTGCTCACTTGATTTATTCTCCCGCTCCGATACCGCGTTATGAAGCCGACGCCGCGTCGCCCTAGCGCTAAGTGCACTTTGCTTTGGGATCTGCGGTAAGCGCTCGCACCGCGACGGCTCACGCATATGCCGAAGCATACGGTTGCAGGACCTCGAGCGAAACGCCATATTCGCCACTTTTTAGGACATCAGGTCAGCTCTCTTGGCTTGCCATTCGCGAAACCGTCGTGTGACGTGCGCGCAGGCAACGCTCCAGATGGACTGATGTCGACAGGCAGGCACGATCGGGCCTCAATGACCTGCGCGGGCGACGCCTCCTGAGGTGGAAAGTGAGAACGGGTTCGGCGCCAGAAGAGCTCAGCTCCCGGAGCGCACCTCGGTTGAACACGTAACGATGTAGTCCTGTCTCCTCATCTTTTCAGGGCGCCTCTCCGAATGCATCAAACACAGGTGCGAGGATCCGCTCCCTATCGCGATCTGAGAGCACTCTCGGGCAATAGCCCCTATCGTGGTGTCGAAACATTTGCGGTTTAACCCGACGGCACGCGGGACCGAGGAGTGCCACCGACGGGGCGCTCACTGCGGCCTCTTGTTACGGCGGCTTCCGCAACACGTTTGTCGTTCGCCGCGGATACTGTAGGGATCGAGAGTATTCGCAACCGGCTTTTGTCAAATGCGTCGGAAGCGCCCTAGCAATCCTTTCACGGCGACTTCGCTTTTCAGGGGGATCGCTATTTTTCCGCTGATGAGGAAGCGGATCTTGACAACTCGGCTTCCTGAAGTTGTCGCCACATGACCTTGCCAGACGCGTTCTTCGGCAGTGCCTCCACAAATTGTACAATGCGAGGTGCCTTGTAGGCGCTGATGTGTGCTCGCGTCCAATCAATGATATCCTGTTCAGTCAATCCGTTATGTCCTCGTTTGCGGACAACCACGGCCTTGACCGTTTCCCCGCGGTACGGATCATGGGTACCGATGACGCATACCTCCTGAATTCCGGGATGGCGAAACATCAGGCCCTCGAGCTCTGCGGGCCAGACCTTGTATCCCGAGGCATTGATCATGCGCTTCAGGCGATCCATGACGAAGAAGTATCCGCCCTCGTCTCGATAGCCCAAGTCACCGGTCCGCAGAAACCGCTTCCCGTCAATCGTAATAAACGCCTTCTCGGTCGCTTCCTCGCGACGCCAGTAGCCGCGAAAGACCTGGGGACCATGAATGGCAATCTCGCCCTTCTCTCCGAGACCGACCGCAGCGCCAGACTCAACATCAATCACCCGCGCATCAACGCTGATGAACGGAACGCCCAGGCATTGTTGCTTGGGTGCATCACAAGGATTGAAAAGCGTGACTGCGCTTGTTTCTGTGAGGCCGTAGCCCTCCACAAACCGGAGATGGAACCTCTCGAACAACCGTTCGGCGATGGCCTGCGGCATGGCTGATCCCCCGCCACCGAGAAAGACCAGGCTGGAGAAGTCGTACTGATCGAGATTCGGACTCGCCAGCAGATCTATGATCATCGTGGGTATGCATGTCCAGTGACTCACATGGTGTTCCCAAACAAGTCGGGATGCCACATCGCGATCCCAGCGGGGCATGATCACGACCGTTCCTCCAGCATAGACGGTCGCATGCATTACGCAGGAGATGCCGGTAATGTGAAATAACGGCAGAACCGCTAGCGCAACCGTTTCCGACGTCATTTCGAGCCAGAGACTTGTCGCCACCGCGTTGTGCATCAAATTCGCGTGGGTCAGCATGCATCCCTTTGGCGATCCCGTCGTGCCACTGGTATAGGGCAGCAACGCCAGATCGTCAGGCCCCGCGATCAATGCCGGCAACTCGTCTGTCGATTGAATGGCGTCCTGCCATTGATGCACGTCGCCTTGAGACAAGGATGGCATCGGATGTCGCTCATTCAGCCATCCCCGCCATTGCGATGGCACGGCGGACTTGTCGGTTCCTTCCAACACGTCATCAAACTGGGTCACGATTAGATGGCGAAGTCGGTCGCCGCTGATTCCATTGCTCGCCGACGCGACCTCGCCCGCCAGGTCGCCGGTCGTGATGGCGACGTTGACTTTCGCGTCCATAATATAGTGACGCAACTCTTCCGCGCGATTCATCGGGTTGACCGGCACCACCACGGCATTGGCACGCGCTATCGCATAGTGCGCAATAATCAGTTGCGGACAATTTTGCATAACGACGAGTACACGATCCCCGCTTGCGACCCCGAGGAGAGCGAGGCGTGCAGCGAGACCTTCTGCGGCGGACAAGAGTTCGGCGTAGCTGATCTGGCGATCAAAGAAGATCAGCGCAGATCTGTCTGGATACCGCCTGGCGCTAACAGCCAAGCAATCCCATAGCGAAACCGCGGGCGGATCCAAGATTAGCGGTAACCGGGCCGGCCACGCATTCAATCGATGTTGCCCCATTTTCACTTTGGTCCTCATGTTGAGAAAGACATTTCTCACGCTCTCACTGCCGTTCTTTGGCGTACCCGAGATCGACCTTAACTGAGCTGCTGCCCTCCGGCCGCCCACGAAAGGCCGCTTCGGTTGTTTTGAAACTGGTGATGGCGGTCGAATCATCTGCCTACGCAGGATCGGCTCCACGTACGACATTCAGAGCAGCGCCGCAGACCGAGTGTGTTGGGGCTCCGAGGCTACCGCTGACTGGAAGCTGTCGAACGAACGTCGCATCTGCAATGTTTCGACGCCCGAAGGCGAATTTCGCGGGCCGCATTGGAGCCTCGACACACTTTGCGCGCCCGGACATGGCCCGCATGTTTCCTATGATGGTGGTGTGCTCTTGAGTAATTCTTGCATCATGAGTTGATGCACGAGCTGAATGGCCTTGAGGGGCCGGATCATCACCTTAAAACGCGTTATTTTATTGTCGTCGTTCCAAGAAATGATATCCACTCCGTTTATCGAGATGCCGTCGATCACTGTCTGCAGTTCCAACACACAGGAATTGGAGGCGACCCACTCACGCACATAGACGAAGCTCGCATTATAGAAAACTCGTTGCCCTGAGGATAAGTACTTCGCGGTGATCGCCTTGCCGACTTGCGGCGTATGCACCACCGGTGATTCGAAGGTCACGTCCTCGGCGAGACACGCTTCCAATACAGAAAGTGCTCCTGTGGAAAAGAAGGTCTTCCAATTGGAGATGGCAATCGGTTGCATGCGCTTTCCTATTCGGGTTGCAGGGGGACCAGCGCTAAGGCATACGGCGCGGAACATAGGGCCGCGCCCCACTGAGCGAAACGTCATATCCGCCACGTTTTAGGACATAACGACGATCATATCCGAGATCTCAAAGCGCGACGCGATACTGATTTGCGGCGCGCCTTCTACCGCCCGACGCCTGAGCGCTCGTTGGATTGCACCTGCTCCGGTAGACGTTCGCGCACGATCCAAGTTTGGGCCGAACCATAACAGATGCGCTCAAGCCGATCGGTTCAAGCTCGGTGCGTCATGGGTTACGCTAACGACACGCCTTCCCGCGAGGCCGAGGAGTGTTTTAGCGACCAGGAGCGTGGGACGGGCCGTCGTCATTCTCGACAACGACCCTGCGTGCGCGAGCACCGCCATCCATGCCTACGTCGTGCCTGGTGCTCTTCGCAGCAGGGCGGTCCCGGAGATCAGGCCTGCGAGCCAACCTTCAGGTGACAGAGCGCGCTCCGTCGATGAACAGCACCTGGCCCGAGATGTATGCGCCCGCGGGAGAAGCAAGCAGGATCGCCGCGCCAACGACCTCATCAGGCTCCGCTAGGCGACCTGCCGGAGTTCTGGCCATTCGCGTTTTTTCCCGCTCCGGGTCGCCCCAAAAGTCCTTGGAGAAAGCAGTTCGAACCATCGATGGCGCAATCGCATTGGCTCGGACGTTCGACGCCCCCCATTCAACCGCAATGCTCCGGACAATTCCATTTAGGGCCGACTTCGCTGCGCCGTACGCGCCCAAGTTCGGGCTCGCCCGCTCCGAGGCGATGCTCGACATCATGACGATGCTCCCATAGCGGCGCTCCGCCATCTCCGGCAAGAATTGCTGGGCAAGCGCCAGGTTATTGCTCACGCTCGTGATCAGCAGGCGGTCCAGTGTCTCAAGGTCGGCATCGTTTACGGGCCCCATGGGCGGCGGTCCGAGCGCAACGCAGAACAGGATGTCCACCTTCCCAAATGCTCGCTTTGCTTCCACGCCGAACTGTCCGATACCCTTTCTCTCAGTGATGTCGCATCGCACACCCGCGACGTGGAAACCTTCCTTGGACAGCGCATGCGCAGCTTGATCGGTGTCTTCCTTCTCGTGGCTGGAGACCACGATCTTTGCGCCACATTGGGCGAGGCCCCGAGCAATCGCCAATCCCATGCCGGCGGTCGAGCCCGTGATAGCGGCAACTTTGTCCGACAGATCGAACCCTTTGTACATATCCCTTACTCCCTGGTTGTGATTGGAATCGGCGGCTGTCGCCTTAAGATGCAAGCAAACATTCTCTCGATACGTCGCTGCTTGCGGTCCTATTGAGCAAGCATTCCCCCGTCGACAGGGAGAATATGACCTGTGACCATTGCGGATGCCGGGCTCGCGAGGAATAAAACCGGGCCCGTAACATCCTCTACCTCCGCGAGCCTCCGCAGAGGCGTAAGTTGCTCGAGCTGGGCAACGAGATCCGGTTGATCGGTCAGGGCGGCGATGAAGGGCGTCCGGACAGGACCGGGAGCCACGGCATTAACCCGGATCTGACGGGGAGCCCATTCGACCGCCCACGACCGGGTCATATTCACTACGGCACCCTTGGTCGCTTGATAGGCTATGTTGGGGTACCAACCTCCAGACAATCCCAGCATGGAGGCTGTGTTGACGATCCGGCCGCCCGGAACCATGTTTCTGACCGCTGCGCGGGCACAGATGAACATGCCGGTCATGTTGACGGCTATCACGGCATTCCAGTCGTCTAAGGTCATTTCAAGCGACGGTTGACGACGATTTATACCGGCGTTGTTAAAGAGAACATCGATATGACCGTATCGAAGCGCAATGTCGGCGAAAGACCGTTCGATGGCCTCCGCATCCGTCACGTCGGCGGCGATCGCATGCCCAGAGATTCCGATTTCCTCGGCGACCTGAGAGGCTGCAGCCTCGCGCGCGTCGAGTACCACGACCTGCGCACCCGCCGCGGCGAATGCGAGCGCGACCGCCCGACCAATACCGCTGCCGCCGCCAGTCACGACGGCAATTTCGCCATCAAGCAAGAAATTCGGAAGGTTGGGCACGTTTGTTTCCCTTTTGGTTCGTCTCGAACTTTGTCGATTTAGGATCTCGGCGGAAAGCCTTAGTCCCGCGACGTTGCGACCTCTAATTGGAGAGCCAAAGTGCGGTAGAGGAGTTTCGTTTACCTCAGACGGTCACGACCACTTTTCCGAACTGCGATCCGGATTCGAGATACCGATGGGCGGCTACGATTTCTTCGAAGGGGAACGTTCTGGCGATGATCGGTCGTAGCGTGCCGGAGGCCAGCCCTTCACTGATGAATTGTTTCAGTGCCGCAAGCTTCTCGTCGTGCACCACCGCGTTCGGAAGTACGAACCCTCGGACAGTCAAATCCTTCCACAAGAGCTGCGCCAGCGGCAGCGGGGTGACATCAGTACTGAAGCGACCGTACGTGATCAGCAAACCGCCTTTCGCCGTTGCTTCGGCGAGCTTCTCAAAGGCTGGGCCACCCACAGCGTCAAACACCACCTCAGCGCCGTTGCCTTCGGTCAACCGGGCCACTTCCGTAGCGACATCCTGCTCCTCGGTAGCGATGACATGGGTCGCTCCGGCTTCACGCAGCGCCGCAGCCTTCACGCGGGTCCGCGTCAATGCAACTGGATTCGCGCCGACCTTGCGTGCGGTCTGGATGGCAGCAAGACCCGCACTGCTGGATGCCGCTGTTATGAGTACCGTTTGGCCTCTGGACAGGCGCGCGATATCGACCAACCCTGTCCAGGCGGTGCCGAACGCCATCCAGGTCGCCGCGGCATCCTGCCAACTCTGAGTGGGTGGAATCTTGACCAACGTTCTGGCAGGCGCGAGGGCGACCTCGCCGTAGTAGCCGCGTCCGAGGTCACCGGGGACGACTGCCACGCGATCTCCGATCACAAGACCTTTTACATTCGACCCCAATATCTCGACGATCCCGGCCGCCTCCACACCAAGCTGCGCGGGTAAATTCGCCTTCGTTGCGGCCCTTCCGGATCGCATCAGGATTTCGCCTCGGTTCAAGCCAATAGCCTTTATCCGCAAGCGAACCTCATCGGGACCGGGTTCGGGTACGATCACGTTCTCTATCTGCAAAACTTCGGGACCGCCGAACTTGTGAAATCGAACGCCGCGTATCATTGGCCTCTCCCCTCGACCAACAAACAAGTAGAGCGGTCGCCGCTGGTGGAGAACGCCTTTTTTGCCACTTTCTAGGTCACACGGTCATCGTCCGCGTGCATTGCATGCGTCGAAACTGCATTCGACCCGGGTTCAAGAACACCGTCAGATCGACCGTCGCGATTGATGGCTCGAGCAATATGTAACGCCGATCAGAGCCACCACTCTATGTCCGGCGGCGACGCGCATGCTTACGGAGTTGAAACACGCTTACCTGTTCAAGCGCCAATACGCCGCGTCGCCAAAAGACGGTCCGCTTAAGATTTTCGCGAAAAGCCCATTATGCGGCGCCAGCTAAAAGCCGCAGCGCCGACCAAATCAAGCAACACAGTGACGAAAGCCGTCTTCGCGAAGACGCGCGACGCACATCTGGCGCTTAACGGTCTCTTTAGCCGCGGACCTACCCAAATGCCGGGTTGCGCCCGATATCGTGACTGTCGCCAACGGACTCGTCGCCAAACATAGGAATATGCTGCAAGACGAAGTGACCAGGACCGAATCGCAATGCGGACTGTTTATGTTCGGCAAGAAAGTCTCGGAATGACGGCGCGTCACCTTGTAGCGTGGCTGGCTGCTTGGTCGTCATCAGATCGGCGTCCCGAAGCGCGGGCAATGAGCCGTTCGGAATATCGCTGGCTACTTGCATCTCCTTTCGCGCCTGGCGGCGCATCGCCTGCGGTGGTACACCGAACGTACGCACGAAGGCCCGCCGCATTCTTTCGCGATCGGCAAAGCCCGTCTGCTTCGCGATATTCTCAATCGGATGACGACTGTCCTCCAACAACAACCGGGCGGCTTCGAGGCGCAACTTTTCTATCGCCTTTGCCGGCGATTCGCCGGTCGCGGCCGCAAAGGCTCGTGTGAATTGTCGCGGACTCAAGTGCGCCGCGTCTGCAAGGTTTTCAACCGTAAGGTCAGAGTGCAGGTTTTTTCTTGCGAATTCGAGCGCGTTTTGGATTCGGTCGGGCTTGGGCTCAAGTTCGAGAAGGGCGGAAAATTGCGATTGACCCCCGGAACGCCGGTGGTGAACCACCATCTGCTTCGCGATCGCCCTCGCGAGTTCAGGTCCGACATCCCGTTCGACCATCGCGAGTACGAGATCCATCGTCGCTGTCATGCCCGCCGACGTCCATATCGATCCGTCGATGACGAAGATCCGGTCCTCCTGTACCTTCACTTTTGGGTATCGCCTCTGAAGTTCACGAACGTAGTTCCAATGAGTCGTCACCCGTTTGCCGTCAAGAAGCCCCGCTTCGGCTAGCGTGAATGTACCGACGCAAGTCGCCGCCATCCTGCGCGATACGTCGAAAGCCTCTCGAAGGTATCTCAGCAGTCCCTCGGAGGGACTGTACGATTGCTCCGTGCTGCCGCCAACGATGACCGTGTCGAAGACGAGGTTCCCAAACGGCTCGGTCTCGACCACGAACCCGGCCGATGACCTTACTCGTCCCCCGTTCTCCGACATAAAATGAACGTCATAGCGATGCTCACCAAGCTCGGAGTTCGCGACCTCGAAGACAGACATCGCAGCCAACGTCATCACGTGAAAGCCTGGAAACGTAACCACTCCTATCCGCTGCATGGAAACCTCCCACCATCTTTTATTGAAACTGCGTTGTTCTGCGCTGCGGTCGGCTTTGCCGCCTCATCCGATTGCGTTGATTGGCAATTGTGTCCGGCAATTGCGACCGTGTCTCGAACTATCTGCGCACCGGATACGTCCTGTCGGCAAGGATGGGCACGGCGTCGCGTCCTGCACAGGGATTCGCGAGGCTCCGTGATCAGCAAGTGAGAGCTTCAAGAGGATTGATGCACGGGTTAGCTCCTCGAAGGCCGGCATGTTGCAGCACAACATTCCCCGCTTCGTCGACAAAGCATCGTCGAAGCGACAATTCCGCCTCATCACCTGATACCGCCTCCCTCGAGCCACTTGGAACACAGCATTAGGCAGTTTTCGTTACGCTCCGAATATAGTTACTGACAGGTCATTTACCTGTCAAGACACAAGTCGGGGAGGTTTTTAAAGGAGCATCCGCCGCCTCGCGCATTGAAATCATCCGTTGCCCTGGCGGACCACGTTCAATGGTGCAGATATTCACCCGAAAAAGTCGCGTTTTGCGGGTTTAAGGCCATAACGGAAGTGACAATCAGTCGTTCCGGCGATGGTGGTCGCGGTCGGCGGTCGAACATGATCCGGCAACACTTCGCGCAGTCACAAGTCTGATCACTTTCGAGAGGTTTGCTATCGCGGTCCCAAAGCATCAATCGAGATGCCGCTATTCTCAGTGCCCGTTCGATGTCGCAAAACGTTGGCAAAACGTCGTTTGGCTCGGCGCTTTGATCGCCTATTTTCCGCACTGTGCCGAAACGCATGCCATTGCGTGATTTCGGAGCCGACGAAAGTGCCGACGAAATGCTAGCGGTAAATGCCGATTACCAACAGTTGGTTGAGCTACTTGGCGCTGCGCGCAACGATATGGTCGCGCGGCTAGCTGGAGCTCTGACTATCACGCGAGATGCTTCGCTTCGTGAACGACTGGCCGAAATTGCTGCAATCGATCCAGACCAGGAATTTCTGATTGGTCAATTAAAGAACCAGAGCTGGCTCAAAATCGGTGGACGTGGATACTCAGTCTCTCGCCGGCGACAGGCCGGATTGCCCACCATCGATCTCGATGAAGCAATCCGAACACGGCCGGAGTTCGAGCGATCGATGCAGGCTTCGATGCTGCGAACGGACGCCGTAAAAGATGCCTACAACATTCTTGAACCGCTTTTCGAGCCATCACTCGTACAATCACGAGAGAACTTTCGTGAGATATTTGAGTGGGCCCCCCTGCTCGAGCAACTGTCCTACAAAGCCGCGATGCGCGTCCTTCACGTTATCGATACGCTTCGCTCGGTCGTACGCGTCGAATTGAGCGGAACGGCAGGAAGCGGTGCCACGAGCCTGCGCGCGTACTGGCAGCTCGTTCATGCGCTGGGGCAACTTATCCTGATCACCTCGAGCAGCGACTCCCGACTCTGGCTTGCCGACATGGCCAATAGCTTCGTCTGGCAGAACTGGACCCCGAGCTTCGTGCTCCTGAGGGAACGGACCTTTTGGCTGGCCGCAATCGCGGCCAAGTCGGCCTCCGCCTTCGGCGAAACCGTGGTGGAAGGCTATCTACGAAGGCTGTCGCAAGCTGAGCATCCCATGATGGTCTTCGACGCGCTATTCGGCTTAACGGCGATAGCGTTGGCGAATCCGTCGTCGAAGGCTCCGATCCTAACCGAACTAAGAAATCTGCGAGGTGCGAATCTAGCGCTCAACCGGGACCAGAGTCTGTATCTCATCTCACAGCAAAGCTCTATCCGCGTCCTATCCAAGCCGCCGGTCAAACAGCAGGAGTTCCGCGAGCTGCATTGGCATACGGGCAGCTCCAAAGGCATGGCTACTCGCACCGCCCTCGTCGGCGATCCCGCCGCACTTTCCGCGTCCGGAGAATATCTTGGATTCTCGATGCTGCCATTCGTCATCGAGAGCTTCCACGACGAGCATTTTCCGAAATTCCCGGCCGACTCCGGGAAGGAGATATCCCGCGCCAAGATCGCCAGCGTTTTCCGTCGGGCATGGGTCGCGGAGCGAGCACTTCCCGCTCGGCACCTACTGAACTGATTGTCGCTATGGAAAGGTTCATCGGCAAACTAGCTATGCAAGAGCGGATCCTCGAAGCGGTCGACAGCTTGTTCTATTGCGACGGCATCCGAGCGGTCGGTGTGGACAAGATCACGGCGAAAATCGGGATCAGCAAGCGAACCTTGTATAACTATTTTCCTTCGAAGGACCACCTCATCGCCGCCTATCTCACGCGTCGTCTCATACCCATTTCCATCTCCGAGAGGCCAGCGGCAGAGCAGATATTGGAGAGCTTCGATCAACTCGAGCGAAGCCTTGCCGACGACGGGCTTCGAGGTTGCCCGTTCGTGAACGCCGTGGTCGAGCTGAAGGACCCGGATCACGCCGCAAGCGAGATCGCTCTCGCCTTTAAGAACCAGCGCGGCGCCTGGCTTCTCGAACTGTTGGGCCGACTGCAAATAGCTCATCCGGAGAGCTTGGCGATGCAAGTCATGCTGCTTATTGACGGCGCGATAGCGGCGGCCATCGTACGCAGAGATCCTACGGTGGCTCGCGCGGCTCGGGAGGCGACGCGCGTTCTGCTGGCGGCCGCCGGCGTCGATTTTCCCGATACCTCGGCAAATTCGAAGCAAGCGCCGAAACCGCGGACCGATAGTGGTGGTTCAACCAGGCAAAGCGCCACGATGCGGATGTTTGAGTGATCGTTTGCAGACAGACCCGTCCGGTCATCTATCTGCGACAACATCTAGCCGCCGTAACTTCAAATAGCGACCACCCTTTGGAGAATGTTCATGACGGACCAAAAGCGCGTCCTATGCTCGAGCTGCGACATTTATTGTCAGGTGGTTGCTGAGGTTTCCGCTAACGGCGCCGCTCGCATCAAGGCTACGGACAATGCGCCGTTTCGCGCCAACATATGTATGAAAGGCGTTCACGCGCCTGAGGGATTTCTGCACCCGGACCGGATCAGGTTCCCGCTCCGTCGGGTCGGCGAGCGAGGCTCTGGACGGTGGGAGCGAGTGACTTGGGACGACGCCTTGGACGATATCGCTGCGCGCCTTTCCGCGGTGACTGAGAAATACGGGCCGGAAGGCTTTGCCGTGTCGGCCAGTCCGTGGAATGTCCAATCCGACAGCGGCGTCGGTCGGCGCTTCATGAACCTGCTGGGTAATCCGAACTGGATGAGCGGCGTTGCCCTCTGCGCTGGCAATACTGCGGCGATCAACCGGATGGTCTACGGCTGGTTTCCGTATCCCGACTATCCGAAAACCAAATGTATCGTGCTGTTCGGCCATAACCCTCGAAAACATAGCTGGACGCCGGTTTATAATTCCATTCGCGCCGCTCAACAACGTGGCGCAAAGTTGATCGTGTTGGACCCGCGCCGCAGCGAGAATGCCGAGCTTGCGGACATATGGCTCCCATTGCGGGCTGGCACCGATGCCGCGATGTGCATGGGTTGGCTTAAGGTTATCATCGACGAAGGTCTCTACGATCAGGACTTCGTAGCCAAGTGGACGACGGGATTTGAAGAGTTTCGCGCCCGTGTCAACGAGTTTCCGCTCGAGCGCGTAGCTGAGATCACGGGAGTTCCCGCCGACCAAATTGCCGCGGCCGCGCGCATGTATGCGACCACGACTCCAGGCGTCATCCCTTGGACACCGATCACGGACCAGCAGCGAAACAGCACGTCTGCGATCCGGTTGCATTGCACTCTTCGTGCATTAACAGGAAATCTTGACGTCCCGGGCGGCGAAGTCCTGCACGGATTTCATCCGGATATCATCTCCGAGAGCGAAATCGAACTCCACGATGAACTTTCTGAAGATCAAAAAGCCAAGCAGCTCGGCTCTCAAAAGCATCCTGCGTTCACCTATAGGGGCATGCAGGCGCTGCGCGAGCCGACGAAGCGGGTCTGGGGCAGGGAGTACGCCAACCTCATATCAGGCAGCTATATGGCTAACCCTTCCGCGGTCTTTGCTGCCATGGCAGACGGCGTACCGTACCCGGTAAAAGCCTTCTTTACGCTCGGTAACAACACCCTTTTGAGTTTTGCGAATCTGCAATTGATTTATCGCGCCTTGATGAACCAAGAGCTGATCGTGTCGTTCGAACATATGATGACGCCGACCTCACAGTTGGCCGACTATGTTTTGCCGAGCGACAGTTGGCTGGAACGTGCGAGTCTCTCCGATGGATTCGGATGGACCTCGATTTTTCGCCCTTCACAACAAGCGATGGACCCTCCCGGCGATTGCCGGAGCGTCTACGACTTTTGGCGTGGTCTGGCCGCCCGAGTGGGGATCGCCGACAAATTTCCGTGGAAGAACTCGGAGGAACTTCTCGATTTTCGGGTGGCGGCGCTCGGAATGAATTTCTCACAATTCGCCGAGAAACATCCTTATCACATGAGAAAGCTTAGCTTCAAAAAATACGAAACGACGGGCTTCGCTACGCCATCCGGCAAGGTCGAGCTCAAGTCGACCGTCTTGGAGTCATTAGGCTTCGATCCGCTACCGTACTATCGTGGGGAACCACCGCAGGATCCTGCGTTTCCGCTCATGGCATTCACCGGAGTGCGCGAGGACGAATTTTTCCAGACCGGCCACCGCCACATTGCCTCGTTGCGTTCGCGCCGTCCCGAACCTGAGATCTTCCTGCATCCCGACGACGCCGCCACGATCGGCGTCGCACGAGGTGAATGGATTGAGGTTTCGACGATCCAAGGACGCTGCAAGGGAAGGACGGCTATACGTGATGACATGCCCAAAGGCTTGGTCCGCGTTCCTCATGGATGGTGGAAGCCGGAAATGCCGAAAGGAAAGAACGAACTTTCTGGCGCCTGGGAATTTGCAGACGCACAGATTTGCCCCGACAATGACGACTATCTGGATCTCGAGCAAGGAATCCCTCACCTGAAGGGCTTGCCTTGCGCGGTGCGTAAGTTGCCAATTCGGCCTGAATCCGATCGCTTAACCCGACGAGCGCTGCCCGAGATCGTCACAGTCGAATAGCGGCCGACCAATTGGATAGCTTCTTTCCGTTATCGGCCTCTCAGCGGACTCGGTCTATTCCTTGGCTTATATCCGGCCCTTGAGCAGGTTCAACGCATGCTCGAGGGACAAGCGCGCTCGAACAGGAGAACGCAACGAGCGGCCCCGATTTTGTTTTGAAACCACTGACTGGTCCGTGTGTCTCGAAAGGTGGCGTATATGACCTTCTACGCGTGCAGCGCCGCGGTTAGATTTTCCGGAGGCTGCGCTTCCGATCAAAAAGGAAATGCGGTCTGGGGGTAGCGGCTCAATCGGCGTTTGTCTCACCTTGGCAATCGTTGAAACTGGCTGATCCGTTTTGCTGTAGCGGGAATGTCTTTGACCGCTCGCAGCGTCAACGATCAGCACGGCAACTTTGCGGCGCAAGATTTGGCACGCATCGAAGAACAATTTTCAAAGGGGGTAGCAAACGGTGACAATAGCTGATGTGGCGCGCGGTCGCGCCCGCGCCGCGGGCATGACAGCCGAGGAACGAAAGGTCATTTTCGCTGCCTCGCTTGGCACGGCCTTGGAGTGGTACGATTTTTTCATTTACGGAACGCTGAGCTCGTTTCTCGCTAAATACTTCTTTTCCAATGTGCCGCCGAATGTCGGGTTCATCTTTGCCCTGCTCGCGTTTGCGGCCGGCTTTGTGGTGCGCCCGTTCGGGGCACTGATTTTCGGCCATTTTGGCGACATGATCGGACGAAAGTATACGTTCCTGACTACGATGACTCTGATGGGCATCGGCACCTTTTTCATCGGCCTCCTGCCGGGCTACGATACATGGGGGGTCGCCGCGCCGACCGTCCTGATCGGATTGCGCATGGTGCAGGGCCTTGCGCTCGGCGGCGAGTATGGCGGTGCGGCGACCTACGTCGCTGAGCATGCGCCAAGGAACAAACGCGGCTATTACACCTCCTGGATCCAAACCACGGCGACGCTTGGCCTCTTTTTAGCATTGCTGCTGATCCTCGGCATCCGATCTTGGTTGGGCGAAGCATCATTCGGCGATTGGGGCTGGCGCATTCCGTTCCTGCTGTCCGGGATCCTTTTTATGATTTCGATCTGGATCCGATTGACCTTGAACGAATCGCCGGTTTTCCAAAAAATGAAAGACGAGGGAAAAACATCAAGGCGGCCGTTGGCCGAGGCCTTTGCCGATTGGTCGCACGCCAAGACTGCTATTTTCGCTCTTTTGGGCGAAACCGCGGGCGCAACGGTGGTGTGGTATAGTGGGCAATTCTACGCGCTGTTTTTTCTGACCCAGACTCTCAAGGTGCCCACGGTCACCGCGCAGATCATGATCTTGGTCGCGCTGGCGCTTGGTACGCCTGCCTTTATCTTGTTTGGCTGGCTGTCCGATAAGATCGGCCGCAAGCCGATTGTTCTCGCCGGCCTTCTGTTGGCGACTGCGACGTATTTTCCAATCTTCAAGGGCATTACCCACTTCGCTAATCCTAAACTCGAGGCCGCGCTTAGTTCGGCGCCCGTGACCGTTATTGCCGATCCGGGCGAGTGCTCGTTCCAGCTAAGAGCGACGGGCACTGAGAAGTTCACCACGACCTGCGATGTAGCAAAGTCAGCGCTGGTCAATCTGTCGGTGAACTACACCAACCAGGACGCGCAGAAGGGAGCGCCTACACAGGTCAAGGTCGGCGACCAGATACTGGCCGCAACGGCGCCGGATTTTGCTACGGCTTTGCCTGCGGCGATCAAGGCCCACGGCTATCCAACTTCGGCTGATCCAGCCGAAATCGACACCGTGATGACGACCGTGTTGCTATGGATCCTGGTGATCTATGTGACGCTCGTTTACGCCCCGACGGCCGCATGGCTGGTCGAATTGTTCCCGAGTCGTATCCGGTACAGCGGCATGTCGCTGCCTTATCATATCGGTAGCGGCTGGGTCGGCGGCTTCCTGCCGGCAACTGTGTTCGCAATCGTGGCCGCGACCGGGAACATCTATTCCGGCCTATGGTATCCGGTAGGCGTCGCGGCCATGAGCTTTGTAATCGGCTTCTTTTTCTTACCGGAAACGAAGGACGTCGATATCACCGCGGGTTGAAGTCGGTTGGGGTAGCGCGGACAGATGCAGCAGGGCTGGAGGCATCGCAAACGTCGAATGCCCGCTGCCCCTTGCCGTTCGCACGCATTGGGCATTGGTCGGCCCGTCAGGCCGATCGTGATCGGCGGGTCAGGCAACTTCGCGCGAAGATGAAAAATTTACCATCCAACCACCCATGTTCGCATAGCGCACCCTTGGAATTGGCGCGGAGCAATTGTTCTAGCGCTTCGATCGACAAATCATGTCGGGTGATGGGAAAGGACAGGATTGGAGCCAGATTTTTCCGCTACGGTTCGATATGGGGCGCCCCGACGCCACCAATCACGAACCAAAACTATGGTAGGTCAGTTCTCAACAACGCACCAACCTAATCCGTCTTCCGGCCAACGGATCGCAAGCGAGCGATCCGCCTCCTCCAACACGAGGGGCCTCCGCCAAGAGGCGGCGTTTGGCCCGGGCGAAACAGCGCGCGTTGGTAACGTCAGAGCTCACCTGGCATGGTGCGAAGACGCAGTACGGTTCCACGTCCCCGCTGTCGGGTCTCCCCGACCCTCACCAGGCAAACAACAGCATCACTATTAGCCTGGCGATCAAGGCCAGAGACAATCCCGTTGATAACGCAAGCAATTGACCGAGTACAAAGTCGTCCCGATCAACATCGGGCATCGACAACAGGGCGTGGGTCGTCAAGATACAACAATCCATCGCATGGTCTCCCTCTCTTAGCGCTTCATGATTCGCTGTTTGGCGCCGCTGATCCCACCGCGGCACGCCACGTTAAGGTGCGAAAACTAGGGGATTTTAACTGGCCGCCAAACGACGTTTAGGCCACGTTTCGGGACATTGCGGGCTTCGATCGAGCGTTTGCACTGCATAGAGCCCGCGAACCACGTCCGTGGTATCGAAGAATGCTGTCGCGTGGATCGGCGTCGCCTTTGCCGCCTCAATATTCGCAGCCGCAAAACACCGCAGCGCTAGGACGATGCGGCACCGACGCCATGCACAAAGCGCTGACGCGGCTCTGTGCGAAATCGACCCGGCTTCGGGCAGTCGAGTAAAACCGGTGTTACCTAGGATAGCGTCGACCTACACCCATCAACTTCGCTATGAAAGTCCTTCTCTGCGCACAACGTGGCAGGTGGTCGTTCCGTGGGCGAGAATTCTGCCTGTCGCGTCGAGCAATCTACCTTCTGCCATGGCCATCTGCCGGCCGATGTAGAGCGACTTGCCCTCTCCCCGGACCACTCCCGTATCGGCCGACATCGGTTTTATGAAGCTTATTTTGTATTCGAGCGTCACGGCGGAAAAACCTGGCTCAAGCGTAGTGACGATAGCCGCTGCCATGCAGCTATCAAGCAGGACGGCCGCATAACCTCCATGCACGAACCCCAAGGGACTGTAATATTTTGTCGTCGGCGTTGCCGTTAGCACGACGTCGCCAGGCTCGGCGGAATCGAAGTTGATGTCGAATAGCTCGAGCATCGGCGCACGCGGGACGGTGCCCTCGATGAGTGCCTTGAAGTACTCGAGACCGGTGAGGGACGGAGCACTTTTGTTTGGATCCACGTCTTGGCCTGCTTTTATTGGTGATCGATCGTTACGCTTGTCAGCCAGCAACTGCCTCCCGACGGGCTCTATCGGCCGCAGCAATTCAAGAGCCAGTCCCGGCGAAGGGTCCGTCTAGGAAGGTCGTCGCATGGATCACAAAGAGTTCTGGAAACTGAAATAACGACCCATGCCCCGAATCTGGATATAGAATGAGTTGAGCATTCGGAATTTTCTGGGAGAGCGTGAACGAATTAATGGTCGGAACCATGATGTCGCTATGGCCGTTCACGACGAGCGTCGGTTGAGTGATGGCGTTAAGTTCCTCGAAGCGCTCCCCGCGAGGTTGACGCCATTCCGTGATCGCCGCCCGCTGTGCCGCCATCGTCTGCGTTGACGTGGACACGTCCACGTCTTCCTTCCGGCTGTGCCGTCGCGCCCAGAATACCTTTCCTGCCGCTTGGCTCGTCTGGGAGGGACGGAAAAATAAATAGAGGTACGTCTCGATGGGGCTTTGGCCAGTTTGCGGATCGGTCAAAGCAGCGTATTGGGCATATCCGGGATCCTGAGGGGGCTCGCCGGCTCGAGGACCGGTGCCCACGAGAATGAGACGGCGGATAAGTTCGGGATGACGCGTCGCAAGGGTCTGCGCGATGTATCCGCCAATCGAAAAGCCCAGCAGATCGATCTGCGAAAGGCCGAGCGCACCGATGAAATCGGCAGCGTGCTCGGCCATTGCGTCAATCGTGTCGGGCGTCTCACCGCTTGATGCGGCTACCCCAGCATTGTCGAACAGAATGACCGGCCGATTTTTCGCAAAGCCATCCGTGACGGTGGGATCCCAATGATCCATCCCGCCGCGAAAATGTTGCATGAAGAGAAGCGGCGTACCGCTCTCAGGTCCGAAACGGCGATAAGCGAACCGTATCCCATTGGCTTCAACGAACTGGGTGGGGGCAGTCACGTGCCGATACGTCATGCTTGGTTAGTCCCGTTACTGCGACGTCTTGGCCAAATTTGCGCTACGCGATGGCTTGCCCGCCCTGGAAGCGAGCCTGGCGTGTCGGAGCAGCGAAGAGTGGTCACGTCTATCTCCAGTGAGAACCTACGAGCCCTCGATGGGCCTCGCGTCTCCATTCCACCTCGGACCGAGCCCTGAGGCCGCACCGGGGGATACTTCGTTTATTAATTCTCGGTAGGACGAGCAGAAAGGTCTTAAATGCCACCAAATAGGACAACCGACTGAGGCGCGTCTCGACGTCGTTCAATTTGGCCATCTGCAGTAGATGGCGATGGTTGCCCATCTCGGCGCAACCCGCGAACAGCACGTTTTTGCGCGTGATTCTTGAGGCCGGATCGGCCGCTGGCGGTAGAGGGTTGCTGACGGGCGGTAACGCGCTGCCGAGTGAAAGGCCGCGGCTCCGTACGCCGGATCACCCCTATTGAAACCGTCTGCCAACGGCCATCGGCAAACTTCCGTCGATAGGCGATAAAGTCGGCGCTGAAATTCTCCTCTTTCCGAGCTAGTGGCACTTGCCCTGTTAGCGGCTGCGGTCATCACTCCGTGAGACGACAATGGGGTCTCGCGGTAACGCCTGCCCGACCGGCTTCGTGCCAAGCTGGATAAGATGGAACAAGGCCGAGACTAGAATGACCGCGGGCATGTCGCCCCGCGCAAAGGCCATACTGGCTACAAAGAGCGTGGTTTTCAGAGTGGCTGCAGCTGCAAGAAGCTTTGACACGGTGCACCTCGCTGCCTTTCAGGCTCGATCTCAACGGCGGCGGGCCAGCTCGGTGAATACTTAGGGCGCAACGCCGGTATGCTGCCTATTCGACATACGCCTCTTGTCTCCTTGCGATTAGACCGCATCTCTTTGAATGATCTTTGAATTTTTTGGGGGAAATGGATGGACCTCGTGGGTACCCTCCAAGTGCTGGTGCGAGTGGTGGAGACCGGTTCATTTTCGGCTGTCGCTCGCGAACGCGCTCTAACTCAAGCGGCAGTCGCCCGCCAGATTTCGCAGCTCGAAGAGCATTTCGGCGTGCGCCTGTTTCACCGCACTACGCGAAAACTCAGTCTGACCGACGATGGAGAGATGCTACTTGGTCTTACTCGGCCGGTCCTTGATGGCGTGGAGGAGTTGGAAACCGCTCTTGGGCGCCAGAGCGCCTCGGCGGTCGGGCTTGTTCGCGTGGCAGTCCCGACGACCACGAGCCGCTTTCTCGTGCAGCGTTTGCCGACTTTGCTTGCCGGTCGCCCGGGGTTGAAGGTCGAGCTCGTCATCAGCGATCGATTCGGCGACATGATCGAGGATCGGCTCGACCTTGCCCTGCGCGTCGGCGAAATCACAGATTCGTCACTGATCAAGCGCCGAAGCTGGACGGGGGAACGCATTGCGGTCGCTGCCCCGAGCTATATCGAGCGGCATGGCGCGCCCTCCGTTCCGGCCGATCTTGAGCGTCACACCTGCATCGTGCATAATGTTGGATCGGATTCCGACGTATGGACGTTTGTCACGCCCGAGGGACCCAAACAGGTCCGCGTGAATGGCGGATTTCTTGCGAACGACTTTCGCGCGGTACGGCAGGCTGCCGAAATCGGCTACGGCATCGCTCTTCTGCCTCTGCTCGAGGTGTTCGATGATCTGCAGAGCGGCCAATTATTTAGCCTGCTGAACGGCTTTCCCGCTCCTGGCATCCCGGTTAGCCTGGTCTATCCATCGCGTCGGCACTTGGCGCCACGTACCCGCGTAGTGATGGAATTTGTCCTGGAGCAGATGCAAGAAGTCCGATCGTCCTTGGAGTCGAGCACAAGGCAGGCAGCGCCTGCATGCGCTGTCGCCAAGGACTAATGTGCTGCGCGACCGGTGGTGGCGCCCTGCGCAGCAACGGAGTCAAAAGCGGCAAAAAGTAGCGCGGCGCCCAGCAGAGCAAGCCGCGGAACGGTGGGTTCCATACGCTATAGAAGTGTATTGCGGACACACGTCGCAAACTTCTTTTTGGCGCGGTCCGAAAGTTAAAGATCATTTGACGTGGACCACGCTCTCCAACATCTGGAGCCACGAGGCGGGAAGTCCGTGGGCTCGCGCGCCGTCGCGGATCAGGGTAATATACCGAAGCGATGGGCAGCCGTCCGATTCCTTGCCTTTTGCCACGTACGTCATGGCTCTCACGGTCTGTCCATCGACATTATGCATCTCAAGCCAGGTGGGGCGGTAAGCGCTGCCCGGCACCCCCTCGCTAAGGTTTAGTCGAAGCATCTGTCGGTGCGTGATTTTGTAGAGCACACCCCAAACTTCCGAATCGGGATCTGGACAAATGTTGGCCGGCGCGGATTTTCCCTTAGGTCTTCCGTCCAGATTGAATCGCAGACGATATCCCTTCAATTGCCCGACTCGCGATTCCGTCGGTCTCATACGACGCCGCTCGAGGAAGGCGTCGTTATGCATGTTTGAGCCGTAGGCGAAATACCAGACCGTATCAGAAGCTCTGCCGGTGAGCCGCAGTCCATGCGAGCGATAGTACCATCTAGATAGTATCCAAGACCGAGCAATCGCCCGCCGCCAGTAAATTCTCATTCTCATCGCTAAGCCGCCAGCGCTTTTCCAGTTCATTTCGTCCAGCGTCGTCGCAAAAGAGGCGAAGGTACTCACGCATGCCCTCAGAAGAGGTGGCGCCAAATCCTTCCTCGAATGCGCGCTGTGCACCCATCCATAACACTTTAGCTTCTTTGACTTTGGCGACGCCCGCAGATGTCAGTGACGCCATACGAGAACGCCGATCCTCACCGATGGTTATCGCGACGAAACCTTCGCGCTCGAGCGGCCTGAGATTTTGCCCGAGGGTGGAGTTATCCATCACCAATTCGCTGGCCAAGTCACCGATCGTCACCGCAGCACGATCACCGCTCAGTGCCGCTAGGATCGAAAATTGGGTCGATCGAATGCCCGCGGACGCCAGCATGTTGTCGTACAGGCGCGTCGCCGTGCGGGCGGCTTTTCTGAGTGCGAGACAATTACAGTCGTAGTTGGCGCGAAATGACATCCGATGGTCCTACTACCACTCTATTGAGCGCGTGCGTTGTGTGTGTGCGCCAAACCACCTCGTGATTGGGCCGACTGGCCCGGCCGGTAGTCCCTGTTTCGACCGGCGCCCTCCATTGATTCATCGATGACGACCGGCTCGGCATGGGATTTTGCGACGTTCATGCGGTCGTACACGTGGAGATCGAGCGAAAGATACCGAGCGCGAGCCCGCATCTCGCCATCGACACGGCGGCGTGCAGCAGTGAGATATCCCGCACGCACCTCTTTTTCTCCGTCGTTGACAGACCACGATAGCCGGATTACGATACGGGCATCTACCCGTTTTTGAGCAGGAAATCAAGGTACGGTACACCAGCGTCCAGGCAAAATCGGTTGCCGCCGCGGCTCGCGCGGTGATTGATGAAATCCCCGCGGGTTCCCTCGGATATTCCGCGGGGTTCGGGTTGCCCTACGCGCTCCTTTGCGCAGCATCCCGCGACTCTATCGTCAGCCAGAGCTGGCTCATGGACGCCAGTGCCTAAGCCGGACTTTCGGCTGATACGCCGCGGCGCTTGCGCGCCTGCCGGGGGACTCGATGGAACTCAGGCAGCTTCGATATTTTCTTGCCCTGGCCCGTACCCTGAATTTCACCTATGCGGCCGCCGAATCGCACATAGCGCAACCGCCATTCAGCCGACAGATAAGGAAGCTCGAGGAAGAGCTTGGAACTTCGCTAGTCAATCGCCGATCCCGGCAACTGACACTGACTCCCGCCGGGGAATTGGTGCGACGACACGCCTCCGAGATTCTCGCTCGCGTGGACCGTTTGGCGCCGGATGCCCGGCTCCTCGCACGGACGAGCCAACGGGCGTTCCGAATTGGCCTGGAAACCACAATCCTCTATGGCCGGCTGCCAGAGCTGTTGAGGAAGCTTCGGGAAGCGAATCCGCACCCGCGGTTCGAATTGCTCGAAATGGCGCCGGAGCAGCAAGCCGTTGCGCTCACTGAGGGTCGAATTGAGATTGCGTTTGGCCGCGCGCGAATTTCCGATCCGGCTTTGGCGCAGGTCCTTCTTAGGGAGGAATCGTTCTTCGCCGCTCTTCCAGTCCATCATCCATTGGCCCAAGCCGCACCGGCGCCGCTCTCGCTTCGAGATCTCGCCGACGAGACTTTCATCTTCTGCCCCGTAGGCGCACTGACCCACCAGCCGAGCACGCCGCGTGGGCTGCTGGCCGACGGCGATTTTCGTCCCAAAGAGGTCATTGAGGCAGGTGATCTCCAGGTGGCCCTTGGGCTCGTCGCCGCCGACTATGGCATCTGTATCGTACCGGCGGTCGTTCAGCGAATGCGCGGCAGCGACGTCTGTTATCGGCAGTTGGACGAGCCAGGTTGGACATCACCCATTCTCATGACGTGGCTGCAGGGGTACCAACCGCCCCTCGTGAGCTCAATTAATGAGCTACTCGGCAAGATGCTCACGGCGACACCATGAAGGCCGCGGGGCCCGCGGCCTGACCGTCCAAAAGATATGCCAGGATGATTGGCTTCGGTGCGATTTCGGCCTCGCGATTTTCAGCCCCGTTCCGACGCACCGACAGGCGGGCTATCCAATGGTGGGGCCGGCGTCTCCCAGCCGCCGCCCAGCGCCAAGAAGAGAGCTACCTGATCCTGGGCGATCTGCGCCCGGATGGCAGCAAGTGCCGCCTCGGCACTTGCTAGAGTGCGCTCGGCGTCCAAAGAAGCCAAGGCGCCGAGTCGACCGTCTGTCTGCAGAAGATTGGCATCAGCAACCGCCTTGGCGGCTTCGTCACGAGCCGCCGTCAGACTCTTTCGCCGTCGCAAATCGTGGCTGTAGATGTTGAGCGCCACTTCGACGTCCCGCAGCGCTCCAAGCACGACTCCATCGAAACGGGCAAGCTGCGCCTTCTGCATTGCCGTTGCCGCAGCGATCTTGGCGCGGGGGCCGCTTTGGTTGAGCTGCGACGAGATTCCCGGCCCCGCCTCCCAATCGTTGGTCTGGCGGGCCAAGAAGTCACTCGTGAGACCTGTCGAGCCAATTGACGCATTGAGAACCACCCGCGGATAAAGGTCAGCGGTAGCAACGCCAATTTCCGCGGTTAAGGCCGCCAACGTACGTTCGGCCGCTCTCACGTCCGGACGGCGCCTTAATAGCGCGGCACCGTCGCCGACTGGGATAGGTTGGCGTAGGGGGGGCGCCGACACGCACTTGCCAAGACTCGTTTCGAAATTGGCCGGCGGCTTGCCGGTGAGTATCGCCAATCGATAGAGGGCATTGCGCCGACGCGCCTCGATGGCGGGAATGCTAGACTCTAGCTGATCCACCAGCGCCTTGGAGCGCGTCATGTCCAGGCTGGAAGCTCGCCCCCCTCTTGCAGGCGCCGTGTAATTGCGAGGCTCTGCTGCTGCAAATCGACGTTTCTGCGCGCGACGGCGAGTTCATCGCCAGTCGCGCAGTGCTCAAGGTAAGCGCGGGTGACGTCGGCCACAACGCTCACACGTACCCAGTCGCGTGCAGCTTCGACGGCATCGTCGTCCGCTCTAGCCGCTTCGATACCGCGCCTGATGCGTCCGAAGAGATCTAGTTCGTAGGATGCCGACAGACCAATCGTGTAGAGGTTCATATCAGGCAGGATGGCATTAGACAGGTATGACTCCGCGGAAAGCAAGGCCCGCTCATACCCTCCCTCGACCCCGAGCTTCGGTTGACCGGCGGCTTTCGCCAGATCGACCATGGCATGACTGCGTTCGAGATTGGCGTTCGCGACGCGCAAGTCCGTGTTTTCCGCAATAGCGTCGGTGACGAGGCGATCGAGATCAGGACTACGGTAGAGATGCCACCAGTTCGGCGACAACTCTCCCTTCTGGACAGCCGGGTTGCCGTGCGCGCCGACGAACGGAACTTGCGCTCCCGGTGCATCGAACACCGCTTCAGTAGGAAGATGGTAGTCAGGCCCAACCGAGCATCCCGCCGCGGTCGCCATCATGGAGATCGCCGTCGCCTTGGCGAGGCAAGACAGGACGCTCCTCACCACAGCCATGACACCCGGCTCGAGTCCGAAGCAGCAACGCCAGGGTGAACAACGACGGTGGCCGTCCGACCCGCGATCAACAGAAGGTCGAGAGGTGCCTGGTCGATGTGGATGCGAACCGGTATGCGCTGCGCCAGTCGGACCCAATTGAAAGTGGGATTAACATTCGCAAGTAGACCGCTGCTCGGTGTACGCTCACGATCTTCGATCCCAGGCGAGATGCTTTCAACGTGGCCTAAGAGACGGCGACCGTCGCCCATGAGTTCGATGGTCACGCTGTCGCCGATGTGAATGTTTGCGAGCTTGGTTTCCTCGAAATAGCCGTCAATATGTAAAGAGGCGGCAGCAACGACGCCGAACGCCGGGTGACCCGCTGTGAGATAGTCGCCAGGTCTCAGCATGACATTTGCCGCGACACCATCTACCGGCGCCAGGACGATGGTCCGTTCCAGATTCAACTGCGCGGTCTCGTGGGCCGCGGTTGCCTGAGCGAGCGCGGCTCGTGCTTGACTTACGTTGGCTTCTGCCTGAGCGACCGCACCCTCAAGCTGCGCAATGCGTGAGCCTCCCTGCTCGACTGTTTCTGTCGGCACAAGACTGCCAAGCTTGCGATTGCGGGCATCCTCACGGCGCGCCTGCGTCAAGAGGGTCGTCTGGACCTGGACCCCTGCTTCGGCTTGCTGAAGCCCGGCCGTCGCCTGCTGGAGGGCTGCCACGGTCTGCTGAAGAGCCAGCTCAAAGCGCGGGCGGTCGATGACGAACAATCGCTGCCCTTTGTGAACCGGCATGTTGTCGACGACATCGACCTCGAACACCAGACCGGAAACGTCCGGAGCCACGTCCGCAACGTCGACGCGAACGCGGGCGTCACGGGTCCATGGATCGATCTGATAATAGACCCACAGCCATCTACCGGCTACCACCGCGATCACGATCAGGACAAACGTCAAGAGCAGACGGGGAAAACGAGCACGTAGTGCAGCCGAGCCCATCACCAAACCCTCTCGATCATCCCAGCGAGCACAGGCGTGATCATTGCCACGACCGCCCACAGAATCGTGAAGAAGGCGAGATCAACCAGGTGGGGATGCCACACGAGTTGATAGAAGCCCACTTTGAGAAAGAGACGCCGGACGATAAGCAGCGCAATGCAAGCGAGACAGGCCGTGGCGAGCGCCCCGCTGACAAAAACCCCGAAAATACTGATTTCTGCGATCATGATGTTACTCTGTTCCCGTTGTATGCGGGGGCTTGTGGAAACAAGGTTCGCCGAAAACTCATGACCGCGCTGATCCCAGCGCGGCGATCTACGGGATCCGATAACCGGAGAATTCCCGCCATCGCGGCATCCAGTCGAGCGACGATGCCTGTTGGAATGGCGGTCGGAATACCGCGGGAAAGCTCGTCAAAATGCCTGGCCAGTTCGACGAGCACCGCGTCCACTTCTTGGCGGGTGTCCGCGTCAACCGAACCGCGTAGTCGCTGCAACTCGACGACGCCCACACCGAGCCTTAGGTCGCGAAGCGCCTCGGCCAACTCACTCTCCTCGTTCGCTCCGATCCGCGAAAGACGGGGCAGAAGGAGGCCCACGCGATCCAGCATTCGACTGGTCCACACGGCCCGGGCCGGCGACGGCGAAGCTCTCGCTAGAGCTGCGATCTCATGCCGACCGGCACGCAAGAGCCGCCGAATCACGTGGTGAGGCGGAAGGGCCCGCGCCAAACCCAACCCGATCAGAGCAAAGATCGGCCCCAGAACCAAAGGCACGTAGATGTTCATAAAGTTTGGCAGGGTGGCGACGAAACTTGGCTGCAACCCGAGCCCGCCAGAGAACGCGACCATCGCCCCGAGTGCCTTCACGTAGTGCTTGGGGTAGGTGAGAAGCAGGCCCAGAACAGTGACGATCGGAAACAATACCACCGACAACATGACGAACCCGTCGATCCTCGGGAGGACCACGAACGAAAAGAACAAAGGCAACGGCATCGCGATTAGAAACCCGAAGACCATGTCTTTCACAAGCGGCGTCGGATCGTCGGCGGCCGCGAAGAGCGAGCAACACAGGGCAGCGGTCCCGACGGCGAAGGCCGCGCTTTCCCATTCTATCGCGATACTGAAGGCCGCGACCCAAATTACGGTCAAGGCGGCAACGGCTGCCGACAGAAGGGCGATACCTCTGTCGACATGAAGCGCGCGAGGTCTAGCGCCTGCAATCAGATGATTGGCTCCACGGCGCGCGAGCACATTGGAGCCACGAATGGCTGCATTAAGCACCATACATTCCTGCCAAATCGTCACAAGCTCGGTCAGATGACCCGTCAGACTGGCGACCACCGTTTCTGTCCAGTTCGACGCCGGCCCAAGCTGCGGCGTGATTGCCTTTATCTCCTTAGCAACCAGTTCTTGTGCTTCGGTGCCCGCTTCATCGGCCGTCGTCACCCGGGCCGCTATGCGGGATGTCAGAACAGTCAAGCCCGGACTTCCCGCCTCACGGATGACAGCCAGTCGGTCTTCCACCGCGGTGACCAGGGGCAACAGGGCGATCAGCCGTTCCTCAAGCGCCCAGAGCGCGCGCTGCCGAAACCGTGAGAAAGCTCCTTCGAAACGCCAATCGGACGCCAATAGGTTGATTTCGGTCAGTTGGACCGCGAGATCCCACGGTGGCGAAACCGGTGCCGGCGCGCGAAGCCCCTTGCTAATTCGCGAGCGCGCTCGCCGTATGACATCGTCCAGCTTCTCGGTCATTACGGACGCAACGCTCTGGGGAAAAAGAAGGCTCTGGACCAGCGCAGGAGCAAGCACGCCGATAATGATCTCCTCCGCGCGCGTTACGGCAACATCGAAGATCCCGTCCGGATGGGCCGCCGCCGGCAAACCGATCAGCGCAACGGTATAGCCGGCAAGCATGTAGGTGTAAGATCGCGGTGTGCGGTCGAGGACCCCGCCGAAAACGCAGAGCCCGACCCAGCCCGCCAAGGCGAGAATCATTAGTTCCGGCGAATTCGCGAGATTGGGAATCAACACGATCGAAGCGATCATGCCGACGATCGTTCCCCCAACGCGGTAGAACGCCTTCGCCCAGATTGCACCGACAAGCGCTCTGGGAGGCTGAGCGAGATAAACAGTAGCCATCGCCCACCAGGGATTCGGCAGATCCAGCGCGAACGCGACATAGAGCGCCAGAACAACGGCAAGGTATCCGCTCAGGGCGGAGAGCAACGCACGAGGGGTCGGCCACGTCAGCATGCGGTACCCCCACTGCTCCGCATTCGAGTGGCGGAGCCAGCCTCGGGTCGGTCTGCTACCCGGCGACGCTCCAGCTTCCCAAAGCGCCGATCAGCGACACCGCCCACAACGCGATTTGGTCCGGCGTGACAAATCGTCCGCGCTGACCGCGCAGCCTTTGGTTTTGAGCGGGGCAATCGCTCGCCGAATGGCGTCATCACGAACAGTCGCTATAGGCTAGTATGGTCGTTTGGATTGGAATGACCTCGATAGCCGAACTTCGCCTGCGGGCTGGCCGGCTCGTCGCGAGACACGGCCTGGTCGGGGCGCTGCCCTGTTTAGCGGTGCGCCGGAGTACGAAAGCGGCTCCGCTCCCGTTCAGCATCTTTGCGGGAAGCCGTGAACTATTTGCTGGCTCACATTTTGACGCCACGAAATGCTGTGTCCCGTTTTCAGGTTTCGAAGCTACAAGGAAAATCCTGACAAGTCGCTTCGATCACCGTTACGGTCGCACTGACGTGCGCGCACCACGTCGTGATGTTTGCTGCTTGTAGGGGTACTGCTACTGTTGAAACTGCACGGGCGTCCAAGACCGTTTGGGTGGGGCACTCAACCTTTGAGGTATGAAACGCCGCGGAAAGCGCCGCTTGCGCCATTCGGACATCGTGGCGAGATTGAAGACGAGTTCTTCACGGATGATCAAATGGCTGCAGTCTGAAATGATGATATCCCTGAACGTCTAAGATCCCTCTCTACTAGGCGCTCGCAGGGTGTTTCCGTCCGGCGCAAGATCTGCGCACGGCGTCTTTGCGGCTCATTAGGCCGTACCTTGCTGAGGGGCTAGCCAAACGTGCCCCGGAGCCGTAGCTCCGCTCGGCGACGAGGGATGCCGCACGAAGCCTTTCAGTGGACGGCGCGGAGCTTCCCAGCCCGTGGAACTTCTGCGAGCCCCCAGACAAGTTGCGCGGCGCGCATTACGGGTGTATACCTGTAATCATGAAGTTTGCCTGCTATTGTACTACGGCCCGTAGCGCGGCGCGCAGGATCACGGCGCTTTATGATGATGCGCTCGCCCCGACGGGAGTTAACGTCGCGCAGTTCGCCCTCCTGAAGGTACTGGAGCAGCAGGGCGAGATTGCCCTGACGGAACTCGGCGACCTCCTTGAACTTGATCGCTCTACGATCGGCCGCAATGTTCGCGTGATGGAGAAGATGGATTTGGTTGTGCTCAAAAAGGGCGCAGATCATCGCGTGACCACGGCAGATCTCACAAAGAAAGGCCAGCGTATTTGCGACGTTGGCACCCCGCTCTGGGATAACGCTCAGTCGCTGATAAAGCAGAAGCTCGGCCGAGAAAACGCTTTCGAACTGCGCGTTTTGCTCAGCGCGCTTTAGAGACAGTTTGCGGCAAACCTTGCTCCCGGCCATCGCAACGTGGCGCCAATCTGCGAAAACTGAGTTTTCCTGATGACCGACGGATCGCTCGAAACCACAAACTCTTACGTAACTAAGATCTTTTAGCCGTCCAGCATTGTAATATTTCGCGAAAATGACCGGACGATCGTAGCGAGCGCGCCGACGCCAAGCCGGCGCGGTCGGCGAACAGATCGTTTCCCGATGCGCAGCATAAAGCTGGTCGAACTTGTGTGGAGACAAGCCGCCTTCACCACCGGCGATCGTAACTCCTTCGGTCGTATGGGTGCGCGCGAAGCAGTGCGCATCTTGCCGCGCCAACAGAGTTGCTAGGCACCATGAAATGCGGGTTTGCTGCTTCCCGGGAGACGCTCCATCTCGAACATTCGGTCCTGCGTGACCTCGAGATAATCGCCGCCGCGCCCGGCGCGCAGAATTGGATTCGCTAACGCCGTCTGATAGACACCATCCTTGATCAAAGACGTATCAATGTAGACGGCTACGACTTCGCCAAGAACCAGCCATCCATCTACTTTCTCGCCCTTCCAGTTCTTGAACTGAACGATTTCCGTTACCTTGCATTCCATAGCCGCGCGACTTTCGAGCACGCGCGGGACGTCAACGTGTTTACTGGGCGCGGTCGTCAATCCGGCGAGCTGAAACTCGTCCACATCGTCTGGAACGGGCAATGAGGTCCGATTCATTTGCTCAGCCAACTCTTTGGTCGCCAGGTTCCAGACAAACTCCCCGGTCTCCGAGACGTTTTTGACACTGTCCTTCCAGGAGATCGAAGCAAACCCCAAGATAGGCGGATCATAATTAAAGGCGTTGAAAAAGCTGTAAGGAGCTAGATTGAGCTGACCCTTTGCGTTTCGCGAAGATATCCAGCCAATCGGGCGCGGCGCAATAATCGCGTTGAATGGATTGTACCTTAATCCGTGCCCTTGCGAAGGCTCGTAATAATGCATCTTGCGAGGGTTCAACTCCGGATCCCCTGTTTTCGTCTACGACAACGTCTCCGCCGCGCTGCCGCATGCGCCGTGATCGGTCGTTAGTTCTAAAATGGAATTTACTATATTGCAACCCCGCACTAAGCGTTTCATCAGCAATACAAGATTTGTACCCCTTGGTTAGGCTCCGCAACCTTGGGCGAGTTAGCCCCCGATTTCGCCGTCGATAACGGGACCGAACAACTCCCAGTTTTCTCCCTTGAAACGCATCATCTGGAGCTGTTCGATGGGATAGAAGTCGGTGGCGCTGGTGTTGATCTTGATGCCGGGCAACAGGCCTGCAGGCTCAAAATCCTTCAAGTTCGACGCTTGTTTCATCACGTTAGCGCGGGTGAGATCGTCGCCGCACTGCTGCAGCACGCGGACCATAGTTTCCGCGAGGGCGTATCCGCTCAACGCCAAATAGTCGGCCTTGTTACCTTCAGGGAACCACTTGTCCATGAACGCAACAAATTGCTTTATCTCAGGATCGTCTTTCCAGAGCGGATCAGCACCATCTTTGGTGTATTGCGCCGAGATGATTTCCTGTGCGTTCTCGAAACCTGCCGGCTTGATAACGCTACCCACAGACGCGCTGACGTTGGCGACGATCTGTAGCGGCTTCCAGCCGAGCTCCGCAATTTTCTTGATCGCCTGTGCCGCGAATTTCGGCGTCGAAAAACTAACGAAAACATCGGCACCGGCGGCTTTCAGCTTGACGATATGACTGTCGATGGTCGGCTCGGATACTTCATAGCCGTCCTCGGCGACAATCATTGACGCTGCCCTTGCGCCGAGACCGTCCTTGAGGCCCTTCAGAATATCTTTTCCGAAGTCGTCATTCTGATAGAGCACCGCAATCTTGGCGTCAGGCTTTTCCTTCATCAGGAACTTGGCGTAGATCCGCGCTTCGCTCTGATAGCTTGGCTGCCAGCCCATAGTCCAAGGGAATTCTTTCGGGTCACCCCACTTTGTCGCGCCAGTGGCGACGAACAGCTGCGGCACCTTCTTCGCGTTCATGTATTTGTGAATCGCTGAATTGCTCGGTGTTCCCAGCGAACTGAGGATCAACAGAACTTCATCGCTTTCGACGAGTTTGCGGGCTTGCTCCACCGCCTTTGGTGGGCTGTACGCGTCGTCATACGAAATGAAGTTGATCTTGCGACCGTTGATGCCGCCCTCGGCATTAATTTTCTTGAAATAGGCTTCTTCAGTTTTGCCTACCACGCCGTATGCGGATGCCGGACCGCTGTACGGCATCGTGTTGCCAATCTTGATCTCTGTGTCTGTTGCACCGGTATCGAATTTTTTCTGGGCAGCCGCGCTGCCGTTGGCGAGAGCCATTGCGATGATTGCGATCGCTATTGTGCGGTTCGGCTTTGTCGACGACATTTTATTTCCCCCAGATTTTCTGACCCTTGTCGTAGATGGACTCCAACTAGTGCGTTGCCTGCACGATGACGCGCCAGGAGATGGCGAGGAACAGCAACGCGACGAACGCCGCGCCGAAACGACTTTTTGCAATGCCCTTGGCGATATTGGCCACGACAATGGCCTCTTATTGTTTATCGTTCGCGCCGATCACAGCTGAGGCTAAACCATCGACGTCAGGGCTAGAATGTCATTTGTGCCACCTTTTCGGACGTCAATTAATATCGGCGGTCGTTACGCATCGCACGCGATGGCATCTCGAGACCGAAGACGCCATCGGTCCCGGACGGTAACTGCGAGTGCCTCGAGGACAATTGGGGGATCGAGCGCTCGGTTATCCGCCTCGACCCTCCAAGGTCGGCGAGCATCGGCGGTTCTACGCGGTGGTCCCAAGATCTCGGTCGGCTGAGGCCCCGCACGATGCAGCATTTGAATGGCAGAGGCCGGCGCTATATCACGTTTCGGGCCTCCAAGTCGGCGGTCAATCTGCGCAGTCAATTCGGCGTACACGCGCGCCGTGGGCGCTTCATCGAGTGTTTAGCGCTTCATCCACAGCGATATGGTGGAGAAACCGCTACGGGATTTTGCTAACAATTCTCTACGCGCAGAGATTCGTCGGCTCTGGGAGTGATTTGAGCCTGATGGACTCCATCGTCAACGGGATAGCTCGGTGCCGCGTCGAGCGGCGGTGGTCCTCCCCGTCCTTAAGACGAGATACGCCCGCCATGGTCAGCGCTTGGCTGCACCGATATAGTCGCCGAGGTTGAGTTCGATCTCGACGATCCCCTTTTCGGCAACTCGCGGCCCGAGGGCTAGCGTACCCGCCTTGAAACTCGGCCAGGCGAGCGAACCCACATATTCGCCATAGGCCGCTAGGAGATCGGCATGCGGTGGCAGCGATGCCCGATTGATCTGGGCTTTGGCTGCGGCCAGCGCCTGTCGGTCGAACGAAGCCAGACGGGTAGCGAGCCTGTCGACGAACCCGTCAAGCTCGGCGTCGGGAAGCGCGCGCGTCACCCATCCCCATTTCTCCGCCAGATCGGCATCATAGTCGCCGCTGGTGAGGATTGCCTCCAGGGCACGGTCGCGGCCGACGAAGCGCGGCAACCGCTCGCTGCCGCCGCCGCCTGGAAGAATACCAGTGCCGACCTCAGGCTGACCGAAGATGGCCTTCTCGCGGCTGGCATAGCGAAGATCGAGGGCGAGCGTGAGCTCGTTGCCGCCGCCCCGAGTCCTGCCCCGAATGCAGGCAATGCTAATGAACGGCGCCTCTGTCAGGCGCAGGACGAGATCGGTCCAAGCCGGACCGGCGTCCGGTAGAATGGGGAACTCTGTCGCATGACTGAGATCGAAGTGGTTGATGAAGAACTCTGCGAGACCGCTCGTAAAGAGTACGACCTTGATGTCCGGATCGTTACTCAACGCGACAACGATATCGCGCATCCGCGAGACAGTATCGGGCACGATCAGGTTCACAGGCGGATTCGAGAATGTGACCTTGGCGATGTGTAGGCTCAGCCGTTCCAGGACGACGGTGCTGGGTTGCGTCATCTTCCGCTCCCTTTGAACTGTTCGCGGCAGCAGCGCAAGCGGTCGCCGCCTTGGCTTTACGTCGACCGGTCGCACGCTTCCGATCCGTCGGCCATACGGCTTCTCCCAGTCCCGCCGGAAATCGCGAAGACTGCGCACCTTCGCGAAGGCTAAGTCGAGCCGTTCACATCGCCAACGCCAAAATTGCAACTATTTCGGACAACCATCGCGGTTACGGCAAATGGTGCCGTGCGGTAGATTCGTTGCGGATTTTCCCGAGGGTTTCGTCTGCGAACCCGTACGCCACACGCGGCTGGAACAGGTACTCAGCCCAAGCATCCATCGGGCCGCCTCAGGCCGGGATGCTCCAACGCCCTTACAGGGGATGCGTAGGCTCCGCGCGCAACGTGCGACTGGAGCGGCGCAAGCTCTTTCTGCTTTGGTCGTGCCTCCCGGACGGCTGCGCTGCCGTTGTGCCGCTTTATCCTGAGCCCGCGCCGCAGCTAAAGGATTGCGGTCATCATCTATTGATGCCAGCTTGAGAGGTAGGCCGGATCGTCGCAAAGGAGTTTTTTCATTCACATGAACAGAATTCACATCCAGCGGTCACGATCGCCCTTGCCGCCATTGCCCACGCTTCATCCTTTGGGAGCTGTCGCCGGGCTCCGAAACGTCAGGGCCACTGCGGAGACCTTAACCTCATCGCAGTCGGCGATCCGTCATCCGATCAGTTATCTGAAGACCCGCGTCCGCATCACGCCTTTGGTTCGTCGGACAACCGCCTAGCTTCGACCAAGGACGGTCCGTTCGACGGCAACACTATTACCCGCCTGCCCGTGACGTCGCCCGAGCAGTGCGGTCGAATTTCACAACGCCCGCGACCTCAGTGGAATCGAACATGAGTCAACACACCGATCTTTTCCCTGGCTTTGAATCTCGCTCGTTCGAAACCAAAGCGGGACGCATTTTCTCACGCACTGGAGGCAATGGGCCGCCGCTTCTGCTCCTGCACGGCTACCCGCAGACGCACGTCATGTGGCATCGGATGGCAGCCGTACTTGCCGAACATTTCACATTGGTTATTCCCGACCTCCCGGGCTACGGATCTTCCGATATACCGACGACCGATGCGGAACACACGCCATACACCAAGCGCGCAATGGGCCGAGTCATGGTCGAGGTTATGGAGAAGCTCGGCTACAACCGCTTCGCGCTGGTAGGCCATGATCGGGGCGGCCGCGTCGGATATCGTCTCGCGCTAGACGAACCGGAGCGACTCTCGAGGCTGGCGGTACTCGACATACTTCCGACCTACGACTATTGGGCGAAACTAAACCGGCAGTCGGCGCTGCGCATTTTTCACTGGACGTTTCTCGCCCAGCCTTACCCTGTCCCGGAAAATCTGATTTCCAAGAGTTCGCACGATTTCTTTGGGCCGGCCTTCGCGAAGGGCTTCGATTCCCGGGCGGTGCATCATTATCTCGACCCACTGCGAGACCCTGCGCGTGTTCACGCAATCTGCGAAGACTACCGTGCGGGCGCCTACGCCGACTTCGAACACGACAAGGCCGATCGCGAGGCCGGGATGAAAATTACTTGCCCGCTGTTCGTGGCATGGGGAAGTCGGGGCATCGCTTCGGCTGCGGCAACTCCCCTTGACACCTGGAAGACCTGGGCCACAGATGTAAGCGGCTCGCAGGTGGCCGCCGGTCACTTTCTATGTGAAGAAAATCCCGAAGAGACCCTTTTGGTGCTCATGCCGTTTCTCACCCAATAGCGGTGCCGATCTCTCCGATTTGGGCCGGAATTGGAGCCGTTCGCGAATACAGGGGTTTCCTCGCGCAGCTTGGCGCTGCCCCGCCGTTAGGGTTGGATCAGGCAGGCTTGGCCTGTCCTCTAAACCGGTTGTAATGGCCACCAGACGATTGCGTTCCAGATCAGAGGCTTAATCCGCCACAATGGCTCGATCAGCTCAGCTAAGTGCTCGCGCTCCGCCAACTACAAGATGACGAAGGAACCACTCCGTGGCCTCTGCGCTGACATGTGGGAAATGCTCCGAATACGGGGAGAAATGATCACCGGGAATCATCACCAGCTTCTTCGGTTCCCTCGCTCGGCTAAATGCGTCGAGCGAAAGATCTGGTGGCACCAATTCGTCGTCCAGCGCGATGATCATCAGCAGCGGCGTTGGAGATACCCAGGGGGCATAGGTGGCGTTGTCGATGCCCCTCCACAGATCGAGCGAGCGTAGAGTCACCTCGTTGCGCCAGCGGGAAGCGATCCGCCCCTGTTCCATAAAGTACGTATATGCAGCATCGCCCGGCATGATGCACAGGTCCGTCGCGACGTTCGAAACCGCCTTTATCACAGCCGGCTCTCCGCCTTGAAAGCGTCGCTCCCGATCCTGATCGAGCATCTCGAGAAATGCTGGTCGATGATCCGGCCGCACAGCACGGCGGAACGCCTCAAACCCACTAATCGCAGGAATCTGTGTGACGACGCATTTCACCCGCCTATCATGTGCCGCGACCTCGAGGACGTGGCCGCCAGAATAGCTAGTGCCGAAAATACCAATCCGCGACTTGTCGATGTCGCTGCGGAGAGACAGGTATGTAATCGCGTCCCGATAGCCACGGCGTTGGAGCGCGGGATCCGCTTCCTGACGCGGTTCGCCATCGGACTCGCCAAACTTTATGTTATCGTATGCCAGCACCGCTATCCCGGCCGACGCGAAGCGGTCGGCAAACTTCATGATCGAGCCTTCTTTCACCCCCGACATCCCGGGTGCGATCGCGATAGCGGCGATGGGCTCCGACGCTCTGGGACGAAGAAGTACCCCACGCAGCGTTACTCCGCATGACGGGAACGCAACTCTTTCTAGCTCGTAGGAAAGTCCATCCGGTCCTCGCGATGGGTCTCCCTCACCGAGGACGCTCCCGCTACTCATATGCAATCTCCGTGTTGATGACGCACCTGCCGAACGAGCGTCGTGAGAGCCAACGAAACCGCTCTTCTGTCACGGCTTTGCGAAAGACGGGCGCAGGTAGATGCCTATTGGACACGAATCCCGGTCATGCGCTGAAGGTGTTCGCCGGAATATCAATCGCAAGTGTGCATGGCGCCTACAATCGTCGTTGAACAACGATAGCAGAGTTGTGCGATGCTGGCCTGCACTCCACTTACACATATCTGTAGAACCCCCCAACATTCTGCGACAGGCGAAATGCGATCCATAACATTACTTTTCCGACGGCTACGTCACAACACTGCTCCGCTGGGTTTAAAGTGCGCTTGGCGGCAATTCGAGTTGCCCAGCCCGTCAGCTCGCGCCGATTCAGCGCTCCAGAGCGGTCCCAATGGTGCAAGCGTAGCTGGTGTTTATACAGGCGCCGCGTCCTGGTTCTGTCTGCCATTGAGCCAGTCCTTGGAGGCCCGAAGCTCTCGCTCAAGAAACTGCCTGACTTGCCTAGTCTGTTTGCGAAAATCGCTTTCCTTTCGCCGCAACAGCCATACGTCGAGCGCCGCCGTCTCACATGGCAGAACGCGCAAGAGTCTTTCCGCTTCGGCAAACGGAATGGCCAATAACGCCAGCCCGAGTCCCACGGAAGTTGCCGCAAACTGCCCAGCAACTAGCGAAACCTTAACTCCATGGCCTGATGCTGCGGCCGCGGTAAACTGAGATATTAAGCCCGGCTCAACTTCTGTTTCGCGGCGCGGACCCGCAATATCAGGTGTCTGTCCGATCAGGCAGTGATTGTGCAGATCATTTATCGACTGCGGTGCTGATCGTGAGCTCAGATACTCCCGAGACGTGTATATCCCAAAAGCAATCTGCCCTACTCTCTTGCCCACCAGCTCATCGTCGCCCGTCCGTCCAATTCTAATCACAAAATCAAGATCACCGGAGGCCAAGCTATGCTGATAAGCCGTAGAGTATATCTCGAACTGAAGCTTATCACCTATTTCCCGCAGCCGCTTCAGGCGGGGAAGCAACCAATGCTTTGTCATGCCTTCAGACGCCGAGATTCGCACGATCGACGATCTCATGCCTATCTGCTGCTGCACTTCTTTCTGGAAAGCTTCGAACGCGCCTATCATGTCGGTGGCCGAACGACGGAGAGCCTCCCCCTCCTGAGTAAGCGCTACCCCGGACGGGGTGCGAAACAAGAGAGGCGCACCAACGTTACGTTCGAGCTCAGTGAGGCGACGGCTGAGCGTGGGTTGACTCATGCCCAGTTGGTGTGCCGCACGGTTCATGCTCCCCAGTCGCGCGACAACGAAAAAGAGCCGAAAGAGATCCCAGTTCGTACACTCCGCTAGACTCATCGTAGGCATATCAACGCGCTTCCCCTGCGCAACAACCGCGCCACATTCCCCCGGTTCACCTTGCGATTAATCTGACGTCTTATCGATGGCATAGACACATGTCCTAACCCGTTCGGCTCTTCGTCGCCCACACCACCGCCGAACGGACTTATAGATCGATCCGCTTGATCAGACGGCGCTCTTTGCCTTCTGCGCGCTGGCCCAAAGTGATCCGGGATTGATCCTGTCCGGGTACAACTCGAGCATCCGCTCATACAACTCAAGCGCCGAATTTGTTGTTTGGTTCAGGGACACGAAGGTCTTAATGTAGTTTCGGGTCTTATCAATGTGTGAGGGGCTCGTGTCCTGATCGAGCGGACCGTGTCCAGCCACAACCGCCTTCGGATTCAGCGCTTCAATCCTGTCCAACGCGACGAGCCATTCCTTGTATTCCGCCGAATCCGTTTCGGCGAGATATGGGTGAGTTTCGTTATAGACGGCATCACCTGAAATCACGAGATCGATCGAAGGTATATGGAGCGCGGTTGTATCGTCAGTGTCGGTGTGCCCGGTATCGATTACCCGGCAATCGTGACCCTCCAGCGTGAATTTATTCGCATCAATCTCATCGGCCACGATCAGATGCTCTGGAATCTGATTTGGCCATCGCCGGCGCCAATTGTTCTCCAAGATTTCGGGCTCGATGGTGCGACGCATTGCCCTTACGACGTTCGGGCTAGCCAACATTCGCGCTTCGGGAAATCTCTCCTTCAGAATCTTCAAACCAAAGAAATGGTCGGGGTGCCCGTGCGTGATATAAATCAACGCCAGGCGCCCGCCCCTCGCCGCAATCCAATCGGCAAGCTCCTTGTTGTGCTCTTCGCTGAGGAACGTATCCACTAACAGCGATTCGCTCCTTCCCCCGATTAGCGTAACAGCGTTTGTCACCCAAGCGAGCGCCTCCTTACCGGGGGGAACGCCTTGCGTTGCGCTGCCGCGTTTTTTGATAAGGAGCTCCCATTTCAGCTGCGCGTCCCCATGCTTGATACTCGACATTTGACGTCTCCCAGACTTTTGGGTGATCAGAAACTATTGATCATCAAGGGTTACTTACGTTCTACCGCTCCGCAAGCAAACGAACACTACCCCCCGGCGACACTTTAAACGCGATTCCAGCGGGAATACCTGAGACAACACAGTCAACAGCGGCAGGATCGCGGAATCTTCAATAGCACACTACCGAAACCTTCTATCGCGCATCCAACCAATCACCGATGTTCTTGACCGTGTCCGCATAGAAAGTTCGGTACAGATCCTTGGCGACGTAGGCCACGTGCGGCGTTACCAACACGTTGTCAAAACTTCTGAATGGATGACCTATCGGCAGGGGCTCCTGATCGAAGACGTCGAGTACAGCACCGGCGATTTTATGTTGCCTGAGGACATCGATTAACGCGCTCTCATCGATGATTGGGCCTCGGGACGTGTTAATCAATCTCGCCGTCCGTTTCATCAGGCTCAACTCCTTGGCGCCGACAAGACCCCTGGTTCGATCGCTGAGCACGAGATGAATGGTAAGCAGATCGGATTGTTCAAACAATTGATCTTTTGAGACAAGCTTCGCGCCGACCGCTTCTGCAGCGTCCGCCGTCATATTTTGACTCCAAGCGACCAGCTTCATTCCAAAGGCTGCACCGATCCGAGCGACGGCGCCTCCCACGCGCCCGAGACCCATAACCCCCAACGTCTTTCCTTCGAGCTCCTCTCCGACTCCGACCTGCCAGCCTCCGCTGCGCACCGAGTTGCTCTCGGAAACAATATTCCTGACACTGGCAAGGATAAGCGCCCAAGTCATCTCGATGGTCGGAGTCGATCGGTAGCCTGTCCCTACGACCCTGATGCCCCGTTCTTCGGCAGCGGCAACGTCTATGGCGGCGTTTCCGGGCGCAGTTGACGCAACAAGCTTTAAACTTGGCAACCGTGCGATCAGTTCACGGCGGATCGGCGTTCTCTCGCGCATGACGCAAATAACGTCGAATGACTCCAACCTGCGCACCAAGGCGTGAAAGTCGGATATGTGATCGTTGAACACTGTGATCTCCGCCCGCCTCTTGAGGTCCGTCCAGTCCGCCATCTCGAGCGCAACGTTTTGATAATCATCCAGGATAGCAATCTTCATGATGAACCTCAGGGAGTGAGCTTTTGGGCTACGAGCGACTTTTCGAATTCTTTACGGACGAGACTACGTGAAAGGTACGATCGACGACGATTTCCTCCACGCTTGAACGGCAGGCTTCCATATGCCCTGAGACGGCGTGTGCCTCAAAATCCGCCAGGCTTTCCTACATCCCGATAAGCGCAAATGACTCTTCGCCCAATAGACTCTGCGGAGCCCCATGGTAGAGATCTTTCGCCGCTACATCCTGTATGCAACCTTTCTCTTCGAGCACTTTTGGAATGACGGCCTTATAGACTCGCAACACGTCACCGCGACACCCGGGTTTTGCGGTGATGATGACCCATCCGATTACCACGTCATTCCTTCGAGTGTTGATTGGGTCAAAACCGCGATTTGCAGACGTTTTAGTGGTGCGCTGTACAGGGTTCGAGACGGCTCGCCAATTGATCGCATGTCACATCCTGCGTCTCGTTCAACAGATATCCAAGGCACTGCACCACGAACGAACTACGATAGGCGGCACGCCCGCGTATCGGAATGCCGTTTTTGCCACCTTTCCAGACATTGCCCACCGCCAGACACAGCATCTGGGCGCAGGCTGGGGAGCGCTTGCAGACGTCCTCAATAATCGCGAGCAGCCCAGCTCTTCGCGACCGAACGATTCTCGCTCGGGCCATGATCGTATCGCTGGATAACTTCGTAGAACGTACGGCGAGGAGCAACGCCACGTTTCGTGGGTCGCTCGCCTTCGCGAGGGCAAACCGGCTCGGACGAGTCGCCCATTCCGCTAGTGAAGAACCGCTCTTCAGATTTGTTGAACGCGATCGGGGCCCACTGCGTTTAGTACTCTGCGCCAGGACGATGGAGACGATGCATTCGAGGGACGTCTCGTCGGCACGTGTCCAGGGCAGCGGAATATCGGCGCTACGCGGCAGCGACCGCGGTTCATGGTATTCAATTCTAATAGAATATTCACGACGCGAAGGAGCTCACATGAAAGCGGCATTTCTGACTGGCTTTGGTGGTAATGAAGTGGTGAAATGCGGCGATCTACCTGAACCGATACGTAGCGACGATGCTGTCCTGGTGGAGGTCCACGCGGCAGGCGTGAACCCGGTCGAGGTCGTCATCCGGCAAGGATTGTTCGCGGCTCTTCCCGCGAAATATCCGATTATCATGGGCTTCGATATGTCCGGGATCGTGCTGGAAGCCCCCGGCGGGTCGGGATTCAAACCCGGCGATGATGTGTATGGCCGGCTTCCTACCGTCTACGGTGCGTACGCAGAGCGGATTGCGATACCCGCGAAGCTGCTAGCTCGCAAGCCAAAGACGGTTAGCCATCAGGAGGCCGCAAGTCTCCCAACCGTTGCGCTGACCACCTGGCAGAGTTTCTATGAACGCGCTCACCTAAAATCCGGCGAGAGCCTGTTGATTCAGGCCGGCGCCGGAGGAATCGGCACATTCGCCATTCAACTTGCTAAGCATATCAGGGCCAACGTCACCGCAACGGCCAGCGCGGCAAATCAAGACTTTCTCAGATCCCTTGGCGTCGACACGGCGGTAAATTATGCAGGTCAGCGATTTGAAGATAGTGGTCCGTTCGACGTCGTCTATGACGGGGTCTGCGGTGACCTTATCGTTCCATCGATTAAAAGCATCCGGCCCGGTGGCCGCTACGTCGGACTAAGGCGCGTTTCCGATGAGCGAGCATGGCTCGAGTTCGGTGAGTCAGCAGAAGTTGCAGCAAAGATTGCCCAGCACAATCTTCCCTTCCGTAATCTTGCGGCCGAGCGCGGCGTTGAGTTTCATGGTCCGCTAACCCGCTCGGATGGTCGCCAACTCGCTGAGATCGCGGCTCTGGTGGATGCAGGAACGATCAAGCCTATCGTCACCCGAGTGTTCAGCCTTACTGATCTACCGGACGCTTATGATATGTTGGCGAGCGGTCGAACCAGGGGAAAGTTGGTTATCGCCGTCAAGCAACAGTAACTCGTGGGCGTCAGGTCCCGCGAGGTGAGAGGGCCGCCGACAGCCGGCTTTCAAAAACTGTTGCGGCCGCCCCCAACGCCGAAGGGCATCGATCTTCTCTGGCCACTGCGCCCCGCAAATCAACGCTCAGCGTTCTGTTGGAAACGGTTCATACCGTTTCCTTCTGATGAACTCTGAGCACTAGGCATTACGGCGACGGCACCGAGCCGCATTAAGATCGGCAAATTCGCATACGCGAACGAAACGCCCGACAGCTCATAGGTTGCGGACACATAAGCGAAGCGTCGTATTTGCCACTTTTTAGGACATCCGCGATAACTCCACTTGCCCCTCCACAATTGCATCAGATACGTACGATTGCATTGACGGCGTCATATAAAGAATGCCGCAAGTAATTCAAACGTGGAGGACGGTCATGTCGAGTTGGCAAGTTGGCACGGTAAAGATCAGCCGCGTGGTCGAAATCGTGGTTCCATTTCCGGAAGCTACTATATTTCCTGAGGCCACGCTGAAAACACTAAAGGCGACGCCCTGGCTCACTCCGCAATTCGTCACGGAGGAAGGCGCAATTCCATTGTCTGTGCACGCGCTGCTTGTGGAGACCTCGGGAAAAAAGATCATCGTTGATACCGGTATCGGCAATGACAAGCCGCGACATCTGTTGACAACGCTAGGCATGCAACCACTATCCACGCCATTCCTACAACGCCTGGCAGACGCGGGCGCAAGTCGTGAGAAGATTGATCTCGTAATCAACACACACTTGCATATTGATCATGTCGGCTGGAACACTATGCTAGCGGACGGAAAGTTCGTCCCAACTTTTCCGAAAGCGCGGCATCTAATGGGCAGCTATGAACTCGATCATTGGCGCCGTGAGGGTGACGAAGAGCAGCAAGTGATTATGGCGGATAGTGTACAGCCGATCCTCGACGCCGGGCTAGCCGACCTGGTGGAGACAAATCACCGCGTCTCTCCAGAGATTTCTCTGATGCCGTCCCCCGGACACACGCCGGGACATTTTAGCATTTTGATTAATTCAGAAGGGCAACGAGCAGTAATTGCGGGAGACATCGCACACCATCCCGTACAAATGGCGCATCCTGAGTGGTACACCGGCTTCGACAGCGATGCGCAACTTGCGATAGACACACGCAAACGGTTGTTTAACGAATGGGCCGATCAGCCGATCCTGGTTTTTGGTGGCCATTATGGGCCTGGGTATATCAAACGTGACGGAGCAGTGTTCCGTTTCGCAGCGGCCTAGATCTCGGCAGCAAGCCCGATGCCGGAACGAAAGCGTCCGATCGCCGTTCTGCGAAGGCATTCGATAGGAGGAGGTTCAAGAGCCGTCGCTTCTTGCGGGGCTCTTGCTTCTTCAACAGGCGTTTGGGGCTGTCTCCCGGTTCAACCAGGCACACGCCTTTCTCAAGATGGGACCGGTCGGCAGCCTGATGGCGGATCATTTCCTGCATCAGTTTGACTTGCTCCGGCTTCAACCGCTCTGTCATATGCGCATAAAACGAATGGTTGATGCGACCATCGAGCCGATCGAGGTACATGGCGCGCCCCAAGACCTGGAAGACCGAAATGGTTGGGTAAAACGAGCCGAAATTTCGCCCAGCTGCTGCACCGTGTACTGACGGCGGCAATTAGCCAACGCAGGCGTGCACAACGCGGTAAGCCGTCGGCGTGCCGCGAGCGCAGCGCGGCAAGCGGGCCGAAACGCTGAGTCAGCGAGCTCTTTTCAAGTCAACTGATCGCCAAAACAAAGCCAAACTCGAGCATCAAGAACAGGGCCAACGCGAGCCCACTTTAGCGACTAGCCATGAGGCGAGATGCGCGTTGACCTCGATCGGCTTTTCTGGGGCCATCCAATGTCCCGATGAGATCCGCTTCACCGTTAATTCGCGGCAATAACGATGCATCGGCTCGGTTAGTCGCGAGCTGACGCAATCACCCGTATAGTCAAATTCCGCTTCAATGAACAAAACAGGTAGATCTATATAGCCCTCATTATCCGACTCGCTCGCATAGGTGGCGTTCGCTGCATGATTCATATAGAGCGAATTCGTACCGAAAAACCCGGTTCTTACGTACGCGGAAACGTAGGCGCGTAGATCTTTTTCCGTCAGTATACGGTCGTCGCGAGGCACATCTGGTGCGGTTCCCTTGCCGCCAAACCACCCACCGTTCCGGCGGACCTGAGACATGGCCGATGGTTTACCTCTTCCGTCCGGATTACCGGCCCGGAAAAGCGCCTTGATCGTTGCTTCCACGTTCGATTCCATCGATTCTGAGGCTTCTAAAAACGCATCTTCGTAGAAGCGCATGTATTCCCAATTGCCGAACGGATATACATTCTCAGGGTAGAGGTCGCGGTTGATCAATGGCAGCAAGGCGTCGAAACCCCGCTCGATCGTCGCGTAAGGAACGCACATCGTCGCAACGGCGATACAACGGTCGGGGTGATGAGTGGCCACATTCCAGACTACGGCTGCACCCCAATCATGCCCGACCCAAATCGCCTTCTCGACTCCTAATGAATCGAGTAGCTCGATCATGTCGGCGACGATTTGGCGTTGAGCATATGCGTCGTGGCTCGAATAAAGCGACGATCGCCCGTGACCGCGCAAATCCGGGGCCACAGCTCGAAAGCCCAGCCCTCCAAACAGCCGCAGTTGGTGGCGCCAACTAATTGAAAGTTCGGGCCAGCCATGAAGGAATATGATCGGGGTACCGTCTTTAGGACCGGCGGCGAGATAGAACGTGGTATGGCGGCCGCTGCGGAACGTGTTTTCTGTCGTCTCAAAGAAAGACATTCCCATTTTCTCCCTACGTGGTGGCGTAACCGTTGATATCAGGCATACTTACTGACGCTGGTGCCACTGTCTTTGTCGAGAATATCTGCAGTGAACTACGATGTTTGCGACCGGAGATGATCACCGCAGTCACCCGGACTGGTGTGCCGCCCGTGACAACCGGCCATTCCGAAGTCACTTGATAAGACTGGTTACGGCTCGTCTACATAAAATTTTGCATCAGCGTTATTCATGCCCGATGCCCGGCCCCCCAATGCACCCGTGCTGGTGTCTGGAGCAACAGCCGCAATCAGGTATGCCGTTGGCTAGAAAGGAAGACCAAGTCGCAGGTGAGGCAAGCTCAAGACCGCCACCCAGCACTCCTCCGTTCAAAGCTGCCACAGTTGCAATCGAAACGTCTTGAAGGGCTGTTTCAGAGGTTGCGCTCGTCGATCTGGACATGAGCAGTCTTGGCAAACGGCTGGACCCCTTCTCTGGTGTAAAAGTGGCGCGTCGAACTATCACGCAAAACATCTATCGCCTTATGATGAATTCCGGCCAATCTTGTCATGCTCCGACTCGCATGCTGATTCCCGCAGATAAGACATGGAAACGGCCAAAGCGATCGCGAAGGCAGTCACCGTTTCGATTACCGTTGGCGATCCAAATGCGGATGTATTCATGAGACCGGTCGTTTCCGATCGTCAGTGGAATAGAATCCAGTCGCTCATCAAGAACGGCGTCGAAGAGGGCGCCGCCTTGGTCACAGGCAGAACTGGTCGCCCCGACGGATTGACTACGGGTTACAATGTCAAGCCCACCGTCTTCGCGTGAAGAATGACATGACAATCGCCCGTGAGGAGATTTTCGGCCCCGTCCTTTGCATGATCGGATACAAGGACGTCGACGATGCCGTGGCGATCGCCAACTATACTGTCTACGGGCTTGGGACCTACGTCCAGTCGGGCAGCGACAAGCGAGCGAACGAAATAGCCGACAGGCTTCGGGCAGGCGTGGTTTTTACCAACGGAGCCGGCGAAGATCCTGAAGCTCCCTTCGGTGGGTACAAGATGTTAGGTAACGGCCGTGAATGGGGCGACACTGCATTTGGCGAGTTCTTGGAGACAAAAGCAGTGGTTCGAGCCTGGGTGTCCTAACCCGCTTTCGATGTACCCAAGGACGATTCATCTGATCCAGGATTTCGAAGCGGGATGCGTTGGATCGAATCTGGATCGTTCTGCGCGTTCGTGGGCACGCCGGCGTCCGGGATACAATCGTGAACACCACCTCATTAAAGCCGGATTGAACGAAGGCCGCGGATGTGTCGGCGCTATGGGGATGGTGATGGCGGTATGCTGGGCAATCGTTGCAGCACATCGGTTATCGAGCGGGTGTAGAACATTCCCTGGGTGGACGCCGTCCGGGCAATCGGTCCCTGTCTATCGACAGGACTCCGATTTCATCGGTCTATTGTCGAGATTGCGGGAGGCAATCGGCGTGGCTCGTCGCATGACGCCGGCTTGCGCAGCAATCTTGAAGGCGGATGGATCGATGGCAGGCAACGGTACCGATGTCATGGCGTGTCACAGTGGTTGATGGCTGGAGGAGCGTGGTACGACAACGGTCAGCTGGATAGCGCCGCCACATTCGGGGCAGATGGCGAAGTCACAGGCATTGACCTGCTGATCGCCGCGGTAGTGAGCCGTCTCCCGACCGGCGTCGGCCGACTTGGCGGCCGACATATCACGTCGCGCCCATCGCTCATCCCCTGCGCTCTGATCCACTCGGCCAGTGCGCCAGGCGCATGCTCCCCTCGCCCCGAGCATGGATGATCAGGGCGGAGTGATGCGCTGCATTAACTTCGCTGCGCAGCTGGCGCGAACTGGAAGTGCCGGGCCGTAGCGTGCGTTCATCCGCGTCTCGTTTGCGGTGTAATCCACATGGATCTCTGAAGCAGATACACCACGAAGAATTGGAGGACGGAGATAAAGAGCGGCCCGGCGAATTTCCCCAGATCATGCTGAAACAGACCGATTCCGGCATCCAACAATTGGATGCCGCCTGCCAGCGTGCCCAGGATCAGCAACGCAGACGTCGCTCGTTTGTAAATTGCGGCCAATGTAAACAAAGCCAGCGGAATTATGCGCGCCGCCCCGTACATCGCCAATAGCAACGCCGCCTCCGTTGGAACCGAGCCGGGAGGCACCACGACTTCCGGACGGAAGACCGCCGCGATGGTGAAGGCGGTCGCGACCAAGACATCGATTGCCGTGACTACCGACGCCAGCCGAAACGCATTTGTTGGTGTCATTGATTCCTCGCTCTGAGCGCACTCGTTGTTGACATGAACCTCCTCTTTTCCTTGTAACGTTCGGGGCGTAGCCCGTCGGCTCCTCTCCAAAACAATACCGGTCCTGCGTTTTGTTGAATGGCGCGAGAGGTGAGCAGAGGCTCATTTCTTTGCGCCACCTTTCCTTACTTTCCTGCGTCGCCCCTGCGGAATTCGGTGCTGACTTCGTCCAGTCTCGTTTTCAATGAGCGGTCGAGTTTGTAATCCGCGGCGGCCAGGGTGTCGGTCAGCTGCTCGACGCGGCTCGCGCCAAGAATGACCGACGTAACGGCGGGATTCGCCAGCAACCAAGCAATTGATAAGGTCGTGATTGGCGTTCCATGCAGTTTGGCAATTTCCTGAATCCTGGCAACAGCTTCGAACTCGCGTTCGTGCCAATACCGGGCATGATACGCTTGGCCGAATCCGCCGAGCTCCGCCGAAAAGCGACCCTTCTCAGGCGTATCGTCGTGCTTGTATTTGCCGCTCAGAAGCCCCCCGGCGAGAGGATTAAACGGAATCACAGCGAGACCTTCTTCCAGCGCCAATGGGAAAAGTTCTCGCTCAACTTCACGGAACAGCAGGTTGTAACGTGGTTGGACCGAAACGAAACGGGTCAGCCTTAGCGTGTCCTGCCGTCCCAGCGCTTTTGCCAGACGGTAGGCGAGAAAGTTTGATACGCCGATATAACGCGCCCTCCCCGAACGCACGATCGTATCCATAGCCCCAACCATTTCGTCGATCGGGGTAACGGGATCATCCATATGCAGTTGGTAGAGATCAACGTAATCCGTATTTAGGCGGCGCAGGGACGCGTCGATGGCGTCGAGTAGGTGCTTTCGCGAGCTTCCTGCATCCCAAGCGGCTGGCCCCATTTTCCCACCGCCCTTTGTGGCGAGGATAAACCCTGCCCGCTTATTGCTGAGCCAGCGGCCAACGACGATTTCAGCACCACCGACCTCCGCGCCAGGGGGATATAGGTCCGCGGTATCGATGAAGTTGATCCCCGCCTCAGCCGCCTTATCGAGCATTCGATGCGCCGCTTTTTCATCCGTTTGCTTGCCGAATGTTCCCGTTCCGAGGATCAAGCGAGAGACCGTTAAGCCGGTCTGACCAAATTCCGTGAACTGCATAACGACACCGATTAATGATGACAGTCATCATTGTTAGTGATACGCTGTCATTGTGTCAAGTGATCTGGAAGGAGCGTAACCGGATGCGTTTAACTAGAGAGCAGGCCAAACAAAATCGGCATCGCATTGTCGACACTGCGTCGCGGATGTTCCGATTGCACGGCACGGAAAATGTTGCCGTCGCCGACGTTATGAAGGAATCCGGCTTTACGCATGGCGGATTCTACAACCACTTTAAATCCAAAGATGAGTTGGCGGTCGAAGCTATTGCTTCAGCATTCGATGTTGTCACGAGTAGAATATCGGAAAAGCTTGCATCCGGAAAAACTCCACAAGAATCGCTTTCATCGTTCGTCGCGCAATATCTTAGTCCTTCGCATCGCGACACGAAATCTGGAGGATGCCCAGCGTCGGCCTTGTCCATCGATGCCGCGCGAAATGGAAAAGCCGTTCAAACTGCTTTCGCCAAAGGCATTGAAATCTATCTCGATATGATCGCCGCGCAAATGGATGGAGGCGAGCGGGAAACAAGGCAACAAGCTATGGCTTTGTTTAGCGGCTTAGTGGGCGCAATGATGCTGTCCCGTGCCGTGAAAAAAATTGATTCGACACTTTCCGACGAACTACTCACTTCAGCGCGGAACATTTTAAAGCGGAACAATTGAAATGTGCCGGGTATGCCGAGAGATGATGTTCCAGCGCGGCCCGATATATGTTGCCACTCAGAGACGAATGCCGGAACACGATTCAAGGCACGGAGGAGATGGACATGAAGCGACGGATCGTGTTGACCTTGTTGGTAACGGTTGGAATGGGTTTAACGCTCATGATGCCGGTGGTGCAGGTGCATTCTGCGGATAAGGAACAACGGTTCCCGTTATTAAAATTGGAGCAATTGAACGATCGGCAACGCCCCTTAGCGGATGAGATCCTGAAAGTCGCGAGCATCGGGATTTCGGGTCCCTTCAATTTGATGTTGCGCAGCCCGGTCATGGGCCAGCGCATGTTTGCCATGCTCGATTACCTGCGTTTCAATACTTCCGTCCCCGGCAAGCTGAATGAGTTTGCGATCCTGATTCAGGCGCGGTTGTGGACTTCGCAAGTGGAGTGGACCGCTCACTATCCGATCGCGCTGAAGGCCGGGCTGCCGCAAGCGGTTGCCGATGATTTAAAGGTAGGAAGACGCCCGGCGTCGATGCAACCGGACGAAGCCGCCGTGTACGATCTCTGCATGGATCTTGCGAAGGATCACGTGGTAAGCGACGCCACCTTTAAAAAGGCGCGCGAACTTTTCAGCGAGCAGCAAATCGTCGATCTGATCACGGTCAGTGGCGTCTACATTACCTTGGCCATGTTGAGCAATACGGCCGAGGACGCCGCTCCTGGAGGCAAGATGCCGCCCCTGGAACCGCTCCCGGCGCGCTGACCTTTGTGCGCCTTCACCAGCCCGGCAGGTCGGTGACCGACTTCATGCAGCGGAACGTTTCCGTGTTTTTCTGCGCTGCAAATTCCACCGTGAGCGTCGCGATTGCATAGACCGCTTCAGCTCGCCTTTCCTGCGGGAGCCCGCGTACGCGGTGGTCCTCGCGGCTTCCGTTTTGCTACTTCAACGATGCGAACGTGCTACCCGCAATGGCAAGAACTTCTTCACGGTGTCGGGCGAAACCGCGACCCTTGGCTCGGACGGATCGATTTCCTTGGCGACGGCAATCTTCATGGGGCCTCCGGCGGCGCCGGGTGGGCGCCCAGCGACGAGTGTTTCAATAGGTCTTGGATCCTGCCCTCGAAAGGAGGATGCGCACGACCGCACACTGGCGTTTGCGTCACCATGTTTCACCAAAAGGGCGTAGCTCAACGCTGAATGACCAAGCGCTGCGATCCTGGTGAACGACGTGCCAAATCTCCCCCGCGATTGCTTGAGGCCTAATGAAAAACTCGTCAGCTTTGTCGTTGAATCGTTCTCTGGTCCACGGCACATCGATGACGGCATCGATGACTACATAGGCTACGTGCACTCCCTGTGGTCCGAGTTCCCTCGCCATTGCTTCGGTTAAACTTTTTTGCGCTGCCTTCGTCGGAGCGAAGCCTGCAAACGTCGGCTTGCCGCGTAGCGCCGAGGTATTGCCAGTGACCGCGATAGCGCCCTTGCCGGCTCGTATCATCGCAGGCGCGAATCGTCTTGCGAGGTAGAGCAGCCCCATTGTGTTGACTTGAAAGTTACGATTGAGATCCGATGGATTGATCTCGCCGAACGTTCCGAACGTGCCGCGAACGGCGTTGTGTATGACTACATTCGGACTGCCCAGCTCGCGCTCTACCGCAGAAGCCACGGCCTCAACCGCGGCCGGGTCCGACACATCGCATCGATAACCTCTTGCGCTCTTAAGCTCCCTCTCGACCGCGGCAAGTCGTTCCTCGCTCCGGGCAAGAAGGGCGACCCGATAGCCGCCTTCAGCAAATCTCTTTGCAAGCGCGGATCCCGTACCTGGCCCCACCCCCGAAATCAGACAAACAGGCGCCGTCATTTGATCTCACCTCTACAACTGATCCAACAATTCTTCATGTTGCCGCCGCCGGTCGCGGTTTCTTGACATATGGCTCAAGGTCTGGCGCTAATTTTTCGTGTTCGATTAGCCGCTCAAAATACGCGAACGTGAACAGATATTCGTCCCGAACGCGCATATGCAGCATCTCTGCCAACCCCCGTTCCCCGAGTAGCTTCGTTCGCTGGTCCTCGTTCATGAACAGCGCAACCTCAGTAGCGAGCGAATGTCCGCAAGTGAGATAGATGATTCATTATGATTCCTTGCAGATCGACTGGCAGACGCGAGCCTCATCTTCGATCGGGATGTTCACGGAAGGAGCCTGCGATGCAATATGTCGATTTGAATTCGGATCTTGGCGAAGGCTTGGCCACGCCAACCGGGCGAGTCTCTTTGGATGTTCACGCGCCGGCTCGATCTTGATTCGGTTCAGTTCGACAATTTCGTGAAATCTGGCTGACGACGCTCGGAAAACGCGGCGAATGCTTCGCTCGCCTCCGGACTCGTCAGCCGCTGCTTGAAGAATTCGCTTTCCTCGGTGATCTTCAGTGCAATTCTCTCCTGCTCGCGCATCAGCTTTTTGGTGGCGCTCAGCGAGCCAGCCGGTCGCTTCGTCAACGTCACGGCGGCGGCCATCGCCTTCTGTCTTATCTCGGCCGGCGGCAGCACCGCGTTGGCGAGGCCGCAAGCAACCGCCGTCACCGCGTCCATCGGCTCTCCCAACGCGAACATCTGATAGGCCCGGACGTGGCCGATGCGCGCCGGCAGCAGCCAGCTTGACGCGGCCTCAGGAACCAGCGCCAGATTGACGAACGGCGTGATCAGGCGCGCGTTGTCGGCGAGATAGACCAGATCGCAATGCAGCAGCATGGTCGTTCCGACACCTACCGCATTGCCCTGCACCGCGGCGATCAGCGGCTTGGTCGCTTTGCCGAGATTTCCGATGAAGCGGAAAGCAGGACTTTCCTCGCTATTCCTGCCGTTGGCTTGCGCGGCGAAGTCGGCCAAGTCGTTGCCGGCCGTAAAGCTGTCGCCATCGCCCTGGAACAGGACCACCTTGATGGCGCTGTCGGTTTCAGCCCGCTCGAGGTTATCGGACAGCGCATCGTACATCGCGCCGGTCAGCGCGTTCTTCTTTTCAGGACGTTGCAGCGTCAGGACCAGGATGCCGTCGATCAGTTCAGCTTTTACATGCTCATTCATCACATTTTGTCCTTTCGATCGAAGCAGTATCTTGACCGCAAAACGTCAGGCGACGGCGCGAGCCGCGGTTTTACTCACCGTACCGTCCAGGAATCCAGTCAGCCGTTGGCGAATGATGTTTTCGGCATCGGCCATGGTGCGATCGATCAGCTCCTTGACGGTCGGAACGTCATTGATCAATCCGACCACCATGCCGCAGCTCCAGGCGCCCGCATCCATCTCGCCGTCAATCATCACCCTGGGATAGACGCCGGCCACCTCATCGAGGATGTCGTCGATCTTGAGCGCCTTGCCCTTTTCCCGTTCGATCTCGATCAAGCGTTCGACGCCCTTGTTCTTCAGCACCCGTTCGGTGTTGCGAAGCGCGCGCATGACCAGCCGCGTGTCCAGTTCGGTCGCATCGAGGATGGCCTGCTTGACGTTGTTGTGGACCGGCGCCTCCCTGGTGGCGATGAAACGTGTTCCCATGTTGATACCGCTGGCACCTAGCGAGAGCGCGGCAACCAGGCTCCGCGCATCGGCCATGCCGCCTGAGGCAACGAACGGGATTTTCAATTCATCCGCCGCGCGCGGCAGCAGGATCATGTTCGGCATGTCATCCTCGCCGGGATGCCCTCCGCATTCGAAGCCGTCGACGCTGACCGCATCACAGCCGATCTGCTCGGCCTTCAGCGAATGCCGCACCGAGGTGCACTTGTGAATGACCTTGATGCCGGCCTCCTTGAGCGCCGGCATATATTGCTCGGGGCTGCGGCCGGCAGTTTCGACGATCTTGACCCCGCCCTCTTTGATGGCGGCGATGTATTCCGGATATGGCGGCGAGCTCAGCGTCGGCAGGAAGGTGAGATTGACCCCGAACGGCCGGTTTGTCATCTCGCGGCAGCGCGCGATCTCCTTGGCCAGCAGCTCCGGCGTCTTTTGCGTGAGCCCGGTGATGATGCCCAGTCCGCCGGCGCTTGAGACGGCTGCCGCGAGTTCGGCAAACCCCACATAGTGCATGCCGCCCTGGATGATCGGGTGCTCGATACCGAATAATTCCGTGATCGCCGTTTTCATGAAAGCTCCTGCCTGTCCGCTCGTGTGGGTCAATGGACGAATTCGAAAAGCCCCGCGGCCCCCATGCCACCGCCGATGCACATGGTCACCACGCCATATTTTGCCTTGCGCCGCCGTCCCTCGATCAGGAGGTGGCCGGTCAGGCGCGAACCGGTCATACCATAGGGATGGCCGATCGCGATCGAGCCGCCGTTGACGTTGAGCTTGTTCGGATCGATGCCGAGTCTGTCTCGGCAATAAATCACTTGGACCGCATAGGCTTCGTTCAGCTCCCACAGATCGATATCGTCGATTTTCAGGCCGTGTCGCTTCAGAAGCCGCGGTATCGCAACCACCGGTCCGATCCCCATCTCGTCCGGCTCGACGCCCGCGGCCACGAAGCCGCGGAAAATGCCCAGGGGCTTGATGCCCTTTTGCGCCGCGACCGCGTCGCTCATGACCAAGCAGGCGGATGCGCCATCGGACAACTGGCTGGCATTGCCGGCGCTGATGGTCTTGCCCTCGAACACCGGCTTGATGCTGGCAAGTCCTTCAGCCGTCGTCCCCGGGCGCGGTCCCTCGTCCTGCGACAGCGTCACCTCCTTGTACGATACTTCCTTGGTCGCCTTGTCCACGACGGCCATCTTTGTTGTGATCGGAACGATCTCATCCTTGAAGCGGCCGCCTTGCAAGGCGGCGCCGACGCGCCGCTGGCACTCCAGGCTGTACTCGTCCTGCCGATCGCGACCGATCTTGTAGCGTGCGGCAACGACCTCGGCCGTCTCCAGCATCGACATGTACATTTCGGACTTCATCGCCAGCAACTCGTCATCGACGGCGTGGAACAGGTTCATATGCTCGTTCTGCACCAGGCTGATCGATTCGATGCCGCCACCGCAATGGCTTGCAGGCCCGAGGCGCATTGCCGGTCGATCGTGGTTCCCGCCACGGTGATCGGCAATCCGGCGCGGATCGCGCCCTTGCGGGCGACATTCATCACCATGGTGCCCTGCTGCATCGCACAGCCCATCACGACGTCCTCGACCTCGTCGGGCGCAATGTTGGCGCGCTTGACCGCCTCCGCGATCACATGCCCCGCCATGGTCGGCCCTTCGGTATGATTGAGGGCGCCGCGATAGGCCTTGCCGACGGCCGTGCGGGCCGTGGATACGATCACTGCCTCGATCATCTCTCACCTCTGTCCTGGAGTAAGCTCACGGGTACGTTCAGCTTTGCCGCGCATAGCGCAGGATGTGATAGGCGGGATCGCCGAACTGGATGTTGAACGACGATATCCGCTTGAAATAGTGACCGACATTGAGCTCATCGCTCATGCCCATGCCGCCATGGAGCTGCACCGCCTGCTCGGCGATGAACTTGGCCGCGTAACCGATTTTCGATTTCGCCCCGGCGGCGAGCTTCGAGCCGCCGGGTTCCCTTGTCACGAGGCTCAGGCTGAGATGCTGCATCAGTGAGATGGCTTCCTGGTGCGCGATGAACATGTCCACCATCCGGTGTTGCAGCACCTGAAAGCTTCCAAGCGTCGCGCCGAACTGCTTCCTGGTCTTGGCGTATTCCAGGGTCACCGCATTCAATTCCGCCATGGCGCCGACCGCTTCGGCGCAGAGCGCGGCGATGGCGATATCCCGGCATTGCTCCAGCGCGAAGACGCCCTTGCCTTCCGCCCCCAGCAGCATGCCGGCGTCGACCTTCACGTCGCGCAGCCTGATTTCGGCCGCGCTGCGGCCGTCGATGGTCTTGAAATTCTGCAAGTCAAGATTGGCGGCGCGGCGGTCGACGATGAACAGGCTCACCCCGTCACGATCGCTGCGATCGCCCGATATGCGCGCCGAAATAATCAGCCAGTCCGACCAGGGAGCGCCGATCACGGCGGCCTTTTCACCGTTCAGGATAAAACCGCTGCCGTCCCGTTTTGCGGTCATGGTCACGTTGTTGAGGTCGTATCGCGACCCCTTCTCGGTCCATGCCAGCGCCCAGATCGAATTACCCGCGATAATTTCCGGAATGAATTGCTGCTTCTGGTCGTCGGACCCGAAATGTTCGATCAAGCTGCCGCAAAGCACGACCGTCTCGAAAAAGGGTTCGACCACCAGATGACGGCCGAATTCCTGCATCACGATCATCGTGGCCAGCGGGCCGCCGCCTAGCCCACCCGCGTCCTCGGAAAACGGCGCCGCCAGCAGTCCTAGCTCGGCAAACGAAGCCCAATGTTTGCGGCTCCAGCCTTCTTCAGTCGCGACGATCTTGCGGCGCGCATCGAAGCCATACTGATCGCGCAACATACGCTGGACGCTCGCGCGCAGAAGTTCCTGCTCTTCCGTCAATTGAATGTCCATTCGCCCTCTCTCACGCGCCGGGTCAGAGACCCAGAACCGCTTTTGCGATGATGTTGCGCTGTATCTCGTTTGAGCCGCCGTAGATGCTGAGCTTGCGCGAGTTCAGATAGTGCTCGGATGCGGTGTGCCCGTATTCCGGCCCCGGCATGAAGTGGTTGGCGCCCATTGGGTGCTCGCGGATCGCAAGACCGTAATTTCCAATCGCCCGGTGCGTGAGCTCGGTGATCTCCTGGAATATTTCGGTGCCCCTGATCTTGAACAGCGACGCCGCCGCGCCGGGGTCTATCCCGCGCGACATCTGCGCCACCACCCGAAGCTCGGTTGCCTCAAGCGCGAGAACATCGAGCTCGATGCGCGCGATCTCCTTGATGAACTCGAAATATGCCGGATCGTCCCGAGGGATTTCGCTCTCGATGATGTTGCGCAGGCGGTTCAGGGTCCGGGTCGAGCGGCCGATCCCGGCCATGCTGGTGCGTTCGTTGCCCAGCAGGAATTTGGCATAGGTCCAGCCTTTGTTTTCCTCGCCGATCAGGTTTTCGGCCGGGACCCGGACATTTTCCAGGAATACGTCGTTCACCTCATGGGAGCCATCGATCGTAATGATCGGCCGCACCGAGACGCCCGGCGATTTCATGTCGATCAGCAGGAACGATATTCCGCTCTGGGGTTTTGCCGCGGGATCGGTGCGCACCAGACAAAATATCCAGTCGGCGTGTTGGGCCAGTGTGGTCCAGGTCTTGTGACCGTTGACGATATAGTGGTCGCCCTCGCGCACCGCCTTGGTGCGAACCGACGCCAGGTCGGAGCCAGAGCCCGGCTCGGAATAGCCCTGGCACCACCAGTCCTGGCCTGAAAGGATGCGCGGCAGGAATTTCGCCTTCTGCGCCTCGTTGCCGAACGTGTAGATCACCGGCCCGACCATGGTGACGCTGAACGCCAGCGGCGGCAGCGTTCCGGCGCGCGTGGTCTCTCGCTCGAACAGGAAGCGCTGCGTGATCGACCAGCCGGGTCCGCCATATTGCTTTGGCCATAGCGGCGCGATCCAACCCTTGTTGTGGAGGATCCGATGCCACAGCAGCATCTGCTCCTTGGAGAGATCGGTCTCCGGGTTTGCAACGCGCATTTCCTGCGGGTAATTTTCCGCGATAAATCCGCGCACCTCGTCCCGAAACGCGGCATCTTCACTGGAAAGCTGCAGTTCCACGGCGGATTCCCGTCACCAGTTCTCGCCGAACGGGCGAATTTCCAGTTCAAACGTCCAGGCGCTCTTCGGCTGCTGATAGAGCAGCCAATAGGACTCGGCGACCGACGACGGCGGCATCAAAAGATCCGGATTGTCGAGCGCATTCGGTCCCAGGGCTTCGACCCGGCGCTGCCGCACCCATTCGGTGTCGACACCGGAATCGATGATCAGATGCGCCACATGGATGTTTTTAGGACCAAGCTCGCGCGCGGTGGCCTGCGCCACCGCGCGCAAGCCGAACTTGGCGCTGGCGAAGGCGGCATAACCGGAGCCGCCGCGCAGGCTGGCGGTGGCGCCGGTGAAGAAAATATTGCCGCCGCCGCGCGGCAGCATCAGCCGCGCCGCCTCCCGGCCCGCCAGGAAGCCCGAATAGCAGGCCATCTCCCAGACCTTTCGGAACACCCGTTCGGTGGTATCGAGGATCGGGAAGTTGACGTTCGCGCCGATGTTGAAGATGCAGACCTCGAGCGGCGCATGCTTGTCGGCATCGCCAAGGAAAGAGACGATCTCCTCCTCCTTGCGCGCATCCAGCGAACGCGCGTGGATTTCGCCGCCGGCGACTTCGATGGACTTCACCAGCGGGTCCAGCTTGGCGCCATTGCGGCGGCCCGCGAACACCATGAACCCCTCGGATGCGAACTTCTTCGCGATCTCGCCGCCGATATAATCGCCGGCGCCGATCACGGCCACGGTCGCGTTTCTCTTCTGCAAGCGCATCTCCTCATCCGGTAAACGCAGGATCGGCGGCCATCGCGGCCGGCACCGTCCTGCTTGTTATCCGTCCATTTATTCGTCTGTGGCCTCCGAAGGCCGGAGGCATCCGACGCATCGAATTAAACGTTCTTTTTTAGAACTCGTCAATTGGTATCGATGGACCGGCATGGAGGAGATTTTCTCATGCCAAGCATGACACCGTATTTGAACGACATTCGGCAAGAAAGCGATTTACAATCGAAGCGCCGGGGATTAATCATTTCGTTCTAAATTAGAACTTACTGGTAAGCCTGAGATGGAAGCGCAGAAGGTGGCTATGCTTGTGGGTGCCGGCGACGCGATCGGCGCCGCGGTGGCGCGACGTTTTGCCAAAGGCGGCTATACCGTTTGTATTTGCCGCCGCGATGGCGCCAAGTCGCAGGGGCTCGTCGACGAGCTTACGTCGGCCGGCCACAAGATACATGCTTTCAGCGTGGACGCCCGCCAGGAATCCGAGGTCCAGGCGCTCTTTACCAAGGTCGAGAAGGAGATCGGGCCGATCGAAGTGTGCCTCTTCAATGCCGGCTCGAACGTCAACAAGCCGCTGATCGAGACCACCGAGAAGCTGTTCTTCAAGGCCTGGGAGCTGGCATGCTACGCGGGATTCCTGGTGGGACGCGAGGCGGCGCGGGTCATGACGACGCGGGGCCGCGGCACCATCCTCTTCACCGGTGCGACCGCCAGCCTGCGCGGCGGCAAGGGCTTTGCCGCATTCGCGTCGGCGAAATTCGGGCTGCGCGCGGTGGCCCAGGCCATGGCCCGCGAGTTGGGGCCGAAGAACATTCACGTCGTGCACCTGATCATCGACGCCGCCATCGACAGCGCGGCGATCCACGCGCGCCTGAAGGCGGCAAGCGGCGTCGAAGCCAAGGACATCGCGCCCGACAGCCTCACCAAGACGGATTCGATCGCGGAGGCCTATTGGTTCGCGCACCAGCAGGCCAAGGACGGCTGGACCCACGAACTCGACCTTCGCCCGGCCGGGGAGAAATGGTGAGATGACCGGCTCACCGGATCTGACCCTATGGGGCGTCGGCACCAGCCGCACGGTCCGCCCGCATTGGGCGATGTTCGAACTGGGCCTGCCCTACAAGGTCAAACCGATCGGCCCCCGTACCGGCGAGACCAAGACCGAGGAATACACCGCGCTCAATCCGCGCCAGAAGGTGCCGCTGCTGCAGGACGGCGATTTCTGTATCGGCGAAAGCGCGGCGATCGTCGCCTATCTGTCGAGCACCTATTCAAGCCCGGATCGCGCGCTGATACCCACGACGCAACGCGACTATGCGGCCTGGCTCGAGTGGTGCTTCTTCATCGTCACCGAACTCGACTCGACCAGCCTGTATGTGATGCGGCGACACCGGGCCGACGCGCTTGGACCGATCTATGGCATCGCGCCGGAAGTCGTCGCCAAGGCCGGCGAGTATTTCCGGGAACAATTGCGGCACGTTGAAAAAGCCTTGCGCGATGACCGCATTTATTTGATGGGCGATCATTTCACCAGCGCGGATATCCTGCTCACGACCTGTCTCGATTGGGCGGTCGCCTACGGCGTCGGGATCTGTGACAACGCGCAGCCCTATCTCGAACGCATCCACCAGCGGGAAGCGTATCAGCGCGCAACGGCGGCGAACGTGCCCCTTGCACCGATCGTGCCGGTGCACGCCAAGGCTTAGGATTCAAGGCTTGAGATTCACGATAACGCACAAGCCTTATCTCGCACGCCCTGCATCGTATCGGTGCAGAGCTGTAACCGCCTAGCCCGCCAGCCGGACCGCCTTGTCGCTCACCATCTTCTCGATGGAACGCTCATCATAGCCGAGTTGGGCCAGCACCTCGCGGGAGTGCTCGCCGATACGCGGAGCCGGGCCGCCGATCGCGGATTCGTTGAGCTCAAATCGCGCGGCGGGCTTTGGCTGGCGCACCCGTCCAACGGTCGGCTAGTCGAATTCGGTGATGATGCCGCGCGCCACCACCTGTTCGTTATGGATGATCTCGCCGCGACGCAGGATCGGCGCACACGGCACGTCCGCGGCATCAAGTCTCTCGAGCCACTCCGCGGTTGAATGCTGGGCGATATATTCCTGCATCTTATTGATGCGCGCGGTCGCATTGACGCTACGTCCGCCCGGCGTAGCAAAACGCGGATCGTTGGCCAATTCAGGATCGCGCGTCGCCTTGCAGAACCCCTGCCACTCCGAATCCGAAATCGTTCCAGCCGTGATGTAGCCGTCGCTGGTCTTGAACACGAGATCGGGCCTGTCGTTCGGATCACCTGCCGTCGCCTCAGCGCCGACCACGGTATATTGCATCATGCCTTCCGGCCACAAATACGAAATCATCACATCGAGCATGGCGACCTTGATGTGGTCGCCCTTGCCGGTTTTCTCACGCGCATAGAGTGCTGCGGCCACCGCTTGCGCCGTCATGACCGCGGTCGTCTTGTCGCAGACGATGGTGCGGATCATCTGCGGACGGTTGGTCACCGGCTGCGACTGGATGTCCGCAAAACCCGATAGACCCTGAATGATCGGGTCGTAGACCCGCTTCTTGACATAGGGGCCGGTCTCGCCGACGCCGCTGATCGACACATAAATCAGGCGCGGATGACGCTGCCGCAATTCATCGGCGCCGAGGCCCAGGCGCTCCATCGTACCGGGACGGAAATTCTGCACCAGCACATCGGCTTGCGCGACCAGCTTGGCCAGCACCTCGCGGCCAGCCTCGCTCTTCACGTCGATCGACAGTGAGCGCTTGCCGCGGTTCGACGAGATGAACAGCGCGGAGAATTCGCCGTTCTTGTCGATGCTGGCGCGGCTGCGGCGGGTGATGTCGCCACCGATCGGCTCGATCTTGATGACGTCGGCGCCTTGGTCCGCCAGGAACATGGTCGCGAATGGACCCGAGACGACGCCGGTGAGGTCGAGGACACGAACGCCGTTGAGCGGACCGGGCATGAAATTCTCCCTTGAGTTGTCTGTTACAGCGCGAGGTGCCGCGGCGGAAATCGCCGCTCAGCCCGCCTTCGCCAGCTGGCTTTTCTGCTCGACGATCGCTTCTTCAACGTCGCGCAACTGATCCTTGCCGAAAAACATCTCCTCGCCAACGAAGAACGTCGGCGAACCGAACGCGCCCCTGGTGACGGCATGGTTGGTCAGATCGATCAGGCGCTTCTTGACGTCGTCCTGCTGGGCGCGCGCGATCAGGCGGTCAATATCGATGCCGGAGGATTTGAAGGCTTCCCGAAAGACTTCCAGATCGTCCATCTTCTTCGGTTCCGCCCACATGTGGTGATAGGCGGCACGAAAATAAGGCTCGAACAGACCTTCGAACTGGGCCGCAACCGCGCCGCGCATCAGCATCAGCGTGTTGACCGGGAAGAACGGATTTTACTGGAATTTGGTGATGTTGTGCCGACGGAGGAAGCGTTGCGTCTCCAGCGCCTGGTATTCCGGCTTGTTCTTGATGCCGCGAAGCGAGTCACTCGGCGACATGTTGCCGGTCGCCTTGTAGATCCCGCCAAGCAGAACCGGCACATATTCGAATTTCACGCCGGTGCGGCGTTCGATGGAGGGGATGACGAACTCCGCCAGATAGGCATTCGGGCTGCCGAAGTCGAACTGAAATTCAACCTTCAGGGGGTTTGCCACCGGCCTCTCCTCGCGAAAATGGGCCAACCTGCCAGCGCCAAAGTCATCAAGACCGATCAGCCCGACCATCATTTCTTATAGTTCTAAAATAGAACTATCAATTCCATTAACGCAGATCAGCTAGTATATTCAACCGATTCATGCCGGGGTGGTTGCTTCACCCTTAGTACCTATTTAGAATTCTGAGTGGTTTCGGGAGTCGAACCCGAAACGCGGTATTTTGGAGACGGGAATGAAGTGGGATGCCCTGGAGGAAGAGCCGTGCTCGGTCGCGCGGACGATCGGCGTGATCGGCGACCGCTGGACGCTTCTGATCCTGCGTGAGTGCTTTCTGCGCACCCGGCGGTTTGAAGGATTCCAATCGGCGCTCGGCATCACCCGTCATTTGCTCGCCGAACGGCTGAAGAAGCTAGTCAGGATGGGCATCCTGCGTCGCCTTCCCTACCAGGAATCGCCGAAACGGCACGAATATATCCTGACCCAGAAGGGGCTCGATCTTTATCCCATCATGATGGCCATCGTGCATTGGGGCGACACGCATATGGTCGACGAGCGTGGCCGGCCGCTGCTGCATGAGCATCGCAAATGCGGCAAGCTGTTCGATCCGGTGATGGTATGCTCCGAATGCGGCGAACCGCTATCGGCGAAGGAAGTCACCACCCGTCCCGGCCCGGGCGCGCGTCCCGCCTCCGCGACGAAATCGGCCGAGCCCGCCGCCAAGCCGAGATCGCGAACGCACGCGGCGTAGCATCTGAAGTTCGTTACGGCGGCTAGCTCACGCGGCCAGGTTCCCTCAGGCTCTCCGCCAGTCTGTGCTTGAGAATCTTTCCGGTCGAGGTTGCCGGCAGCGCGTCCAGCACAATGATTTCCGACGGCCGTTTGTAGGACGTCAACTGCGGTGCGACTTCGGCCATCAGGTCGGAGGCCGTGACGTGCGAACCCGAAATCAGTTGAACGAAGGCGACAACCTCTTCGTTGCCTTCGACGCGGCGACCCACCACCGCCGACTGGACCACGGCCTTGTGTGAGTTGAGCACCGCCTCGACCTCCGCGGGATAGACGTTGAAACCGGAGCGGATGATCATCTCCTTGGTGCGGCCGACGATGTAGAGGACATCACCCTCGAAGCGCGCGAGATCGCCGGTGTTGAACCAGCCCTCACTGTCGATCACGGCCGCCGTCAGCGCCGGATCGCGATAATAGCCGCGCATGACGTTGCGGCCGCGAACGTGAAGCTCCCCGGTTTGGCCATTCGCGACCGGGATACCATCAAGCGTCCGCACCCGGGCTTCGACACCCGGCAGCAACGTTCCGACCGCATGGTCGGCGCGCGGCGCATCGTAGCGCACCCCCGATATCCCCGGCGAGCATTCGGTGATGCCATAGCCGTTCGAAAGCGACAGGCCAAGCTCCTGCTCGACCCGCTGCTTTAGACTGAGGTCGAGCGGCGCACCGGCTACCGCAATGATCCGCAGCGAACCGCGATCGAGCCGCTTCAGGCCGGAGACCGCTTTGTATTCGAGCAGGCGCTGATAGGTCGCAGGCACGCCATTGAGGATCGTGATGCCCTCTTCCGCCATCGCCTTTGCCAGCGCGGCCGGGTCGTAGCGGCTGACCAATCGAACGGCGCCGCCGACCATCAGCGTCATGATCAGCAGCGAGATGCCCACGATGTGCGAAATCGGCAGCACGACATAGACCTTGTCCTCGGGACCCATCTGCCGGAATTGAGCGGTAATGCTGGCGCTGATCAGCAGATTTTCGTGGGTGAGCATCACGCCTTTCGGCGTGCCGGTGGTTCCTGATGTATAGATCAGCACCGCGACCTGCCTCGCGGGATCCTGCGCGACCGGCTCCGCGGAGGTGCCTTCTTTCAGCGCGGTCACACCGATTTCATCGAGTGGACCGATCGAATGCGTCTGCGCATGGCAACGCGAGGCATGAGCCGCCGCTTCGTTCGATACCCGATTGGTGAAAAACATTCGCCGTGCACCGCTATGGTCGCGGATCAGGTCGAGCTCGCGCGCCGATAGTCTGGGATTGGAAACGATCGCCCAGGCATCGATCCGGCTCGCCGCCAGCAGCAGCGTCGCCAGAGCGATGCAGTTTTCGCTGACGATCATGACCCGGTCGCCGGCCCTGACGCCTAGCGACACAAGATGTCCGGCGACCTCGCGCGCATGCCGGTCCAGATCGCGATAGCTCCAAACCGTGCCATCCTCGATCAGCGCGGCGTGGTCGGGGATTTCCGCCACATACCGATCCATCACCTCATGGATGCGGCGGGGAAGCGCCGCAGCGATCGCTTCGATGTCGATTGTTGGTTCTGCCACTGACTGACCTTTCGTTTAGGACCTTCACGGGAGCGTGCTGACCGGCGTGGTATTCCGTCGTCAAACCATCGTTCTTTTTCAGAACTATAAGATTATATTTCACCGGCGGCCCTCGCGGAGCCGCCGACCTGTGAACGGCTATTCCGACACCCCGTCCAGAACCTCGCTGAACTGATCCCAGTGCGTGCCGGTCCAGCGCTGCAACCGCATCTGGGTGAAGTTCATGTCGATCTTGTCAGAGGTATTCACCAGGATGCCGGGCAGCGCCGTGGGGAGCGCGACATCCCTGAAACTCTTCGCCTGCTTCATGATGTTCTCGCGAGACAGATCGTTGCCGCATTGCTGGATCAGGTGCTCGAGCAACATGCCCTGGACGTAGCCAAACAGGTAGTTGTTGTCGGAGATGTCGATGCCGGGCATGTATTTATCGACAAAGGCACGATAGTTCTTCATGCCCTCATTATTGTCCCACTGCGAGTCGGTCGGATCCATCATCATCGTCCCGCTGATGACGCCGGTCGAGGCTTCGAGACCGGCCGGTTTGAGCGTGGCGCCGACGGAACCCGAGGGATAGTTCAACAAGATTGTCGGCTTCCAGCCGATTTCAGCGGCCCTGCGGATCGCTTGCGCCGCGAATTTCGGTGTCCCCCCGATGACGAGCGCCTCGGCGCCCGAGCTTTTCAGACTGACGATTTGCGAATCCACCGTCGGGTCGCTGATCTCGTAGGAGATTGCAACGACCTTCTTGTCGAAATCCGCTTTCAGTAAGGATTTAAAGGCATTGACATAATCTTTGCCGAGATCATCGTTCTGGTAAAGGATCGCGTATTTCGCGTTCGGCAGCGTCTTGGTCAGGTACTTGGCGTAGATTCTTCCTTCGGTATCGAAGCTGACAAGGCTCGTCGTGGTCAGCGGATAGTTCGCGACGTCGGTGAACTTGTTCGATCCCGAGACGATGCCGACCGTCGGCACTTTCTTGGCCATCAGATATTTCGCGGTCGCCGAATTTCCTGGCGTCCCCAGCTCGCTGAAAATAAACGACACCTCGTCGCTCTCGACGAGCCTCCTCGCGTGCTCCACCGATTTCGGCGGACTATAGGCGTCACCATAGGCGATATAGTTGATCTTGCGGCCGTTGATGCCGCCGCGGTCGTTGATCGACTGCACATAGACCAGGACGGCCTTGCCGACCTGTCCGATCGATGAGGCCGGTCCGCTAAAGGGAAAGATCCCGCCGACCTTGATCTCGGTTGCCGTAACGCCCGGCGCGTCAGCGGCGGATGCGCAGTCCATCAACGACATGACGAGCGCGCATGCGATCATCGGTGCTCTGAACATGGGGCCGCTTCTCCTCCGTTGTATCGAGCGGGCCCGCTGCCGACGGTGCGGTGCCTCGTTTTCCATGGATCAATTACCGGCGGATCGATTACCGGCCGTCCATAGCGGCGAGATTTATAGTTCTTTTTTAGAACTCGTCAAGCATCTGGCGATTTGGCACCGAATTCGGCGCCGTTGTCGTGCTTCAAAAGCAGCGTCAGCACGGCGGCAAGCAGTGGAAGAATCGAAAGAAAAAGCAGTCCCGCAACCGTGCTGCCAGTGGTTTGCTTGATCCATCCGATCAAATAAGGACCGCCGAAGCCGGCGAGGCTGCCGATCGAGTTGATCAAGGCGAGTCCACCCGCCGCGGCCGCTCCAGTCAGCAAGGTCGTGGGCAGCGTCCAGAAAAGTCCGAACGCGGCAAAGCCCGCCATCGCTGCGACGATCAAGGCCGTCATGGTCAGCACGAGATTCCCGGCATAGGCGGAAGCGGCGAGTGCTGCCGCAGACAACACGAGCGCCGACACGATATGCCCGACCCGCTCGCGCTTGCGGTCGGACCGACCGCCCCAGATCACCATCGCCAGCGCGCCACAACCGAATGGAAGCGCACTGACAAAGCCGGTCTGCAGGTTGGAGAGTCCAAATCCCTTGACGATTTGCGGCAACCAGAACTGCACGCCGTAAAGACCGGCCAATATCCCGAAATAGACGAAACTGAGGGCGATGACCTTTGGCGACCGAAGCGCCTCAGCAAGCGAGAACTTTTTTACCTTCTCCACAGCGTTGCGTTCGCTCGAGAGTTTGGCTTCGAGCCAGGCTTTCTGTGCCGGCGAGAGCCAGTTTGCGTCCGACGGTCTGTCGGGAAGACACTAGGGGTTTGTTAAGAAATAACTTAGTCACTTTTTCGAGCGCTTTCTGTTCGGCGCGATGGTGTAGTTCCACTCTCCATGAAAGTCATGAGGATATATGTTGACCGTGGCGAGTTGCGCATCTGAGATTTTGAGACCCTTGG
>WNFD01000030.1_pt1 | contig 114786 bp, 104 predicted proteins | sample 5400491 | NCBI WGS metagenome assembly WNFD01 (sample SAMN13153343, study PRJNA577476) | soil metagenome | isolation source: 120 cm saprolite under Douglas fir tree site 2 hole 2 replicate 2 | place: USA:California | collected 2015-04-18 | reverse complement strand
TGGGGGGACGACCCCCCAGCACCCCCCGCGAAGGGCACAGCCTGGGGGGACGACCCCCCAGCACCCCCCGCGAAGGGCACAGCCTGGGGGGACGACCCCCCAGCACCCCCCGAAAGGCCAGGACACGGATGCCGGCCCTGGCCGCCAGCGGAGCGCCCGGCTTGCGGTAGGCACGTATTTCTTCATGTTCGGCCTGGTGTTCGGCGTCTGGGTGACCCGGATTCCCGCGGTCAAGCAGCGGCTGCACCTCAGCGATGGCACGCTGGGCGTCGCGCTGTTCGCTACGTCCGCCGGGCTTATCGTCGTGACGCTCGTCGCCGGGCGGCTGGTGGACAGGTTCGGCAGCGCCAGGGTGACCCGGCTGGCGTCCGTGGCAACCTCGCTGCTCCTCGTCGCCCCGGCGGTCGCTGGCGACCTGGGGTCATTCATGGCGGCGCTTTTCGCGCTTGGCGTCGCAGGCGGAGCGCTCGACGTGGGGATGAACGCGCACGGCGTCCGGGTCGAGCGGGCGTACGGGCGCCCGCTCATGACCACGCTGCATGCCTACTACAGCCTCGGCTCGCTCGCGGGCGCGGTGTTCGGCGGGGCGTTCGCCGGGGCCGGCATCGGCCCGCTGCCCACCTTCCTCGCCGCGGGCCTGCCGTGTGCGGCGGTGGCCGCGATCGCGGCCCGCTGGCTGCCTGTTGACTCTGGTGCGGTCGGCGGGACAGGGCCGGCCCGCCGCCCTGGTCCAGCGCAGGCGGCAAGGGAAGCCGCCGGTGCCGGAGCGCCATCACGCTCCCGTTCGGGCATGGTGATCTTGTTGCTCGGCCTGATAGGGCTTTGCGCCCTTGTGGGCGAGGGGGCGGCCGGCGACTGGAGCGCCGTGTACCTGCGCGACAGCCTCGGAACATCCGCCGGGTTCGCGGCTGCCGGGTTCGCGGCGTTCTCCATCACGATGACCGCCGGGCGGCTGCTGGGGGACCGGCTGGTGGCGCGGTTCGGCCCGGTTCGGCTGGTGCGGGGATGCGGTCTGCTCGCCGCCGCCGGTCTCGCGGGAGGGCTGATCAGCCGTGATCCGCTCGGCGCGGCGGCGGGGTTCGCCGTGCTTGGCGCTGGCCTGTCTTGCATCGTCCCGCAGGTGTTCTCTGCCGGGGGGAAAGCGGACCCGGTCAGGCCGGGACGTGGCCTTGCCCGCGTTGTCGGCCTCAGTTACCTAGGGCTGGTCGCGGGGCCGGTGGTGATCGGCGCGTGCGCGAGCGTGGTCGGGCTGCCGCTGGCACTCGGCATCCCCGTCCTGCTCGCGCTCGGCGTAGCGGCGTTCGCCTGGGCGCTCGGCATCCCCCGGTGAGCCGTTCAGGTGGTGGGGCTACGGGTGGCGGGGTCAGCGGGATCGGCCGCGGAGGAGGGACATGGCGGCGTTGTGGCCGGGGATGCCGCTGACGCCGCCGCCGCGCCGGGCGCCGGCGCCGCAGAGCAAGACGCGCTTGTGCGGTGTCTCTACGCCCCACATGCCTGCCTCGCCCGGGTCGTCGGTGAACGGCCAGGCAAGGTCCCGGTGAAATATGTGGCCGCCAGGCAAACCTGTCTCCGCCTCCAGATCGACGGGCGTCTTCACCTCGATGCACGGTCGGCCGTCGGCGTCGCGCAGCAGGCACTCCTCGATCGGCTCGCCTAGCACGGCGTCGATGGAGCGAAGGGTCGCGCGCAGCGCCTCTTCGCGCGCCGCGGCAGGCTGATCCCTGAAGAGCCTGGCGGGCATCTGCAGCCCGAACACGGTGAGCGTGTGCGCGCCGCGGGCAGCGAGTCCCCGGCCGAGGATCGAGTCGTCGGTAAGCGAGTGGCAGTACATCTCGCAGGGCGCGGCGGCGGGGATGTGCCCGGCGGCTGCCTGCAGGTAGGCGGCGTCGAGAGCCGCGTATCCCTCGTTGACGTGGAACGTGCCCGCGAATGCCTGCCGCGGCTCTACGGCGCGGTCGCGCAGCCTGGGCAGCCGGGAAACCACCATGTTGATCTTCAGCTGGGCTCCCTCGGGCAGGACGTCATCACGGTGAAGGGCACCTTCAGCGCGCTGGGTGCCGCTGGATGTGCCCTTCACCGGGCTGGCGGAAGTCTCGCCGAGGAGACGGGCCAGCGTAGCCGGGGCGACGTTCACGAGGATGTGCTCCGCCCCGACCGAATACTCCGTGTCGCCCTCGCGGACCGTGACATCGCCGCGCGGATCGATGCCGGTGACCTCAGCCTCCGTCCGGATCTCCGCACCTGAGGAAAGGGCCGCATGAGCGAGTGCCTCGCTCAGTGCTCCCATCCCGCCGACCGGTACGTTCCAGGCGCCTGTCCCGTTGCCGATCACGTGGTAGAGAAAGCAGCGGTTCTGCCGCAGGCTCGTCTCCCGTGCCCGCGCGAACGTGCCGACGAGAGCGTCGGTGAGGACCACCCCGCGCACGCAATCGTCCGCGAAGTCCCGCTCGAGCGCCTCGCCGAGCGGCCGCTCCATCAGCATGTCCCAGGCCGCGTCGTCACCGATCAGCTTGCGCATGTCGGTGCGGCTGCGCAGCGGCTCGGTCATGGTCGGGAACATGCGCCTCGCGAGCCTCCGCGTCGCGGCATAACAGCGCTGCCAGGCCAGCCATTGCGTCTCGGTCCCTGTCACGGCGGCGAAGGAAGCGGCGCTGCGCCCGTTGTCCGCCCCGTCCACGAGCAGGCCACGGTCACCGGCCGGCGTGTATGACAAGATCCGTCGCGACCGCAGCTCGACCGGCAGGCCGAGGTCCCGGATGATGCTGGCCGGCAGCAGGCTCACCAGGTATGAATAGCGGGACAGCCGCGCATCGACGCCAGGAAAGAGGCGCGCGGAAGCGACGAGGCCGCCGACGTGGGACAGCCGTTCGAGCACGAGCACGGACCGGCCGCCTCCGGCCAGGTAGGCGGCGGCGACAAGGCCGTTGTGACCGCCGCCGACCACGACGGCATCATAACGAGACAAGCGCATGCGCCCAGTCTCCCCCGCGTCCAACCGGTGCGATCCCGGTTCATCCCGCTGCAGCGATGCCGCCGAGAGCGGTATCGAACCCGGGTTTGACCACCACTGGTGGTGGTCAAACCCGGGTTTCATTCCCATAGCGCAGGTTGCCGATGGTCCATGATCGCGAGGCTGCATTGGGCCCAGGCGAGCGCAGCCCTGCCGGGCCTCATACGGTAGGGGGATGGACGACAAGCAGATCCTGACGAACATTGACGAGCTCATCCAGACGGAACACGAGCTGCGCACCAAGGTCGCCGCAGGAGAGCTGTCAAGTCAAGAGGAGCGCGCCAGGCTCCGCTCCGCCGAGGAGGCGCTCGACCAGTGCTGGGACCTGCTCAGGCAGCGCCGGGCGCGGCGCGAGTTCGGCGAGAACCCGGATGAGGCAGTCCCGCGCCCGGCCCCCGAGGTAGAGGACTACCTCCAATAGCCGCCTGCGTGCCTGAGTCCGCTTATCCTGAGTCCGCTTCGCTAGTGGGGTAGTAGGTCGTGCGCATCGCAAGGTTCGCCAGGGGATCAGAGGTCACCTACGGCGTGGTCGAGGGAGAGCAGGGCAACGGCGCGACAGGCACCGCTGACCAGGACGCGGTCGTGGCCGAGCTGCATGGCCATCCGTTCGGTGCGGGCCGGGGAAGCGTCAGTTTCACCGGCCGGCAGTATCCGCTCGCCGAGGTGCGGCTGCTCGCGCCCGTGCTGCCGAGCAAGGTGGTCGCGGTGGGAAAGAACTACGCCGACCACGCACGGGAGATGGGAGAGGAGCCCCCGGCCGACCCGGTCCTGTTCCTCAAGCCCTCAACGGCTGTCGCAGGCCCGGGGGACGCGATCGCGTATCCGGTGAAGCTCACCGAGCGGGTGGACTACGAGGGCGAGCTCGCCGTCATCATCGGCAGGCTATGCCGCGACGTGCCAGCGGAGCGGGCGGCGGACGTCATTTTCGGCTATGCCTGCGCCAACGACGTTACCGCGCGTGATCTGCAGGCCAGGGACGGCCAGTGGACACGGGCAAAGGGGTTCGATACGTTCTGCCCCCTCGGCCCGTGGATGGAAACGGGGGCCGATCCCGCGGATCTCGCGCTCACCACATCGGTGAACGGCGAGGTACGGCAGAATGCGCGCACCTCGCAGCTACTGCACGACGTGCCCGCGCTGATCGCCTACGTCAGCCAGGTGATGACGCTGCTGCCCGGAGACGTGCTGCTCACAGGAACTCCAGCGGGTGTCGGCCCGCTGCAGGACGGAGACGAGGTATCGGTGACGATCGAGGGCATCGGCACCCTGGCCAACAGGGTGGTCATCCGTGACTGAGGACCGCCCAGTCCCCGCGGGAAATGCCCTGCCGGGGTGGTCTGGGGGGGTCGTCCCCCGGGGCTAGCACAGCCCCTGCCTGCGCCGGTGCGATCGGCGGCGTTGGTCCTGAATAACGCGCATAGTGATCTTCACGTCAGGAGATTTCGGGCGCACGGGTGATCAGCGTGTCACCTGGGGGAATGTCGCGTGTGCGGCTTGGACGGGTGGCGGGCGCCTGGGTTTGACTCCTCACGTGAGGAGCGCTGCCATCGCGCTCCCGTTCGGCTTAGCTGATTTGCAGTTGTTCCCTGAGGTGACGTAGCTCGCGTTCGGCGTGGACGTGCGGCACGTCATGCGTGCTGAACGGGTAGACGGCGATGTCCTTGGGGGCGGTGATCTCGTTGTACGCGGCGAAGACCGTCGACGGCGGGCAGACCTCGTCCATCAGGCCGACGCTGACCAGGGTGTCCGCGGTGATCCGGCGGGCGAGCAGCGCGCAGTCGACGTAGCGGAACGTTTCGAAGGCCGCGGGGATCAGGTCCACGTGCTGCGCGAGGAACCCCGCCACCTCCGCGTACGGCGGCTGCGAGGACAGCGTGACGGCACGCTCGATGTCGCAGAGGAACGGGACGTTGGCCTGACAGGCTCGCACCCGCGTGCCGAGCAGCGCGGCGGTGGCCAGCGCGAGGCCGCCGCCCTGGCTCGTACCGCTCACCGCCACCCTGGCGGGATCGATGCCGTCCAGCCCGGCAGCCGTCTCGACGGCGCGGACGGCGTCGGTATACAGCCTGGTGAAGTAGTAACCCTCGGGGCTGCCGATGCCCCTTGTCATCACGCTGGCGAATTCCGGGCCGGACGCGCCCCCCGCCGGGTCGCCTGTCGCGCCCACCGTCCACCTGCCGCCCTGGCCGCGCACATCCATCACGAAATTGGCGTAGCCCGCCGCGGCGAGCAGCGCGTGGTCGGTCGGCATGCCGCGCCCGCCTCCGTATCCGACGAAGGTCACCACGATCGGCAGCGGGGTAGTGCCCGCACCGGGCGGGCGGAGGTACCAGCCGCGGACGCGGTCGCCGCGGGCACCGGAGAACTCGACGTCGTACACCGGCAGGGGCCCGTACACGCCAGGCTCGTACCTCGTCAGCTCGGGCGGCCGCGCGGCGGCTCGTGCCTCGGCCAGCCTTTCCGACCACCACGTGTCGAGTCCTGCTGGCTCCTCGGCGCTGGTGCGGCGGGCACGCAGCTCGGGCAGCGGCAGGTCAAACCATGGCATGTCTGCTCCTAGCGGTCGTGCGAGGCTACCGGTGCACGGCCCGCTCCGGGTCCTGCTCGACCGCCAGGGCGGCTGCGCCGAGCAGGCCGGCGGTAGGCCCGGCGAGGCTCGCCGCGGTGATGCGCAGCCTGCGGATGAACGCCATGCCCGCGTACCTTCCGCAATGCTCGATCGTCGGCCGCAGGATCAGGTCGCCGGCCGCCGCGACGCCGCCGCCGATCACGACCATATCGAGATCGACGAGCGCCGCGGCCGAGACGATGGCGACAGCCAGCGCGCGCCCCGCGTCGCCGAACGCGGCAAGCGCGACAGGGTCACCGAGTGACGCGTCCATCGTCAGGTCGACGGCGGTGGCGCCTGGCGGTCCCGGCCAGCCCGCGGCACGTGCCCTGCGCACCATGGACGGGCCGCTTGCCATGGTCTCGACGCAGCCCCGGCCGCCGCACGGGCAGGGCTCGCCTTCTGGATCCGCGACCGCATGACCGATGTGTCCCGCGTTGCCCGTCGGCCCGGCGTACACACGCCCCTGCAGGATGAGGCCGCCGCCGACGCCGGTGGAGATGACCATGCCGAGCATGGACGTGGTGCCGCGGCCGGCTCCCCACCGGTACTCGCCGAGCGCCGCGCAGACCGCGTCGTTGGCGAGCGTGGTGGGCGCGCCGGTCAGCTCCGCGAGCCGGGCGCGCAGCGGGAAGTCCCGCCAGCCCGGGATGTTGACCGGGCTCACGGTCCCGTCGATGGCGTTCATCGGCCCAGGGCAGGCGACGCCTACCGCGACCACGTCGTCGATCTTGCCGGTCACGCACCGGTAGACGAGGGCGGTGAGCGAGCGCCAGACCCGCTCGCCGTTGCCAGGCGGGGTCGGGGCGGTCGCGACCCGGCCGACCTTCCCGCCCCTTGCCTTCACGAGGCCGGCCGCCAGCTTCGTGCCGCCGACGTCAAGGGCGAGCACGGTGTCACCGGCCACCTGTCACCTCCGCGCCGTCCAGGTAAAAGACACCTATGCCGAACGGGAGCAGGGTGACGGTCCCATCGGCCGCGTTTCCGTCCAGGTCGCAGAGCCGGAGACCGGCTGCCAGCGTGGGCTTCACGGCAATCTGCTCCCTGGCCTGGCTGACCAGCCAGACGAACCGCCTGCCTTCCGCGTGCACGAGGATGTCGGTGGCGACACGCGGATCGTCGACGGTGACCGGCCTGCGGACGCCCGCGTGCACGGCGAGCGCGTCGTAGAGCGCGGACGTGTCTTCCGGGTTGACCCGGGGCGTGAGCGCGGCCATGTGCTCGATAGGATACGTGCAGAGCACGATCGAGCCGCTGCCGATCCTGCGCAGCAGCAGCGCCGGCCTGCCGTGGGCGTCCACCGCGATCACCTCGGCACCGTCCGGGCGGACCGGGAGGTAGGCCCTGCTGTGCTCGTTGCCCGCCGCGCGGAAGGTGAGCCGCGTCCCGGCGGAGAGGGTGCCGAAGTCACGGCCGAAGGTGAACGTGACCTGGTCGTCCTCGATCGGGTCGACGAGGCCGTAGGCGAGCTGGTGCTCAATACCGAACATGGAGTTGAGCAGCGCGTACGAGGGGCCGCGGTGCCAGTCGGTGTCCCCTGGCGAGTAGGAGACATAGACGCACGCGCCTGCCGTCGCCAGCCGCTGGAGTGCGTACCAGGTCGGGCTGAGCAGCTGCTTGGCCGACGGCACGAGGTACAGCCTGGCGTCGGGGCCGACGCCGTCGGTTTCCCTGGTGAGGGCCAGCGGCAGGTCGGCGAGGCGGGCGGAGACGTATGCCTGGCGCAGCACGTCGTGCAGGCGGGGGCGGTCCTGGGGGGCGGTGAACGGGAAGCTCGTGTCGAGGAAGGACGGCACGACCAGGGCCGCGTCGGCGTCGGCGCGGTCGCAGTGGCCGACGTCAACCGCGCGGATCGTCTCGGCGAAAGCCTTCATCTCGGCGAGTTGCGGCTTGGGCTTGCCGCTGGAGTCTGTCAGCCCGAAGTGCAGCTCGAAGGCGTGGTGACGGTAAGGATCCTGGTGGATCAGGTCGTCATAGTCGGAGTTGCACCAGGCGATCCAGCCGGTCACGCCTGCCAGCAGGCTGTTGTGCAGGACCTGGCGGTAGTAGTGGGCGGCGTTCTCACCGGAGGCGAAGTCGGAGCTGAGGCCGAACTCCTCGAGTACCACCGGGCGGCCGAAGGTCCCGGCGAGTTCGCAGTTCCAGGCTGCCGCGTAGTGCTGCCGGACCCGGTCGTCGGTCGTGGGGTACCAGTGCGGGCCGAGGAAGTCGCACAGCTTCGCGCTGTCGGCGACGGAGAAGCCGTTGTCCTTGCCGGTGACCTCGATTCCCCACGTTCCGTCGCCGAGCGAGAACGGCTGCGTGCCCCCGGCCGCGCGTACCGCGTCCCTGATGATCTGTGCCCAGGCGGCGATCGTCTCGGGTGGCCTGTCATCGCCACCGTAGATCGGCATCTCGTTGGAGACCAGCCAGCCGCACACCGCCGGGTGGGCGGCGAACCTGCGCACCATCTCTCCCGCGAACCACGCCTGGCGGGCCACCATCCATACGTCGGAGTACAGGTCGCGCCCGCCGCGCCAGGCCGGATCCCAGTTCTCTCCGGACATGTGGCCGACGATGAAGGTCGGCACCGTGGACATGCCTGCCTCCGCGTGCCGGTCGAGGAAGTCGGCGAACCTGGCGGCCATGTCCTCGTCGATCCGGTCGGGTTCCGGCATGAAGTCCGGCCAGTAGAAGAAGGAGCGGGTCATCGTCAGGCCGTGCTCGCGGAGCACGGTCAGTTCCTCGCTGATCGTCCTCGGGTCATAGTTCCGCCACATCAGGGGGCCCCCTGTGCGGGACCAGAAGTTGGCCCCTAGCCAGTTGACAGGCTGCCGGTCGGCGACGATCTTGGCGGCATTGCGGTGCATGCGGGAGAGCTCCCCTCTGCGAGCCTGACTCGGCAGTCCTGACCCGGCGGCTGCTCGCCTCAGAGTGCGCGCGGCTGAAGCCTGGTCGGCTTGCGTGCATCCGCGTCCCGGCGGGGGTTGCCGCGTCGGCCCGGGGCGACATGGGTCTCGTCTCCCCGGATAGGCGCTGCAGCCTGCCCGCGACACCGCCACGGGGGAGACTGCGGTCTTGCCCTGCCGGGCGCGGGTGGCCTGCTGGCTGATCCAGCGTCCTGTCCGCGCGAACTCTTCGGGCCAGTGTGATCGAAGCACTATACCGGTTAAGTGTCAACTGACGATTAACGGCTTGTTGCCGGGGCGGCGGCGGGGTTGCCGGGCTAGCCTCATTCCGGAGCTGTTCCTGCCCCGGGGTGTCATGTACCGCGCGCGCGGGCATGCAGTTTTCATCACGTCGGACCTCGGCGGGACATCAGGCAGGTTCCCTTGCCGCGTCGATACACTGACCCGGACAGCAGCCGGACAGGCGCGGCGCGTCGGCCGCGCCGCACCCAGGAGTGAGCCGGGAGAAAAGCGCAGGGCACGCATGAACGGGCCGCCGGGCGCCAGAAGGGGCATCGGGTGAAACGTCCGACCATCGCCGACATCGCTCGCCGCGCGGGCGTGACCAAGGCGGCTGTGTCGTTCGCGCTCAACGGCCAGCCTGGCGTGTCCGCCGCGACCCGCGAGCGGATCCTCGCCATCGCGAGCGAGATCGGGTTCCAGCCCAATAGCGCCGCACGTGCTTTGTCTGACGGGCGCTCGGGCGCGTTTGGCCTGGTTATCGACCGGCCCGCGCGCACGCTCGGCGTCGAGCCCTTCTTCATGCAGCTGATCTCCGGCATCCAGGCAGAGCTTTCCGGCAACCACGTGATGCTGCTCTTCACCATGGCAGAGGATCAGGCGGAGGAGATCGCCATGTACCGGGCGTGGTGGGCGCAGCGCCGGGTGGACGGCGTGTTCCTCGTGGACCTCCAGCAGGGCGACCAGCGGGTGCCGGTACTCGAGGAACTGCGCATGCCTACCATCGTGATCGGTACGCCGCGGGGCTCGGGGTCGCTGCCCGCGGTCTGGCAGAACGACGCCGCCGCGACCCAGACGGTCGTCGAGTACCTCGCCGGGCTCGGCCACCGGCGGATCGCGCGGGTCACGGGCATATCGCGGTACTGGCATACCAAGATCCGCACGGATTCGTTCCATGAGGTCGCCCGCTCCGCCGGGGTAGACGCCGTATCAGTGGACGCCGACTACACGAGCGAGCACGGGGCTGAGGCGACCCGCGAGCTGCTCAAGGCCGACAAGCCACCGACCGCGATCCTGTACGACAACGACCTGATGGCCGTGTCCGGGCTCAGCGTCGCCCAGCGGATGGGCGTCGAGGTGCCTGCCGAGCTCTCCATCGTGGCCTGGGATGATTCCGCGCTCTGCGAGCTGGTCCACCCGGCGCTTACCGCGCTGCACAGGGACATAGCGGCCGCCGGCGCGGAGGCAGCGCGTCGGCTGGCCGAGCTGGTCGGCGGCGGAAGCGTCGGCGACTACCAGGAGACGCAGCCGGTGCTGACGCTGCGAGACAGCACCGCGCGGCCGTCAGGCAGCGCTGGCTGACCCCGCGCCGATGCGGCGGATGCTGCTCCGAGTTGGTGAGTCATGCTTGTCGGCCTTCGGCCGGCTGCGCCGTGGGCCCGCCATTCCAGCCCGGGGGGCGACCCCCCGGAACCCCCCGATGTGGAGGCTTCGCCTCCACGGTTCAACGTGTCGGCCTTCGGCCGGCTGCGCCGTGGGCCCGCCATTCCAGCCCGGGGGTGACCCCCCGGAACCCCCCGATGTGGAGGCTTCGCCTCCACGGTTCAACGTGTCGGCCTTCGGCCGGCTGCGCCGGTCCGATATGCGTTCGAGACCGAACGGTACCTACTTCGTGCTGTGTCGCCGCTCCCGGGAGGGTTGACACTTAACCGGTATAGTGCTTCGATCACGGCACGTCGGGTTGTTCACGGTTTCACCGGGAACCTGCCGCGAGACCATGCTGAACGGCCGACGACAACGCCGACGCACTGGCCGCAGGAGTCCGCGTGCTACGGCCTACACACGTCGAGCCGACATGACCACGAAGGATCTTAGGTGAAAGAGGGAATCTGCGATGACGAGACCCTGGCGAACGCGACCAATTGCCGTCGCCGCCGCCTTCGTGACCGCCGCCGTGCTGGCCGGTTGCGGGAGCAGCGGCAGTAGCCCAGGCGGCACGTCAGCAGGCCCGACTGGCCTGATCACGGTGGCGACCGGACAGAGCACCCCGTGGGTTGCTGACTTCAACCCGTATTCGCCAGGCTTCCAGGACCCCACGAACGGTGCGATCCTGGAGAACCTGATGTTCTTCGACACGGTGCAGTCCGGCAACACGCAGCCATGGCTGGCGACCGGCTACACCTGGGGCAGCGGCGGCACATCCATCACGTTCAACCTCCGCAAGAACGTCAAGTGGAATGACGGCAAGCCTTTCACCAGCGCTGACGTCGTGTTCACGTTCAGCCTGGAGAAGTCGAACGTGGCGCTGAACCCGTACGGGCTGCCGATCGCGAGCGCCACCGCCAGCGGCCCGGACTCCGTAACGATCAGCTTCACCAAGTCGGTGTACACAGACCTCTATTACATCGCCGGCAAGACTGACATCCTTCCGCAGCACGTCTGGTCGACAGTCACCAACCCGGCCACCTGGCTGAACTCGCACCCGGTCGGCACCGGCGCTTTCATGGTCAGCAAGGTCACCCCGCAGGTGACAGAGCTAACCGCCAACCCGCACTACTACTTCCCCGGCCTGCCGAAGATCAAGACGGTGCGCTACCTGACCTACAGCGGCAACGACACCATGGACACCGCGATCCAGGCCGGCAGCATCGACTGGAGCGGTGCATTCATCTCGAACATCAACAAGACGTACCTCGCCAAGAACCCCAAGTACGCGCTTGTCGACATCCCGCTTGCGGTCGTCTTCCTGATTCCCAACATGAAGACCGGGCCAACGACCAGCCTGCCGGTCCGCAAGGCGATCAGCGCCGCGATCGACCGCAGCTACATCAGCCAGAGTGTCTACAACGGGTACGCGCCGGCGACCGACCCAGAGGCGCTCATCCTGCCGAACTTCAGTTCGGTGCAGGATCCGTCGCTGGCCAGCGACGCGTTCGCCGCCGGCGCCAGCCCCGCGCAGGCCAAGAGCATTCTGCAGGCGGCCGGGTACAAGCTGGGGTCCAACGGGATATTCAACGACCCGTCCGGAAAGCCGCTCAACATCACCGTCAAGGTGGTCTCGGCCTACACCGACTACCTCAGCATCCTGCAGATCCTGCAGCCCGAGCTGAAGGCGGCCGGCATCAACCTGATCGTTGACGGGGAGGCGTACTCCGCGTGGTCCAACGACCAGGACACCGGCAGCTTCCAGCTGCTTCTCTCCAACTCCGGATACACTCCCAGCCCCTACTCCTACTACTACAACCTGATCGACAGCGGGGTCACGCGGCCGATCGGCACCAGCGAGACAGCCGGTAACTTCGGGCGCTACAGCGACCCCACGGTTGACTCCCTGTTCAACACCATCGCGGGGACGACGGACCCGGCCGCCCAGAACCAGGCCTTCTACCAGATAGAGCACGTCTTCCAGCAGCAGCTGCCCGACATCCCGCTGTTCCAGGCGCAGGACGAGATCGAGTTCAACGGCAACCACGTCACCGGCTATCCCACCAAGTCGAACCCGTACGCCGCGCCGGCCATCTGGCTGCAGCCGGACGACGGCTGGGTAATGGCGCGGCTCGCGCCAGCATCCGGCTGACGGGCCATGCGCAGCAGCTGACGGAGAATGCCCGACGGAGGGATCACGGCCACCGGCGAAGGGACACGCGGGAGCGTGATCCCTCCGCCGGGCGCCGGGCCGATCCGGCGCCTGCGGCGAAGACGCTCCCCGGCGGCGAGGCCGGAGAAGGGAGTCAGGCATGCGGTACCTGGCGCGCAAGCTCGGCTTCTACCTGGTGGCCGCGTGGGTGGCGCTCACCATCAATTTCTTCCTGCCAAGGCTCATCCCCGGCAACCCGGTGCAGATCATGCTGGCGCGCCAGGCGCACCAGGGCGGCGCGCCTCCGCCGAGCGAGGCAAGGGCACTGACGTTGCTGCTCGGCCTCGGCAATGGCAACATCTTCCAGAAGTACTGGCAGTACCTGGACGGCCTCGGTCACCTGAGGCTGGGGCTGTCGATTTACCAGTACCCCGTGCCTGTCTCGACCGTGCTGCGGCAGTCGATCGCCTGGACCGTCATCCTGGTCGGGACCGCAACCTTGATCAGCTTCATCGTCGGCATATCGCTGGGCGTGCTTGCGGGCTGGAAGCGCGGCACCTGGCTGGACTCGGTAGTGCCATCCACGACGTTTCTCACCGCCATGCCATATTTCTGGCTTGCCCTGCTGCTCGTCTACGTGTTTAGCCAGGTGAGCTCCTTGTTCCCCGCATCGGGCGGCTACGACCCCAGCGCCAATATCGGTCTCAACGGGCCGTTCCTGACCTCGGCCATCCAGCACTCCGTCCTGCCCGCGCTCACGATCGTGCTCAGCTCGATCGGCGGCTGGCTGCTCGGCATGCGGAACATGATGGTGTCGACCCTGTCCGACGATTACGTCGTCGCCGCGGAGGCGAAAGGGCTCAGGTCATCCCGGGTGATGATCGGCTACGCCGCGCGCAACGCGGTGCTGCCAAGCCTGTCCGGCTTCGCGATCTCGCTCGGCTTCGTCGTCAGCGGCTCGATCGTGATGGAGCAGGTGTTCAACTACCCGGGCATCGGCAACATTTTGTACCAGGCCATCATCAACGACGACTACGCGCTCATGCAGGGGATCTTCTTGGTGATTACGCTTACCGTCCTCGCCGCGAACCTCATCGTTGACCTGCTGTACGGCGTCATCGACCCGCGCACGAGGCTGTCCCGATGACCGCGGTAGGTACCACCGTCGTCACCCCGCCAGAGATCGCCGCGGAGGGCACCAGCCGCCTGGCCGGACGGCTGCGCGGGATCCTGCGGTCGCACCGGCTGCTTGCGGGCCTGTGTATCGTCGGGTTCTTCGTCCTGGTCGGCGTCATCGGGCCGTTCTTCGCCGGCAACCCGAACGCGTTCAGCCGCGCCGAGTGGAAACCACCGTCTGGTAGTCACCTGCTAGGCACCACCCAGCTCGGGCAGGACGTGCTGGCGCAGCTCGTCGCCAGCACGCGTGCCACACTGGAGATCGGATTCGGCGCAGGGCTGCTTGCCACCGTCGTCTCCATCGTGATCGGCATCGGCGGTGGGTATGTAGGCGGCATCGTCGACGAGGCCCTCTCGCTGCTGTCCAACGTGGTGCTTGTGATTCCCGCGCTTCCGCTTGTCATCATCATCGCCGCGTTCGTGAAGGCGACAGGCGTGTGGCCGGTGATTCTCGTGATCGCGGTCACCAGCTGGGCGGCTTCCGCCCGGGTGCTGCGCGCACAGACGCTGTCCGTGCGTAACCGGGAGTACGTGCTCGCGGCACGCGCCTCTGGCGAGCGGGGCTGGCGGATCGTCCTGGTGGAGATCCTGCCCAACGAGCTGCCGATCATCGTGTCGCAGTTCCTTTTCGCCATGATCTTCGCGGTCCTCACCCAGGCCGGCCTGGCCTTCCTCGGCCTGGCGAATATTGACCAGCTCACCTGGGGCAATATGCTCTTCTTCGCGCAGAACGACCAGGCGATATCTAGCGGCGCCTGGTGGTGGTTCGTGCCGCCCGGCCTGTGCATCGCGCTGCTCGGCATGGGCCTGGCGCTGATCAATTTCGCCCTCGACGAGCTGCTCAACCCGCGGCTGCGGGTCTACCGTCCGGCGAAGTCAGGCCAAGCGCGAGCGATAGGCCAAGCGCGGGCGATAGGAGGCGGCCGGTGAGCGAGCGGGTCATGAACGCCAGGTCGGGACCGGCAGTGGCCAGCGATGTCGTCCTGCGCGCCGAGCACGTTTCCGTCGAGTACGCCGGGCCGCGCCCGACCCGTGCGGTCCGCGACGTCTCGTTCGAGCTGCGGCGCGGCGAGGTGCTCGGCATCGCGGGGGAGAGCGGGTCCGGCAAGTCCACGCTCGCCTACGCGCTGACCAGGATGCTGCGGCCGCCGGCCCAGCTCACCAGCGGATCCATCGAGTTCGTCACCAGGGATGGCGCGGCGATCGATCTCATGGCGCTGGATGGCGATGAGCTGCGAAGGTTCCGGTGGAACAAGGTCTCCATGGTCTTCCAGAGCGCGATGAACGCGCTCAACCCCGTGACCACCCTGCGGAAGCAGTTCGATGACATCTTCCAGGCGCACAGCCCGGAGATGGACCGGGGCGCCCGCGAGAAGCGGGCGCGTGAGCTGCTCGACATGGTCGGGATCGACCCGGCGAGGGTCCGCGGGTTCGCGCACGAGCTCTCCGGCGGCATGCGGCAGCGCGTGATGATCGCGATGGCGCTCGCGCTCGAGCCCGAGATCGTCATCATGGACGAGCCCACCACCGCACTGGACGTGGTCGTGCAGCGGGAGATTCTCGACGAGATCGAGCGGCTGCGCGAGGAGTTCGGCTTCAGCGTCATCTTCATCACCCATGACCTTTCCCTGCTGCTCGAGGTGAGCGACCGGCTGGCGGTGATGTACGCGGGGGAGATCGTCGAGTACGCGCTGTCGGAATGGGTCGTCTCCGCCCCCGCGCACCCGTACACGCTGGGTCTGCTGCGCTCGTTCCCCGACATGCGCGGCGCGCGGCGCGAGCTGCGCGGCGTACCGGGCTCGCCGCCTGACCTGCGTGACGACTTCCCCGGCTGCCCGTTCGAGCCGCGATGTGAATACGCGTTCGCGCCGTGTTCTGCCGTCCACCCCGCGCTGCTGCCGCTGGTGGAGCGGACCTCGGGGGGTTTTGGGGGGTCGTCCCCCCAGGCCAGTACCGCGGGTATCTCCGGCGCCACGTCAGAGGTCGGCGGCTGGCGGGCGGCGTGCCACCTGCACAGCCCGGAATACCGTCCTAAGGGGCCGCCTGACGCGCTCAGCGGGGCGCGGGAGGGCCGCGACCGTGAGGTCGCGGAGGTCACGTCAGAGAGCGCGGTGGGCGTGGAGCGCGCGGTAGCGGCGGACAGCGCGGGGGGTGACCAGTGAGCGTCCTCGAGGTGCGGGGCCTGACCGTCGACTTCGGCCAGCGTGGCGGCGCGAAGCTCAGGGCGGTGGACCACCTCTCGTTCGGCCTGCGGGAAGGCCAGACGCTCGCCCTGGTCGGTGAGAGCGGCAGCGGCAAGTCAACGGTCGTCCGGGCGGTCGGCCAGCTCGAGCGGCGCACGTCTGGCGACATCCTCCTCGATGGCCGGCCCGCGGGACGGCACGGCCAGGCGCTGCGCGCGTACCGGCGCAAGGTGCAGCTGGTCTTCCAGGATCCGTTCGCTTCGCTCAACCCCATGCACACCGTCCGTCATCACCTGACTAGGCCGCTGCTGCTGCGGCCTGGGCATCACCGGGGCGCGGAACTGGACCAGGCGGTGGACGAGCTGCTCCGCTCGGTCAACCTCACCCCGCCGGACGAGATCGCGCGGAAGTATCCGCACGAGCTGTCCGGCGGCCAGCGCCAGCGCGTGGCCATCGCGCGCGCGCTCGCGACCGATCCCGATGTGCTGCTCGCCGACGAGCCGGTGTCGATGCTGGACGTCTCGATCCGGCTGGAGATCCTGAACCTGCTCGACCGGCTCAAGCGGGATCGCAACCTGGCCCTGCTCTATGTGACGCACGACCTGGCCACGGCGCGGCACTTCTCATCCGAGATCATGGTGATGTACCGGGGCGAGATCGTGGAGCACGGCCCGAGCGATGAGGTAATCCTGCACCCCGCGCACCCCTACACCCAGATCCTCGCCGCAGCCGCCCCCGATCCGACGGTCTCCCGCCGGTCGCTTGCGGCCGCGCGCCAGACCAGGCAGTCGGAACGGGCCACCCGGGACGCGGAGCGCCGTGAGGTGGTGACCGGCCAGGGCTGCCGGTTCCGCCCTCGCTGCCCGTTCGCGATGGATATCTGCGCGACGCATCCGCAGGACCTCCAGACGGCTCCCGGCCATCTGGCGCGGTGCTGGCTATATGGCGACGCTGCGGCAGAGACCGTTTCGAGTGCCAGGGCCGGTGAGACAGGGGAGATCTAGAGTGGAACTGACTGCTGGGAAGGCTCAGGTGACGGGAACCGGGCAGCACGAGATCGCATGCGTGCCCGTCGATCCGGACCGGGCCCAGGTCTACAGCGAAGGCTGGCAGTCCTGGAGCGTCACCACCGCGCTGCCCGCGAGGGCCACGCCCTACGTGGTGACGTCGCGTGAATCGCTCGCTATCGACTGCCAGTATGGGCTCGCGGCCCCAGATGGGGTGTTCCAGGGCTCCGGACTGCTTGCGATCGACCCGGGGGACGGCGGGCCGGTCGAGGTCTTCGGGACCGCTGACCCAGCCCGCGAGGTCCGCATCATCCAGGCATTCCTGCGGGACCGTCAGCTCGTCGTGTCGGCTGACGGCCCTGTGATCCATACCGCCGACAGCGGCGCCGGCGGCCACACCGCCGAAGGCGGTAGCGGAAGATTGACCGGCGCGCTGTGCCGGTGGGGCGAGGCGTTCGCGGCTCGCGCCGGCGTGGCGCCGGGCAGCCTGCGACAGATCCCTCCCGTCTGGTGCTCCTGGTATCAGTACTACAGCGCGGTCACCGAGGATGACATCGCCGGAAACCTGGCGGCAATGGACGATCTTGACGTGCCGGTCGGCATCGTCCAGATCGATGACGGCTACGAGGCTGGCCCCGGTGACTGGCTGGTCCCCTCCGGGCGCTTCCGCGACCTGCCCGGCCTGGTCCGCAGGATCCTGGACACAGGGCGCCGGGCCGGGATCTGGATCGCGCCGATGCTTGTCGGCCGGGCGAGCAGGCTCTATGCCGAGCACCCCGACTGGGTGGTGCGCAGCCAGGAGACCGGCGAGCCCGTGTTTGCCGGGAACGTCGTCGGGCAGGAGTGCACGGCACTCGACCTCACCCATCCGGGCGCCGCCGAGTATCTCAGTCACGTCCTGTCGACGATGCGCGCGTGGGGCATCGACTACTTCAAGATCGATTTTGTCTACGCGGGCGCCTACGAGGGGCGTCGGCACGAGGACGTCCCCGGCGTGACGGCCTACCGGGCGGGCTTGCGGGTGGTGCGCGATGCCATCGGACCTGAGGCGCTGCTGCTCGGCTGCGGCGCGCCGATCCTGCCGTCGGTCGGCCTGGTGGACGCGATGCGGGTGGGCTCGGACATCGACGCCAGGTATGCGCCGCCGGACGGCAACGCGTCGATGCCGTCGCAGCGCAACGCGACGAGGAACACGATCGCGCGCGCCTGGCAGCACGGGCGGTTCTGGGTGAACGACCCCGATTCCCTGATGCTGAGACCGGGCGTCGAGCGGCGGGAAGAGTGGGCAGGCACGGTGGAGCGGTTCGGCGGCCTGCGGTCATCCGGTGACGGCCTGGCCGAGCTGGATGAATGGGGCCTGGAGACCACCAGGCGCCTGCTCGTGCCCTCGCCCGTCGAGCCTCTCGTATGACCTGGTCTGCGTTGGCTGTCGGGTCGGGGTTCGGCTAGACTGCGGTGGCGCGAGCGGGCCTCCGGGCCCGCTCCTGTGGGGTATGGGGTAATTGGCAGCCCGACGGATTCTGGCTCCGTTAGTCCAGGTTCGAGTCCTGGTACCCCAGCGACGGCGACTGCTCGGAGGCATCTGGCCTCCTTCGCCGTTGCTCGCGATGCTGGCCCGGGGGGGACGACCCCCGGGGCCCTCCATGCAGCGGACTCCACTGCGCACCCCCGGGGTTGCGCGTGGTTCTGCTCCAGCGAGGTGGTTCCCCGTGCGGGTCTTTGGCCAGAGTGGCTTCTTGCTATGCCCTGAAATTTCCGTATTTAGAAGGCGTGGGGAAGTGGCGTTCCCCTTCCAATGGGTGCTCGCCGCGACCTGAATGTACCGCGGCCAATCCCGGTACCTGATCCAGTTCAAGTACGCCCTTTTCCGCCCGGCGCAGTGGTGATATATTTGCCAGTGAGGCGTGTGAGCAAAGCAGGCACGGTCTCGAAACATTCAAGCCTGAAATAGGAAGAATGGGAAATAGGGGGACGAGCCAATGAAGAAGCGCAGCCTTTCCAAGGCATTCATGATCGCGAGTGCCGTGGCTCTATTAGTAGTGATGGCGCCCATGGGGGGGCCGTCTTCGTCGGCCTCGACCGTCGCATCAGCCTCCAGTGCGGACGTGCTGGCAGTCACCGTCGCTCCCGCGACTCGTGGCGCCGGGCAGGTAGCCGCCGTCCCGCCAGCCAAGTTGAGGGTCCGGCCTGACAGTCACTCGGGATGCAACGGGAACATCTGCATCGATGTTTACGGCAGCGGCCTGGTCGTGGCTGGCTGGGACACGTATGCGCATCTGGGCAGCAATGCGTGTGGCTACGCGTACTTCTTCGTGAACGGAACGAGAATCGCGAGAAGCACGTACTGCTACCGTGGGAAGACTCCCAAAGTGTACTTGCCTGGCCTGCCACATACCTATTCAAACGGTACCGTACTCTGCAACGAGTGGTTGCCCGGGGGATCCGGATATCCCTGTGCCAGGGTCCATTCATAGGTACCTGGTCAGGTTCCTGAGATCGGTCCCGTGCCAAGGCTTAGCCACTCGCCAGTGCACGGACGTCATCACACGACGACGCCCCAGTGAATGCCGGGGCCTGGCGCAGCATCGCTTCACCGACGATGAACCATGCCATCGGCGGCTTCGGTCGCTCAAGGCTCGCCCGCCGAATTCGAGACAGATGGAGTGCCATGGCTGAGGGTGCGCCCTCTCATGGTAGGAAGAGGCTGTGACGTGCTTCCTGATGAGGAACGCATCGGCCGCGCCGCGGGCGTGGCGTGTGCTGCTGCGCGCGCCAGCGATGTCGTCGACGCGATCGTGGTGGCCACTGCGATCACCCGCGCTGCCGCCGTCGTCACCTGTGATCCTGGCGATCTGAAACGCCTCGCCGATGCGCTCGGCGTCAAGCTCCGATTGCACGTCATCTGACCGCTACGGTGGTGGCGTGATCTTTGCGGAGGGTGGTTGACGGTGAGGACTCTGGTCTGGCGGGGGCTTGGCGCGCCGCGTATGGAGATCGCGCATGTGGAGAGCCTTGATCTGGCGAAGGGGACGCAGATCGGAGTCTCCTATGAGCTGAGGTGGCGGCTTGACGGGCCGGTGCTCGACCTCGAGGTGATCGGCGGCGCGGCCGCGAGGGTTGATCTTGGCGATGCGGATTTCTTCGATGTGCTCGGCTCTCCGTTCTTCAACTCGCTGCCGGTCGTGCGGGACGGGCTGCTCCAGCGCGGCGAGGCGCGCGACTACGCGATGCGCTTCGTTCGCGTTCCCGGGCTGACGGCCGAGCGCGTGGAGCAGCGCTACGAGCCGCTCGGGGATCGCGTGGTGCGCTACCGGGCCGGCGGGTTCAAGGCCGATATCGAGTTCGACGACGACGGATTCGTCATCCTTTACCATGGCTATCTCGAACGAGTCGGGTGACGCATGCTGATCAAGGCGTGCCTGAACGGGGGTACGACCCGCGACGAGCACCAGGCCGTGCCACGCTCGCCAGACGAGCTGGCTGCCGAAGCGCGAGCCGCGGTGGATGCCGGGGCGGGCGCCGTCCACCTGCATCCGCGTGATCCGTCGTCGGGCGCCGAGACACTCGAACCGGGCGCGGTCCTCGCGGCCGTTCATGCTGTCCGCGCGGCGGTCCCAGCGGTACCTGTCGGCGTTACAACCGGGATCTGGGCCACTGACGGAGACTCCGAGCGCCGGCTGGCGCTCGTGTCCCGCTGGGCTGGGGACGACCGGCCGGACTTCGCGTCCGTGAACCTCTCTGAGCCTGGGATCGGCGGGCTCGCGACCAGGTTGCGTGATCTCGGGATCGCCGTCGAGGCTGGCGTCTGGTCAGCGGACGACGCTGACAGGCTGGCCGGGAGCGACTTCGCGCAGCGAGTGCTGCGGATCCTGATCGAGCCTCCGGATCGCTCGGCCGACCTCGCGGTCGCCACCGCGGCGCGGGTGGAGGAGGCACTCGACCGGCATGACCTGCGGGCGCCGCGTCTCCACCACGGCTACGGGATCGCGACCTGGCATGTCCTGCGCGCGGCGATCCTGGCCGGCCGCGATATCCGTGTCGGACTCGAGGACACGGTCGTCTTGCCCGACGGTCGCCGCGCCACGGGGAACAGTGAGCTGGTCGCGGCCGCCGTCCGCCTGGTCAACGAGGTCGGCGTCATTGATGAGCGCGGGTTAGGGCGGTCGTGACCCCCAGGCCGGGCACGCTGCCACCGTGCCTGCTATAGAGCCCACCGGCCTGTCAGAGGGGATGCTCAGCGTCGGCTGCGGCGCGTATGACCGCGCTCGGCCCCTGACAGCCGCAGCAGGAGCAGCAGGACGATCGCGCCGATGACCGAGCCTATGAGGCCGGTCGAGTGGAACTGGTGGATGGACAGCGTGTGGAACTCGACGAGGTTCTCGAGGAACCCGCCGACGAACGACCCGAGGATGCCGAGAATGATGGTGCCGACTACTCCGATGGGGTCGCGGCCGGGCACGAGCAGGCGGGCGATGGCGCCTGCGACGAACCCGATGATCAGCAGCACGATGATGAAAGTGACCATGCCGCCTTAGTCCCCCCGTATCGGCACCCCATGCACGTACGGCGCAGATGGCCGACTGTGGCGCGGTTCCTGGCGGCATCCGTCCCGAACCGGTGGCCGGTCACTGTTTGCCGTCATTCTAGGGGTGCGCTACTGTTACCGACCGGCTGGTGTTCCCGGATCCTGGCTCCGTTAGTCTGGAACCAGGATGTGGTTTGCCAGCAAGTCTTGTGCGTGCCGGTGCCGTCGGTGAGCGTCTGAGCTGGCCGTCACGTGCTCGGCACAAGGTATGGCCCCGTCGTCTAGTGGCCTAGGACGTCGCCCTCTCAAGGCGGTAACGCCGGTTCAAATCCGGTCGGGGCTACTCGTGAAGTAGCAGGTGCAGGACCTGATCGCTGCCTGTAGCGATCAGGTCCTTGATCATCTATAGGGCAGAATGTGGACAGGACCGGTCGTCAGCGGGCGGCACGGGCTCTCACGGATCGGGCCGTCCAGGGCATCCGGACCATCGGTTGTGCAAGGTGACCAGCTCGCCGCGCAGGTCTGTCCGGTCCCGATTCGCCTACTCAGGGTTGTGTCAGGAGTAACCTTGTGTGACATGGTTCGTCATCAGGTGATGTCGTTCACCAATGGCCTCAGCGCGAAGCTCGCGACTCGATCTCGGCACGTGTGCGTCCTCCTCGGAGCCGGCGCCTCGTGCGCGTGCGGGTTGCCTGATGTACCTGGTCTGCAAGTACGTGTGCTGGATGGACTGGTCGGTGGCCAGCGGACCGCGTTGGAACACCAGTTGTCCGGGCGGAACCTGGAACAGGCGCTGAGCCGGGTGCGGCGCATCACGGCGTTGTTGGATGAAACGACCGACCGAGTTGATGGTCTCACCGCTAAGGAGGCTACTGACCTCGACCGCGCGGTGTGTCGGCTCATCGTAGGAGCCCTCGATCTGGCTGACGCCGATATGGCACCAATGCTCCGATTCGCCGCATGGGTAGCCCGCGCGGAATATCACTGGCCGGTTGAGCTGTTCATGGTCAACTATGACCTGCTGCTAGAGACGGCGCTGGAGTCGCTTGGCGTTCCCTACTTCGACGGTTTTGCGGGGGCGCTGCGAGCACGCTTTCGTACCGAACTGGTTGAGGCTAGCGCGGAGGACACTGACGACTGGCTGCCTTCTTTCCTTGTTCGTCTCTGGAAGCTGCACGGCTCCGTTCACTGGGCCTGGAAGGACAGCCGGAGGACGGAGGTGGTTCGCTTGGGCGTGCCAGTGGCGGACAGCGAGCCGGCGGCGATCTACTGGCGACGCCCATCTCAACGAGATGCTGTTCGACGCGGTTCACCGCCGCCCGCGCTCAGAGCTGGTCGCCTTCTGCTTTGGTGATATCCCGGATACCTTGATCGAACATGCCTCCGTGACTCCCAACCTGCAGGCCGTTGCCCGGCATGAGGCAATCCTCGGCGGTGTAAGAGCCGACTGGGAGCCCCTCAAGAACGCCATCCCTGACCTGTGGGGAGACGGCGGTATGGCGCTCGGGAACTTCGCCAGCCTCGCCGGCTTTCTGGCGCGCAGTTCACCGCCCCAAGGTGAGCTAGAGGCACAACTGAGTGAGCTGTTGGCCAAGGCGGCGGCGAACGCCGGTGTCTGAGCGGGAACCAACTCGGATCGGGCGGGTGCGTCATGTCCTCGGCGACGCTGCTGCAGCGTCTCGCCCGAGGCGGGTGGTCCGCAGCCAACATCGTTGTTATCGACCCGCACGGCGAGTACGCAAGCGCGCTGGGCCCGGATGCGATGGTTAGTTCGGTGCTTGTCTCCGGCGACGCTCGGCTAAGGGTCCCCTACTGGGCGCTGCCTGCGGGCGACATCATGAGAGTGTTCGCCGGGTCGTCAGGTGGTGCGACAACAAGGAGCCGCTTCGATGAGTTGGTCGCCCAGGGCCGCCGACATTTCGCTGCCGCTGCGACTTGGCTGATGCTCGACCCGGCGGCCGTAACTGCCGATACACCGATCCCGTTCGATCTCCGCCCGATCTGGCACCAGTTGGATTGGGAGAACAACGAAACAAGGATGACGGCAAGGGACCCGAGTACGTTCTGTGAACGCAGTCCAGGGGATGCCGGCTACCTCAGCGAGGCCGCGGTAGCAATGACCCGTACCGCTGCGAACCGCATTGCCCGGGAAGGACGGAAATACGGTGTCGGACTCCTGCTGATCACTCAACGCCCCTCGGAACTGCCTGACACAGCGCTGGCCCAATGCGGCAGCCTCATCGCGCTACGCCTGACGAACTCCGCCGATCAGGCGAAGATCCGCGCGGCGCTCCCCGATAGCGTCAGCGGGCTGGCTGCGGTACTGCCCTCGTTGCGCACTGGCGAGGCGGTGATCACGGGCGAGGCCGTTATCCTCCCTGCCCGCGCTCTCGTGGACACCCCCAACCCGCTGCCTGCAGCCGAGGACCCATCGCTCACGTCCTGGCGCCAGCCCGCCACGCTGCCCGATCTGGCGTTGGCCATCGCAGCCTGGCGGGGGGCCTACAGTAGTCAGTCATGATCGAGTGGATCCCAGTGAACGGGTCGAGCCGTGTCGTGGCTGAAGCATACGATCCCGAAGCCGAAACCATTTTGGTCCGCTTTCCTAACGGGACCGAGTGGTCCTACTCCGCGTGCCCTCCAGCGGTATGGGAGGAATTTACTGCGCCCGGCCAGTCCCGAGGCCAGTACATCGCACAAGTCCTTGACGTCAAGCCGAACTGCCGCTGGAACGGCTAGCCAAAGTCAGTTGGCCTCATCGGAGAGCGGGTCGGGCAGGGTCAGCGCCCCACCCGGCTTCTGCGACCTCGCGCAGCCCCTGACGCAGGCATCCGGCAGACCGGAGACGGCGAGCCATATCGAACGCACCGTCGGCGACATGCCAAGGCACGGAGTCGCAAACCGCCTTCACCGAAGGTAGCAGCCGCTTACAACTGGCCGACGTTGGTCAGGCGTAGGACGGCCGCGCCGGCTTCGTCGGAGGCGGCGAGGTCGACCTCCGCGCTGATGCCCCAGTCGTGGTCGCCTGCCGGATCGTCGAAGATCTGGCGGACGACCCAGCGCGCGGGCTGCATATCGATCATGAGCAGGCCGGGGCCCCGTGCGTCGCCGCCGGTGCCGATCTCGTCGTACTCATCGAAGTACGGCTCAAGAGAGTCGGCCCATGCGCCCGCGTCCCAGCCCGCTTCGCCGTCGAGCGCGCCAAGCTCCTCGTAGCGGCGAAGAGCGGCAAGCTCAACCCGGCGGAAGAGGGCATTGCGCACCAGCACCCGGAATGCCCGGACGTTGTCGGTCACCGCGGGCGGCCGCTGCTCGGCCTGGATCACCGGCTCGCCGGCGGGGTTGCGCAGCCGCTCCCACTCGTCGATCAGGCTGGAGTCGACCTGACGGACCAGCTCCCCGAGCCACTCGATCAGGTCGATGAGTTCCTCGGTCTTGCCCTCGTCAGGAACGGTCTGCCGCAGCGCCTTGTAGGCGTCCGCCAGGTACCGCAGGACCAGCCCCTCGGAGCGGGAGAGGCCATAGAAGCCGACGTACTCGACGAAGGTCATCGCACGCTCGTACATGTCGCGAACCACCGACTTCGGCGCGACCTGATGGTCCACGACCCAGGGATGGCCCCGCCGGAATATGTCGTAGGCGGCGTCCAGGAGCTCGGCGAGCGGCTTGGGGTAGGTCACCGAGTCGAGCAGGTCCATCCGCTCCTCATATTCGATTCCGTCGGCCTTCATCTGCGCCACTGCCTCGCCACGCGCCTTGAAGAGCTGTGCGGAGAGAACTTGCCGCGGGTCATCGAGGGTGGCCTCGATGACAGAAAGCACGTCAACCGCGTACGCCGGCAATTCCCTGTCGAGCAGCTCGATGGTGGCCAGGGCGAATGGTGACAGCGGCTGGTTGAGCGCGAAGTCGAACTGCAGGTCCACGGTGAGCCGCACCCAGCGGCCCTCAGCGTCGGGCTCGGCCAGGCGCTCGACCACGCCGCAGGCCACGAGCGCGCGGTAGATGGCGATGGCGCGGTGAATATGGCCGCGCTGTGCCGCGCGATCCTCGTGATTGTCGGTCAGCAGGTGCCGCATCGCGGCGAACGCGTTACCTGGCCTGCCGATGACGTTGAGCAGCATAGAGTGGCTGACCGCGAACCTTGACGTCAGCGGCTCGGGCTCGGCGTTCACCAGCCGCTCGAAGGTGGCCGTGCCCCAGGAGACGAAGCCCTCGGGCGGCTTCTTGCGGACGATCTTGCGCCGCTTCCTGGGATCGTCGCCGGCCTTGGCGATGGCCCGCTCGTTCTCCACCACGTGCTCGGGCGCCTGCACCACCACCGTGCCGATGGTGTCGTATCCGGCGCGGCCGGCCCGGCCTGCGATCTGATGGAACTCGCGTGCCTGTAGATGGCGGGTCTTCGTCCCGTCGTACTTGGACAGGGCGGTGAACAAGACCGTCCGGATCGGCACGTTGATACCCACCCCGAGGGTGTCGGTGCCGCAGATCACCTTGAGCAGGCCGGCCTGGGCCAGGGTCTCGACGAGGCGCCGGTACTTTGGCAGCATGCCGGCGTGGTGGACCCCGATGCCGTGACGGACCAGCCGCGACAGGGCCCGGCCGAACCCGGCGGTGAACCGGAAGTTGCCGATCATGTCGGCGATGGCGTCTTTCTCCGCGCGCGTGCTGATATTGACGCTCATCAGGGCCTGCGCCTGCTCGATGGCCGCCGCCTGGGTGAAGTGCACGACGTAGACCGGTGCCTGGTGGGTGCTGAGCAGCTCCTCGAGCGTCTCGTGCAGCGGCGTGATCACATAGGAGAAATGCAGGGGCACGGGCCGGTCGGCCGAATGCACGACCGCCGTGGGGCGGCCGGTGCGGCGGGTCAGATCCCGTTGGAAGCGGCTGACGTCGCCCAGGGTCGCCGACATCAGGAGGAACTGTGCCCGTGGCAGTTCGATCAGCGGCACCTGCCACGCCCAGCCCCGGTCTGGCTCGGCATAGAAGTGGAACTCGTCCATGACAACCTGGGCGGCATCGGCCTGGTCTCCGTCGCGCAGCGCGATGTTGGCGAGGATCTCCGCGGTACAGCAGATAATCGGGGCGCCGGCGTTGACGCTCGCGTCCCCGGTCATCATGCCGACATCCGCGGCGCCGAACATCTCGCAGAGCGCGAAGAATTTCTCCGAGACCAGGGCCTTGATCGGCGCGGTATAGAAAGTACGCTGCCCCCTTGCGATCGCCGTGAAATGCGCGCCGGCGGCGACGAGGCTCTTGCCGGACCCGGTCGGCGTGCTCAGGATCACGTTCGCCCCCGACACGATCTCGATGAGGGCTTCCTCCTGATGCGGATAGAGGGCGAGCCCCTGCTGCTTCGCCCAGCCCGCGAAGGCGTCGAAGAGAGCGTCCGGGCCAGGCTCGGCAGGCACGAGGTCGGTGAGTGTCATGGCTGGTCCATCGTGCCTCGATCGGGCCGCCGCCGCCAACGCGGACTCGCCGGCTGGTATCAGTAGCCTCGCTGACGACTCCGGTAGCCGCACGGCGGCTGAGGCGGGCGGCTGCCGCCCGTTGCCAATTTGATTTGGCAACGGGCAACCTCTCGACGCCAGGCTGGCCGTGAACCCATGCTTACGACGCATGGCAAGCTGTCATTTACGCGGAGCGAGGAACGGAATGGCTGTCAGTCGGCCCAGGCGGCCCAGGCAGGTGGCTGGGGAGCGCGATGGCCTGATCGGCATCCTGACCGATGACACGGTCGGTGCTGACGTCGAGTTGCGGGTGACACTGCGTCGGCTGCGCCGGGCACGGGGGCTCTCGCAGCGTGACCTGACAGGTCCGCTGAACCTCACGGCGCACAGTGCCATCGTCGACTACGAGTCCGGTCGGCGCATACCACCGCCCGACATCCTCGCAGCCTATGAGCGTCATTTTGAACTTCAGGCGGGAGGCCTCCAGTTGCTGCGCGAGCGGGCGCTGCGGGAACGCGCTGCCGCCGAGGCACTGCTGGCGGTCGAGCACCCCGTCAGCGTCCCGTCTGCCCTGGAGCAGCTTCGTGCCGCTCCGCCCGCCACGCCGCCCGGCGGGGCCGCGGAGGCCGCGTCACTCATCAAGGCGACGCCAGTTATCCCGGACGGGAGAGGCCAGGCGCCAGCGACAGGCCAGGCGCGCGCGACAGGCCAGGCGGGAGCGCCCGGGATGGTACCCATGCCATACCGGTTCCAGCCGGCCCAGCTGCCACCTACCGTTACTGATTTCACCGGCCGCAAGGAAGAGCTTGCCTGGGCGCAGCGCTGCCTGGCCGAGTTCCCTGGCACTCCGCTGACGCTCTCCGGGCCGCCGGGCGTCGGGAAGACAACGGTGGCCATCCGCCTGGCGCACCTGCTCAGGGACCGGTTCTGCGACGGGCAGCTGTTCGTTGACCTGCGAGGCTCCGACGCCTGCCGGGCGAGGTCAGCGGAAGCGCTCGCCATGTTCCTGCGCGGGCTGGGCGTGCCGAACGAGGAGATTCCCGACGATGCAGGCGAACGGAGCTGCATGTTCCGGTCGCTCACTGCCGACGGGCGTTTCCTCGTCCTGCTCGACAATGCCTTCGACGAAGCGCAGGTCCGTCCCCTCCTTCCCGCCAGCCCCGGCTGCCTCACGCTGATCACGAGCACGAGACTGCTCGTGGGCCTGGAAGGTGCGAGGACTCTGATCCTGGACATGCCGCCAGGAGAGGAAGCGCTCGAACTGCTCGCGCGGGTGGCCGGCCGCGCGCGCATCGCCGCCGAGGAAGCCGCGGCACGCGACGTGGTGCGGTGCTGCGGACGGCTTCCGCTTGCTGTCAGGATCGCCGGCGCGCGCCTTGCGGCCAGGCCCGCATGGCCCGTCGCGGAGATCGCCGCGCGGCTCGGCGACGAGCGAAGCCGGCTGAGCGAACTTGCCGTCGGCGATCTGCAGGTGCGTGCCGCCCTCGCGGCGTGCCACGGCATGCTCGGGCCCGCGGCCCGCCGCGTCTTCCGCTGCCTCGGGTCGATCGCGGGCACGGTGCCCCACTTCACGGCGGATCATGTGATGGCGGCGACGGTGCTCGCCGCCAGCGAGGTCGAGGCCGCCCTCGAGCACCTCGCCGACGTCAGCCTCGTGCACGCGCTGGGCGGCCGCCGGTACCGCCTGCACGATCTTGTGCGCCTGTACGCGGCCGAACGTGTCCACGCCGAAGGCGAGGAGTCGGCCGCACTATTCTCCGCAAGGCCTGAACTGCTGTCGGCGCACGGCAGGGCGGTTCCCCCCTCGGCGGCGTGGCACTCCGATTCAGCCGAACGGGACCGGCTGGCACCGACGCAGGCATCATTACCCCCGGGTTGACAGCTGCCAATTCAGCTGGCAACAGGCAGCCCTCGATCGTCTGGCGCACGGGCGCACCCCGCCGCGCCGGACCTGTCCGGCCTGTCAGGGCCGGTCGGGATCCCCTATCTCGAACCACACGCTCGTGCCGCATCCCGTCTCGCGCACGAATCCCCAGCGCGCGGCGATCTCGTTCACGAGCACCAGGCCCCGGCCGCCTTCGCCGCCCCCGCCGCCGGGGAACCAGCACGGCACCCCGGCGGTCCCCTCGTCCATGACGCGTACGTGCACGGACCTCCCGTGGGATGTCACGGCGACGCTGATTGTCTCGCCAGCACCCGCGTGCAGCACGGCGTTGGCGAACAGTTCGGCGGCGAGCAGCTCGGCATCCTCCCGCGCGGGGTGGTTGGCCAGCGTCCGCCGGACGAACCGGCGCGCAAACGGCGCCTCCGCCGGATTCCGGCCAAACGTTTGCACGATCAGGCTCGGCTTCGCGGTGCTGCCGACGTGGCGATGTGTCGGGCAGTCTCCAGGCTGCCCGCTGCGTTGCCACGGCGGCATCGGACAAGCATCCACCGGTTCTCCCCCCCAGGTGGCACAACCTGCTGCATATTACGTTAGGCCATCGCTAGGTCACATAGGGCGACTATAGTGGATTCTGCTTGGCGTAGTCGGACTAGGCAATCTGTTCAGCAAATTTGCTCGCTAATTTTCTATAGGAGTTGCTTTCCGACTCTCCTCGACTGGCATGCTGGCCCGTGTGCGGAGGCACGCAGAGCCGCGCCAGAAGCTGACCCGAGTGCGGGGGGTGGGGACGTGACAGCAGTGCCGACGGTCCGGCGTCGCCGCCTGGCGGCGGAGCTGCGCCGGGTGCGCAGTCGCGCGGAGCTGACCCTGGAGCAGGCGGCCGGACAGCTCGGCTGGTCGATCACCAAGGTCAGCCGGATCGAGACCGCGCGGGTAGGCGTGACCACCAGCGACCTGAAGCTGATGCTCGACCTGTACGGTGTGGCGGGCGAGCGGCGGCATGCCATGATCGCTCTCGGCCGGACCGCGCGCACCCGAGGCTGGTGGGACGCATACGCGGACTCGCTTCCCGAAAGGCATGTCTCCTATATCGCGCTTGAGTTCGAGACTTCGGCGATCCGCTCTTACAGGGCGCAGGTCGTTCCCGGGCTGTTCCAGACCGGGGAATACGCGCGCGAGATCATCGGTGCCGCTCTGCTCGGCAGGATCGCACCCGCGGAGGTCGAGCGCCGGGTAGAGGCGCGGCTGACCCGGCAGCGCCTGCTCACCCGGGACGAGAACCCCGTACGGCTATGGACGGTGATCGACGAGGCGGCGCTGCGCCGCCGAATTGGCTCGCCCGAGGTCATGCGGCGACAGCGTGAGCGCCTGCTCGCTGTCGCGGTATTGCCGAACGTCACAGTGCAGGTGCTGCCGGTGTCGGCGGGAGCGCACCCCGCCACGGCGGGCAGCTTCTCGATCCTGCAGTTTCCCGGGCACGACCCGGACGTGGCATGCGCAGAGATCATGACCGATACCGTTTACGTTGAGGACGACGCCGAGGTGTACCAGTACAGCCTCGCGTTCGACCGCCTGTGCGCGATAGCGCTGAGCCCGGAGGAATCCGGGGCATTCGTCGCCAGGGTAGCGGGGCAGGACTTCTGACAAGACCATCGCTTGAAGGAGAGGGAATGCGGGTATCTGGGACGGGACTATCCCGCGCGGCGTGGCGCAAGAGCACGCGCAGCGGCAACGCCTGTGTCGAGGTGATCGTCACCAATGACACGTTGGGCGCCGCGCACAAGACCGACGAGACCAAGCTGTACGTGATGCGGGACTCTAAGAATCCCGATGGCGACAAGTTGTACTTCACCGAGGCCGAGTGGGAGGCGTTCGTCCTCGGCGTCAAGGACGGCGAGTTCGACGTCATGGACGACTGACGCCCGGGACGACCTTCGGCAACCCCGCAACCCGCGAGGGCTTCGCCCTCGCGGGTTGCGGGGTTCGGGCAAGGCGTGGGAAACCTCGCTAGCCGACGAGGGTCTTGACGGCGTCGGTGAGCTGGGCGAGCGCGGCCTTGGCGTCGGCGAAGTACATGCTGGTCTTGGGATCAACGTAGAGTTCGTTGTCGATGCCGGCGTAGCCGTGGCCCATCGATCGCTTGATGACGATGATGCTCTTGGCCTGGTCGACGTCCAGGATCGGCATCCCGGAGATGGCGGTTCCCGGGCGGCGGGCGGCTGGGTTGGTGACGTCGTTGGCGCCGATCACCAGTGCCACGTCGGTGCGCGGGAACTCAGGGTTGATCTCGTCCATCTCCTTCAGCTGCGGGTAAGGGACGTTCGCCTCGGCGAGCAGCACGTTCATGTGCCCTGGCATCCGGCCGGCTACCGGGTGGATCGCGTAGCTGACCTCGATGCCGCGCGCCTCGAGCAGCGCGGCAAGCTCGGCCACCGCGTGCTGCGCCTGCGCCGCCGCCAGGCCGTAGCCGGGCACGATGACAACCTTGGCGGCGTAGGCGAGCTGGATGGCGGCGTCGTCGGCGGCGATCGAGCGCACCTGGACATCCCCGTCGGCGCCGAGGGCGGCGACCGGCGAGTCCCCTGTGCCGAACCCGCCGACGATGATGTTGCGGATCGACCGGTTCATCGCGTCCGCCATGAGCTTGGTCAGGATGCCGCCTGAGGCACCGACGAGGGCACCCGCGATGATCAGGGCCCAGTTGCCGATGACGAAGCCTGCCATCGCCACGGCCGTGCCCGTGAACGCGTTCAGTAGCGAGATCACCACGGGCATGTCGGCGCCGCCGATGGGCATGACCATCGTCACGCCGAACGCGAGGGCGGCTACGAGCACCACCATCAGCCCGGCCACGCTGGGCGTCGCGAGCAGATAGCCGGCCAGGCCGAGCGCCACCACGGCGATGACCACGTTGACCAGGCGGGCGCCGGGAAACACGACGGGCCTGCCCGGGATCAGGCCCTGCAACTTTCCTGCCGCGACAATCGACCCGGAGAACGTCACCGCGCCGATGATCACATCGAGCACCGTTGTCACCGTGGTTGACGGCGGTACCGCGGCCACGGTGCCCCCAGCCACGGTGTCGGTAAGCCGGATGTAGTCATGGATGGCCACCAGGGCGGCCGCGCCGCCGCCGACCGCGTTGAACAGCGACACGAGCTGTGGCATAGCGGTCATCTGGACCGTCCGCGCCGAATACAGGCCGGCCCCGGCCCCGAGCAGCCCCCCTGAGATCAGGACGACCCAGCCGACCGCGCTTACCGTGCCGTCGTGGATGACCAGGATGAGGGTGGCGGCGACCGCCACGGTCATTCCCGCGGTGGAGACCTGGTTGCCCCGGCGCGCGGTCGCCGGGGTGTTCATCAGGTGCAGGCCGACCACGAAGCAGGCCGCCGCAAGCACGTAGACCAGCTGGATGTCCCTGCTGAAACCGGTCATGACGGCCTGCCGCCGTTCGACGCGTCGCCTGCGGGCGCGGCGGGCCGGCGGCGGAACATCTTCAGCATGCGGCCGGTGACCACGTACCCGCCTACCACGTTCATCGCCGCGAAGAACGAGGCGACGAACGCGAGCGCGTAGCCGAGCGCGTTGTTGGCGGTGACCGCGATCAGCATCGCTCCGGCGAGCACGATCCCGTGGATCGAGTTGGCAGCGGACATCAGCGGGGTGTGCAGCGTGGCAGGGACCTTGCTGATGACCTCGAAGCCCACGAGCACGCTGAGTATGAAGATGGTCAGGTCAGTGACTAGTGCCGTCGGCACGTCTGGCACCTCCTCTAGTCGTGCGCGCTCTCGTTGTGCGGGTCGTCGAGCAGCGCGGCGGTGGCGGGGTGAATCACGTGGCCCTCATGCGTGATGACCACGCCGGCCTGGATGTCGTCTGCGGGATCGATTACCAGCGCGCCGTCGCGCGTCATGTGCAGCAGGAGGGCGGAGATGTTGCGCGAGTACGCGGCCGACGCGGCCGTCGGCATCGTGGCGGGCAGGTTCCCCGCTCCGATCAGCGTCACCCCGTTCTCCGTGACGACCTCCTCGTCGGGAACCGACCCTGATACGTTGCCGCCGAGCGGGCTCGCGGCCATGTCCACCACCACCGAGCCGGCCGCCATGGACTTGACCGCGTCCGCGGTCACGAGCAGCGGCGGTCGCCGGCCGGGGACCTGCGCCGTAGTGATCACCACGTCATGCCGTGCGATGTGGTCGGCGAGTTCCTGTTGCTGCGCCTGCCGCTCGTCCTCCGTCAGCGCGCGTGCGTATCCGCCTTCGCCTGCTGCCGGGCCCACAGAGGTCAGCTCGACGAAGGTGGCGCCGAGCGACTCAACCTCGGCCTTCGTCGTAGGGCGGACGTCGTAGGCGCTGACGACGGCGCCGAGCCTGCGCGCGGTCCCGATCGCCTGCAGGCCCGCCACGCCTGTCCCGAGTATGAGCACCTTCGCCGGCCTGGCGGTGCCTGCCGCCGTGATCAGCAGGGGGAAGAACCTGCCGTACGCGCTAGCCGCCACGAGGACCGACTTGTAGCCCGCGACGTTTGACTGGGAGGTGAGGGCATCCATCGGCTGCGCCCGCGAGAGCGTGCGCGGCAGCCCGTCCAGGCTGACCGAAGTAACTTTCCTCGCGGCGAGTTCCCTTGCAAGCCCCGGGTCGGCCAGCGGGGTCAGCATGCCGACCACCGCCTGTCCTGCCCGCAGCCGCTCGAGTGTCGGTTCATCCGGTCGGCCGACCATCAGGATGACATCGGCGCCGGCGTAGAGCTCGTCTCGCGCGACGACGACCGCGTCCGCCTCGGCGTAGGCACTGTCGGGGAACCAGGCTGCCTCGCCGGCGCCCTGCTCCACCAGTACCTCGATCCCCGCGGAGCGCAGCCGCGCTGCCGCCTCGGGTACCAGTGCCACCCGCCGTTCGCCCGGCGCGCTTTCCTTGACGACGGCTACTTTCATGGGCACGACCTCGTTATTCTGTGGGCCGGTTCCTCGCCGCGGCCCCGCGGGTTCGCCGCGGTGGGCCGCGCCTGGGTCTTTTCGTTACCCATCATGGCGCTGATCGGGACGCGGTTGGTCCAGCGGGACATGTATCGCCCGTCGAGCGGGTCGTCCTTTTATCGCCCGTTTATCCATCTCGTATAATTGTTGGCCTTGTCAGCCGAATCGGCGCAGCATCTCGCTGATCTTGTCCCCTGCCCCGACGACGGCCGCGGCGTGCAGCCGCCCGGGAGACCGGGTCAGCCGCTCGATCGGCCCGGACACCGAGACCGCGGCGATGATCTTACCCGCGAGGCTGCGGACCGGCGCGGACACCGATGCGACACCAGGCTCGCGCTCGGCCACGCTGGCAGCCCAGCCACGCCGCCTGACCTGGGCGAGCGTCGTGGCGCTGAACCTCGCGCCGCGCAGCCCGCGGTGCATACGCTCGGGCTCATCCCACGCGAGAAGCACCTGCGCGGCCGAGCCCGCCGTCATCGGCAGCGCGGCTCCTACCGGGACCGTGTCGCGCAGTCCGCTTGCCCGCTCCGCCGCCGCCACGCAAATCCTCGCATCGGCCTGCCTGCGGTACAGCTGCGCGCTCTCCCCGGTCAGGTCCCTTAGCTGGGTGAGAACGGGCTGGGCGACGGCAAGGAGGCGATCTTCGCCGGCCGCCGCGGCGAGCTCGGCAAGCCTCGGGCCAAGGACGAACCGGCCCTGGGCGTCGCGGCTAAGCATTCGGTGCCGCTCGAGCGCCACGGCGATCCTGTGCGCGGTCGGCCGGGCGAGCCCCGTCGCCTGCACAAGCGCCGCGAGTGAGGCTGGGCCGCTTTCCAGGGCGTTCAGCACGGAAACGGTCTTGTCGAGGACGCCGACTCCGCTAGAGTTGTCCATGGTCCGATATTCCCGTCTCGTGATACGAGACGCAAGTTAGTTCAACGAGGCGGCTGGCGCTGCTCGGTGGCCCTCGGCCGCCTTCGCGGCAGCCCGCGATGCTAGCCCGGGGGACGACCCCCGGAACCCCCCGATGCCGGGCTCCGCCCGGCGGGTCCGGGGCTGGAGTAAGACGCATAAGGTCTGCCTTGCCGGAAGGGAGAGGGTCACCATGGGCCGCACGCTCGCGGAGAAGATCTGGGATACGCACCTGGTGCGCAGCGCCGAGGGTGAGCCCGATCTGCTCTACATCGACCTGCATCTGGTGCACGAAGTGACGAGCCCGCAGGCATTCGACGGGCTCCGCCTGGCCGGCCGTAAGGTCCGCAGGCCTGACCTGACGATCGCGACAGAGGACCACAACGTGCCGACGACCGGGATCACCGGCCCCGGCGTGCCCCCGCCCACCTCCCCAATCCCCCTCACTGGCCCGGGTAGCCCGGTAACCGATCCGGTATCGCGCGTACAGGTAGAGACGCTGCGCAAGAACTGCGCCGAGTTTGGCATCCGGCTGTATCCGATGGGCGACGCGGGCCAGGGGATCGTGCACGTCATCGGCCCCCAGCTCGGGCTGACCCAGCCCGGCATGACGATCGTCTGCGGCGACTCGCACACGAGCACGCACGGTGCGTTCGGCGCGCTCGCGTTCGGCATCGGGACGAGCGAGGTCGAGCACGTGCTCGCCACCCAGACCCTGCCGCAGGTCCGGCCGAAGGCGATGGCTGTCACCGCGACCGGGCAGCTGCCCTACGGCGTGACCGCAAAGGACCTGATCCTCGCGATCATCGCGAAGATCGGCACCGGCGGAGGCCAGGGGTATGTGATCGAGTACCGCGGCGAAGCCGTAAGGAACCTTTCTATGGAAGGCCGCCTGACGGTCTGCAACATGTCCATCGAGGCGGGCGCGCGGGCCGGCCTCGTCGCGCCGGACGACACGACGCTCGCGTACCTGGAGGGCAAGCCGCATGCGCCGCGTGGCGCGGCCTGGGAGACCGCTCTCGATCACTGGCGGTCGCTGCGGACCGACGATGACGCGGTGTTCGACAACGAGGTCGTGCTCGATGCTGCCCAGCTGACCCCGTACGTCACCTGGGGCACCAACCCCGCGCAGGCCGCGCCGCTGGCCTCGGCGGTGCCCGACCCGGAATCACTGCGTGATCCTGGCGAGCGGGCGGCTGCCGAGCGCGCGCTCGCCTACATGGACCTGTCCCCTGGCACGCCGCTCACCGGCATCGCCGTGGACACCGTGTTCGTCGGCTCCTGTACGAACGGCCGGATCGAGGACCTGCGGGCCGCCGCCGAGGTCCTGCGCGGCAAGAGGGTCGCCGACGGGGTGCGGATGCTTGTCGTGCCCGGGTCCATGGCGGTCAGGGCCGCGGCACAGCAGGAGGGCCTTGACGCTGTTTTCAGCGCCGCGGGCGCGGAGTGGCGATCGGCGGGCTGCTCCATGTGCCTGGGCATGAATCCAGACAAGCTGGCCCCTGGCGAGCGCAGCGCGTCCACGTCCAACCGCAATTTCGAGGGCCGGCAGGGCAAGGGCGGCCGTACGCACCTGGTCTCCCCGCAAGTGGCGGCCGCCACCGCGGTGACCGGCCGCCTGACCGCCCCCGCCGACCTGTGACCGGTTGGGTGTCGAGCCTGGCCCCGGATCGCAATCTACGTACGTAGAGGGAGAGCACGCTATGGAGGCGTTCGTTCGGCATACCGGGCGAGTGGTGCCGCTGCGGCGCAGCAACGTTGACACCGACCAGATCATCCCGGCGGAGTACCTCAAGCGGGTCAGCCGGGCCGGGTTCGGTGACGGGCTGTTCGCCGCCTGGCGCGAAGATCCGGACTTCGTGCTCAATCAGCCTGCCTACACGGGCGCGACGATCCTGGTCGCCGGTACTGACTTCGGCATCGGGTCGTCCAGGGAGCATGCGGTCTGGGCTCTTGTCGACTACGGGTTCCGGGTGGTGATCGCGCCACGGTTCGGAGATATCTTCCGAAATAACGCGACAAAATCCGGATTGCTCCCGGTGCGGTTGCCAGCCGCGGTGGTTTCCGCCTTGCAGGACGCGACCGAGTCTGATCCCGCCACCGAGATCACCGTGGACCTGGTCAGCCGTGAAGTCCGGTTCCAGCCCGGGGGGACGACCCTCCAATACCCCCCGCAGGAGTCATCACCTGAGGAAGCGCCGGGATCGGGACGCGGCCTGACGGTGGAGTTCGAGATCGATGACTACACGCGGTGGCGGTTCATGGAAGGCCTCGACGACATCGGGCTGACGCTTCGTCACGCCGATGCGATCACAGAGTTCGAGCATCACCGCGCGGCGTGGCTCCCCGCGACAAGCTGACCCGCCCCGCGCTTCCGTGTGAATGCTCGCCGTCGCCGTAGAGGCCGGGCAGGGAGGATTAGGGCTGCATCGACGACCGGATGATCTTGTCCCTTACGGCCCCTCGGGCGGTCGCTGTAGACGCCAGATGGCCACCTTCGTAACCCGACACGCCGGGGCGCGGCGGCCGTGGTTATTGTGTAACGCAGCTAGATCGCCTACTTTCAGGCAGGTCAGAGGTCGCGCGACCCCGGCTGCCCTGCACGCGCGACCTCCCGGAGGGGGTATCGCAGGAGTGTGCAATGAACAAGCGTGATCTGATCGACGCGATTTCCGGTCGGTTGGGGGACAAAAAGACCGCTACAGAGGCGGTGAACGCGGTGCTCGACACCATCCAGTCGACCGTGGCCAAGGGAGACAAGGTCGCGATCACCGGCTTCGGTGTGTTCGAGAAGACCGAGCGGCCCGCACGCACGGCGCGTAACCCGGCTACCGGAGCAGCCATCAAGGTGCCCAAGTCGTCGGTGCCGAGGTTCCGCGCGGGCGCGGACTTCAAGGCGGCCGTCAACGGCGATAAAAAGGCCGCCGCGAAGAAGAAGTGAGAGGTCGTGCGGACAGGGCTCTGACGGTGCTTGCCCCGGGCGTGCCTCAGGCGCGACACGAGCGCGCCAGCCGCGCCCGGCTCGCAAGATCGCAGCCTGCCCGGATAGAAACTTTCTATCCGGGCCGGGCGAGAACGCGGCCCGGATGCCGGGGCACGCACGCCCCGGCGCTCCAGTCCGCCGGAGTTCTGACGCGCGGCTAATCCGCGTGAGCGGCGGCCCGGGTGGCCCGGAGGCCCGAAGGGGGCCGGGAGGCGCGCTTTACAGCCTCCGGCCCCCGGCCTCCCGGTGCCGCTCGCCTGGGCCTAGCGCGGCACCATTTCGCGCAGTCTGGGCGTAAGCGCAGCCCAGAGTGCTTTCTCAGCGCTGTCTGGATGATCCGGTCCACGAGCTGCGGCAGCGGGAGGCCCGTCGCCGCCCACATCAGGGGGAAGCCGGAGGCCGGTGTCATCCCGGGCATCGTGTTGATCTCGTTGACCAGGATCTGACTTTCTGGAGTGTAGAAGAAGTCCACCCGGGCCAGGCCCTCGCAGGAGAGCGCGTCAAAGGCCTCGCACGCGAGCCGCCTGATCTCATCGACGTGCTTGCCGGGGATCGGCGGAGGGATGGCCAAGCCCGTGTCTGCTTCCAGGTACTTCGCCTTGAAGTCGTAAAAGTCTGAGTCCCCGCCGGTGAGAACCTGGCCGGGGACGCTCGCGTCTGGCGGGCCGCCGCCGATCCCCTCCAGGACGGCACACTCGATCTCCATGCCCTCGATCGCCGATTCGACGAGCACCTTCGGGTCATGCTCGCGCGCGGTCTCGATCGCGCTTTCCAGCTCGGCCTGGCCTGATGCCTTGGACGTGCCGATGCTTGATCCACCGCGGGCCGGCTTCACGAAGACCGGCCAGCCGAGCTCGCTTATGTCATCGAGCACGCGCTTGCGCTCGGCAGCCGCGGGCGGCTGCGGCAGGGACGACTCCGAGGCGAGCGGCCAGTCTCGGTCGCGGACGACCACGTAGCGCCCTACCGGGAGGCCCCGGGCCTTGAAGATCAGCTTCATGTACTCCTTGTCCATGCCCGCGGCGCTCGCCAGGACTCCAGCCCCCGCGTAGCGCGTGCCCGCCATCTCGAGCAGGCCCTGGATCGTGCCGTCCTCCCCATAGCTGCCGTGCAGCAGCGGCAGTACGACATCTACGTCGCCGAGACTCCCTGGGACCGCCCTCTGATCCGTCACCGTGAGCCCGTGCGCGCCGGGGTCGAGCCGGGCAGAGATCTCCGTTCCCTGCCTGGCCACGTGCTCCACCGACGGCAGCTCGCCGCCGCTGATCGCCAGCCGCCCTGGGTCGTCCGCGGCAAGGACCCACCGGCCGTCGCGCGCGATCCCGATCGGCACCACCTCGTAGCGATCGCGGTCGATCGCGGCGAGCACGTTGCCTGCGCCTATGCAGGACACGGCGTGCTCAGCGCTTCGGCCGCCGAACACCACAGCGACCCTGATCTTGCGTTCCTGATCCACGCTTCTCCTCCTCCTGCCTGAGCATCGCCGTCAGGCACGGCCTGGGGGGACGACCCCTCAATACCCCCCCGCGGTGCCTGCCTGGGGGGACGACCCCCCAATACCCCCCGCAGGTCACGAGCGAGCCAGCGAATTGAGCGCCACGATCGCGTCCGAGAGGAGATCCTCCACGTCCTCCAGCCCGATGGAGAACCGAACCGCCCCCGGGTCGATCCCGGCCGCCGTGAGCGCGGCCGGGTCGAGCTGGCGGTGCGTTGTTGACGCCACGTGGCTGATCTTCGTGTGCGTGCCGCCGAGCGAGGTGGCCAGCTGAGCCAGCTGGAGCCGGTCGGCGAAGGCCATCCCCGCCTCACTGCCGCCGTACGGCGTGATCGTGACGATCGCGCCGAACCGCACGCCCTCAGGGCCGGCGTCGAACAGCCGTCTCGCCAGCCCGTGCCCTGGATGCTGGGTGAGCCCCGGATAATCCACCCGGCGCACTGCCGGGTGCTTGGCCATCGTCGCGGCGAACAGCATGGCGGTCGAGCACTGCCGCCGTACCCGTACTGGCAGCGTCTCGAGGCCGCGGCGGAGCAGGAACGCATCGTCAGGGGACAGGGACCCGCCCGTGTCGATGCGCACGGCCCGGATCCGGCTGATCAGGTCAGGCTTACCTGTCACGACGCCACCCGTGACGTCGGAGTGCCCGCCGATGTACTTAGTGCCTGAGTGCAGCACGAGATCCGCACCGTGCTCGAGCGGGCGGCAGACTACCGGCGGGGCGAGCGTGGAATCCACCACGAGCAGCGCCCCGGTGTCGTGAGCGAGCCTGGCAAGCATCGGCAGGTTGGCCACGGCTGTGGTCGGATTGGCCAGCGTCTCGGCGTAAACGATCCGGGTCGCGGGCCGCAGCGCGGCACGCACCTGCTCCAGATCGGTCATGTCGACGAAGTCGGTCTCCACACCAAAACGTGCCGCCACGTTGCGCAGGAACCCGTAGGTGCCGCCATACACCGCCGCGGGCGCGATGATGTGCGCGCCCGCCCGTGCGAATGCCCAGAACACGCCGCTGACCGCCGCCATGCCCGAGGCGAATGCCTGCGCTGCGGGCGGCTGGGGGAGGTTGACGCCCTCGAGTGCCGCGACAGCGTAGGCGAACGCGTCTACCGTCGGATTGTCGATGCGGCTGTAGCTGTAACCGGGCTCCCTGTCGTTCAGTACCTCGGCGTACTCGGCGGCGCTGCGGAAAGCGAACGCCGCCGTCCGGAACACCGGGGTGCCGAGCGGCCGCTGTGCGGGAACGGGCGGTGCGGGCAGGTGGACTGCCCGCGTGTTCTCGCCCAGCTGTCTGCGCACAATGTCCACCGTGTCACCCCTCAAGGCAGCGGGCCCGCTCACGGAGCCAGCGCGGTGCCCCCTCTCGCCGCGACAGGGGCTTCAGGCAGGCTCTCATACCCCATACCGCTCCGGCTTAGCCGAGCGGGACGCGAGCGCTATCGCGGCCTCGTCAACCGCGAGCCCGTCGTGCATCACGGCCACCACGACCTCGGTAATCGGCATCTCAACGCCGTTCTTCCTGGCGAGTTCAAGCACGGACTCTGACGACTTCACGCCTTCCGCGGTCTGCCTTGTGATGCCGGTGACCTCGGCCAGCGTCATGCCGCGGCCCAGGTTCTCGCCGAAGGTCCGATTGCGTGACAGCGGCGAACTGCAGGTCGCGACCAGGTCGCCCATCCCGGCCAGCCCGGCGAACGTGTGCTGGTCCGCGCCAAGCGCGGCCCCGAGCCTGGCGATCTCGGCGAGGCCGCGCGTGATCAGCATCGCCCTCGTGTTGTCGCCGAGCCCCATGCCGACCGCGATCCCGACCGCCAGTGCGATGACGTTTTTTACAGCGCCGCCGAGTTCGCAGCCTGTCACGTCCGGATTCGTGTACGGCCGGAAATAGGCCGTGTGGCATGCCTTCTGCAGGCGCTGGGCTGTCGACTCATCGGTGCAGGCCACGACGGTGGCGGCGTGCTGGCGCTGGGCGATCTCGGGGGAGAGGTTCGGCCCGGATACCACGGCGATCTGTTCGGCAGGGACGTCGAGAACCTCGGTGATGACCTCGCTCATCCGCTTGCAGGTGCCCAGCTCGATCCCTTTCATCAGGCTGACGAGCACCGCCCCGGACGGGATGACGGGGGCCCACGCGATGAGATTCTCGCGGAGCGACTGTGCGGGGACCGCGAAGACGACGAGATCCGCGCCGTCAAGTGCCTGCCCTGCGTCCGCGCTCGCGCGCAGCGCCTCGCTGAGCGGAATCCCCGGCAGGTAGTCGGCATTCTCGTGCCGCTCCGTAATCGCCCTGGCGAGTTCCGGCCTGCGGCACCACAGCGCCGCGGCGCTGCCTGCGTCGCACAGCACCTGGGCGAAGGTCGTTCCCCACGATCCAGCGCCCATGATCGTGGCTCTCACCTGGGCGCCTTCTGTTCCTGGTCGTCCCCTGTCCCGCGAGCGCTACGGCGGGCCGCGATCGGATCGTACGGTATGGCGGGCGGCTGCTCGCCGCGCAGTTCGGCGAGCATGGCGGTGATATCGGCCATGATGACCTCGGTAGCGGCCCGGAGCGTCTCCGCGTTGAGCGGCTTTCCCGCGTACCCGGAGAGATCTACCGGGGGGCCGGCGCGCATGTGCACGGTCTTGCGTGGCAGCAGGCGGGGCCGGGAGCTGCCGTAGGGCAGGACGTCCTGCGCGCCCCAGTGCGCGACAGGGATCACCGGGGCGCCCGTGGTGAGGGCTAGCCTGGCCACGCCGGTCTTGGCCACCATGGGCCACTGAGCAGGGTCGCGGCTGGCGGTCGCCTCTGGGTAGAAGATGACGCATTCGCCGTCGCGGATCCCCCGCTCGGCGTCCCTGAGCACGAGCGCCGCGTCGGTCTGGCCACGGTGCACGGGGAACTGGCCGAGCCGGCGGAGGATGTGCCCGAGGATCTTGTTCTTGAACATCGAGGACTTGATGAGGAACGCCGGGTAGCGGCCGGACTCGTAGCTGAACAGGGCGACCGCCCCCCAGTCCGCGTAGGACAGGTGGTTTGCCGCGAGGATCATGCCGCCATCGCGGGGAACGTTCTCCCTCCCGTCCCAGTCGTGCTTCATCAGCGCCCACAGCAGCGGCCGCAAGATGATCACCGAGATGAGCCGCCAGGCAGGGGAATAGCTCCTGCCCCCGCGCTTGCTTATGGCATTCATCGGGCCAGCTCCTTGCTGCTCATCCGGCCGTCTCCTTGTCCATCAGGCCAGTCTCCAGGTTCGCGCGGTGTGGTGTCGAGGGAGGATCATCGTCATGGCTGCCGATGCGCTGCGCGAGGCTGACGTCTCGCTCACCTGGTCGCTGGTGATCCCCGTCAAGGTACTTGCCCATGCCAAGTCCCGCCTCGCCGGCCTGGCCGGCCCGCACAGGCCGGCGCTCGCCCTGGCGCTCGCCGCGGATACGGTGGCGTCCGCGGTAGCCTGCGCGGCGACCGGGCAGGTGATCGTAGTGACCGACGATGCCACCGCGGCTGGCGAACTGGCCGGCCTTGGTGCTGTCATCGTTCCTGATGAGCCTAGTAGCGGCCTCAACCCGGCGCTCGCGCATGGCGCCGCGGTGGCCGCGTCTCGCCGCCCTCAGTCGGGGATAGCGGCGCTCTCGGCCGACCTGCCCGCACTCAGGCCCGCGGAACTCAGCCGCGCCCTGCTGGCCGCGGCCGCGTGGCCTGAGGCGTTCGTTGCCGACGCGGCCGGGTCGGGCACGACGCTGTACGCAACGGCGCCTGGCGTCGCGTTCAGGCCCCGGTTCGGCGTGAAGTCGCGGGCGGCGCACCGCGGCGGCGGCGCGGCGGAACTGCTGCTCACCGACGTGCCCGGCCTGCGCCGTGACGTGGACACCCCCGCTGATCTGCGCTCAGCAGCACGGCTAGGTCTCGGCCCGCGCACCGCACCGTTCGCAGCGGAACTACTCCGCAGCAGCTGACGCGACAGTACTCAAATCCCGGACCAGCCTTATAGGTGCACGATCGGGCAGGTCAGCGTCCGGGTGATCCCCTCAACCGCCTGGATCTGGGCAACGACAAGCCGCCCGAGATCATCGACGTTAGGCGACTCAGCCCGGACAATGACGTCATACGGGCCTGTCACGTCCTCCGCCTGGGTGACCCCGCCGATCTTAGAGATCCGCTGGGCTACCTCGGCTGCCTTGCCGACCTCCGTCTGGACGAGGATGTATGCCTGTACCATGACGTCCTCCCAGGGGCAGAGTAAACCATGAACGATGGTTGCCCGGAATGGCCACGCTACCTTAGGAACCGCGATCGAGGATCTCATCACCATCGGCGAGTTGGGCGAGTTCGGGCTCATCGCGGCGATGGCAGGCCAGATGCCGCAGGGACCGCGCACCATCATCGGAATCGGTGACGACGCCGCAGTGCTCCGGGCGCCTGACTCGAGAGTGGTCGCGACCATGGATCTCCTGGTGGAGGGGCGGCACTTCCGCAGGGACTGGTCGGGACCACGGGACGTCGGGTGCAAGGCGGCCGCGCGGAACCTCGCCGATATCGCCGCCATGGGAGCGGTGCCAACCGCCCTGCTCGTAGGACTCACCGTGCCACGCGATTTCCCCGTCAGCTGGGCTCTGGACCTCGCCGCCGGCCTCGCGGAAGAATCTGCCAGGGCTGGCGCGTCCGTGGTCGGCGGAGACCTGGCCGGCGGCGACGCCGTCATGCTCGCCGTGACCGCTCTCGGCGATCTCGAGGGGCGCGAGCCGGTGACAAGGAGCGCGGCACGCCCGGGCGACGTGGTCGCGGTGGCCGGGGCGCTCGGGCACTCCGCGGCAGGGCTCGCGCTGCTCGGGGCCGGGATCGCCGAGCCTGCCGGGCATGGCGGCCTGATCGCCGCGCAGCTGCGCCCGCGGCCGCCATACGACGCCGGACCCGAGGCGGCGGTGCTCGGGGCCACCTCGATGATCGACATCAGCGACGGGCTGCTCCAGGATCTCGGGCACATCGCCAGCGCCAGCAGGGTCCGCATCGACATCGAGACCAGCCGGCTGGAGGTCGGGGATCCGCTGAGCGCGGCGGCCGCGGCAATCGGCGCACGCCACGCTGGACAACAAAAAGATCCATCGGACCTAACGGGCAAGGCAGCAGACTTCGGTCCACTCACCTGGGTGTTGTCCGGTGGCGAAGATCACGCGCTCGCTGCCACCTTCCCGCCAGCGGTGACGCTGCCCGCGCGCTGGTCGGTAATCGGGCGCGTAGGGGCTGGGGAAGGGATCCTGGTGAACGGTGAGCGCTACCGCGGACCACACGGCTGGGATCATTTTCGCTGAGCCCTCCTCGCCCTGTCACCACCGCCTCCGTTGCCAGCGCCGCCAGTAACCCCGCTCCGCACACCCCGGTCCGGACCGGTCTAGACCGGTCCGGACCGATCCGGCGGACCACTCGCTCGCCGCCAGCTATTCGCGCGAGATGCCGCGCTGGTGCAGCCAGGGCCGCACAAGGGCACCTTCAGTGCCGGGGCCTGCCGGGCCAGGACCCGTCCGTCCCGCTGGCACCTTCATGCGGCCAGAACTACAGCAGTGGTCCATTCATGTAGTCAGGTGTCGGTGAATGGACCACTGCTGTAGTTACGCAGGCCCGCCCGGCGGAGCCGTGGCGCCCGGGACAACGATGTCACAAGGGAAGCTGCTGACAGAGCAGCACCAGCGAGGCATCTCGCGCGATTGGCGCGCGGTTCGCCCGGCGAACGGTCGCCTACCTATCTACCCCATGCCCTGATATTTCACCATCCCCGGTCTAGACCGATCCGGACCGGTCTAGACCGGCTAGGTTGCCCGCCGGGCGGGGGTGTCACCGGGGGGAGCAGTCATTGCTGCGTAGCCCGTTCGGTATATTCCTGATTTTCCGCATACGCTCGGGGGATGTCGGTGACGCCGCCCTGTGTGCTGACCGTAGCGGGCTCGGATTCCAGCGGGGGCGCGGGAATCCAGGCGGACCTGAAGACGATGCTCGCGCTCGGCGTGCACGGAATGAGCGTGATATGCGCGGTCACGGCGCAAAACTCGGTCGGTGTCCAGGGCTGGTGGGAGCTTCCGCCCGAGGCCGTCCGTGCGCAGCTCAGCTCGGTGCTTTCTGATATAGGCGTTCAGGCCGTCAAGACGGGAATGCTCGCGTCGGCCGCGATCGTGCGCACGGTCGCTGACGTGCTTTCCGGTGTCGCGGCGCCGCTCGTCGTGGATCCCGTCGCCGTGTCCAAGCACGGGGATCCGCTGCTCGCGCCTGACGCGGTGGACGAGGTGAGGACGCGGCTGCTGCCGCTCGCGACCGTGATCACGCCGAACCTGCCCGAGGCTGAGCTGCTCACGGGCGTCACGGTGGCCGACGAGGCGGGCCTGCGACGCGCCGCCGAAGCGGTCAGGGAACTCGGTCCCCGCTGGGTGCTCGTGAAGGGCGGGCACCTGCCGGGGGACCCCGTCGACCTGCTTTTCGACGGCGAGACCGAATGGCGCTTCGCCAGCCAGCGGGTATCGAGCTTGCACACGCACGGGACGGGATGCACGCTGGCATCGGCGATCGCGTCGTTCCTGGCGCTCGGGGAGGACGTGCCGGACGCCGTGCGGAAGGCGAAGGAGTTCGTGGGCGGAGCGATCCAGGCCGGTTTCCCGGTCGGTGCCGGGATCGGGCCCGTTGATCACGCCTGGCTGATGCGGCGGAAGGCACCGCCGCTGGTCAGAACAGCGATTGGTACCTCCGCCAGCCCTTGCTGATCTTGGCACGCAAGCTCACGCTCGGCCTGGGAAGCGCGGACCGCACGGCTGAGAAGGCTGGGGTCAGCGGGTTACCTTGCCGGCCTTGATGCATGAGGTGCACACGTTGAGGCGCTTGGGCGTCCGGCCGACGACGGCCGCACGGTCTGAATGTTCGGGTTCCAGCGGCGGGGGTCCGGCGGTGCGAGTGCGAGATCCTGTTGCCGAAGCACCGGTGCCTTGCCGCAGACGTCGCAGACGGAAGCCACGGGATCGCCCCATTGTGAGACGTTCGCGAGAAGATGGCCTACAGTCCCTGGCGTGCCAGCAGGTCCGCCAGGACAGCCGTCGAAGGATATCCGACCCGCAGCCGTCGCGCGAACCGAGGCAGCCGCCGACGAATCCTCGACGCGGGGCTGGGAGTTGACCTGCCGGGCGGCACTGCCGGACTGGTCAGCAATCTAGCTGATTCCTTTTAATCGTCCTTCGGCTTCTTGGCCCCGTAGCGACTGCGGCCCTGCTTGCGATTCCTGACGCCCTGGAGGTCGAGCGCGCCACGGATTACCCGGTAGCGGACCCCGGGAAGATCCCGGACCCGTCCGCCCTGCACAAGCACGATCGAGTGTTCCTGCAGGTTGTGACCTATGCCAGGAATATATGCGGTGATCTCTACACCACTGGTGAGCCGGACCCGCGCAACCTTGCGCAGCGCGGAGTTTGGCTTCCGGGGGGTGGTCGTGTAAACCCGGGTGCAGACACCGCGGCGCTGCGGAGAGTTAGCAAGGGCGCGAGTCTTTACCTGCCTGGTAGTCTGTTGGCGACCCTTGCGGACCAGCTGCATAATCGTCGGCATTGAGAATGAAGCTCCAATTGTTAATACTGAGAAGACCGCCGCTGACGCGTTACTATAGCATCCGCGACGTCTCCTCATACGCCAGCTAGAAGCCCCCGGCGGCCAGCACCGCTGCCCGGGAACGCCCGCGTGCGGCGCGCTAGGGGACAGGTGACGTTACCAGACAGCCTGTAGCGGCACCAACGCAGCCTGGCAGGCCAAGTCGGCCGCGTACCCAAGTGTACGCGCGCGCGACTCGTGGAGTGACGAGGCGATGGCCACAACCCTGGATGACCGGCTGGACCGGGTGTTCGAGCCGAAGACGGCCAAGGTGCTCACCGAGGCATTTGGCCTGCACACCGTGCGTGACCTGCTGCGGCATTACCCGCGCAGGTACGAACGGCGCGGTGAGCTGACCGATCTAGCCTCGCTCAGGCCCGGCGAGCATGTGACGGTGCTCGCCGAGATCGCGGCCGTCGGGACTCGCCGGATGCGCCAGCGCAAGGGCAGCGTTCTCGACGTGACGGTGACCGACGGGCACGGGAAGCTGACGCTCACTTTCTTCAGCGGGGGCGTCAGGCAGCCGTGGCGGGAGCGCGAGCTGCGGCCGGGCCTGTACGGCCTGTTCGCCGGCGAAGTCTCGGTCTTCAACGGCAAGCGCCAGCTCGTCCACCCCGACCTCGAACTGCTCGGTGACGCCGATCCCGGCACCGAGCTCGCCGCCGAGTACGCCGCCGAGTTCATCCCCGTGTACCCGGCCACGAGGAAGCTAGCCTCCTGGAAGATCGCCAAGGCTGTCCGCACGGTCCTCGACACGCTCGACGCCGGCGATGACCCGCTGCCGCCCGGGATCCGCGAGCGCTACGGGCTCTGCGGCCTGGAAGAGGCCCTCCGCGCCATTCATCACCCGATCGATCTCCCGGACGCGGAGCAGGCGCAGAAGCGGCTGAAGTGGGATGAGGCGCTCGTGCTCCAGGCGGCGCTCGCCCAGCGCCGGCACGCCGCCGCCGAGATGCCCGCCATGCCGCGTCCGCCCATTCCCGACGGGATCGCCGCGGCGTTCGATGCCCGGCTGCCGTTCAGCCTCACCGACGGGCAGCGGGGCGCGGGCGCGACCATCGCCACCGACCTCGCCTGCGCCCATCCCATGCACCGGCTGCTCCAGGGCGAGGTCGGCTCGGGCAAGACCGTCATCGCCGTCCGGGCGATGCTGCAGGTCATCGATGCCGGGGGACAGGCCGCGCTGCTCGCCCCGACCGAGGTGCTCGCGCAGCAGCACTACAGGTCGATCAGCGAGTTGCTCGGCCCGCTCGGCCAGGCGGGCACGCTGGACGGGGCGGCGGCCTCCACCAGGATCGCCCTGCTCACCGGTTCCCGAGGCGCCGCGGCCCGGCGCGAGGCCCTTGACGACCTGCAGCTGGGAGGGGTCGGGATCCTGATCGGCACGCATGCGCTGCTCGAAGAGCACGTGCGGTTCGCTGACCTCGGACTGGTAGTGATCGACGAGCAGCACAGGTTTGGCGTCGAGCAGCGTGACGCGCTCCGTGCGAAGGCCGCGGACGGCCGCCCGCATGTGCTCGTCATGACCGCGACGCCGATCCCGCGCACGGTGGCCATGACTGTCTTCGGCGACCTCGAGGTGTCCACGCTCGCCGAGCTGCCCGCCGGCCGTTCGCCGATCAGCACGCACGTGGTGCCGGCCGCGGCGAAGCCGCACTACCTGGAGCGCGCCTGGGAGCGGGTACGGGAAGAGGCGGCGCGCGGCCGCCAGGCGTACGTGGTCTGTCCGCGCATCGGCGGCGATGAGAGCGCCGATGCCCTCGAAGAGGCCGGGCCGGCCGAAGAGGACGGCACCGCCGCGGCCCCGGCGGGCGAGGCCAGGCGCCCCCCGCTCGCCGTGCTCGACGTGGCGCCGGAACTCGAGGCCGGGCCGCTCGCGGGGCTCCGCGTCGGCGTGCTGCACGGCCGGCTGCATCCGGACGAGAAGGACCGGGTGATGCGGGCCTTCGCGGGCGGGTCGATCGACGTGCTCGTGGCGACCACCGTCGTCGAAGTCGGCGTCGACGTGCCCAACGCTACCGCCATGGTCATCCTGGACGCCGACCGCTTCGGCGTCTCGCAGCTTCACCAGCTCCGCGGCCGTGTCGGCCGGGGGACCGCCGAGGGGCTGTGCCTGCTGGTAACCGAGGTCCCCGCGGATGCCAGGGCCCGCGAGCGGCTCGATGCGGTGGCGGCGACGCTCGACGGGTTCGAGCTCTCCAGGCTCGACCTCGAGCAGCGCAGGGAGGGCGACGTCCTCGGGCGCGTGCAATCAGGACGCCAGTCCAGCCTGAAGCTGCTGAGGCTGCTGTGTGACGAGGATCTCATCGGCCAGGCCCGCGAGGAGGCCAGCGCGCTCGTGAACGCGGATCCCCGGCTCGCGGGTCACCCCGCCCTCGCCGCCGCGATCGCCGGCCTCCTCGGCGACGAGGCGGGCTACCTGGAGAAAACCTGACGCTCAAACAAACAAGACAGACCTGGCTACCTAACGGGAGCGCCGTGGCAGTCCCGACGCCAGCGGGCCGCACACTGGGGGGGTGACGCGGGTGATCGCGGGAGTGGCGGGAGGGCGGCGGCTGGCTGTCCCGGCGGGGCGAGCGACGCGGCCGACGAGTGATCGTGCCCGTGAGGGGCTGTTTGGCACCGTGGCGGCGACCCTCGGCGCGCTCGACGGGGCGCGGGTACTCGATCTGTACGCCGGCTCGGGTGCGGTCGGGCTCGAGGCGCTCTCCCGCGGTGCCTCCCGCGCGCTGCTCGTCGAGGCGGACCCGCGGGCGGCGGAGGTGATCCGCGCCAACATCGCCGCGCTCGGGCTGCGGGGGGCTCGCGTCGTCGTCGAGCGCGCGGACCGCGTTCTCGCCCGCGGCCCCGCGACGGTGTCCGCTGGGGGGCCTGCGGTGATGCCTGCCGGCGCGGCGGAGCAGCACTACGATTTCGTTTTCGCTGATCCGCCGTATGCGACGGCCGATGGCGAGGTGACCGCCATGCTCACCGCGCTCGCCGATGGCGGGTGGCTCGCGCCCGGCGCGCTCGTCGCCGTGGAGCGCGCGACCAGATCCGGACAGCAGCATTGGCCGGCCGGTTACTCGCCGGACAGGTCCCGCCGATACGGTGAGGCGACTCTCTGGTACGGTCTCGCCGCTGGCCCGCGACCTGCGCGGTCAGCATGACGGAGGGGTGGAACCACGTGCGTCGCGTCGTCTGTCCTGGCTCCTTCGATCCCGTTACGAACGGGCATCTCGACATCATCGACCGCGCGTCCCGGCTTTGCGACGAGCTGGTCGTCGCAGTGCTCATCAACGTCACCAAGCAGAGCCTGTTCACCGTCGACGAGCGCGCTGAGATGCTGCGAGAGGCCACCAAGGAACACGGCAACGTGCGGGTGGACATGTTCCACGGACTGCTCGTCGACTTCTGCCGGGCCAACGACATCTCGGCCATCGTGAAGGGCCTGCGGGCGGTGAGCGACTTCGACTACGAGCTGCAGATGGCGCAGATGAACTACAGTCAGGCCGGTGTCGAGACGCTGTTCATGCCGACGAACCCGCTGTACGCGTTCCTGTCATCCAGTCTGGTCAAGCAGTTCGCCCAGTATGGCGGCGACGTCAGCGGGCTCGTTCCCGATTCGGTCATCGGCCAGCTCCGCGATCGGCTCGCCGGATCGTGACCGGCCGTGCTACCAGGACAGACGTGACACCGGGGCGTTCTTGCCCAGCCGGGAACCATGCCTAGGCGGGGGCCGGAGTTGGTTTGATGTCATGCCGCCGGTAAGCTAGCCCTTCGCACCTGCCCGACACCGGTATCCGCCATGCCTCACGAACACAGGAAACCTTCGAGACGCCTCGATCCCCGCGGCCCGCTCGTGTTCGACACACGGGCACTCGGGCGCCAGCCCGGATCGATGCGTGGCGAAACCCGTACCGTCCCGGCTCCGGCGGATCTCCGCGTCGAGCTTGTCGGCGTGCCTGAGGGCGCCGATGTCGAGCTGGATGTCCGGCTCGAGGCAGTGACGGAAGGTGTGCTTGTCTCCGGTACGGCAACGGTGCCGCTGGCTGGCGAGTGCGCGCGCTGCCTGGATCCGCTGACCTCCCACCTGGAGGCCGGCATCCAGGAACTCTACGGGTACCACCCGGGTCCCGGAGAAGACGGCGAGGACGGTCACTACCTCGAGGGCGACCTGCTCGACCTCGAGCCAACGCTTCGCGACGCGGTCGTGCTCGCGCTTCCGCTCTCGCCGCTCTGCCGGGACGACTGCCCCGGATTGTGCGGACAGTGCGGTGCCCGGCTCGCGGAAGCCGGCCCGGGGCACGGTCATGGCGATGCCGTCAACCCCATGTGGGCGGCCCTGCGCCAGCTTGACAATTGACAGCATGGACTCAGTCGGCGCGTGTGCGCCAGAGACCGACAGGAGGGCTCAAGTGGCGGTCCCCAAACGGAGGATGTCGCGGAGCAATACGCGCTCGCGGCGAGCGCAGTGGAAGGCAACAGCGCCGGAACTCATGCGCTGCCCGCAATGCCATGACCCGAAGCTGCCTCACACCGCATGCCCGACATGCGGCACCTACCGGCGCCGGCAGGTGATCACGCCGTCCTGAGCCACAGTCGGCCGGGCCGCCAGGCTCGGCCGTGAGGGCGTGTCGCACCGTCCCAGGGTGCCGCTACCAGGGCACCATGAGCGAGTGCCTGGAGGAGGACACCGTGAGCGGTGAGCCACGCGACGCCGGGGCAGCCGCCGCGCAGGAGCCTACCGAGCTGCTGCGCGACCTTGGCATCCCGCTCCTTGCTGACCTGCTCGAACGTGCGCTGACCCACCGGTCCTACGCATACGAGAACGGCGGCCTGCCGACCAACGAGCGGCTCGAGTTCCTTGGCGATTCCGTGCTGGGACTCGTCGTCACCGACACCCTGTTCCGCGTGTACCCGGACCTGCCGGAGGGCCAGCTCGCGAAGCTGCGCGCGGCCGTGGTCAACATGCGGGCGCTCGCAGGGGTCGCGCGAGTGCTGGAGCTTGGCTCATATATCCGCCTGGGCAGGGGCGAGGAGGGTACCGGCGGCAGGGACAAGTCCTCGATCCTGGCCGACACCCTGGAAGCCGTCATCGGGGCGGTCTACCTGGACAGCGGCCTCGCGGAGGCGAGCGCGCTCGTGCACAGGCTGTTCGACCCGGTGATCGCGCGGTCGGCCCTGCTCGGCGCGGGCCTCGACTGGAAGACCTCGCTGCAGGAGCTCACCGCTTCCGAGTTGCTCGGCGTGCCCGAGTACCAGGTAGAGGAGAGCGGGCCCGATCATCAGAAGTCTTTTCGCGCGACGGTGCGCGTCGGCGGGCGGACGTTCGGCTCTGGCGGGGGGCGCTCGAAGAAGGAAGCGGAGCAGCAGGCGGCCGAGGCGGCGTGGATCGCCATCACAGAAGAATCCGCCCGCGGGCCTGTCGGGGAATCCAACGGAGCCTCTGCCTCCCCTGCCGCTTCCCGTATCGCCAGGGGGGACGACGCTTCGCGCCCCCCCAGGCCCCCCCGCGAGGGAGAGGCCCCCCGCGAGGGGGAGGACAGCGGGGCCACCGGGGCCAGGACGCGGCCGGGGGAGTGACCCGTGCCTGAGCTGCCCGAGGTCGAGGTGGTACGCAGAGGTCTCGAACGTCATGTGCTCGGCCGGACGATCGAGGTGGCGCGGGTGCTGCATCCCAGGGCCGTCCGGCGGCACCTGGCCGGCCCTGATGACTTCGCGGACGCCATGGCGGGGCGGTCCTTCAGCGGTGCGCGGCGCCGCGGGAAGTATCTCTGGCTGCCCGTGGGCGAGGATGCCCTGCTCGCGCACCTTGGCATGAGCGGTCAGCTCCTCGTCGGCGATCCGGGACGCCCGCTCTCCGCCCATGTGCGGGCATGCTTCACGTTTGCCGACGCGGGCCCCGACCTGCGCTTCACCGACCAGCGGACATTCGGCCACCTGTCGCTCGTGCGCGGGGGGGCGGAGCTGCCGGCGCCGATCGCGCACATCGCGGCCGACCCGCTCGAGCCCTCCTTCGACGAGGCGGCGCTCGCGGTGGCGCTGCGAAGGCGCCGCACCGGGGTCAAGCGCGCCCTGCTCGACCAGTCGCTCGTCAGCGGCATCGGGAACATCTACGCGGACGAGGCGCTGTGGCGCGCACGACTGCACTGGGCGCGGCCGACGGAGACCCTGAGCACGGCGGAGATCACGCGACTGCTCACCGCCGTCCGTGAGGTCCTGCGCGAAGCTCTTGACGCGGGCGGCACAACATTCGACACCCTCTATGTCAACGTCAACGGGGAGAGCGGTTACTTTGACCGCTCCCTCGCCGTGTACGGGCGGGAGTGCCGTCCGTGCCGCAGATGCGGCGCCCTCGTGCGCCGTGACCCGTTCATGAACCGGTCCGCCTTCAGCTGCCCGCGATGCCAGCCGCGGCCACGTCGTGCCCACTGGTGACCGCGGATCTCGTGGTGGAGGACGGCGACGGTGAGGCCGCCCGGCTCACCGCTTGGGTGGACGGCCGGGTCCAGGGGGTCGGGTTCAGGTGGTGGGTGCGATCCCGTGCGCTCGAGCTTGGCCTGTCCGGGTCTGCGACCAACCTGGAGGACGGCAGGGTGCAGGTGGTCGCCGAGGGCGGCGAAAGCGCGTGCCGCCGGCTGCTCGCGTTGCTCACGGGCCCTGGCGCGCCAGGGCGGGTGACAAGGGTCACACATCGATGGGGCGATCCGCGGGGTGATCTATCTGGATTTGTGGAGCAATGAGCCCGTGGCAGCTGGGTGGATTCTCGCTCGCCCCCTCCGCCCGCGGTCGAGCCTCGCCGCGGGCGGCGCAGGTAACGCATGGAAGGTGCCATTGGTGCGGGTGGTAATGGTGCCGCGCGACATGTCGGGCGAATCAGGGGGAAAAGCCTCCCGCGGGGCGCCGGAGCAGCGGCCGGTAATTCGGGTGACAAGGCCCAAATCGGGCGGCCGTGGGCCTCAACTTGACCGGAAAACCGCTGGGTGGGACCCTGGTTAGAGTTACCTGCGCACATCTATGCGCTCCTAGCGCGTGTGCCCACTCTGGTCACTCAGTGTGGAGGACCCTTTACAATGGCGAAGGCTCTGCTCGGTCACGTCGGCGGCCCCGATCCCCGCGTGATCTCCGAGATGCGCCGTCTCCAGCAGCGTGTACGTGATCTGGAAGCCGAGCTTCTGCGGCTCCAGGAACAGAACGACGCGCTTGCCGCGGAGGTCGGCCACGAACTGCTTGTTCCTATTCCTGCCCGCGAGCCAGCGCTCACCTGACGAGCGTCGGCCGCACACGACGAAAAGAGCGAAATGGGGACGCATCCCTTAGGCGTCCCCATTTTCGCTTGCCCTCGAGTCGGCCCGCGAACCGCCCGCCACGAAGCGCACGCCAGCCAGCACACCCCGGCACTTCATCCAGCCCGCCCCGGTCTAGACCGGTCTAGACCAGACTCGCGCTCCTACCTCCCCGGTCTAGACCGGTCTAGACCGCGGGCGCGGCGGTATCGGGGCGAGTGGGCACTCCAGGGGCCGCTGCGGGAGGTAAAGGTCCGGTGAGCGACGCCTAGGTCCGGGGTCGCGGACCCCCGAAGGGCATCGAACCGGGGTTCGCCCACCTTGGGTGGTGGTGGAACCGGGGTTCGCTCACGTCACCTGAGGGCGAAGATCAGCGTGTCAACGGGTGTGGGAGTCTGGATCAGCGTGTCAAAATGTGACGTCCACGGTCGGATTCTTACCACGCTAGTTTCCGCACCTCGAAATGTCCTGAATGTCCAGACCACCCACCACGCGAAGCCTTCCCGCGCTGCCGGACCGATTGCTGTGCTGCCAGCGAATGGGCTGCCAGCGTCTGGGCAGCAGCGGAGGGACGGCGGCGTAGGGGACGCTCCGGGCCGGCTGTGGGGCATACTGGCGCCGAGTAGACCAAGTAAGGGGGAGAGCCCGCAGGTGTACCTGAAGAGCCTCACCCTGCGTGGGTTCAAGTCCTTCGCCTCGGCGACGTCGCTGCGCTTCGAACCGGGAATCACCTGCGTCGTCGGGCCGAACGGGTCCGGCAAGTCCAACGTCGTCGACGCCCTCTCCTGGGTGATGGGCGAGCAGGGCGCCAAGTCGCTGCGCGGCGGCAAGATGGAGGACGTCGTCTTCGCCGGCACCGCGTCGCGGCCGCCGCTCGGGCGCGCGGAGGTCACCCTCACCATCGACAACAGCGACGGCGCCCTGCCGATCGATTACGCCGAGGTGACGATCAGCCGGCTGCTGTTCAGGTCCGGTCAGAGCGAATACGCGATCAACGGCGATCACTGCCGGCTCCTGGACCTCCAGGAGCTGCTCTCCGACTCGGGGCTCGGCCGCGAGATGCACGTTATCGTCGGACAGGGCCAGCTCGACGAGGTGCTGCACGCGGGACCCGAGGCCAGGCGCGCGCTGATCGAAGAGGCGGCGGGCGTACTCAAGCACCGCAGGCGCAAAGAGAAGGCGCTGCGCAAGCTGGACGCGATGCAGGCCAACCTCACCCGGCTCGTGGATCTCCTCGCTGAGCTGCGCCGGCGTCTCAAGCCGCTTGGCCGCCAGGCTGAGATCGCCCGCCGGGCAGCCGTCATCCAGGCCGATCTGCGCGACGCCAGGCTGCGGTTGCTCGCCGACGACTACGTGACGCTAGCGGAAAAGCTGCATCGCGATGAGGCAGACGAGGCAGCCGTCCTTGCTAGCCGCGCCGCGCTCGAGGTGTCGTTCGGCGAGGCGCAGCGGCGGGAGGCCGACCTCGACGCCGCGGCGCAGCAGCACGCTGCCGTGCTCGCCAGCGCGCAGGAGACCTGGTTCGCGCTTTCCTCGCTGGCCGAGCGACTCCGCGGCGTGTCGAGCCTGGCCGCCGAGCGCCATCGTCACCTGGCGGCGGAGCCAGAGCAGGAACGGCCGGGCAGGGACCCGGACGAGCTCGACAGGGAGTCAGCGGTCCTGCGCGAGGAAGAGGAGGCCCTCGGCGCGCGGCTTGCCGAAGGACGCGAGCGGCTCGCCACGGCCGTGCAAGAGCGATCCGATGCAGAAGCCGCGCTGATCGATACCGAACGCAGGCTGGCCGATGACGCTCGTGCCGCTGCCGCGCGCGCCGAGCGGCTGGCCCGGCTGCGCGGCCAGGTAGAAGCGGCGCGCAGCCGGGGGACCGCTGCGCAGGAAGAGATAGGCCGGCTGGCCACCGCCTCGGCGGAGGCAAAGCAGCGGGCGCGGCGGGCGCAGCAGGAATACGGCGAGGTAGAGGATCTCGTCTCCGGCCGGGATGAGGGGCGAGCGGGACTCGAGGCGGGGCACGAGCAGGCAGCGGCGGCAGTCAGCCAGGCGAGCAAGCGCGTCGCCGGGTTCCGCGCCGCTGAGCGGCAGGCGAGCAGCCAGCGCGCGGCGCTGCGCGCACGCAAGGAGGCGCTCGGGGAGGCGCTGCGCCGTGGCACCGACGCCTCGGCCGCGCTGCTCGCGGATCCGGACCGCTTCGGCGAGATCATCGGGTCCTTCGCCGGGCTGCTTACCGTGGCTGACGGTGCCCAGACGGCGATCGCGGCGGCGCTCGGCACCGCCGCCGACGCCGTGGCGGTGGCCGGGCTCGACGCCGCGGTGGCGATCCTGGATGCTCTCAGGGCAGCGGACGCCGGGCGGGCAGGTCTCGTCATCGTCGGCCAGCCTGACCGGCCGCGCGGCTCCGAACCGCCCGTGCGTGAACCGCTGCCCGGCAGCGATGATGCGGAAGGCCGTCATCTCGCTCCCGTTCGGTATGCCGTAGATCTTGTGCGAGCGCCAGCGGAGCTCGGGTGGGCGGTCGAGGAATTGCTCGGTGACGTCGTCGTGGTCGGCGACCTCGCGCAGGGCCGGGAGATCGTGCGGGTCAGGCCGGAATTGCGGGTGGTCACGCGGGACGGCGATGTGCTCGGGGCGCACTGGGCGCACGGCGGCTCCGCCAAGGCGCCGAGCCTGATCGAGATGCAGGCGGCCGCCGATGACGCGGGCGCGGGACTCGGCGAGGCGGAAGGCCGCTGTGAGCAGGCGCAGCTGCAGCTGGCCGAGGCCGTCGAGGCGGAGGAGCACGCCCGGCAGGCGGTCGCGGCGGCGCTCGCCAGGATGCAGAAGGCCGACGCGGCGGCGGCGGAGATCTCAGGGCGGCTGGGCAGGCTGGCGGGAGCCGCGCGGGCGGCGCAGGACGAGGCGGAGCGGCTCGCCGCCGCCATCGCCGCCGCCGAGCAGGCTCGGGAGAAGGACCTTGGGCGCCTCGCTGAGCTCAGCCGGCGGCTGAGCGAGGCCGAGACCGAGGCTGGCCCCGGGGCCGGGGAGCCCGATGATGAGGCTGGGACGACCGCGGCTGGGGGGACGGCGCCTCGGGCCGCCCAGGACCCCCCTCGGTCCCGTGCGGACAGGGACACGCTCGCGCAGCGATGCACCGCGGCGCGGAATGCTGAGATGGAGGCCAGGCTCGAGGTCCGCACCGTGGAGGAGCGGCTTCGCGCGATCACCGGCCGCGCGGACGCGCTCACCGCCACGGCGGCCGCCGAGCGGCAGGCACGCGAGCGCGCGCTCGCGCGGCGCAGGTGGAGGGCGCGGCAGGCGATCGCGGCGCACGCGGTGGCCAGGGGCGCGCGGCTGGCTGTCACCAGGATCGACGAGTCCGTCGCGGTCGCGTTCGCCGAGCGCCAGGCGGCCGAGGCCGCGACGGCTGGACAGGCAGAGGAGCTCAAGGCTGTGCGGGCACGGGTCCGCGGGCTCACCGCCGAGCTCGACGCCGTGGTGAACACCGCGCACGGCACCGAGATCGCCCGCGCCGAGCATCGGCTGAGGCTCGAGCAGATCGAGGAGCATGTGGTGGCGGAGTTCGGCGTCGACGTGAACACGCTCGCCGCCGAATACGGGCCTGCCGTTCCTGTCCCGCCGCCAGATGGCGCGGAAGAGGGCCAGCTGCCGTCCGGCTATGACCGCGCTGAGCAGGAAAAGCGTGCCGCGGCGGCGCAGCGCCTGCTCACGCAGCTCGGCAAGGTCAACCCGCTGGCGCTGGAAGAGTTCGCCGCACTCGAGGAGCGGCATTCGTTCCTCGGCGCGCAGCTCGAGGACCTGAAGAAGACCCGCCGCGATCTGCTGACGGTGGTCAAGGAAGTCGATGACCGCGTGCAGCAGGTGTTCGCCGCCGCTTACGAGGACACCGCGAGGGAATTCGAGCGGGTCTTCTCCCGGCTGTTCCCTGGCGGCCAGGGCAGGCTGGTGCTCACCGAGCCCGACGACATGCTCACGACGGGGATAGAGGTCGAGGCCAGGCCGCCGGGCAAGAAGGTCAAGCGGCTGTCGCTGCTGTCCGGCGGGGAGCGGTCGCTCACCGCGATCGCGTACCTCGTTGCGATCTTCATGGCCCGCCCGTCGCCGTTCTACGTGCTCGACGAGGTCGAGGCCGCGCTCGATGACACCAACCTGCAGCGGCTCCTGCTGATCTTCGAGGAACTGCGGGAGAGCTCACAGCTGATCATCGTCACGCATCAGAAGCGGACCATGGAGATCGCTGACTCGCTCTATGGCGTGAGCATGCGCGGTGACGGCGTGTCCTCGGTGGTGAGCCAGCGGCTCCGCGAGCGCGAGCCCGCCTGACCAGCATCACCTTAAAGATCAAGCCCACTATGCCGAACGGGATGCCCCTGCGGGGGGCCTTGGGGGGCGCGAAGCGTCGTCCCCCCAGGCCGGCACAGTGACGGCCCGCCCCCGGCACCTCCGTGACCGTGGTGGATGACCTCTCCTCCAGATCCAGGCTACGAGAAGGTCAGAGCCGCACCCATGGACCATTGCTGTAGTTACTGATGCCCGTTACCCGCCGCCTGGACATGATGAAATATCCAGATATTTCATCATTTGGCCAGTGTACTGGTGTGAGCTTCCATGATCGTGGCGGGTCGACGGGGAATGCGAGGTTGCCGTGTAACAGCGGACGTGCCGCGGCAAGGGGCACCTCCGCAAATCCGCCACATTCGTGAAAAGCCCTTTGCGGTCGCCTTCTCTTAAATCATGATATTTCATGGTTTAAGCTGAATTATAGGGTTGGCTTGGCCGCTGCTGCGGTGGTCGGCCAGGTCTGGGAGACTGGGGCGGTTATGGAATACGTGGTGCTCATCATCGTCCTTGCGGTCTTGCTCGTCCTCGGCGCGGGATGGCTGCTGTTCCTCCGGCCGCGCCGCCGGGGCGCCGCGCCTCCCGCTGGCGGTCCCGTGCCGACGCCGGGTGAGGGTGGCGCCGCCTCAGCCGGGGCGGTTGGCACAGCGGAGCCAGGCGTGGCCGTGCCCGATACGGCCACGGCCAGGCCATTGGCCCCTGAGATCGAGAAGCCGCCGCCATCAGCGGGGCGGCTGGTCCGGCTGCGGGACAGGCTCGCCCGCTCGCAGTCCACGCTCGGCTCGGCACTGCTCGGGCTCCTGTCCCGCGACCGACTCGACGAACAGACGTGGGAGGAGATCGAGGACGCTCTTGTCACGGCCGACGTCGGCGTGGCTCCCGCCCGTCAGATCGTCGACGAGCTGCGGACCAAGGTGAAGGTACTCGGCTCACGGAGTCCTGACGAGGTGCGGGCACTGCTCAGGGCGGAACTGCTTGTCCAGATCGGGCAGGCGGATGACCGGTCGCTTCACACGCAGCGCCGCGGCGGCTCCCCTGCCGTCGTTCTCGTGGTCGGGGTGAACGGCACGGGCAAGACGACGGCATGCGGCAAGCTGGCTCGTGCGCTCATCGGCGACGGCCGCACCGTGCTGCTCGGTGCGGCTGACACGTTCCGCGCCGCCGCTGCCGACCAGCTGCAGACCTGGGGCACACGGGTCGGGGCGCGGGTGGTCCGATCTGACCGCGAGAGCGCCGACCCCGCGAGCGTCGCGTTCGAGGCAGTGCGCGAGGGAATCGACACCGGCGTGGATGTCGTCATCGTGGACACCGCGGGGCGGCTGCACACGAAGACCGGGCTCATGGACGAGCTCGGAAAGGTCAAGCGCGTCATCGAGAAGCGCTCGGCCGTGGACGAGGTGCTGCTTGTCCTCGACGCGACCACGGGGCAGAACGGCCTGCGCCAGGCACGCGTGTTCGCCGAGGTGGTGGATGTCACGGGCATCGTGCTTACCAAGCTGGACGGGACAGCCAAGGGCGGCATCGTGATCGCCGTCCAGCGCGAGCTCGGCGTGCCGGTGAAGCTGGTCGGGCTCGGCGAGGGCCCGGACGACCTGGCGCCGTTCGAGCCCGAGGCCTTCGTGGACGCCATCCTCGGAGGGTAGGCCTAACGGCCCATGAACGTGAAGGTGCCCTTGTGCGGTTCTGTCAGCGGCTTCCCTTGTGACATCGTTGTCCCGGGCGCCACGGCTCCGCCGGGCGGGCCTGCGTAACTACAGCAGTGGTCCATTCACACACACCTGACTACGTGAATGGACCACTGCTGTAGTTCGGGCCGCGTGAAGGTGCCCTTCATCGGGACGGACGGCTCCTGGCCCGGCAGGCCCCCGGCACGTGAAGGTGCCCTTGTGCGGTTCTGGCCGTGTCAAGGTGCCCTTCACGTGGAGATGGTTCGGCGGGTTTGCGCGTTCCGGTGTGTGAAGGGTGTCCTTGTGGGTTCTGGCCGCGTGTCACGGTGCCCTTCACGTGGTGTTGGCGTGTTGCTGGCGCCGGCGCCGCGCCCCCGTTCGGGATGGAGGGCACTTTGATCCCGCCGGGTGCGGGTGAAGGTGCCATTCAGCGGCGTGGTAGTGCGGGAAGCTTGTCATGTATGGTGAAACATGTCCGTAACACGCACCATGCTGGTTTCACACTGACGAAACACTCCGCGATGCCGGCTGAAACGCCTACGGCGGAAGGTCGGGGCAGGACAAGGAGAGGGGTGGTCGCGTGAGGCTCATCACCGCCGTCATAAAGCCGTTCAAGCTGGACGATGTTAAAGCTGCGTTGCAGGCGTTCGGCGTGCACGGGATGACCGTGAGCGAGACGAGCGGGTACGGTAGGCAGCGCGGCCACACCGAGGTGTACCGCGGGGCTGAGTACCAGGTCGACCTTGTGCCGAAGGTCCGGGTGGAAGTCCTCTGTGATGATGAGGACGCCGACGACCTGATTGGCGTGATCATCAAGGCCGCGCAGACCGGCAGGATTGGTGACGGCAAGGTCTGGAGCGTGCCGGTCGAGACCGTAATAAGAGTCCGGACTGGAGAGCGCGGCCCCGACGCAATCTGAGCTGTATTCGGGGGAACGTGGTGAACGGCATGACCTCGTTCGCAGCAGATCGTGCTCGAAGGACTACGGAAACGGATCGATGGCTGGCCGGCCTCCTCGGAGCCGAGCCCGGCGTCGCCCTTGTCGCAGTCGGCGGGTACGGGCGCCGCGAGCTACTCCCAGGCAGCGATCTTGATGTGCTACTGCTGCATGACAGCCGCGACGGGATCGCCGCAGTAGCAGACCGGATCTGGTATCCGGTATGGGACTCCGGCGCCCGCCTCGACCACGCGGTCCGTACCGTGACGCAGGCACGCCGGGTCGCCCGAGCCGACCTCAAGGTGGTGCTCGGGCTGCTGAACGCGAGGCATGTCGCCGGAGATCCTGAGCTGACCAACCGGCTGCGGGAGGGCGCGCTAGAGGACTGGCGGGCCGCCGCGCGGACCAGGCTCGCGGAACTCCAGCTTCTCCACACGGAGCGGACCCGGCTGTCCGGCGAGCTCGCCTTCCTGCTCGAGCCCGACCTGAAGGAGGCCAGGGGCGGGCTCCGCGACGTGCATGCGATCCAGGCGGTCGCCGCGGCCTGGGTAGCCCCGGCTCCCGGCCCGCGGGTACGCGCCGCCTACGAGGCGATCCTCGACACTCGGCACGCGCTGCATGAGGTGACAGGGCGGTCGGCTGACCGGCTTGTGCTCGAGGAACAGGACGAGGTTGCCCGCACGCTTGGCCTGCTCGACGGCGACGCGCTGCTGCGAGTGCTTGCCGGGGCGGCACGGACAGTGGCGTATGCCGTCGATCACGCCTTCCGCCAGGCTGAGCGGCTGCGGGGCAGGCGAGCGCGCCGTCGCGGCAAGCCGGAACGCCGTCCGCTCGCGGATGGCGTCGTCGAGCAGGACGGCGAGGTAGTGCTCGCCCGTTCCGCCGAGCCTGCCGCCGAGCCCGCGCTGCTGCTCCGGGCTGCCGCAGCGGCCGCCCAGGCGGGGCTCCCGCTCGCGCCACGGACGCTCACCAGGCTGGCCGAGTGCCCCGCGCTGCCCATTCCGTGGCCGGACGAGGCGAGAGATGCCCTGATCGCGCTGCTCGGCGCCGGCCAGGCAGCGATCAGCGTCTGGGAGGCACTTGACCAGGAAGGCCTGGTGACCTTCCTGCTGCCGGACTGGGAAAGGGTGCGGAACCGGCCGCAGCGCAATCCGCTGCACAGGTTCACCGTGGACCGCCACCTGGTGGAGACGGCGGGACACGCCGCCGTCCTCACGAGGGATGTGGCACGTCCTGACCTGCTGCTGCTCGCCGCGCTCCTGCACGACATCGGCAAGGGCTGGCCGGGCGACCACAGCGTCACCGGGGAGGTGGTGGCCCGCGACGTGGCCCGCCGCGTCGGGCTGCCCGCGGACGATGTCGACCTCGTCGCCCGGGCGGTCAGGCATCATCTCCTGCTCCCGCTTGCCGCGACACGCCGCGACCTGGACGATCCGGTGACCGTCGCCCAGGTCGCGCAAACCGTGGGCGGGCGGCCGCTGCTCGAGCTGCTGCACGCGCTGGCGGTCGCGGACGGGCTCGCGACCGGGCCTGCCGCGTGGAACGACTGGAAGGCCGGCCTGGTCACCGACCTCGTGCGGCGGGTTTCCGCCGCACTGGCCGGCCAGCCGCCCCCGGCACCGGCAGCGCTGCGGCCCGACCAGCTGGCTCTTGCCGCCGATGGCGGCCCCGCCGCCATCGTGCGCGGATCCGAGGTGACCGTGGTCGCCCCGGACAGGCCCGGCCTGCTCTGGCGGGCCGCGGGGGTGCTCGCCTCGCACCGGCTTGTCGTGCGCGGGGCTAACGCGACGGCGCTCGACGGGACGGCCGTGGCCGTGTTCAGCGTCGCCCCCGAGTACGGTGACCCGCCTGACGCGGCGCTGGTGGCCAGTGACCTGCGCCGGATGCTCGACGGGCGGCTTGATGTCGAGGGTCGGCTGGAACGCCGGGCACGGGCCATCCGGCCGCATGGAGCACCGGTGCCGCCGCCGAAGGTCACGCTGGTCGATGACGCCTCGCAGACCGCGACGGTCGTAGAGGTGCGGGCACACGACGAGCCGGGCCTGCTCTGGCGGATCGGCCGCGCGATTGGCGAGTGCGGCCTTGATATGCGGGCTGCGCGCGTGGAGACCCTCGGCGCCGAGGCGGTCGACGTGTTCTACGTTGTTGACGGCTCAGGCCGGCCGGTGGCAGGCGGCGAGATCCGCAGGCTGATCGCCGAGCGTGTGCTGGCCGCCCTGACCGGAGGCTGATCACCTGGCGGTTCTCATCGCCAGGACCGGATAGCCTGAGGGGTCCGCTATTTCAGTCAAAGGACGCCCGAGGACGGCACAGCAACGTGTTCGATACGCTTTCCGACCGGCTCACCCAGGTCTTCTCCACGCTGCGGGGCAAGGGACGGCTCTCCGCCGCCGATGTCGACGCGACCTGCAGAGAGATCCGCATCGCGCTTCTCGAGGCGGATGTCGCCCTCCCCGTAGTCAGGGAGTTCATCGCCCGGGTCAGGGAGCGTGCGCGCGGCGAGGAGGTCTCCGGCGCGCTCAATCCCGCTCAGCAGGTCATCAAGATTGTTCACGATGAGCTGATCACGATCCTGGGTGGCGAGACGCGGCGACTGCGGTTCGCCAAGGTGCCGCCCACCGTGATCATGCTGGCCGGCCTGCAGGGTTCTGGTAAGACCACTCTCGCCGCGAAGCTGGCGCTCTGGCTGCGCGAGCAGGACAACACGCCGCTGCTAGTGGCCGCTGACCTGCAGCGGCCAAACGCTGTGCAGCAGCTCCAGGTGCTCGGTGAGCGAGCCTCCGTCCCGGTGTTCGCGCCCCAGCCGGGTAATGGTGTCGGCGATCCGGTAGCCGTGGCACGGGAATCTCTCGAAGAGGCACGGCGCCGCCAGCACAACATGGTCATCATCGACACGGCGGGCCGCCTTGGCATCGACGAGGAGCTGATGCGGCAGGCCGCCTCGATCAGGGACGCGGTCGATCCTGACGAGATCCTGTTCGTGGTGGACGCGATGATGGGCCAGGACGCGGTCACGACCGCGCAGGCGTTCCTCGACGGTGTCGGCTATGACGGCGTGGTGCTGACCAAGCTCGACGGCGACGCGCGCGGCGGGGCGGCGCTGTCGATCACACAGCTGACCGGCCGCCCGGTGATGTTCGCGTCCGCGGGGGAGAAGCTCGAGGACTTCGACCTGTTCCATCCGGACCGGATGGCCTCGCGGATCCTCGACATGGGCGACATGCTCACCCTGATCGAGCAGGCCGAGCGGGCGTTCGACGAGGACCAGGCCACGGCGATGGCCGGGAAGCTGGTCTCCGGCGACGGCTTCACCCTCGAGGATTTCGTCGACCAGCTCAACATGGTCCGTAAGCTCGGGCCGATCGGGAACCTGCTCGGCATGCTGCCGGGAGCGGCGCGTAACCGGGACCTGCTCAGCCAGGTATCCGACCGTGACCTGGACAGGGCAGCCGCCATCGTGCATTCCATGACCCCAGGGGAACGGCGCAATCCGAAGATCATCAATGGCTCCCGGCGGGCGCGGATCGCGGGCGGTTCCGGCGTCTCGGTGGGCGAGGTCAATACCCTCGTCGTGAGGTTCTTCGAGGGCCAGAAGATGATGCGCCAGATGCTCGGCGGCGGCGGGATCCCTGGCATGCCAGGGATCCCGGGGATGCGGCGCAGCGCGACAAAGGCGGCCAAGGGGAAGAAGAGCAGCAGCAAGAAGAAGCCCAAGGGCGGTCGTCCGGGTGGCGCGGCCGGTCGCTCGCCAGCCGCCGGCGTCGATGCCGCGGGCGGTGCGGGAGGAACGCCGGGGTCGCTGCCGGCGGGCCTCGGCGGGGGCCTGGCCGGGCGTTTCCCTGACGGCCTTCCCACCGGCCTCGCGGGCCCCGGGCCGGGACTCGGCCTGCCTGACGCGGGCCGCCTGCCCGACTTCGGCAACCTGCCCGGCAACCTGCCTGCTGGCTTCAGGGCGCCGCAGCCGCCAAGGGGCAAGAGGCCAAAGAAGAAGTAAGAGCTTTATTCAGAACGGCTTCGCCGGTTACGGCCCTCCGGCCCGTGCCTGCGCCGACGCGACCGGCAGCGCTGGTTCCCGTGACTCTATACATATTCCGCGACTACATTTCGGCCCATACCAGACGCGCTCATGGTCGGAACGTGTAGAAAGTGCGGCCCCAGCTTCCGGCAGTCCTATTGCCGGGCGGTCTAAATACGGATATTTCAGGGTTTGCGCGGTGGCTCTTCCTGGTCGGGCTCGTCGCGGACCCGGCGGCGCAGTCCCGGCAGCCGGCGGGCCGGGGGCTGGCTGTCTATCCACAGCCAGTAGCCGACGGGGAACAGCCGGATGTGCAGGCGCTCATCGATGAATCCCCAGAGGCCCCTGCGCGCCCAGAGGGCGATCGAGATGGCGACGAGCCCCAGGGTGATGAGGTACCACGCCCCGTAATGGGAGAGGTTCTGCTGCAGGGCGAAGAACACGATGGTGCCGAGAATCGGGCCCTCTATCGTGCCGATTCCGCCGATGATCGTCACGAAGGCCATCTCGGCGGTCCACTGGACGCTGAACGCTGAGGACGGCTGCACACTGAGCTGGCTGATGACAAGCAGCGCGCCCGCCGCCCCGCAGCCGGCCCCCGCGACCATGAAGATGAAGCTCCGGGCGCGCCCGACGTGCGACCCTACGCTGCGCGCGGCGGTCTCGTCGTCGCGTATCGCCGTGAACACGAGCCCGAGCCTGCCTCGCAGCAGCAGGTAGACAACCGCAAGCGCGACCACGGTGACGGCGAGGGCGGCCCAGTAGGTGTCGGCGGTGAGCAGCGTCGGGCTAAGGCCGCTGAGGCCGGGCAGCGGCGCGCCTGTACCGCCGCCCAGCGAGGGGAAGCGCTGGATGAACAGCTCGAACGCCGATGCGACGACCCAGGTCGCGATGGCGAAGTACCCGCTGCGCAGGCGCGCGACGAGCCACCACACGGGCAGGGCCACAACGCCGCACGCGATCGCGGCGACAGGGAGCGCCACGAACGGGTTCGTCCCGTGCTGGGCGAGGATGAGCACGAAGTACGCGCCAAGCCCGACGAATGCCTGCTGCCCCACCGAGACGAGTCCAGCGTAGCCCGCCAGGAGATTCCACATGCTGGCCATGCTCAGCAGGATGAAGACGTTGATGAAGAGATCGGTTGTGCTCGAGTACACGAGGTACGGAAGGTACGCGAAAATGCCAATAGCGACGATCGCGCCCAGGCCGGTCCAGGCGACCGGGCGCCGCGACCTGGTGACGCGGACGGGCCGCTCTCCAGCGTGACGTGCTTGCGTCTCGGTGGCAGACCTCACGCCAGCACTTCCCCTCCCCCTCGCGGATGCCTCATCACAGCTCGGCCCTCTGGCCGGTGAGGCCCTGCGGGCGGATCACCAGCACGGCCAGGAAGACCACGTACCCGGCGAGTATCTGGTCCGACTGGTTGATCTGCGCGCCGATCTGCTGTGCGATCCCCAGCACGGTCCCTCCCAGCAGGGTGCCCCACAGTGAACCCAGCCCGCCGATCACCACCGAGGCGAAGGCGAACAGCAGCAGCTGGTCAGTGCCGATGCTCGGGTCGAACGCGGAGACCATGCCGAACGCGATCCCGGCAAGCGCGACAGTCGCGAACGCGATAGCGGCCGCGATGCCGAACACGTGCCGGTAGTCGGTACCTGAGAGCTGGGCCGCCTCGCGGTCGTCGGCCACCGCGCGGATGAGGCGGCCGTATTTCGACGACGAGAGGAAAAACTGCAGCCCGAGCAGCACGATCACGGCCACGACGAAAATCACCAGCGGCAGGTAGGCGATCGTGATCTGGCTCCCGAGGCTGAAGGAATCCGAGACCAGGGAGCCGATCTGCAGGGAGTGGCTGTTCGCGGAGAAGAACTGAAGCAGGCCGTTCTCGATTACGACCGACAGGCCGAACGTGACCAGGAGCGTGGTGAGAACGCTGCGGCCCAGTGCGGCCTGGATCAGCGTCCGCTGCAAGACATAGCCAAGGACCGCCATGACAGGGACAACGAGCACGAAGGACCATACAGCGGGGATGTGCGTGACGGCGATGATCCCTACCGCGACGTATCCGGCGACGACCGCCAGGTCGCCGTGAGCGAGGTTGACGACCTTCATGACCCCGAACATCAGCGACAGGCCGCAGGCGAAGAGCGCGTAAAGGCCGCCGGTAAGGATGCCTTGAATGACGGCGTTGACCCAGCTCATGCCGGCCCACCACCTCTGCCGGACTGGTTCGCCCCGGTATCTGCCAGGCCAAAGTACGCGGCTTCGACCCTGCTTGGGCTCAGCTCCCCGGGCCTGCCCTCAAGGGTGGTCCTGCCCTCGAGGAGGCAGTGCACGCGGGACGCCGCGCGCAGTGCCTGGCTCACGTCCTGCTCGACAAGGAGCACGGTAAGGCCGGTCGCGAGCAGCTCGGGGAGCGTGTTGTAGATCCGGCGGACGACCACGGGCGCCAGCCCGAGCGACAGCTCGTCGAGCAGCAGGACGCGGGGGTTGGCGACCAGGGCACGGCCGATGGCAACGGCCTGCTGCTCCCCGCCGGAGAGCTGTGCCGCGCGCTGCCTGCGGCGGTCCCGCATCCATTCGAAAAGCTGGTACACGCGCTCAGGATTCCATGGTCCCTGGCGTGCATTCGCGGCGCCCACCAGCAGGTTCTCCTCCACCGTGAGGGAGGGGAAAAGCCGCCGTCCCTCCGGGACCATGACGATTCCCGCCGCCACGCGTCGCTCTGGCCGCACTCGGGTTATCTCGGTATCGTCGAGCATGATCGATCCCGCGGTCGGCCTGCTGAGACCGCAGATCGTGCGCAGCAGCGTCGACTTGCCCGCGCCGTTCGCGCCGATAATGGCATACACATCGCCGGGAAAAAGGCTCAGGCTCACGTCGGACAGCGCCTGCAACTGGCCGTGGTGCACGGTGAGCCCCCGCACCTGGAGGACGGGGTTACCTTCTCCCGGGCTCGCGCCTTCTCCCGGACTCGCGCCTGGGCCCTGGCTCGCGCCGGGCGCGGAGCCGGGGGCGGTCATACCGTGAAGCGCCGGATCCTCTGCGCTCACGTGTCCTCCCCCTCGATCGTGCCGGAAGCGGCCTCGGCGAGTGACGTCGTCACCTCGGTCCCGAGGAACACTTCGCGGACCGCGGGGTTGGCCAGCACCTCGGCGGGTTCGCCGTCGCCTACGAAGGACCCGCCGGCCAGGCAGATGAGGCGTTCGACCGCCGCAGTGAGCGCGCGCACGACGTGCTCGATCCAGATGACGGCTACACCCTCGCTGCGGCTGGCCCTGACGATCTGGACTAGCTGCTCGACCTCTGGATCCGTGAGGCCGCCCGCCACCTCGTCAAGCAGGATCAGCCGCGGACGCGAGCCAAGCGCGCGGGCGAGTTCGAGCCGCTTGCGCTGCAGCAGGCCGAGTCTCTCGGCCTGGACGTTGGCCTCGCGCGCCAGGCCGGTCCGCTCGAGCACCTCAGCCGCCAGCGCGTAGCTAGCGTGCCTGCGCAGACCGCCGCCCTGCTGGACCGCGACGAGCACGTTCTCGAAGACGGTCATGTTCCCGAACGGCCGTGGCACCTGGTACGTGCGCCCGATCCCGAGGCGGCACCGGGCAGCCGCATCCAGCCTGGTGACCGTGGTGCCGGCAAACCGGATCTCACCGGAAGCCGGGGCGAGGTCGCCGGAGATGAGGCCGAAGAGGCTCGTCTTCCCGGCGCCGTTCGGCCCGACGATACCCACGATGTCGCCCGGCCCGATGGTCAGCGACAGCTCGTCCGCGACGACGACGCTGCCGAACCTCTTCGTCACGCGGCTGAGTTCCAGCAGGGCATCGGTTCCGGTGTCAGGCATTCGTCGGCTGGAGGTCGGCCGTGAGCGGCACGTCCTTGTTGAGCGAGTTGTCGACGACCTGCATCTCGTAGGGGAACTTCGTGCCCTTCTTCCACTGCACGCCGATGGGAGGCGTGATGGCGACGCCGGGCGCGGGGCCCTTCGAGAAGTCGATCAGCCCTGATACTCCGGTGTAGCTCACCTTGTGCAGGGCGTCGGCGACGGCCGCCTTGTCGTGCGGGTCGCTGGCGGCGAGGAATGCCTCCCTTGCCACCTCGAACAGGCTGTAGCTGCCACCGATCGACTGCACCCACTGGTTGCCGGTTGTGGTTTCAAACAGGTCGGCAAGGTCCTTCGCTGAGATTCCGGTGAGCGAGGACTTGTACGGCAGCCATGGTCCCCACCACGAGTCGGTCGCGATGTTGACGACCAGCGGGCCGAGAGCGACCGTGTCCGCGGGGAATAGCAGCACCTTGCCCACCGTCGCCAGCTTCGGCTTGAAGCCCTGCTCCGCCGACTGCTTCCACATGGTGTTGAAGTCCGGCGGCAGCGGGACGTTGGTGTACAGCTCGCAGTTGTTCGACTTGAACGTCGAGATCATCGACGTGTAGTTGGTAGTGCCGTCCGTATACGCGGGCGGATCGACCAGCTTGTAGCCTGCCGGCTTGGTGAAGTTGGGCCAGACGGCGCGGAAGGCATTGCCGTCCGAGTCGTTCGGGAACATGGCGGCCGCGACCTTGTTGTTGGGTATGCGGTTCCACATTGGTATGAAGCAGTTGGCCAGATGCTCCACGCCGAAGAAGAACATCGTGACGTACTTGACCGCCTTGGTCGGAGTGGCCGGGTTGCCGCCCAGGTTGATGTACCACGGCTCCCACGGGATGTTGGTGCACGCGCACGGGACGCCCTCAGCCTCGCACACGCTCGCGACCGGGTTCACGGTCTCCGGCGTGGAGGTCGTGACGATCATGTCGGCTTTGTTCTGCAGGATCAGCTGGCGGGTGACCTGGGAGGCGCGGTTGGGGTCGGACTGGGTGTCCTGGGAGATGATGTTGACGGTGTAGGTCTTGCTGCCGACTTTGAACCCCTTCGCGTACGCGGCGGAGGCGCGTACCTGATCAAGGACGAAGTTGTCGCCAGAGCCGAAGCCGGCAAGCGAACCCGTCAGGGGATGCACGAAGCCGATGGTTATGTCGCCTGTGCCGCTCGAGGAAGATCCCCCAGCGCCCTTGATCCCCGAGCTGCAAGCCGCTAGCAGGCCGCCGCCGCCGAGCGCGGTGGCTCCGAGGCCCGTTGCCCTGAGCAGATCGCGGCGGGCGATCCCGGCAGCGCTGACTCCAGTGTTCTCTGCCATGACTCTCCCTTTGTATTCGCCCGCTGGGACACGCGGTCCTTGCCGGCTCCTGCGGCCCGGGAGTGCGGTCCAGGCGAGCGGTTGAAATCAAGGCGCTAATGTGCGCTATTCGAACGTTCGTGCTTATGCAGAACAGAGATAGGCAAACAGTAGGGCCCCCCCGGAGCTGAGTCAACGCGCGTTACGCAAATGTTTCATCGTTCGGCTAGGAGGCACCTCGCCTGCCGGGCTTCTCCGGCTGACCCCGCAAGAAGCCTCCTAGATCGCGAGCCCGGGGCCGCCGGGCCAACGGTGCCGACGCACCGTCACCGCCATACACAGCGTAACTTTCCGTAACACCAGTGTGACGGAAGGGTCCCTGGTCGACAAGTACCCAGCCCGCCGCGTGCCCGATCGAGCTCGGTGTGCGCTACACGCACACACATAGCGGGCGCGCTGCCGCCTATCGCTGTGGTCTCCTGGCCAGGCGGGGGTGCGTCGGGGAGCTGCCGGTCGGCCGCTCTGACCCGGCTGCCGTGTTGTGGAGATCGGCCTCGATCCGGGCGGCAGTGGCAAGCAGCGGAGGCAGCAGGTCACGGCGGACGGACTCGACGGTAGTCGCCGCGGCCCGGGCGGAGACGTTGACCGCGGCTACCACGCGGCCGGCCGCGTCGCGGATGGGCGCCGCCAGGGACCGCAGCCCTTCCTCGAGTTCCTGGTCGACGAGTGCCCAGCCTTGCTTGCGGACTCGATCAAGCTCGAGGCGCAGGGCATGCTTCGACCGCACGGTGTGAGTGGTAAGGCGCTTGATATCTAGCTTGCTCAGATAGCCATCAAGCTTTTCGTCATCAAGCTCGGTAAGAAGAACGCGTCCCATAGATGTCACATATGCGGGAAAACGTGTTCCCACGCTGATGTTCACGGTCATGATCCGCTTCGCCGGAACCCGTGCCACGTACACGATGTCATCGCCATCAAGCACCGACACCGACGAGGACTCGTGTACCTCGCTGGTCAGATTCTTCAGGTGCGATCCCGCGACTTCGGGCAGGGAAAGACTGGACAGGTAGGCGTAGCCGAGTTCCAGCACGCGCGGGCTCAGCCGGAAGTCACGTCCGTCTGTGTGCACGTAGCCGAGGTCGGTCAGCGTCAGCAGGAAGCGGCGAGCCGTGGCGCGGGTGAGACCGCAGCTGCGAGCCACCTCACTGAGCGTGAGCTCCGGGCTCGACGAGCTGAAGGCACGGATAACCGCGAGTCCGCGTGCCAGTGACTGCACGAAGTACGCGGAGTGGTTGTCCGCTGCCGTCGGCTCTTCCACCATGCGACGTCCTCCCGAGACCTCTATCGGGAAGTGGCGTTCGCCGGAAACCAGGCATCCTGCCTGGCGGTGCGTGGCGCCCACGCTCGCGCATGCCATCCCTGCTGGGGGTGCTTGACGGATTCTAAGGCACAGCCAGCGCAGCGCCAGCGGAGCGTGACGGGCCCTGGGCCGTGATTACTGCTACGGGGGCGCTCTCTGGCAGAATGTCATGGCGACTGCCCGGCTTCGCGGCGCCCTCTCTCGCTCGCATGGCCGGGTCCATCCGAGCGGTCCTGGCCGGGAGCATTGCAATCCCCACCTGGCGCGCGTCCGCCGCCCGTACCGAGTTTGCTGGGAGAAGACCACACCTGTGGCTGTCAAGATCAAGTTGAAGCGCATGGGCAAGATCCGGGCGCCTTACTACCGGATCGTTGTCGCTGATGCGCGCACCAAGCGTGATGGACGCGCGATCGAAGAGATCGGTCTCTACCATCCGAAGGCTGACCCCTCGGTCATCGAGGTGAATTCCGAGCGGGTACAGCACTGGCTGGCGGTGGGTGCGCAGCCCACCGATCCGGTCCGGCATATCCTGAAGATCACCGGGGACTGGCAGAAGTTCAGGGGCGAGCCAGGCGCAGAGGGAACTCTCAGGACGGCCGCGCCCCGGGAGGACAAGAAGGTCCGCTTCGCCGCCGCGGTCAAGGAGACACTGGAGGCCTCCGGCGCGACGACGCCGAAGGGCAGGGCCAGGAAGACCGAGCAGGCGCCCGGCCACGGTGACAAGCCGGCGGAGGCGGGCAAGTCCGCGAAGTCCGGAGAGCGGGGCAAGGCGGAGCCGAAGGCCGACACGGACGCGAAGGCGAAGGCGAAGGCTGGCGCTGGCAGGCCGGCCAGGCAGGACCAGGCCGGGACTACCGCGGAAGCAGCGGAGCGGGCTGAGCCTGCGGCCGCGGCGGCGGACTCCGGCGCCGGCGAGTCGGGGAGTGGAGCCTGAAGTGCTCGAGGACGCCCTCGATCACCTGGTGAGAGGCATTGTCGAGCACCCCGATGATGTCCGCGTGGCCAGCCGCGGGCTGCGCAGGGGACGTGTCCTTGAAGTCCGGGTTCACCCCGACGATCTTGGTAAGGTCATCGGACGGGGCGGTCGCACGGCCAGGGCGCTCCGGACGGTCATCGGCGCACTGGCGGGCAACCGCTATGTCCGCGTTGACCTGGTGGACACTGACGAGATTCGCTAGCTCGTCATGCAGGTGATGGTAGGACGGATAGGGCGGCCGCACGGGATCCGTGGCGAGGTCTCGGTTGAGGTGCGCACCGACGAGCCCGGCATGAGGTTTGCCGCGGGCTCCGTGCTCGCCACGGAGCCCGCGGACCGGGGACCGCTGGTTGTCGTGTCATCGCGCTGGCAGCCGGGGCGCCTTATCGTCGCGTTCGCCGGCGTCACTGACAGGACAGCGGCCGAGGACCTGCGCGGCACCTGGCTGGCCCTTGATTCAGCAACGCTGGATTCGCCCGCTGATCCCGACGAGTTCCCCGACTATGAGCTCATCGGGCTTACGGCGGTGACGACCTCCGGTGACCCCGTAGGGGTCGTCACGGAGGTGCGGCATCACGGACAGGACCTGCTCGTGATACAGCGACCTGGCGCGTCACCTGGTGACCGTCCGGCGGCCGGGAATGCCGTCGGCTCGTCGGGGGGGTCTGGGGGGGCGCGGAGCGTCGGCCCCCCTGGGGGGGGCACTGGCCCCCAGGCAAGAGAGGTGCTCGTGCCGTTCGTCAGCGCGATCGTGCCAGAAGTTGACGTGCAGGCTGGCCGCCTGGTGATCGATCCGCCGCCGGGGCTGCTCGACCCGGCCGAGGCCGTCTAGTTCAGCTAGCAGGCTCGGTGCCGGGAGGAGGGCTGTCGTGCGTGCCGACATCATTACGATCTTTCCCGAGTACTTCAGCCCGCTGGGGGTTTCGCTCATCGGCAAGGCGGCAGCCCGCGGTGACATAGAGTTCCATGTCCACGATCTCAGGCAGTGGACGAACGATGTTCACCGCACCGTCGACGATGCACCCTATGGCGGCGGGCCAGGGATGGTGATGAAACCTGGGCCGTGGGGCGACGCGCTTGACGTCATCATCCCCGAGGCCGGGACGGGCACGGCAGGGGAGCAGGCACCGAGGCTCGTGGTGCCGACTCCGAGCGGTGTCCTGTTCACTCAGGACAGGGCCGCCGGCTACGCCAGGGAACATCACCTTGTGTTCGCGTGCGGGCGCTATGAGGGCATCGACGCCCGTGTGGTAGCGGAGGCTCGCTCGCGCATGCCCGTCGACGAGGTGAGCATCGGCGACTATGTGCTCGCGGGCGGCGAGCCGGCCGTGCTCGTCATGATCGAGGCAATCTGCCGGCTGCTGCCAGGCGTCCTCGGCAACGCCCATTCCGTCTCTGATGACTCGTTCGGGGCAGGGACTCCGGGGGTTCTCAAAGGGCGGTCCCATGAAACAGGCGCTGCGGGGGGTGTTGGGGGAGTGTCCCCCCAGGTAAGCGCCGCGGGGGGTGTTGGGGGGCGCGAAGCGTCGCCCTCCCAGGCAGGCGCTGCAACTGGGGGAAGGGGAATGGCGGGGCTGCTCGAAGGGCCCGTGTACACGAGACCGCGCGTCTGGCGCGGTCGCGAGGTGCCGCCCGTCCTGTCGTCGGGCGACCATGCGGCGATTGCGCGGTGGCGCAGGGACGAAGCGCTGCGCCGCACGGCGGCCAACCGCCCTGACCTCGTCGCGCGGCTCGCGGCGGGTGGGGAGGGTACCGAAGGCGGAGGTCAGGCCGTCGGCACAGGAACTGACCTTGACGCGCGGGACCGGCAGGTGCTTGCCGACGCAGGCTTCACCTTCAGTGTCCCGGACCCCGCATCATGACTCTCGAGTTCCCCCCGTTGTTACTGGCTTGGGTGGCGATGCGGGGCCGTGAAGGTGCCCTTGAGCGGGTTGGGTGCCGTTGCCCTTCACGGGTAGGGCTTCCGGGGGACGACTCCCCGACACCCCGCGGTGCTGTCCTGGGGGACGACGACCACCAATACCCCCCGCAAGGGGCATGGCCTGGGGGGACGACGCTTCGCGCCTCCCGACGCCCCCCTGCGGAGGACATGGTGCCTGGGATCGGCTGCCATGGCGCTCCCGTTCGGTATCCCCTAGAAAGTCCAGCGCCGGGAGGCTCCGCAGGGCATGCGAGGTGTCCCGCGGCGACGGGCTGATTTTCAGCCAGGCTCGAACGTATGGCACACTGAAGTCCGCCGCCCCAAATGGACATGCGCGCGGTCGGCGGGCGCGCGCCCTCCGGCCTCTGCCGGACCGATGCTGGGCGCTATGACGCAGGTGCCCACGCGATTACCGACGAGGAACGACAGCCATGCATACCGCGATTGCCGAACTCGAGCAAGCCCAGATCCGTCAGGACATTCCGGCTTTCCGGCCTGGTGACACCCTGAAGGTGCACGTGCGTGTCAAGGAGGGTACTCGTTCGAGGATTCAGGTGTTCCAGGGCGTGGTGATCCGGCGCCAGGGTAGCGGCGTGCGTGAAACGTTCACCGTCCGCAAGATCAGCTACGGAGTGGGCGTAGAGCGGACCTTCCCCGTGCACAGCCCTTCGATCGACAAGATCGAGGTGGTCACCCGGGGCCGCGTCCGCCGTGCCAAGCTGTACTACCTGCGGGAACTTCGCGGAAAAGCCGCAAGGATCAGGGAGCGCCGCGACATGCCGGCTCGCTGATCACGCCACCGGACTGTTCCAGGTGGCCCGTCACGCTGCGCCGGTCGGGCGTAGTCGTGCCGCCCCGGCCAGGCACGGTCCCGCTGCTCACGCCAGGCATGTTCGGCCTCCCCAGGAGGCCGGGCCCAGGAAGTCCAAGCCGCTCTGGCGAGAGCTGCTCGTCCTCGTCGTGGGGGCCGCCGTCCTGACATTGGTGATGAAGACGTTCGTCGTGCAGGCGTTCCGCATCCCTTCCGGGTCGATGGAGGACACCCTCCAGATCGGCGACCGAGTGCTCGTGAACAAGCTCAGCTATCGCCTTCACGGCGTCGGGCGCGGCGACATTGTCGTGTTCAGCGGGCAGGGCTCGTGGGACCCGGCCGCGCCGCCTGCCTCGGGTAACCCCGTGACGGGTACTTATCACAGCGTGCTGCGGGCTCTCGGCCTTGAGACCAGCGGCACCGACTACATCAAGCGGGTGATCGGGCTCCCGGGAGACCACGTGGCCTGCTGCAAGAGCGGACGCGTGACCGTCAACGGCGTTCCGCTGACCGAGAACTCCTACCTATACCCGGGGAATACTCCGTCGGTCCAGCCGTTCAGCGCGACCGTCCCTCCCGATCGGCTGTGGGTGATGGGTGACCATCGAGGGGATTCGGCGGATTCGAGATACCACACGGAAGACCCTGGAGGCGGCACTATCCCGGAGAGTGAAGTGGTCGGCCGCGCTTTCGTGGTCATCTGGCCGCCGTCGCACCTGGCGCAGCTTCCGGTTCCGGCGACCTTCAGGCAGGCCGCACTCGAGGCATGGGGCGGCGCCGCGCCCGCCCTGCCGGCGCTCGCGGGCATAGCGTCCGCGGTACCGCTGCTCGCCCTGGGGCGACGCGCGGGCAGGCGGGCCATGATCGGCCGGCGATCACGTCGTCGCTTCCGTCCGGCTGGGTCGTAGCCGGCTGGGTCCTGGAAAGGGCGGGGTCCTGGAAAGCTGCCGGGGAACCTATGCTGTGCTGCGCGGCCCGCGACGCCGTCGCATCCGCCGCCCGGCTTGCGGCTACCGGTGAACACTGTCGCATGGGAGACGCCGATATGGAGTGCTTTGCGGGGGTTTTCACGGTGTCGTCCTTCGCGGCCAGCACCGCGGGGGGTGTTGGGGGGTCGTCCCCCCAGGCCATGCCCCCTGCGGGGGGTGTTGGGGGGTCGTCCCCCCAGGCCAGCACCGCAGGGGGTGTTGGGGGGTCGTCCCCCCAGGCCAGCACCGCGGGGGGTGCTGGGGGCGTTGCGGGGTCGTCCCCCCTGGCCGCTGCCGCATGGCCGGATAATTCCGATCGGCGTCGGCGTCATCGGCGCTGTGGCGACGCTGTCACGCTAGGCTCGAATCGATGATGGACGAGGGAGAGCGGTCGCGTGAGCCTGCCATCACGCAGCCGCGCGATGACGGCGGCATGCCCCAGGCACGCGATGGTGAGCTTCCGGGCACGGGGCCCGCGGAGGCGACGGACTCGCAACCGAAGGCGGCCGTCCCTGGAGATGGCACCAGCGAGGCAGTCGCGGCAGACGGCAAGGGCCAGGGGTCCGGCCAGCGCCCGCAGAAAAAGAACAGGTCGTTCTGGCGTGAGCTGCCGATCCTGATCGCGGTCGCGCTTGTCCTTGCGCTGGTCATCAAGACATATGCGGTTCAGGCGTACTTTATTCCGTCCTCTTCGATGGAGAATACGCTCGATATCGGCGACAAAGTGCTAGTCAACAAGATCGTCTATGATATCCGGGGTATTCATCGCGGCGATGTCGTCGTGTTCAACGGCGAAGGCTCATGGGATCTGGGGTCGCCGCAGCCGCAGCCGAGCGTTATCAGCCGCTTCTTCCGGGGAATCGTGGGATTGTTCGGCGCCGCTCCGGGCGAGCATGATTACATCAAGAGGGTCATCGGACTCCCCGGCGACCACGTGGCATGCTGTGACACGCAAGGCCGCTTGACGGTCAATGGTGTCCCGCTCGATGAGCCAACGTACCTCTTTCCCGGAGACTCGCCGTCAACAGTCAGGTTCACCTTCACCGTGCCGTCTGGCCACCTCTGGGTGATGGGTGATCACAGAAGTGTTTCCTACGACTCCCGCGGGCACATGGGTGACCCCGGTGGCGGCAGCATCCCGGAGAACGAGGTGGTCGGACGGGCCTTCGTGATCATCTGGCCGGCCAGCAGATGGCGGATCGTGCCAATCCCCGCGACTTTCCAGCAGCCAAAGCTCACCGGTGCCCAGGCGCCAGCGTCAGGGTCAGGGCAGGCCGCGCTCTCCGCGCCCGCTGCGCTCTCCGCGCCTGTCGCACCTGCGGGGCCGGTCCTGCCGCTCGCTCTTGGCTTTGCCGGAGCGGTCCCGCTGACTTGGCTACAGCGGCGGATCCGCAAGGGATCGCGTCGGCGGGGGGCGGTATGAAACCGCGATCCGGTACTGCCCGCGGGTACGCGACGCTTCTCGGAGGCGGCGCCCGGCCGGGGGATATCTCCGGGTCCCATGGCCCCTGACCCCCGGTCGGCCGAGGCTTCCCGCAAGGCAGAGCCCGCCCGGCCAGCCTCGTCGCCTGATGCCCGCACCGAGCCGGGCGCGAACCGCGGTCAGCTCGCGTACGCTGCGGAGTGTCATGATCCGCCCCTCGACTGGATCGGCGGGTAGCGGCGTGGTGCGGACCACGCGGCGGCATCCCGCCTACACGCCAAGACGTGACGTCGGCCTGTCGGCCTATGAGCGCGTGCTCGCGCGCGCTGGGCTCTCGCCCGTCGTGGGAATCGACGAGGCTGGCCGGGGCGCGTGCGCTGGCCCGCTCGTGGTGGCGGCCGTCGCACTTGACATGGCCGGCGTAGCCCGGCTGCCCGGACTCGCCGACTCGAAGGCGCTGACTCCGGCTGTCCGCGAGGACATGTACAAGGAGGTCGTGGGCTACGCACTTGACTGGCATGTCGTCGTGATCCCCTCCCGCGAGATAGACGCGCTTGGGCTGCACGTTTGCAATGTCGGCGGGATGCGCCGGGCGCTCGCGGGCCTGCGGTGCAGCGTCGGGTACGTCCTCACCGACGGTTTTCCAGTGCGGGGCCTCGGCGTCCCCGCACTCGCCATGTGGAAGGGCGACCAGGTGGCCGCGTGCGTCGCGGCCGCGTCGATCGTGGCGAAGGTCAGCAGGGATCGCATGATGACTGACCTGCACGAGGCTTATCCCGAGTACGGGTTCGCCAGCCACAAGGGATATTCCACGCCCGAGCACATGAAGGCTCTCGCCGACACCGGACCCTGCCCTGAGCACAGGTTCTCTTACGCCAACGTGAACGGGCTGGCCGGGGATCGCATCGACAATCCCGCCGAGTACCTGACCGGCGGTGCCGCGGAGGGTGCGAGCGGCGAAGCCGTCGAGGACTCCGGCACCGGGCTGGTGCTGGCCCGGCCGCCGTATGACCTGGCAGATGCCGGCATTCCGGCTGAGGCGTATCGATGATCGCCGCAGCGGGACTACGGCGGGCGGGGGGCTTTGGGGGGTCGTCCCCCCAGGCCAGTGCTGCGGGGGGCTTTGGGGGGTCGCCCCTCCAGGCCAGTGCTGCGGGGGGCTTTGGGGGGTCGCCCCTCCAGGCCAGTGCTGCGGGGGGCTTTGGGGGGTCGTCCCCCCAGGCCAGTGCTGCGGGGGGCCACGGCATGTCTGGCGGCGAGGGACGGCGCGCGAGCGAACGGGGGGAGAATGGACCCATGGCTGGCCCCGCTCGCCCACGCGGTTCCGCGTCTTCGCGGTTGTCGGCCGGATGTACTGGAGACTGTGCGGGTGGGGTTTACCGGCTGTCCAGGGCATCCTTGGCGTGTGACGTGATAAAAGCCATGGCTCAGGTGCCCCGGTTCGGCCCGTGCGCGGGATGCGCTGGGCAGCGTGCCCCGCGGAGCCGGGGCACCGGGCGTGGTGTCCCGGCGGACCGGCGGCAGCTGACCATCCCGAGCGCGTGATCGGAGGGGAGAGCATGAGCGCAGAGGACCTCGAGAAGTACGAGACTGAGATGGAGCTTCAGCTCTACCGCGAGTATCGCGACGTTGTAGGGCTGTTCACGCACGTGGTTGAGACTGAGCGCCGGTTTTACCTCACCAACCACGTTGACCTGAACGTACGCACCGCTGAGAACGGCGAGGTGTTCTTCGAGGTCACCATGCAGGACGCGTGGGTGTGGGATATGTACAGGCCCGCAAGGTTCGTGAAGAATGTACGGGTCGTTACCTTCAAGGATGTCAACATCGAGGAACTAGCCAAGAGCGACCTGGAATTGCCGGACAGCAAGAACGGCTTCGACGCGTAGGGCGCCCGCCTGCTGGCGCTGGCCGGCATGGGGTGACGTGCCCGCCGTGGTGGACGGCTCCACGGCTCCGCTCGGTCAAGCAAAGCATGTGCCACTGACATTCTGGCCCGGATATCCACAGAACGGAATTCTGCCGTTGCGTCACCCACAGGAATGATTCCCGTCCTGCGGCACCGCACCGACTCCGCGACCGTGGAATACGGAGGTGGTGGCGATGCGCGCCAAGGACGCTCTGGGAAGACATGGGGAACAACTCGCCGCGGAGTATCTGGAGTCGGCCGGCTTCCGCATACTCGAACGCAACTGGAGATGCGCGGAAGGCGAGATCGACATCGTGGCCGTGGAGCGCCGCGTACTTGTCGTCTGCGAGGTGAAAACCCGCTCCGGCAAGAGGTACGGTACCCCGCTCGAGGCCATCAGCCGGACGAAGCACAAACGGCTGAGACGCCTCGCGATCCTCTGGCTTGTGGCACATGGCGTGCTCTTCGACCAGGTGCGGATCGACGTGGTCGGCCTCGTCCGCGAGGCTTCCGGCGAGTTCACCATCGAGCATGTCCGCGGGGTGAGCTAGATGGCGCTGGCCCGCACACATTCAGTCGCGCTCGTGGGTGTCCTCGGGCATCTCGTCGAGGTCGAGGCCGACATCGCAAACGGCCTGGTCGGTATGCTCCTCGTGGGCTTGCCTGACACCGCGCTACGTGAGGCAAGGGACAGGATCCGGTCTGCGATCATCAATAGCCAGGAGGAGTGGCCGCAGCGCCGGATCACGGTGGGGCTCTCCCCCGCGAGCCTGCCGAAGCGCGGAAGCAGCTTCGATGTCGCTATAGCCGTCGCGGTGCTCGCAGCCTCGGGGGTGGTGCCCGTCGCCGCGCTCGCGGGCCTCGTGTTCCTCGGTGAACTCGGACTGGACGGCCAGCTCCGCCCGGTCAGGGGCGTGCTGCCAGCGGTCGCGGCGGCTGCCGCGGCGGGGTTCGGGACAGCGGCGGTGCCGCAGGCCAATGCGCAGGAAGCCGCGCTCGTGCCTGGTATGCGGATCCTCGCCGCGCCAACCCTCCGGGTCCTTCTCGCTCTGCTGAGGGGAAGCCCGGCCCCCTTAGAAACGCTGGCGGCCGATGAGCCAGGCGCGGACCCGGCCACCGTGGCCGGTGACGTGGGACCTGGCGCATCAGGCGCCGCCGCACTCGCGCCTGGCGCGCTGGTTCCTGGCCAGGGGAAGGCTCGCCCGCCGCTTGACCTGGCTGACGTGCTCGGCCAGCCCGTCGCCAGGCGTGCGGCGGAGATATGCGCCGCGGGCGGCCATCACCTGTCCCTGCTCGGTCCGCCAGGCGCTGGCAAGACCATGCTCGCCGAGCGCTTGCCGACGGTGATGCCGCGGCTGGACGCCGAGGCATCCCTCGAGGTCACGTCGATCCACTCGATCGTCGGCACGCTGCCGCCCGGATGCCCCCTCATGACCGATCCCCCCTTCTGCGGGCCGCACCACACCGCGACGAAGGCCGCGATCGTCGGGGGAGGCAGCGGGACGATTCATCCCGGAGCGGCGACTTTTGCGCACCGCGGAGTCCTATTTCTGGACGAAGCACCAGAATTCGGGCGTGATGTGCTTGACGCGCTCCGCCAGCCGCTGGAGTCGGGAGAGATCGTGGTGGCTCGTTCGGGGATGACCGCCCGTTTCCCGGCCAAGTTCACCCTCGTGCTCGCCGCGAATCCATGCCCGTGTGCCCGGGCGGCGGCGCCGCGGACGGCTTGTACATGCACGCCCGCCGTGCGGCGCCGCTACCTGGGCCGGCTTTCCGGTCCGCTGCTCGATCGGGTGGACGTGAAAGTGGAGCTGCTCCCCGTCGGCCGTGCGGAGCTGCTCAGCGACCGGCGGTTCGCCGAGACGAGCTCGGTAGTGGCCGCGCGGGTCGCGCAGGCCCGCGAGCGCGCCGCCTTTCGCTTGAAGGGCACGCCGTGGCGGCTCAACGCCGAGATCCCGGGCTGCGAGCTGCGCCGGGCGTATGCGCCGTGCGCTGGCGCGCTTGCCCCGCTCGAGCGGGCACTGGAGCTCGGGGAGATAAGCGCTCGCGGAGTTGACAGGGTCATACGGGTTTCCTGGACACTCGCCGACCTGGTTGGCAACGGCCGCCCGACCGCGGACGAGTGCAGCTATGCGCTCGGGCTCTGGCTGGGGGTCACCGGATGACCCTCAAGCCAGACGAGCAACGCGTTGCCCGTGCGACCCTGACCTACCTGGCCGAGCCCGGCGATCCCGCGCTCGGTGCCCTGCTGAACGCTTGCGAGCCGGCCGCGATCCTCGCAGGAATCAGTGGCGGCCGCCTCCCCACGGCGGCTGCCGCTGGCCTGGGGGAGCCCGCTAGGGACGGCGGCGTCGCCAGATTCGACCGGGCGATGCGGCGATGGCGCGCCCGGCTCTCGGAGATACCGGACGGAGCGGACCCGGGCGCCTTCAAGCGGGAGGGCATCCGGCTGGTATGCCCAGGCGATCCTGAGTGGCCGAGCCAGCTTGACATGCTCGGTGATGGTCGCCCCTACGCCCTATGGCTGCGCGGAAGCGCGGACCTGCGTCATGGGTGCCTGCGGTCGGTATCGATCGTGGGGGCCCGCGCCGCCACAGCCTACGGTGCGCACGTGTGCATGGAGATGGCCGCGGCACTCGCCGAACGGGGATGGGCGGTTGTCTCCGGCGGCGCGTACGGCATCGATGGCTGCGCGCATCGCGGCGCGCTTGCCGCCGAGGGGATGACCGTCGCCGTTCTCGCCTGTGGTGTCGACCACGCCTACCCCAGAGGCCACGAGGAGCTGCTGGACGCCGTCGCCGCCCAGGGAGTCGTGGCAAGTGAGTGGCCACCTGGCCGGACGCCGACCCGGTTGCGCTTCCTCGTCCGTAACAGGGTGATCGCGGCCCTGACCCGGGGAACCGTCGTTGTCGAGGCGGGGCTCCGCAGCGGCGCGCTGAGCACCGCCAGGCACGCCAGGGAGCTGCACCGTCCGCTCATGGCCGTTCCCGGGCCGGTGACCTCCGAGTTGTCGGCCGGCTGTCACGAGATCATCCGCGAGTGGGGCGCGGTGTGCGTCACCGGGGCAGGCGACGTGCTGGACCAGGTCGCCATCGTCGGTGATCATGTGTCCGGGCGGCGTCGCGGTCCAGCGTTGTCCCGAGACGCCCTGGATCCTGTCACCGCCAGGGTGCTCGACGCCCTTCCCGCACGGGGCGGAGCTGGCCCGGCGACGATCGCCGTGTCGGCCGCTGTCGATCTCGACACCGCGATGCGCTGCCTCGGGGCACTCGCTGCCGGCGGTTTCGCGGAACGATGCGCGCGCGGCTGGCGGCTCAGGAGAAGACCGTGACGGCTGCGCGCCGCGGCCTCCACCGCGGCGGCGCTCCGCTAGGCGACACTGGAAGCGTGAGCACATCCGGCCCGGCCCCTGCGGGAACATCCGGTGGGGCGGGTAGCGCGCGACGCGCGCGAAACGTCGTCCCTCCTGGCCATACTGATCGGCGCAGCCGTTCCCCGGAACCGTTGCCCCCGCCGCTGCAGTCAGCGCTTGACGGCTTCGAGCGGCACGTCACGGCAGAGCGCGGGCTGTCGTCGCACACCGTACGTGCCTACGTGGCCGATGCCGCGTCCCTGCTGGAGCACGCCAGGCAGTGCGGAATCGGCGATCTGGGCGAGCTGGATGCCGGGCTCATCAGGAGCTGGCTCACCTGCCAGCACGGGGCGGGGCGCGCGCGCGCCACCCTGGCCCGCCGCGGAGCGGCGGCACGTGCTTTCACCGCCTTCGCTCACCGCCGCGGCTGGCTCGCCCGCGATCCCGGGCCGCTGCTCGGAACCGCGAAGAGCCACCGGACCCTCCCGCAAGTGCTGCGCAAGGAAGAGATCGCTGCGGTGCTCGCTGTCTCCGAGCGTGACGCGGCGCCGGGGACACCGGGTATGCGCCCCGCGGATACAGTGATCGCCCTGCGTGACGTGGCCATCCTCGAGCTGCTCTACGCGACGGGTATCAGGGTAAGCGAGCTGTGCGGGCTTGACATCGGTCACGTAGACCGTGAGCGCCGGACCGTCCGGGTCCTCGGCAAGGGCAGCAAGGAACGGACCGTACCGGTGGGCGTGCCCGCCGTGCGCGCGGTGGACCGGTGGCAGCAGCTAGGCCGCCCCCTGCTCGCGGCCCCCCGCAGCGGCCAGGCACTGTTCCTCGGCGCGCGCGGCGGACGGATGGACCCGCGCACCGTGCGCCGCAGCGTGCATATGCGGCTGGCCGCCGCGCCGTCGGTCCCCGACACCGGACCGCATGGCCTGCGGCACAGCGCGGCCACGCATCTGCTCGAGGGAGGCGCCGACCTCAGGAGCGTCCAGGAGATCCTGGGATATTCATCGCTTGCGACCACGCAGATCTACACGCACGTGTCCGTCGAGCGGCTTATGTCTAGCTACCGGCAGGCCCATCCGCGGGCTTGACACCAGGTCATCCGCGGGCTTGATGCCGTCGGCGCCCCTGCGGTGGTGGCCGGCGGGCAGTGTCAGCGGGCCGGGCGCGGCAGCCTGCCGGCCCGTACGGACAGGCCAGCAGGTAAACTACGCAACGGCCGATGTGTGTTCGCGTGCCCCGCACGCGTTCCTACGGCCAAGTTCGCGCGTCCGCTCGCTGCCGGGACCCCAGTACGGCTCCCCGGCGGGACGCACCGCTCGGTCTGCTGGCCCGCCGGGCCTGCCGCAGGTGCGTACGGGCGCCAGGAGGCAACCGAGCAGCGTCAGCCCCTGATGGCGTGGCGCACGAAAGGAAGGGACCACCGGCATGGCTCCGGTCGTCACCATGAAGCAGCTCCTGGAGAGCGGTGTCCACTTCGGCCACCAGACCAGGCGCTGGAATCCGAAAATGAAGCGCTACATCTTCACCGAGCGCAACGGCATCTACATCATCGATCTCCAGCAGTCGCTCGATTACATCGACCGCGCGTATGAGTTCATCAGGGAGACAGTCGCGCACGGCGGCTCGATCCTTTACGTCGGTACCAAGAAGCAGGCTCAGGAGGCGATTGCCGAGCAAGCACGCAGGGTTGGCATGCCGTTCGTCAATCAGCGCTGGCTGGGCGGCATGCTGACGAACTTCACCACGGTGTTCAAGCGGCTGCAGCGGCTCAAGGAGCTCGAGGAGATCGACTTCGAGGACGTCGCAGGCTCTGGCATGACGAAGAAGGAACTGCTCCATCTCAGGCGTGAGCGGGACAAGCTTGACCGCACGCTCGGCGGGATCAGGGACATGTCGCGAGTGCCAAGCGCGGTATGGGTCGTTGACACCAAGAAGGAGCACATCGCCGTCAGCGAGGCACGCAAGCTCGGCATCCCCGTCGTCGCGATCCTCGACACCAACTGCGACCCGGACGAGGTCACTTATCCGATTCCGGGGAATGATGACGCGATCCGGAGTGTCTCGCTCCTGACCCGGGTAATCGCCGATGCGGTGGCGGACGGGCTGATCGCCAGGGCGGGTGCGGCGGACGGCGAGCAGAAGCCATCCGCTGATCTCGCGCCAGGGGACCTCGGCACAGAGGAGCCGCTGCCCGAGTGGGAGCGAGAGCTACTCGTCCGCAATCCAGCGGAAAACGGGACAGCAGTCGCGTCCGCGGCCGAGCCCGGTGCCGCTCACCTCGTCGGCGCCGCCGACGTGGCCGGCATCGAGTCAGCTACTGCCGAGCCAGCTACTGCCGAGCCAGCTACTGCCGAGCCAGCTACTGCCGAGCCTGCCACTGCCGAGCCAGGCAGTGTGACGCCCGGTGATACCGCCGCAAGCGACACCGCATCTGCTCTCGTAGCCGAGGCTAGTGAAGAGCAGAGTGAAGAGCAGGCGGCGGACGCCGATGGCGCGTCCGGTGCTGCGTCTCTCGAGGACGCCGGCGAAACAGCGGAGGCGGGAGCGACAGCGGGGTCGGGCGCGGAGTCGGCCTGATCCCGGCGGATGCGCCTGGCCAGAAGGCACGCCGCACCTCGGCAGACTGGCCTACAGCCGCTGCCGAGGTCGGCTGCCTTTCCAGGACGAGAAAGTGAGAGACGAGGGACATGACGAATTTCACCGCCGCGGATGTCAAGCGGCTCCGCAGCCAGACCGGGGCCGGCATGCTCGATTGCAAGAAGGCACTCGAGGAGGCGGAGGGCGATATCGATGGCGCGATCGAGGTCCTGCGCCTCAAGGGCGCCAAGGACGTGGGCAAGCGGGCCATACGAACCGCGGCGAACGGGCTGGTGACGGCGGAATTGCAGGGCACGGCCGCTGGCGTACTTGTCGAGCTGAACTGCGAGACCGACTTCGTCGCCAAGACCGAGATGTTCCAGCAGGTGGCCGCCGAGATCGCCAGCGCGGCGGCGGCGGCGAAGTCGGCTGACCGCCTTGCCGTGCTCGGCCTCGAAGTCCGGCCGGGCATCACGGCGCAGCAGCTCATCGACCAGGCAAGTGCCGCTCTTAAGGAGAAGCTCGAGCTTGGCCGCTTCGCCAGGTTCGAGGGAGGTTACATCGCGAGTTACCTGCACAGGTCGGACCGGTCCCTGCCGCCGACGGTCGGCGTGATCGTCCAGCTGGACACCGAGGCTGCCGAGGCGGGCAAGGACCTCGCGCAGCAGATCGCCGCCATGCGGCCGCTGTACATCACCCGCGAAGAGGTGCCGGAGGATGTCGTGGCCTCCGAACGCAGGATCGCCGAGCAGCTGACTCGCGACGAGGGCAAGCCAGAGCAGGTCATCCCCAAGATTGTCGAAGGACGCCTCAACGGGTTCTTCAAGGACGTCGTGCTCACCGAGCAGGCCTTCGTCAAAGATCCGAAGCAGACGATCAGGCAGGTGCTTGCCGGCAGCGGCGTTGAAGTGCTGGGGTTCGCCAGGTTCCAGGTCGGTCAGGCCTGAGTGAGGTCGGCCGCTCGGGCCGTCGGACACTCCAAGGTCAGGCGCGAGGACGACAGGAGGCCGCCCGATGCTGGATAACGCGGCGCAGGAGAACGCGGCGCGAGACAGCGGCACAACCGCTGCGCGCCCGGTGTCTGCTGGGGGTGCGGGTTCCAGCGGGGTGATCCACCCACGATGGCGCCGGGTGGTGGTGAAGCTGTCCGGCGCCGCGTTCTCAGGCGATGAGCCGCTCGGCATCTCACCGGACGTCGTCACCCGCATCGCGAAGGAACTCGTCGCGGCCGTGCGGGAAGACGTCCAGGTCGCGGCCGTCGTCGGGGGCGGCAACATGTTCCGCGGTGAGACTCTTGCCGAGCGGGGAATCGATCGTTCCCGTGCCGACTACATGGGCATGCTCGGCACGGTGATCAACTGCCTGGCGCTCCAGGATGTGCTGGAGAAGTTTGGCGTCGACACGCGCGTGCAGACCGCCATCACCATGGGGCAGGTGGCGGAGCCGTACATCCCGAGAAAAGCGATCCGGCACCTCGAGAAGGGCCGGGTCGTGATCTTCGGCGCGGGCCTGGGCGCGCCCTTTTTCTCGACCGACACCTGCGCTGCCCAGCGGGCGCTCGAGATCGGCGCGGAAGCGGTGCTCAAGGGCACCCAGGTGGACGGTGTCTACGACGCGGACCCGCGGATAGCGCCGGACGCGGTGCGGTTCGACCGGCTGGACTACAGCGAGGTGCTAAGTCGCGGGCTGAAGTTCATGGATACGACCGCGGTGAGCCTGTGCATGGACAATGGCCTGCCCATCGTCGTCTTCGCGCTGATGGGAGAGGGTAATGTCGTGCGGGCGGTCCGCGGTGAGAAGATTGGCACGCTGGTGGGCCAGGCCGGGGGCTGACATCGATTGCCGAGCCTAGACAGCGTGCACCGACAGGCACCGGACGCACAGGAGCCGCAAATGATTGACGAGACCCTCCTCGAGGCCGAGGAGAAGATGGACAAGGCTGTCGTGGTGGCGAAGGAGGAATTCGGCGGCATCCGCACCGGTCGCGCTCATCCGGCCATGTTCAGCAAGATCACGGCTGAGTACTACGGGACGCAGACCCCGGTGAACCAGCTCGCCTCGTTCCACATCCCCGAGCCGCGGATGATCGTGGTGCAGCCGTTCGACAAGTCGTCGGTTGACGCAATCCAGAGAGCGATCAGGAACAGCGATCTCGGCGTGAACCCGAGCAGCGACGGGAACATCATCCGGATCAACTTTCCCGAGCTTTCCGAGGAGCGAAGGAAGGAATACATCAAGATCGCGCGGCACAAGGCCGAGGACAGCAGGGTGTCTATAAGGAATATCCGGCGGCATGCGAAGGACGCGCTCGACAAGCTCGTCAAGAATGGCGAGGCGGGCGAGGACGATGTGCGCCGCGCGGAGCGTGAGCTCGACGACCTCACGCACTCTTATGTCGCCCAGGTGGACGAGCTTCTTAAGCACAAGGAATCCGAGCTTCTCGAGGTCTAGCTTGGATCTCGGCGAGAAAGCCAAAGGCGCCCCCGGCGAGGGTGAGCCGCGTGGGCGTCGGCCAGGCCGGACTGGCCGCAATCTTCCCGTCGCCGCCGCGATGGGCGTGGCCATGGCCGGCACTGCGCTGCTTACCCTCTTCACGGTAAAGGCCACGTTCCTTGTGTACATGGCAGGCGCTGTCGCGCTGGCCCTCTGGGAACTGGACCATGCCCTTCGTCCCCGCGAGATCCGGGTGCCGCTCGTGCCCGTCGCCGTCGGCGGGGCGGCGACGTGGGTATGCGCGTACTGGTTCGGCGGCCGGCCGGCGCTGGCCGCCCTCGTCCTCGCCGCGGTCGCCGTGCTGGCGTGGCGGCTGCCCGGCGGCGCGGTGGGCTATCTCCGCGACGTGACGGCGGGTATCTTCGCTCTCGCGTACCTTCCGCTGATGGCGGCGTTCGTCGCGCTCATGCTCGCGGCTCCTGACGGCACGAAGCGCTGCCTCACGTATGTCATCCTCACGGTCGCGAGCGACATCGGCGGGTACTTCGCCGGGATCCTGTTCGGAAAACATCAGCTGGCCCCGGTCATCAGCCCCAAGAAGACCTGGGAAGGACTCGGCGGCTCAGCGCTCGCCTGCCTCACGGCTGGCATGATCCTGCTCCCCGTCCTGCTCGGCGGGCACCTCTGGCAAGGGGTCATCGCGGGCGGCGCAGCGCTGGGCGCGGCGACCCTCGGCGATCTCATCGAGTCGATGATCAAGCGCGACCTGGGCATCAAGGACATGGGCTCGGTGCTGCCGGGCCACGGCGGCGTCCTCGACCGGATCGACTCGCTTCTGCTGAACGCCCCCGTGGTGTGGCTGGTCCTGCTGATCTTCATACCCGTCGGCGGCGGCTCCTAGGAGCGTCACGCCCGGGATTCTCGCTGCCGCAGTCGCGCGGTCTTCGCGACTTCTACCAGCATTTCGTTTGATGTCGATGTTCGAGGGGAGTAGCCGGGCGTTCAACACCTTAGGGCGGGGGGATAGGAGCCGGGAAGCCATGCGCAAGCTGACAGTCAATGGCACCATCGCGCTGATCTATATCATCATCGGAATCGTCATCTCCTGGAATCATGGCTACCTCACCGCCAGCTGGCTCAAGACGCTGCTGTCTGCCGTGCTCGCGGTCTTCCTCTGGTGGCTGGTGCTGCTCGGCGTGAACGTGCACATCCATTAGCGCGCCATCGCGCGAAAGACGCGACGCACCTGGGTCCATTCCGAGGCAGCACAAAGCGCTACGGCTCTACGACCCAGCTTCGCCGCTGCGCCGCCATCTGCGTAACCAGGCTCGCGGATCCCCGCTCTTTCGCGAACAGCCGCTCCCGCTCAGTGATCGGAATCACCCACAGCCAGCGCACCGGATCCCCGCCGAACGAGAATCCGGACAGGTCCGGCGCATCCGGGCCGAGCAGGCCGCCCGGCTCGTCGAGCAGGAGCACGGCCTCGTTGCCCGCGCCGAGCGGGAAGGTCGATGGCTCGTGGTACCAGCGGACGCTGTGGCCGGGGCCAAACCAGGTAACCGCGCGCCAGGGGTACGGCGCGAGCCAGAGGAAGATCCGCGCGGCCTGCGCGCTCGTCATCGTGGTCGCCATCGCGAGCTCGATCCTCGCGTAGGCACCCGCATCCTCGACTAGCTGCTCGACCACGGGCATCCGCTGGCAGCTCATCCCCACGGTCGACAGCACCGTGTACGGCCGGCCGCGGGTAGGCGGCCGCTCGGAAACGCCGACGAGGGGCTGCTTCCCCGCACCGGCGTCCCAGTAATGGGCGCCGGGGCCGAGCCTGTTGAGGAGGTGACCGAGCGCCGCCTGCTGGAAGCCTCCCCACGAGCCCTCGCTGGCCCGCCATTCCCAGTAAGACCTGGCCTGCTCCGCGCGCGGGCCGAGCCCTTCCATCGCGTCGTCGAGCGACCAGGCGAACGGTGTCTGCCCGATGACGTCCCTGCTGTAGCCGGGCATGCCGCGGCTCATGTCCGCCCACCCTGGGATGACCGCGAGCAGCTGGCCGTCCTCGAGCAGTGCCACGCCGTCTCCCTCCTCGAACCAGAGCGCATCGAGCGCGCGCGGGTCGAGGGGGGGCCGGCCTCTCGGATGCTTGGTGTGAGCGACCGGCATGATGGGGGCCTGGCCAGCGTTCAGCCTGCCGAGGTCAGTAGTCGGCGAGGCGGGCTGATGGTTCGCGATCCAGGCCGCAGCGATCGCCGATGCCTCGTCGTGCAGGTACGCTGCCGTGGTGACCCCGTCGTACTCAACGGTCACCCGGCGGCTCTCGTAGGGGCTCGCGCTCTCCAGCAGGACTCTCGGCTGCTGGGTCAGGGCGGGCCCCCTGCGCAACGTCGGCATAGAGCGAAATCTACTGACTTGTCGCAGTTCATCATGGACTCGGGTCAACATCGTTAAGCGTTCGCAACGGCCTATCCTGAAGGTGACCCTACCCTCTGCGCAGGCCCTGTGCGCAGAATGGAGCATCATTGCCGCGCGCCGAACCGTCAAGACCGCATCGCGGGGCAAACGCACACCTGGACGTCACCCCCAGGTTGCCTTCGCCACTACTAACTAGGCCGAACGGGAGTGTGGTGACAGCCGAGACTCCCGTGTCACGTCGGCAGGTAAAGCCGCCGCGCCATCTTGCTGATCTCGAACCCGCTGCCAGGCGCGCGGCGGCAGCCGAGCTAGGTGAACAGCCGTTCCGTGCCGATCAACTTTCCCGTCACTATTTCACGCGGTTTGTTGATGACCCTGATGAAATGACAGACTTGCCAGCCTCGACGAAGGCGGCGCTTGCCAGCGCGCTCCTGCCCCGGCTGCTGATAGCCGAGCGCGAGCTGGCCTGCGATGACGGTTCGACACGCAAGACGCTCTGGCGGACGTTCGACGGCGCATTTGTCGAGTCGGTGCTCATGCGCTATCCGGGACGCGTGACGATGTGCGTTTCCTCGCAGGCCGGATGCGGGATGGCCTGCCCCTTCTGCGCCACCGGCCAGGCGGGGCTGACCAGGAGCCTGTCGGCCGCGGAGATCGTCGGCCAGGTCGTGGCGGGCGGCCGGGCGCTGGCGAGGGGCGAGGTTCCCGGCAGTCCAGGCCGGGTGTCCAACGTGGTGTTCATGGGTATGGGCGAGCCCCTCGCCAACTACCGCAACGTGATCGCCGCCGTGCGCCGGATGACCGACCCGCGGCCGCACGGGCTCGGCATCTCGCAGCGGTCGGTCACCGTTTCAACGGTGGGACTTGTTCCCGCCATCGGGAAGCTCGCGGCCGAGGGGCTCGCCGTGACCCTTGCCGTGTCGCTGCACGCGCCCGACGACGAGCTGCGTGATGAGCTCGTGCCGGTGAACCACCGGTGGAAGGTGGCCGAGGTGCTGCGCGCCGCGTGGGCCTATGCCGCGGCGACCGGCCGCAGGGTCTCGATCGAGTATGCCCTGATCCGTGATGTCAACGACCACGCCTGGCGGGCGGACGCGCTCGGCGCGCTGCTCACCGGGCATTGTGCCCACGTCAACCTGATCCCGCTCAACCCCACGCCGGGGTCTAAGTGGACCGCGTCGCTGCCGGGCGTCCAGCGTGAGTTCGTCCGCAGGCTCGAATCCCGTGGCGTCCCCGTGACCGTCCGCGACACCAGGGGCCGCGAGATCGACGGAGCCTGCGGCCAGCTGGCCGCGTCGGGCGTCCACCGTGCGGACGCCACGCTCGGGTAGCCGGGACTGCGCTGATGAGGCATCTACATGATTGCCTGCTGTTCGGCATAAGACCTGAACTCGCGAGCTTGATCTTCCTGATCGTGCGGCGTGGTCCAGGGGGTGAATCCGGGATAGATGGCCGTTTCGGGCAGCGGGTCACCGAGGATGCGTATCATGACGCGCTCGCCGGTGAAGCGGCGTCTGCCGTGCAGCCAGCGGCTGTTGTCCAGCAGGTACCCCTCGCCGGGCCGGAGCCGCAGGCTCACTTTGTGCTGGTCGATCGTGGCGCGTAGCCGTGGCAGTATGCGGGTTATGTCAGGGGAGAAGCGGGCCAGCTCGTCTGTGCGCAGCCGGACCGATACCCGTCCGCCTCCGGCGTCCTCGAAGACCGAGCCGAGGTATCCGTCCGCGGTACCGAAAAAGGCCGAGCGTGGCGCTGCCAGTGCCCCCAGCGCTTCGGGGTCGTGTTCGGCGAGGGTACTGAACACGCGGCTGCCATCGGTGAGATACGACTCGCCACCGTCCGTGCCGGGGACGAGGCAAGCCAGCATTACCAGGTGTGGCGGGGCGGGCAGGCTGGTTCCGTCCGTGTGCGGGGAGAGCCCGGTGGTCGCGAATGCAGCGTAGCCGGGGGTGGATGCATCTGCTCTGCTGGTGATCACTGTTATGCCGTCTGGGCCTGCGTCGCGGTGGGGGCGGACAGTCAGCAGGGGGCGGGCTGCGGTAAGGAGCGTGGCGCGGTCGCGGATGCCGCCGAAGGTGGCCAGCCCGTGATCGCGGAGCTGCCGGTTGATGTGGGCATGGTGGCTGCTGTCGTGGATGTCGGCGTAGTGGGCCAGGAATGTGTCGGTCATTGTCCCTCCGCGTATCGCGGTTCCGGGTCGGGTTCTTACCATCAGCGTGGCCGTACTCTCCCGGCGGTAGCCAGTGACAATCTGTCAACACCAGCGGCATCCCGGGTTGCCGGGGTGATGCTAGAGTCCGCGCAGCGGCCGATCGGTCGGCAGGCGATGAGGTGGGCGGATCCTGTGAGAACGGCGGACGGCGCGGTGCATGTGTTCCCGGTGTCGGTCAAGGGGGTCGCGGTTCAGGCGGGCCGGGTCGTGCTGCTGCGCAACGAGCGGGACGAGTGGGAGCTGCCGGGCGGCAAGCTGGAACTCGGCGAGGATCCGGCTGCGTGCGTGGCGCGTGAGATCGGCGAGGAGACCGGCTGGCGGGTGAGCACCGGGCCGCTCCTGGACTGCTGGCAGTACCACATCGGCGAGGGCCGCGACGTCCTCATTGTCACCTACGGCTGCCACGTGGCCAGCACCGCGCCGCCGGTGGCCAGCAGCGAGCACACGCAGGCGGCCCTGTTCGCACCGGGTCAGGTAAACAGCCTGAACATGCCTGCCGGGTACAAGCACTCGATCACGGCGTGGTTCGCCCGGCTCCCCGCCGCTAACGGCGGGGCCGAATCCTAAACCGGCGGATGCCAGAGTGGCCAGCGCGCCGAAGCCGACCGCCGGGGCGTGGCTGTCCCCAGGGGCGGCCCCGGCACTGGCCACCGGTGACCTCGGTGTCATCCTGCGGGCCTACCGGCGTGCCAAACGCCTCACCCAGCAGCAGCTCGCTGCCGAGCTCGGCTACGACCCGTCCTACATCTCCATGCTCGAACGCGGCCGGCGCACCATCCGCGACCGCGGCACGCTTGCCTGTATCGCCCGGAAGCTGTCCATCCCCCCGCATATCCTCGGGGTCACCGATCCTGGCGATACGGATTTCCTGGCGATGCTCCAGTTCGCCAGCGCGGCTATCCGGCTGGCCGAGGTCGCCCGGCAGTGCGGGCGGCCTGCTGAGGCGGTTAGCGAGCTGTGGCCCTTGATCGCGAGGCTAGAGGCCCGCATCGCCGGAGGACGGGCCGAGCGGGAAGTGGCGATCCTGGTCGCGCGGGCACGGACCGCGTTCGGCATTTCGCTGGGCCATGTGCTGCCCGATGAGCGCCTTGCCGCCGCGGCGCGCTGGACCGGGAGGGCCCTGCACATGGCGCAACGGCTTGGCGACCAGCCGCTCCTTTCCCATGTCCTGCGGATGCACGGCAACGAACTCAGGAAGGTTGGCCACCCGGCCGCCGCCGTAGCCCGCCTCCAGCATGCCCTGCGGATCAGCGACGCCGCCAAGGAGCGCGGAGCTACACTCGCCCTGCTGGCCCGGGCTGCCGCCGATGCAGGCGACAGGACGCTTTTCGACGACGCGATCGGCCAGTGCCTGCGGTTGCTGGATGCTGATGGCGAACACAGCATGCTGTTCAGCGCCTTCACGATCCGCGAGATACGCCTCCGCGGGCTGCTCGTCACTGGGCGGGCAACGGCGGCGGTCACCCTGGCCGGAAGCACGGCGGACACGGCTTCGGCGCCGTCTCCGCAATGGCGGATCATCGAGCGCATCACTGCGGCCGACGTCCTGGTCAGTGCCGGTGACGCCGAAGCGGCGGCCGGGCAGCTGTCAGGGGTGGTCAGCGAAGCCGAGGCCCGCTGCCTGCCGCACCAGATCCAACGCGTCATCCATCTCACCAGCCGTTCACCTGGCCTGGCGTGTCAGGAGATCAGCGAGCACGCCCGCGCTGCCCTGGCCCGGCTCCGTGCACAACCGGCGGTCGGCATGAATGCGACGGTGACCCGCCTTGCGGTAAGCGAGAACGATCAATCGGAGCGTCGTGACCACGGTTGAACGAGGTTGCAACAGACTGTCGTGGCTCCAGGCGACAGATCGTCGCCACCGTGCGCTGGCCTGGCCGGGCGGGCTGGCATACTGTGGCTGGCCTGGTGTCCCGGGGTGGGGAGGTGAGGGATGCCTAGCGTACGACGGTGTCCTGCGTGCCCGGAGGCGCGGCTGACCGGCCACCGGGAGGAGCCGCTGTGCGCGGTGTGCATGCCCGCCGCGCGGGAGCCGGTTCCCGGGATGTTCGCCTGGGTGTTCGATTCGCCGCTGATGCGGCGGGTGCTGGCGGATCGCAACCTGGGCGCGGTTCCGGCGGTGTTCCGGGCGTCGGCAGGGCTGTCCCTGTATCACGTCGCGGATCTCGTGGACCGGTCGCGGCACACGGTAGGCTCGTATGAGCTTGGCAAGCGCGGCGCCTTGCATGATGACCGGGCGTTTGAGCAGTTCGCTGCCGCGGTGGGCCTGGCGATGCTGCCGTACTGGTTCCGGATTCCGGATGTCGCGCTGGCCGGCGAGCCTGTCCTCGCGGCGGTCCTGGAGGCGCTGGGCGTGGATGTAGACCGGCGGGAGTTCGGCGGCCTGGCCGCTGGTGCTGCGGTCGCTGCCATGTTTCCGGAGGTGTCCGTCCCGTCCCGGGTGACTAGCGCGCATATCCGTTACCTGCAGGTGTCCGTGGATACCCTGTACCGCCAGGATCGGGTCGTGGGCGGGGCGGCCGTGCTGCTGGCCGGGCTGCGGTCGTGGCAGCGTGCCCGGCGGATGCTGACGGAGTCCGGCAAGACTGACACCATCAAGCAGCAGCTCATCGCGGTTACGGCGGAGTTGGGGGTGTGCGCGGGCTGGGTTGCGCTGTCCGCGGGAAACCATGCGCTCGCGCGGCGTCTGTACGGGCAGGCGCAGGTGCTGGCGGGCGAGATCGAGATCAAGGACCATGACGTCAAGCGGGTGCTGACCGCGCATGTGCTCACGAACTCGTCGATGCTGGCGTCATATGTGGCTAAGGAAGTCGGCCAGGACCGGAATCCGGCCCGTGCGGGCGTCCAGCTTTCGTGTCAGGCAGCCGACTTGGCGCGACGCGAGCATGCGCCCCGGCTGTGTGCCCTGATCGCCGCCCGCCACGCCAGGGCCGCGTCGTTGCTGGGCGACAAGGCAGCGTTCCGGTCAGCGATCACCCGCGCACGACGGGAACTGGACCGCTCTCCGCAAGCCAGCGAGCCGGAATGGACTCGCTTCGTTGATGAGGCCGAGATCACCGGCTCGGAAGCTGCGGGTTATGTGAATCTGGGTGAGTTCGCCAGCGGGGAGAAACTACTTCACCGTGTGCTCGATGGAAGTTTGTCGCCGCGCGGGCAGGCCGCCTACGGCGCTGAGCTGGCTATGTCCCTGCTCGGGCAGGGTGCTAGCCAGGAGCCGATCGACGCGGGCTTGACGGTGCTGTCCATACTTGATGACGGCGTGACCTCCGGTCTGGCCCTGCGCAAGCTCCGCCCGGTCCGGGTCGCCGCGAGGAGAGCCGACAACGAGGAATTCTGCGCCCGCTACGACGCGGTCGAGCGGTCCCTGACCGCCGCGTAGCCTCGGACAGGCCAGGGAGAGACGCGACGCGGCGTGTGGGCGTGTGACTCGCCAGGCGCGGGCGGAGTGTGTGCGGTGACCGGCGCTGGGCTTGCCGGGCACCGCACATGCGCCGCCCGGCGCCCGCAGCGTCGCCCTTGCCAGCGGCCCGCAAGGCTCTGGGCCGAGCGGGCAGGCGCCACCGCGCTCCCGTTCAGTATGAATGGCACTGTCTGTCCTGCTCCCAGCCGTTAGTGTGGATGCCCCGCTGGTGTAGCTGGAACCGCACCAGCGAGGCATCCACACTAACGGCTGGGCCAGCAGCGACCTCCCCGCCGACGCCGGTCTAGACCGGTCTAGACCGGTCTAGACCGGGACGTGGGAAGGCCTCAGCCATTGCGCTCCCGTTCGGAATGCTGCGGAGAAGTACTAGCGTTGTCCGCCATGTCGTTGAGAGGCGCGCTGGCAGACAGGTACCGTGGCGCCCGCTGGCGGATGGTGCACCGGGCTTGGCGGGCCGTGCAGGACGCCGGCAGGGTGACCGCCGACACGCCGGCCGGCCGCAGGTTCGCCGCGTTCGGGCCGGGTTCTATGCTTGCCTTCCCCGTCGGGGCCGTCTACGGCGAGCCCTGGATCGTGGTCGGCGACGACACCCTGATCGGCATGCATGTGACCCTGTCCGCGGGGATGGTGCCCGGCCAGGATCTCGGGGCCGAGCCCGTGCTGCGGATCGGTGACCGCTGCATGATCGGGCGGGGCAGCCACATCGTCGCGCATCATTCGATCCGGATCGGGGACGACGTGTTCACCGGGCCGTACGTCTACATCACCGACCAGAACCACGGGTACGCCGATCCCGACATGCCGATCGGACGGCAGCTGCCGTGCAACACCGCCGTCTCCATCGGCGCCGGCACCTGGCTGGGTGCCGGGGTGATCATCCTGCCGGGTGCCGTCATCGGCGGGAACGTGGTCGTCGCGGCCGGATCGGTGGTCCGTGGAGTGATACCTGACCGGTGCGTCGTGGCGGGCGTGCCCGCGAAGATCGTCAGGAAGTTCGTGGCAGGAAACGGCTGGTCACCACCCCTGCGTACATGATCATTTTTTAAGCTGAACGGGCTTCGCAGGTGCGCTGCCCCCTGCCAGGCACGCTTGGCCCTCAGCTGCCGATGCGGAGGGCGTCGAGGGCGTCCCGGAGCCGCCCCACCCGGTGCTCGAGCCCGGAGACGCAGTCAGCCATCATGGCGTCCTGCCCGGCATCGGCCCGGCCGGATAGCACGGCGACGAGGTCCTCAACCGCGGCAAGCCGCCCCGACAGCTCGCTGAGCAGCGGCTTGGCCGCGTCTGACGGGGCCGGGGACGGGGACGCGCCTGACGCGGCGCTTGACGCGTGCGCGCCGCCGGCGGTCGAGCCCTCTGCCGGTGCTGTCGCTGCCGGTGCTGTCGCTGTCGCTGCTGACGCTGACGCTGACGCTGCCGAGCCCAGGCGGCTGCCGCCCGGCGCGCTTGTCAGCTGCGCACGGAGCAGTTCGGCCTGCTCACGGAGCTGCAGGTTCTTCGCGTAGAGCTCGACGAAGACCGATACCTTGGCGCGGAGCACCCACGGGTCGAACGGCTTGGCGATGTAGTCGACGGCTCCCGCCGCGTAGCCGCGGAACGCGTGATCCGGTTCCGCGCTCGCCGCGGTAAGGAAGATGATCGGGACATCCCGGGTCTTGCCGCGCCGCTTGATGTGACTGGCTGTCTCGAACCCGTCCATCCCCGGCATGACGACGTCGAGCAGGATGACGGCGAACTCGTCGGTAAGCAGCGCCTTGAGTGCCGCCTCGCCGGACCGGACCGAGATCAGGACCTGGTTGAGCGAGGACAGGATGGCCTCGAGCGCGATCAGGTTCTCTGACCGGTCATCGACGAGCAGGATCCTCGCCTTCTTCGTCACCTCGTCTGCTCCCTTCGGCGCGGGGGCGTGCCATTCCTGCCGCTCGTGCCATAACGCTCCCGTTCGGCCGCAAAAATTTTGTTAGCTTGCTGCGGCGCGTTGCAGCCATCGGCGCATCACCCGGATCAGCTGGCCGGTATCCACGGGCTTGGTGATGTACTCGGATGCTCCGGCGGCCAGGCTCTTCTCCCTGTCGCCCTTCATGGCTTTCGCGGTAAGCGCGATGATCGGCAAGTCGGCGAACTGCGGCATGTGCCGGATCGCCTCTGTGGTGGCATACCCGTCGAGTTCAGGCATCATGATGTCCATCAGGACGAGCCCGACGTCGTCGTTGTTCTCGAGCAGGTCGATGCCTACCCGGCCGTTCTCCGCGTAAAGCACCTCCGCTCCGCACCGCTCGAAAACGCTTGTCAGCGCGAAAACGTTCCGCACGTCGTCGTCCACGATCAGCACCTTCACGCCGCTCAGCGCGTCGTCGGCTTCCGACGTGACGTCGAACTGGGAATCTGCGTGGTCCAAGGGCGCGGGGAACCCGTCCTGCTGGCGGCCCAGCGGGCCTGAGTGGCTCAGCGGCCCGGGCTCGCCAGCGTCCGGCCTGCACCGCAGCGGCAGGTACAGGGTGAACGTGCTGCCCTGGCCGATGCGGCTGTGCGCCCGTATCTCACCGCCGAGCAGGCGGGCGATGTCCCTGCTGATGGACAGCCCGAGTCCGGTACCGCCATACCGGCGGCTTGTGGTCCCGTCCGCCTGCCGGAACGCCTCGAATATGAGGCGGAGCTTGTCATCGGTAATCCCGATGCCGGTGTCGGACACCGAGAACGCGATCACCTCGGGCTGGGCGCGCAGCGGTCCGGTGAACTCCACGCCCTCGGCTGCCCCGACGGACAGTCGCACGCTGCCCGCCGAGGTGAACTTCATCGCATTGGAAAGAAGGTTGCGCAGGACCTGCTGCAGCCGCTGCTCATCGGCGTAAAGCGCGGGCGGCACGCCCGGCGAGACCTCGATCTCGAACGTGAGCCCCTTATCCGCCGCTACCGGCCGGAAAGCGGCGTCCACGTAGTCGACCAGGATGTCGAGCACGACCTCGGCAGGGTGTATGTCCATCTTGCCGGCTTCGACCTTGGACAGGTCCAGGATGTCGTTGATCAGCTGCAGCAGGTCGGACCCCGCGTCGTGGATGGTCCTCGCGAATTCCACCTGCTTGCCGGTGAGATTACCGTCCGGGTTCTCTGAAAGCAGCTTGGCGAGCACAAGCAGGCTGTTCAGCGGCGTTCGCAGCTCATGCGACATGTTGGCAAGGAACTCCGACTTGTACCTGGAGGAAATTGCCAGCTGCTGCGCGCGTTCCTCGAGCGTCCGGCGCGCCTGCTCGATCTGGACGTTCTGTATTTCGATGGCGCCGTTCTGCTTGGCGAGCAGCGCCGCCTTCTCCTCGAGCTCGGCGTTGGACCTGCGCAGCTCGGCCTGCTGGCGCTGCAGCTCGTCGGAACGCTCCTGTAGCTGCGTGGTGAGGCGCTGGGACCCGGTGAGCAGCGACTCGGTACGGGAGTTCGCCATGATCGTGTTGATGGTGACGCCGATCGTCGGGACGAACTGGTCGAAGAAGGCCAGGTGCATGTCGCTGAACCGGTGCAATGAGGCGAGCTCAAGCACGCCGAGCACCTGGTCCTCGAAGACGACAGGAAGCACCACCACGCTCACAGGCGCCAGCTCACCGAGGCCGGAGCCGACGGTGAGGTAGCCAGCGGGCGCGTCGGTGAGCAGTATGCGCTTGCGCTCGAGCGCCGCCTGCCCTGGCAGGCCCTCACCGAGCGAGAACTGGCTGATCCCGCCCCTGCGGAACCCGTAGGTAGCGATCCGGGTGAACTCCTGCCCGGCCAGGTCCGGCTCCGGCCGCGCCGTGTCCTGCCCGGGTGTCCCGGCTTGATCAGCCGGACTCAGCCTCGTCAGGTCGCCTGCGGGATGCGCGGCGAGGTAGAACGCCCCGTACTGGGCCGAGGCGAGCGGGGTCAGCTCGCTCATGATCAGTCTTGCCACCTCGAGCAGGTCCCTGTGGCCTTGCATCAGCCCGGAGATCCTGGCCAGGTTCGTATTGAGCCAGTCCTGCTCGCGGTTGGCCCGGGTGGTTTCGCGGAGGTTGGCAACCATCAGGTTGATGTTGTCCTTGAGTTCCGCGACCTCGCCGCGGGCCTCGACGGCGATGGACTGGGTCAGGTCACCCTCTGCGACCGCGCTCGCCACCGCCGCGATCGCCCTGACCTGCGTGGTGAGGTTGCTCGCCAGCCCGTTCACGCTCTCGGTCAGCCGCTTCCAGGTGCCGGAGACGCCTTCTACCTCGGCCTGGCCGCCGAGCCTGCCCTCGGTGCCGACCTCGCGGGCGACCCTGGTGACCTCGTCGGCGAACGCGGACAGCTGGCCCACCATCGTGTTGATGGTGGTCTTCAGCTCGAGGATCTCGCCGTGCGCGTCGACGTCGATTTTCTTGCTCAGGTCGCCGCCAGCGACCGCCGTGGTGACCTGGGCGATGTTCCTGACCTGGCCGGTCAGGTTGCTGGCCATGGAGTTGACGTTGTCGGTCAGGTCCTTCCAGATCCCTGAGACGCCGCGGACCTGGGCCTGGCCGCCGAGCCTGCCCTCGGTGCCGACCTCGCGGGCGACCCTGGTGACCTCGTCGGCGAACGCGGACAGCTGGTCGACCATGGTGTTCATCGTCAGCTTGAGCTGGAGGACCTCACCCTGGGCGTCGACGGTGATCTTCTGGCTGAGATCACCCTCTGCCACGGCCGTCGCGACCTGCGCGACGTTCCTGACCTGCACGGTCAGGTTGCTCGCCATGCCGTTCACCGAGTCGGTCAGGTCCTTCCACACCCCCGAGACGCCGCGCACGTGGGCCTGGCCGCCGAGCCTGCCCTCGGTGCCGACCTCGCGGGCGACCCTGGTGACCTCGTCGGCGAACGCGGACAGCTGGTCGACCATGGTGTTGAAGGTCTGCTTGAGCTGGAGCATCTCACCCTGGGCGTCCACCGTGACCTTGCGGGTGAGGTCGCCCCTGGCCACGGCGGTGGTGACCACGGCGATGTCGCGGACCTGCGCGGCCTTCTGGTCGACCTCAGAGGTGAGCGACGACAGCTGGGCGGCGACCTCGTCCACGAGCGCCCCGATCTGGGCGAGCATGGCGCTGTCGCCGTGGCCCGTCTCCCCGGCCCGCCGCGCTCGCGCGCGGAAGTCACCGTCGGTCAGCGCGGCCAGCGCGGCGCGGATAGGCTCGAGATCCGCATTGGCATAACGTGCGGCGTTGTGCTGGACGGACGCGGTACGGGCCATCGTGGTCCCTCCTGGTGGCCTGTGCCCAGTGATCTAGTTCTGTGATCTAGTTCTGTGTTCTGGCTCTGTGATCTAGCTCGGTGATCTGGCTGGGGCCCACCGTCGGCCGGGTCTTTCTCTAGGATGAAGCGACGTCGCTCCCAAAGATGTGTCGACGTCACGAGTCTGTCACGATAGCGGGCACGGCTAGTACAGACGCCGTTAACCAGGCGTTGTCGGACGGCATCATGATGTAACCGCAAGTCCGTGACCGGCAGGCACCACCGACACGAGGACCAAGAGGACACGTGCAGGGACGGGACGAGCTCGCCGCGAGTGCGGCGTATCAGCCCGAGCCCGCGGCTGCCGCCGCGGCGCGCCGCTTCGTGCGCGACACGCTGCGATCCTGGCACGTAGCGGACCTCGCCGTGGACGCGGTGCGGCTGGTGGATGACGCGGTGCTGCTCACCAGCGAGCTCGTCACTAACGCGGTGGTGCACGCGGGTACGCGGGTGGACGTGACGTGCCGGCTCGGCGGCGGCCAGGTCGAGGTTGTCGTCCGGGACCGTCATCCTGCCCGCATGCTGCCTGACCCTCCCGCGGCGGCGGACAACGCGGCCGAACGCACAAGTGGGCGGGGGCTTCCTGCCGACGGCACTTGCCTCATCGTGGGGGGTGACATACGCGCGCACCGCCAAGGCTGTCAGGTTCAGGATCAGCCTCGCGGGTGAGGCGGACGAGGCCGCGCCGGCCGGCGGCCCCGCAGCGGAGGACGCCCCGGCGGGACGCCTTTCCGGCACCGGTGCCGTCGCGGGGGATGGCGCGGGCGGCCTGCTGCCTGCCGGGCCCGGCGTCCTCGGCGGTGCCGGGGCGGGCGCTGCGGCCCTGCGGGCAGACATCGGCGCGCTCAGCTATGACGAGCTGCTCAGGCACACGGTCGAGACGGCGCGGGACGCGGCGGCCGCCGACGCCTCCTACGCCATGGTCGCTGACGAGGACGGGGAGCTGCGGGTGCGCGCGGCGGCCGGCCTCGGCGTGGCGGACCTGCTCGCGGTCCGGTCGGGGTCCGCCGCGGGTATGAACGGCGCCGCTGCCCAGTCGGTGGTGACCGTTCCCTTCCTCGTCGAGGGCCGCGTGACCGGGGTGCTCGGGGTGGCGTCAGCGGCGCCTGACCGGTTCGGCGGTGACGAGGCCGCACGGCTCCAGCAGGTGGCCGACCGGGTCTCTCTCACCCTGGAACGGGCGCGGCTCGGGGAGCTCGAGCGGGCACGGCGGGGCAGGATCGCATTTCTCGCCGAGGCGAGCGAGCTGCTCGCGGGCACCCTGGACCAGGAGAAGACCATCGCGCTCACGGCGCAGCTCATGGTGCCGCGGATGGCGGCCTGGTGCGCGATCCTGCTCACGGATGAGGGAGAGACGCCGCGGCCCGCGTATGTGTGGCACGCCGACGAGTCCCGCATAGACGCGCTGGCGTGGCTGCTCGGCAGCATACCGCCGCCCGCCGCGGGAGGGCGCTCTGGCGGGCGGAGCTGGTCGCTCACCGCGCCCTCCGGGTACTCCGGGCCGCCCGGAGAGCTGGCGTCAGAGGCGGCGGACCTCGCGTCCGATGCCGCCTGGTGCTTCCCGCTCGCTGCGCGCGGCCGCAGTCTCGGAGTGGTCGTGATCGGTCGGCCGCGCGGGGACAAGCTGCCACGAGAGACCATCGAGCTGGCGGAGGATCTGGTCCGCCGCGCCGCGCTCGCCCTTGACAATGCCAGGCTGTACGCGCAGCAGCAGCTGACCAGCCAGGCGCTACAGCGCAGCCTGCTGCCGCCCGAGGTGCCGCGCATCCCCGGCCTGGACCTGGCGGCGACGCACGTCGTCGCCGGCGAGGGCAATGAGGTCGGCGGTGACTTCTACGACGTGTTCCCCGCCGGAAAGAACCGGTGGCGGTTCGCGATCGGCGATGTGTGCGGCACCGGCCCCGAGGCCGCGGCGGTAACCGGGCTGGCCAGGCACACGCTGCGCATCCTCGCCAGGGAGGGGCACGGCGTGGCCGAGGTGCTCGGCCACCTGAACCGGCTCATTCTCGACGAGGGACCGCGGGCCCGGTTCATCACCCTGCTGCACGGAGAGATCGTCGTGCCGGAGGCACGCGGGGAAAGCACCGTGCCGGAGGCGCGCCAGGAAGGCACCGTGCCGGAGGCGCGCGAGGAGTCGCAGGGGATCCGGCTTTCGCTGGTATCCGCGGGCCATCCGCTTCCGCTGCTGCTACAGCAGGCCGCGGGCCAGGAGCCCGCCGCTGAGCCGCGGCCAGCCGCCAGGCCGCAGCCGCTGCTCGGCGTGATCCCTGGCCTCTCGTTCGGTGCCCAGAGCGTGCAGCTGTTCCCCGGGGACATGCTGCTCTGCGTCACGGACGGGATCACGGAGCGGCGGGATTCTGGCCGCCTGCTCGACGACGATGATGGCCTGGCCCGCCTGTTCGCCGGCTGCGGCGGGCTGAACGCAGGCGCCGTGGCAGCCCGGATCCAGCGGGCGGTCCGTGACTTCGGCGCGGGGCCGCCCTCCGATGACATGGCGCTCCTGGTCCTGCGCGCCCTCTGATACCTGCTGCCTGGGTGTTGCCAATTCTGTTTGGCAACGGCCAGGCCCATTTTCCCGCATGTCAGCGGCAACCCGCCTCGCTACAGTCTGTCTGACTTGAGCACACGTCAGGGGGTGGCAACGTGGGACGACCGGCCAGCTGGCAATGGCGGCCGTTGGACCTTGGCTCCGATCCGGTGCCCGGCGACCCGAATCGGATTGAGCAGGAGGCCGCGCACCTGGCAGCGGTAGCCCGGCAGGTCCACGACCAGGTGACGATGCTGGACAAGATCGCGGCTGGCGCGGCAGACGGAACTCTCAGGGGCGAGTACGCGGCGAAAATCCACTCCGCCGCGGCCGACCTGGCGAAGCAGCTAGGCAGCGTTCCCGGCTATTTCAAGACGGTCTCCGACGCACTGTACGGCTACCTGCCGGACCTGGAGCAGGCGCAGGCATGGTCGATCCAGGCGCTGAATCAGGCCGAGGGCCCGCACCAGCAGCTGAACTCCCTGACCGCCCAGCCCAGCCCGAGCCAGCCGGCCGTGCGGAAGGCGCAGAGCGCGCTTGGCGACGCGAAGGCGCTGCTGGCCAAGGCGACCAGCCTGCGGGACAACTCGGCCACATACCACGCGCAGAAGATCCGCTCGGCGATGCCCGACGACCGGCCGAACTGGTTCGCCAGCCTGGTGAGCGACGCAGGGTCGTTCTTCAACGCCGTGGGAACGGACGTACACAATTTCATCGAGACGCACGTGGCGCTCCTGCAGTTCATCTCCGGGGTGCTCGGCCTGATCGCCGGGATCGCCAGCCTGCTCGCGCTCATCCCCCCGCTCACCGCGGTCTTCGCGCCCATCGCGCTGGCGGCCGGCCTCGCGGCGACCATCATCGACATCTGCCTCGCCCAGGTCGGCGACGGCAGCTGGGTCTGCGTCGCGTTCGACGTCGTCGGCGACATCGGCGGGATCGCCGCGATCGTGAGCACCGTGCGGATAGCCGCGATAGCCGAGGATCTAGGCAAGACGGCCGCCCCCGGGTTCTGGTCCCTCATCTTCAAGGGCGGGACGTTCATGAACACCGAGGAGTTCGTCTGGAGGTCGGTGAACCTTGTCTTCAGCCAGTTCAGCTGGACCGCCCTTGGCGCCGGGACTCCTGGCATGCTCGGTGAACTCGGGCAATGGATCGGGGACGGCTTCCAGGGCCGGGCGCCATGGCAGCAGCCGGCCACACCATGAGCGCGGAGGCCGCCGGTGAACCGGGGCCGGCCGTGGCGGGCAGCTTCCTGCTGCACTTCGAGGTTCCCGATGACTTCGTCAGCCTCGCGGCGGAACTCGACGAGGAGGCCGCCGCGGCGGAGCACGCGAAGTTCGTGGACGCGGTGCTGCGCCCCGGTGCCCCGCCCGCCGTCCGTGCCCAGATGCTCGCCCAGCTCGCCGCCGCGCGCATTGCCCTGATCGGCGGGGGGATCCGCTACTTCTGCATGGCGGGCGGGAACGTTGACGGCCGGCAGGTACTGCTCATGGTCGGGATTGCCGTCACCCCTTTCCCGCGGGCGGAGGGCGAAGAGCCCCGCGGCCTGCTGGCGCGGATGCTGCGCGAGCAGTACCCGCAGGACGCCGCGCTGGTGGAGGAGTTCGGCACGGAGTACGGGCCGGGGGTGGGCCTGCGCCGCGCCGAGACGCTGCCGTTTCCAGTTCCTGGGGGCCAGCCGCTGCAGATCGACACGGGGGTCGCCCAGGCGATCATTCACTTCCTGGACGCGGGAGCGGCCGGAGTGGTCACCGGGTACTGCTTCAGCCCGCGTGACATCGACACCGCCGCGGTGACCGTGGCGCTCATAGCGCGCCGGATGACGATCACCCGGCAGGGTCATCAGCCGCGGCGGCTGGCTACCGAGCACGGCTAGCGCTGCTCCCGCGATAGCTTGGGCGTGAACACTTCGCCTCGCAGCGCCCGCTCGACCAGGCCGACCGCGCGGGCCGTCGCGACGAGCCTGCGGCCCTCACGCCGGTAAGCGGCAAGCACCGCGTCAACCGCATGCGGCGGCAGCGCGCTCGCGAGTTCGGTGCGAGCCGTGCGATACCCCTGGCGCGCGCCCTCCACGCAGGCGGTCACGTGGTAGCGGGCCATCGTGGCCAGTGCCACCGGATGCCGGCGCAGCACCCCATACAGCCGGTAGTCCGGCGGGACCACGTCGAGCAGCCAGGCCACGGCGGTGAGTTCGAACTCGTCACTGCCTGGCGGATGCACCCCGGCTGGCCAGCCTGGCGGCAGGTACCCTGCCATGCCCTCAGGATACCCTGGTATCGAACGAACTTTCTAGTCACTGGACGTGGCAAGGCTGAGCCGGACCGGGCGCATGCGCGGGGGGCCCTGGGCCATGGGGGTCCGGGGGTCTCCCCTCGGGGGGTACTGTGTCCCCCCAGGCTGGTACCGCGCGGCAGCGCCCGCCGCGCCGCGCCGCGCTCTGCGGCGGTAGTGTTGCCGTGATGTGAACCGTCATGCTGGCGCTGACGTGTCAGTCCTGACGAGATAGTGAGACCACAATGGATCTGCGGCCCGATCCCCAGCCCGCGGGCACCGCGGGGCGGATCAGTTCTGTGAATGGCTCGGGGCCGCCCGGTGACGCGAAGGCCGCCACCATCCTGGCCGAGTGCAGGAAGCAGCGGATACGGGCGTTGCGGTGGGCCGCCGTGTCGGGTGCGCTCGTCGTTGCCATCGCGGCGGCGACGGTGCTCGCGGCCATCCACGGTTCGTTCAGGGGGGCCATCGTCTTCCTGATCCCCGTCGTGGGAGTCATCAATCTCATGCGGCTGGCCCAGTGCCTGCTGGCGCTCAGCAAGATCAGGAGCGCCGAGCGGCTGGTCCGCGCGGCCCAGGAGGGAGCCCGCCGGACCGTCAAGGGCGACTAGCACCCTCCCATGATCACGAAGAGTTCACTACCGCATAGGGCGTTGTGACGCATCCGAAAAATCCGGCCCTGCCCAGCTCACCAGACCTATGGGACCTTGACCGCCCAGGGCTGCACCCGCAACCGTGACCGGAATCCGCCACCAGGCCGCCAAGGAACCAATCCCGTGACCGACCGCGTCCGCGCCCTGCTGATCACCCCCGACAACTACCTGCTCACCATCCAGCGCATACGCCCAGGCCAGCAGCCGTACTGGGTGCTGCCCGGCGGCGGCATAGAGACCGGCGAAGACCCGGAAACCGCCCTCACACGAGAACTGCGCGAGGAAACCGCCGCCACCGCCAGCATCCACAGCCTCCTGCACGTCCTCGAACGCGACGGCGAACGCCAGTACATCTACCTCACCCGCGCACGCACCTGGTCAGCCAGTGCCGCCGACCGCACCGGCCCCGAATTCACCGACTCCGCCCGCGGCGAATACCACCTCCAGGCCATCCCCCTCACCGCCGAAGCGCTCACCGTCATCGACCTCAAACCTGAACCCCTCGCCGCATTCCTCCTCACCCACCTCCGCGTCGGCAAAGACCTGTTCACCCTTCCCGATCTCCGCGCCAACCTCACCGACCAGAGATGAAACTCTGGGGCGAAGCCGCGCCCGGCGCAGGCCACAGCCCCGCGCTGTGGCACGCCACGGCAAGACAGCCGGGAGACCATCAGCTGATGATCTCCCGGCCCCGTCACGCCCGCGCCCGGCCGGCAGCAAGCCCTGGCCATCTTTCGTGATCATGAAACCTGGCGGGGAGTGATCTCCCAGGTTACGGGCAGGTGCCGGTTTCGCTGCCCGGCTTGACATGATATGGGTGGGCCGGATAGCAAGGTGCGGTTAGAGTAAGGCGGTTGTGACCAAACAGGTAGGAGACGGGGCAGGCCATGGCCGATCTCAAGGTGGACTACACCCTGCTTGATCAGAGTGAGAAGTCGCTGAGCAGTCTTGTCTCGGAATTCCAGAACATCAAGGCACAGGAAAGCGGTTATGACGGGGCCATGGGCTCGGGTGACATCGCCTCGGCCATGGACGGTTTCGCCGGGAACTGGGATTACCACAGGGGGAAACTAGTTGACTCCATGGAGTCACTGGGGAAAATGATAAGCCAGTCGAAGCAGGCGTTCCAGAAGACCGACAACCAGCTCAAGACAGACCTGACCAAGAAGTCCTGACCCGGGCAGGAGCGAGACGATGGGACGACCGGCCGGCTATCAGTGGAGGCCGCTGGGCCTGGACGTCGATCCGGTGCCCGGGGATCCGGGGCGGATCAGCCAGGAGGCGGCGCACCTCGCGGCGGTGGCCAGGCAGATCGGCGATCAGGTGACGGCGCTGCGCAAGATCGGCGCGGACAACACGCTGGTGGGTCAGTACGCCGACAAGCTCCGCTCGTCCGCCAATGACGTCGCCGACAGCCTGGACAAGGTGGTGGGGCGTTACCAGAAGGTCTCCGCCGCGCTGAACGGGTGGCTGCCGGATCTGGAGCGGGCCCAGTCCCAGTCCATCCAGGCGCTGGACCAGGCCGAGGGCCCGCACGGGCAGCTGATGTCGCTGCAGTCGCAGACCATGCCGAGCGGCAACAACCTGACGCCACAGCAGCAGCAGCAGGTCCAGGCGCACCAGAAGTCCCTGCAGCAGGCGTCCGGCCAGCTGGACGCGGCGAAGGCCCTGCTAGGCAGGGCGACCAGCCTCCGTGACAACTCGGGGAGCTACCACGCCGGCAAGATACGGTCGGCGATCGACGATGGCGTCAAGGACAGCTGGTGGGACAGGTTCAAGGACTTCATCGACCATTACGCCTGGCTGATCAAGGACTTCGCCACCCTCCTCGAGTGGCTCGCGACCGCGATCGCCATCGTCGCCCTGTTCATTCCGGGCCTGGACGTCCTCGTCGCCCTCGCCATCATCATCGGGGCCGCGCTCATCCTGAGAACGGTGCTCGCCGCCACCGGCAACGGATCCTGGATGGACGTTGCCCTTGACGCCTTCGCGCTGCTGACACTCGGCGGCGGCAAGCTCCTCAGCAGCGGTATCTCCGCTATCGCGGAGAACAGCAAGACCCTGGCTCAGGGGATGCTCGAGGGTGAGGCGGCGCTGGGCAAGCTGGGTGAGATGAGCTCGAACTTCGAGGAGCTCATGGGTAGCGAGGCGACCCAGAAAGTCATCGGGCAGTGGGCGGGCAAGGTCGTTGAGGGCCTCACGAATGTCGAAGAGGAAACGACGGTCGCGCAGCGTTTCATCAGCGGTGGCGAAGAGGAAATCATCACGAACTCAGCCAAGGTCAGTGCCCTCGTGGGGCGCCTCGCCGACAGCCCTGTCATGCAGGCGATCGGTAGCCAGACGAAGCTGTTCGGGACGCTCGCGAGGTTCAATTATCTTGCCGCGCTGGCTCCGGACTGGGGTGACAAGCTCCTGGGCGGGATACAGGCATATGGACCCGGCGGCGGCTCAATTAGCATCCCTATTATCCCGAATGGCGATGCTTACAACCACTTCAAGGAAGGGTTCACCACCGAGGGCGGCATCTCGACCACCGACGCGAATATCGCGGTGGACGTGGCCTCCCTCATACCGAGCCCCATCCAGCCTGTCGCCGCCATCTTCGGCATAGCGAACGGCACGTGGTAAGGCAGGCAGCCCGGCCGGTGCATTCGCAGCCGGATACCGCGCCAGGGGATGCCCGTGGCACCCGGTCAGCGGTCGCTGACGCTGTTGCTGCCGCCGCTGTCGCGCGGGGGTATACCCTCGTCCTGCCGCCGGGCTGGCGGAAGATCCCGGTGCGGCATGGTACCGACAAGGCGATCAGGGAAATCCTGGACGAGGCATTCGCCAGGCTGCCCGCCAACTTGCCGAGGGACAAGGTGGTCCCGTACCGCAAGGAACTCGAGCGGCGGCTTGCCGCGATGGTCGCCGAGGCGCGCAGGAAGGCGGCCACCGACCTCTACCTGCCCGTCGAGCAGGTGCACGGGATCCGGGTTGCCGCCTCGTTCGTGGTGTCGGAGATGTCGCTCACCTCGGCGGAGCTGGTGGACCCCGTCCTGATCGTGTCCAGGCTGGCTTCGGAAGCCGACGGGACCAGCGAGGCGATCGTGGACGGTGCCGCTGGCGTGCGCACTGAGCGAACCGCCGGGCCTGACCCGGCAAGGAAGGTCGACTACGGCTCCCGGCGCGTCGACTACGTGCTCCCGGTTCCCGGGGATCCGGACAGGTGGCTGGTGATCGCGTTCTCCACCCTGGGCGGCGGTGACCCGGGGGATCAGTACGCTAAAGTCCTCGTCCAGCTCTTCGACGCGATCATGTCCACGTTCCGCTGGGCCAGGGTATGAGTCAGCTCACGGCAACGAAGCGGGGTCGCACGTGAACGAGAAGGTCAGCTGGCAGGACCTGGTCAGCAAGAAGGGCTGGGTCCAGGTCAGCTATGACAAGGCCTCGTGGATCCCCTGCCCGCCCATCTTTCCGCCCGGCCACAACCGCGAGTCATGGGCAGCCAGCTTCGCCCAGGCCAAGTGGGAAGCATCGGGCCTGAAGCACGGCAAGGGCGAGGTCAACCTGCTCGCCAGCCAGCTTTCGTCCATCCACGAGAGCACATACAGTGGCATCGACTGCCAGCTGGCCTGGATCAACCTGCCCGACCCCCGCCTGCTGCCCGTGCCGGTGCGGGTGGGCATCTGGGAGTCAAGGGGGGACCGCGACACGCAGTTCCGGTCGCTCACTCATGCCGATGACCCCGCCGCGGTGGAGCCGCCGATCGTGGAGGCATTCTCCACCGAGAGGCTCGGCACCGGCCTGAAGACGCTGCGTTACCTGCGCACGGCCGGCGGATCCGGCGACCTGTACGCAGGACTCAACTATGCCTTCCGCTCGACGGAGCACGAGACCGATCTGCGGGTGTTCACCGCCTGCCAGGATCTCGGCCGTCTGCAGCGCGCGCTGCCCGACATCGATGAGCTCGTACGGGGCATGACGATCGTTCCCCGCAAGGATTGAGACAGCGTCCGCGGCTCGCGGCCGAGGGTTAGCTTGCGGGACAGTGTCCCGAATGCGATAGTGATGCGGTGCAACGGCCATCACTCCTGCGCTTCGGGCGGGCGTCCGTGCGAATGACGATCCTGGGTGTCGTCATGTTCGTCGGCGCCATTGCCGCGTTCGCGGCCCATGCGCCGGTCATTGTCGGCGGCATATTCCTGGCCCTCATGGTTCTATGCGGCGCGATCTCGGTTGTTTTCGCCGCGATTTTCTACAACAGGGCGATGACCGAGCAGCGGAAACTGCGCGCGGAAGTAGAGGCTACATTCCGCCACCGGCCGGGGGATAGCGGCTTTTAGCCGAGTGGCACTGTCACGGTGAGGAGTTCTCCGTTGCCGGTGTTCAGCAGCGCCCGGCCGGGCCTGACAGGCTCGCCGATGACACTGCGCGGCAGGCGCATGCCCATGAGATCCCCGTCCGGGAGGCTCTGCGGGGACAGCAGGCAGCCACGGCGCCCCCGTTTGGCATCAACCTGCCAGCCGCCGAAACCGACACAGATATCTTCCGAGTTGCCACCAAAGACCAGCCCTCGCCGCTTATCGGCGCCAAAGTCGATCAGCTTTTTCAGCTCGTCGGCGGCATCGCAGTCCCTGAGCAGCTCGGCATCGTCCATGATCACTACCCCGGGGCCGGAGAACCCCCCGACCGCCGCGGCGAGCTCGTCCGCGGGAAGCTCAGGCTCCTCGAAGCTCCGGAGCACCCCGGCAGCGGTGGCGAGATCACGCAGCGGCGAGGAGCGCGGCGCGACGATGATCAGCTCGGCGCCGCCGGCGAGGAACGACCGCGCCATCGAGACAAGGATGGTGCTGCGGCCGGATTTCACCGGTCCGCCGACGATGAACACCGGCATGCCGTCGGCCAGGTCCGGGCCGTGTGCGGTGAGCTCGTCCCCGCCCACGCCGACCAGCCCCCACAGCGGTCGCGGCGCGGCGCGGGCGTCCCGCAGCCGCCACGCGTCGCCGAACGAAAGCCGGGCGGGCAGCACGTCAACCCGGAACGGGCGCAGCGTCCGCGCCACGCCGTCGCACCTGTGCGCGGCCTCGGCGGCGATCTCTCGGAGCGCGGCGGCCTGCCCCTGGCCGGAAGCGTCGGGAGCGAGCAGCGCCACCTGCGTCTCTATCCCTGACCCGCTGCGGAAGGCGCGGCCCGCCGGGATGTCGTCAGGCATGTCCCTCGGCCGCAGCCCGATCAGGGCGAAGTCGTCCTTGTCGGCCAGCCGGAACGCCAGCTTGTCCTCGGTCATCGACCCTATCCGGCCGCCGACGAGCGACCGGTCGCCTGTCATCACGAGGTGCACGCCGACGCTCGCCCCCTCGCCGAGGATCTTGGTGATCACGTCGGTGAGCGCGCCAGCGTCGATCTCGCCGAGCGTCGTGGTGAACCCTTCCCAGCGGTCGAGCAGGACGACGATGTGCGGCAGCCTGTCCTCGCTGGCCGCCACCGCGCGCTGCTCGCCGATGTCGGCGAACCCGCTGTCGGCGAGCAGTTCCTGACGGCGGCCGACTTCGGCGTTCAGGCGGCTGATCAGCCGCGCGGCCCGTTCGGCCTGGGTGCGGGTCACCACCGCGCCGCAGTGCGGCAGCTCGGCGACCGGCAGCAGCGCGCCGTTGCCGCAGTCGATGCCGTAGATATGCACGTCGGCGCTGCTGTGCGTGGCCGCGATGGAGCCCGCGATGGTGCGCAGCAGCTGGGACCGCCCGCTGCGCGGCGTGCCCGCCGCCATCATGTGGCCAAACGAGGAGAAGTCGATGGCCGCGGTCCGCTGCGCCTGCTCCGACGGCAGGTCGTCGACTCCGTACGGCACGGGCCGCAGGGCGTCCCCTGACCGCGCGGGTTCCGGCAGGTCCCTGAGCAAGATGGACTCGGGCAGCGCGGTCAGCCACGGGCTGTGCTGTGGCGGGATGCGCAGCCGTTCGCAGGACCGCTGGATCGCCTCGACCAGGACCTTGAGGTCGGTGATCTCCTCGTCTTCCCGTTTCTCCTGCGCGGGGCGCTCCGGCGCCGGCCGGCTGATGCCGGTCCAGTCGAGCCTGGCCAGCCACGGGCGCATGGTAACGGGCGCCGCGCTAGCCTGGGGGGACACGGTGCCGCCCGGGGACACCCCGGACCCCGATGGCCCAATACCCCCCGCAGCCGGGATGCCGGGCCGCCGGCCGCCGACCCTGCCCGCCTGGAACGGCACCAGCGAGGCGTGCCCGAGGCGGACGTAGGCGCGGCCGGGGGTGGACTTGGAGATGTGCGCGGCATCATTCGCGTCGATCACGTCGGCGCTCTCGCCAGGGTCGGTCACTCGCAGCGCGATCCGCAGGTTGGTGTTGGCCCTGATGTCCGCTGACACCACTCCGGATGGCCGTTGGGTAGCCAAAATAAGGTGAATGCCCAGCGAACGGCCACGTTGGGCGATGTTTACCAGGCCGGTGACGAAATCCGGCAGGTCCCGCACCATCGAGGCGAACTCGTCGATCACGATCAGCAGCCGCGGCAGCGGTTCCAGGCCGTGCGCGCCGCCGCGGCTGCGCACACGGCCGCCGCCGCCGCGGCTGTCCCGCGCCTCGCGCACCTGCAGGTCCGTGTAGTCCTCGATGTCCTTGGCGCCGACGTCGGCCAGGATGTGCTCACGGCGGGTCAGCTCGGCCGACAGTGACTCGAGCGCCCGCTCGACCAGGTGGGTGTCCAGGTCGGTGACCATGCCGACGGTGTGCGGCAGGTTCACGCAGTCCTTGAACGCGCTGCCGCCCTTGTAGTCCACGAGCACGAACGTCATCGCGTCCGGCCGGTTGGCGACGGCGAGCGATGCCACGATGGTCTGCAGCAGCTCCGATTTGCCGGAGCCGGTGGTACCGGCTATCAGCCCGTGCGGGCCGTCCTTCCTGATATCTATGCCGAACGGGCCATCGTATGACTCCCCGACCACGGCCAGGGTCGACCTGCCGCCCGCGTTCCAGCGGCTCGCGATGCCCTCTGGTGTGGGCGGCTCAAGCCGCAGCACGTCGAGCAGCCGGCTGGAGTCCGGCAGGCCGACGCTGTCCTCCTCGTCGCTGACGTCCCTGACCGGTGACATCCCGCGGGCGAGGCGCGCGCACCACCCGGGCCGGACATGGTCGGGCCGGACCTGCCGGATGGTCAGCTCGCTCATCTGCTGCACGCGGAGGCCGTCAGGCTCGACGGCGACGACGGCGTGGCATTCGGCGGGGAGCAGGCGCTCTTCGGCGTCCAGGCACATCGCGAACACGCCTACCGGCGGTCCCTCACGCAGGATCTGGATGGCGCCGGGCAGTGAGCGCAGCCGCCGCGACCCGTCGAAGACGACGACGATGTCGGCCTGCCTGAAGGCGGCCTCCCCGTGTCCCGGCTGGCCGGCCTCGCGCAGCGCCTTCTGCCGCGCGGTCACGGTGGCCAGGAGCTCGGCGATCCTGGCGGCCACGGTCTCCGCGTCGTTGCCGACCAGGACGGTGGCGTTCTGGCCCTCGGCCGGCTGGCAGTGCGGCAGCCACTGTGCCCATTCCCAGCTGGCCTGGCCGGATGAGTCGGTGAGCACGTACACCCGGATGTCGTTCGGGCTGTGCAGCGTCGCGGCCTGTGCCACCAGCCACCGGCCGATCGCGCGGGGCGCGTCGCCTGGCCCGGCCACGCCGAGCACGCCGCGGTCCCGCAGCGGTATCGTCACCGGGGCGTCGGGAATTGTCCAGAAGACCTGCCGCCTGTGCTCGTCCAGGGTCGGATCCTGCAGCTCGACCGCTGACGGCAAGTCGGCGGTGCCGACCCTGAGCACCAGGTAATCGGGGTCGGTGCGGCGACGCTCCCACAGGCGCCGCCTGGGGCCTGAGGCGATCGTGAGCACGGCGGCGGGATCGGGGCAGTCGGCTCGCCGCTGCAGGCGCTCGGCGTCAAGGGCCTCGCGGGCGTCTTTCTCGATCCGGGCCTTGTGCTCCTTGTACTCGGCGGACCGCTGCGCGTATGACCTGCGGCCCTGCTTGCGGTCGGTCATATAGTTGCCGAGCAGCATGACGGGGCTGAGCGCGCACATGGCGAGCATGTAGATCTGGTGCATCATGACGGCCAGCCCGACGCCCATCAGCACGGGGACGACGGCCATCAGGATGGGCATCGGCCGCCGTTCCTCGCGGCCTGGCGGGGACGGCAGCTGGAACTTGGTCCTGCGCTCCGGCGGCAGCAGCCGCGGCGGCCGGTTGAAGTCAAGGCCCGCACCGTCCTCGCTCGGGTGCAGCGCGGCGTCCGGCGGCTCGTACGGCGCGAGCTCGAGCAGCGTGCCGCCGGCGGCGACCTGCTGGCCAGGCAGCCACGGGACCGGGCCGGTGAGCGGCTCGCGGTCCATCGTCGCCGCCGCGCCGTCACATGCCGACACCTGGCACCCGCCGGTGGCGTCGACCGCGACGCGGATGGCCTGCTCAGGGAGCCGCGGGTCGCTGATGCGGATGTGCGCGAGGTTGCCGCGGCCGATCTGGGCCTCACCGA
>WNFD01000034.1_pt1 | contig 115584 bp, 90 predicted proteins | sample 5400491 | NCBI WGS metagenome assembly WNFD01 (sample SAMN13153343, study PRJNA577476) | soil metagenome | isolation source: 120 cm saprolite under Douglas fir tree site 2 hole 2 replicate 2 | place: USA:California | collected 2015-04-18 | reverse complement strand
TTGGCGCGGGTCCTTACGGCCTCTCAACCGCCGCGCATCTCCTCGGACGAGGACTGAAGGTCGCCGTCTTCGGTAGGACGTTCGAAATGTGGCGCGACCACATGCCGAAAGGCATGCTGCTGCGGTCTCACTCGTGGGCCACCGACCTCCGCGATCCTTGTAAGGACTATGGGTTTGAGCGCTTCTTCAAGGACTTGAAGTACGAGAAGTGCTATCCCGTACCGATCGAGGTGTTCATCGACTATGGCCTCTGGTTCCAGCACCGGGCCGTGCCTGACGTCGATGAGACGTACGTTTCGGCGATCGCGCGTCAGGGTGATCAGTTTGTCGTAACGCTGGCAGATGGGCGCGAGGTCCTCAGTCAGGCGGTCGTGATGGCAATCGGTCTCTATCATTATGCCCATCGACCTGAACCATACAACGGCCTCCCGGCCGGACTCGTCTCGCATTCTTCCGATCACAAGGACTTCGGCTGTTTCAAGGGACGAGACGTCGTGGTGATCGGCGGCGGGTCAAGCGCCATCGAGTTTGCCGCGCTGCTCCACGAAGCTGGCGCGGCCGTCCAGGTTGTGTCACGGCGGCGAGTGAGGTGGTGGGCGCCTGATCGAACGAACGAGCGCACGACTCTTGAACGGATTATGGCTCCGAATGCGACCATTGCGCCTGGCTGGCAGAACTGGGTCTTGGACCATATGCCCTTTTTCTTCTACCGCTTCCCACAAGAGCGGAAGGACTCGTATAACAGCAACTACGAATCCGGGGCGAACTCCTGGTTGAGGGATAGAGTCATCGGCAAGGCCACACTACGCGAGGGCCGGACCGTGGCCAAACTGGAGGTGGTGGATGGAAAAGTCGATGCGAGCATCTCGGACGGCGCGAAGGTGAGGGCTGATCACATCCTGCTGGCAACTGGCTACAAGGTAGACATCAACAAGTTGACGATGATTCATCCATCGCTCCGGGCTGAAATCAGGACAGACGGGGCGATTCCCATCCTGAGTCAGTGGTTTGAAAGCAGTGTGCCGGGGTTCTACTTTGTTGGATTCACCTCGTTTCGCGCCTTCGGTCCGCTGTACCGGTTTGTCGCAGGATGTGGAGCGGCGGCACGGCGCGTGGCGAGTTCCGTCGTGCGCGAGCGTGTCGGACGCCCTCGGGCGACCGCGGCACGCTCGGCGTGATGCGGCACAGGCCGCGCCTGGATCGGTGCAGCGGCCGTGGTATCTGACGCCGACCAATATCTCGGATAAGAGCGGGAGCGGCCATCATCCTTCCTGGGTGGGGACTGAACGACCGACCCAAACCTTTGCTGCGGGACCTGCTCGCATCGCTCTTCACCCGGCTTCGCCGGCGTTGGGAGCGATTCCTCCATCCGTGGCGACGGCAGGCGACCCTGGCCCGGATGGGGCGCCACCGTATGCCGCGCGGTGTCCTGTTTGTGTGCCACGGTAATATCTGTCGCAGTCCCTACGCCGCCGCGGCATTCCGCGCCCGCCTCGGGCCGGAGGCGACCAAGGTGATACGTGTCGACTCAGCCGGCTTCATCGGCCCCATGCGGCACGCGCCGCGCGCGGCCGTCGAGGAGGCAGCGTCTCGCGGGCTCGATCTTCGTAACCACCGCTCGAGAACACTCACGGCGGGAGCGCTCGAGAACGTCGACATCGTCGCGGTGATGGAGCCCCAACAGGTGCGGGGAGTGGCCCAATTATGGCGCACCACCGCCACGATCATCGTGTTGGGCGATCTCGACCCGATTTCCGACGATGGACGGATGATCATCGATCCCGTGGATCAGCCGCGCGCAGTGTTCGCTGCATCGTACGATCGCATCGACCGATGTGTGGCAGTTTTAGCGCAGTCACTCGCGGGCTAAAGTGCCGCAAGTTATTGCGGCCGTGAGGCATGATAATGGCCTGGATCGTGCAAACACCCGGCCGCGATGCTACGCCATTACTTCACGGTCGACGTCGAAGAGCACTTCCAGGTCACGGCGTTCGAGGACCGGATCCCGAGGACCGAGTGGCCACGGCATCCGAGTCGGGTGGCGGCAAATATCGATCGCGTGCTCGAACTGCTCGCGGCTCACGATGCGCGGGGCACGTTCTTCGTGCTCGGTCTGGTCGCCGAGCGTACCCCGGAGGTCGTGGGAGCCATCCATGCCGCGGGGCACGAAGTCGCCAGCCACGGCTGGGATCACCGGCTGATCACCGGGCAGACGCCGGCCGAGTTCCGCGAATCGATTCGTCGCTGCAAGAGAGTGCTGGAGGATCTAACCGGCACACCCGTGCTCGGGTTCCGCGCGCCGAGCTATTCGATTGTCGCTGGGGGCGAATGGGCGCTGGACATCATCGCGGAAGAGGGCTACCAGTACGACTCCAGCCTTTTTCCCGTGCGGCGGCCGGGGTATGGCTACGCGAACGGGGCGCGCGATCCCCATTGGCTCGAGCGTCCGGCTGGTCGGCTGGCGGAGCTGCCCCCCGCGACGTGGCGGGTGCTCGGCGCGAACGTCCCGGCGGGGGGCGGCGCCTATTTCCGAATCTTTCCCTACGCGTTGGTGCGCGCCGCGTTGCGACAGTGTGAGGCTCGCGGGGTGTCTGGCGTGTTCTATGTGCATCCGTGGGAGCTGGACCCCGACCAGCCCCGGCTGCGTGTCTCATTCGCCGCCCGGCTCCGCCATTACACCGGACTACGGCAGACGGCTCCGCGTCTCGAGCGGCTGCTCTCGGAGTTTCGGTTCGTGGCGATCGCCGATCGTTTTCGGGAGCCCGCGGTGATCGCGGCGCCATGAGTCTCGGCATCGAGCGCTGGCTCGATTCACGGCGGTGGTAATGGCCATTCGCTGCGCGCCGCCTGTCTACTCTCCCGTCTCGGCGCGCGCGCTCGCGAGCGGGTGGGGCGCCGCCGTCGGATGGGGGAACGGCACGGCGCTCGAGCGGCTCAGCGAGGAGTTGCGCTCGCGGTTCGGCGCCGCCGTCGCCCTGCTGGTGGACAGCGGCACCAGCGCGCTGGCGATCGCGCTCACCGCCGCGCTGCGAGATCGACCCGGCGCGCCGGTCGCACTCCCCGCGTACTGCTGTTACGACGTGGCGACCGCGGCCGCGGCCGCCGACGTTCCGGTCCTCCTCTACGACGTCGATCCGACCACCCTCGGCCCCCACTGGCCGTCGCTGGAGCGCGCCCTGGCGGGGGGCGCGGGAGCCGTCGTGGTCGCGCACCTGCTTGGCCTGGCGGTCGACACGGAGCGCGCCCTGGACCGCTGCGCTGCGGCGGATGCGGTCCTCATCGAGGACGCGGCGCAGGGCGTAGGCGGGCGGTTGCAAGACCGGCCGCTTGGGGCGCTCGGGCCGCTGAGCGTGTTGAGCTTCGGGCGCGGCAAGGGCTGGACTGGCGGCACGGGCGGGGCGCTGCTCGCAAGAGGCGCCGGCGTGTCGCTCTTGGAGGCGGCCCGCGGGCTCGCGCCGGCGGCGGGGGCGTGGCGCGCGCTGCTCGGCGCGAGCGCGCAGTGGCTGCTCGCCTGGCCGCCGGTGTACGGCCTGCCTGCCACCTTGCCGTTCCTCCGCCTTGGCCAGGCCATCTATCGCCGCCCGCACCCGCCGCGCGCGCTCGCGACCGGCCCGGCGGCGTTAGCCCTGGCGTCGCTCGCCGCCTCGGACGCGGAAGCGGAGATCCGGCGCGCCCGGGCGCGTCGGATCGCGGCGGGGGCGTTGGCCGCTGGTCTCGCGGTGGTGCCGCCACTGGCGGAGTCGGCCGCCGGGTACCTCCGGTTCCCGTTGTTGCTCGGGGCCGAACCGCCCGATGGCCGGGCGCGGGCGGTGGGCATCGCGCGTGCGTATCCGCTCGCCCTGGTCGATCTCCCGCAGCTGGGGCCGCGGTGCCTCAACCGCGACGGCGCGTTTCCCGGCGCCCGGCGGCTGGCGGCGGAGCTCTACACCGCGCCGACGCACAGTCGACTCTCCGAGACCGACGTCGACGCCCTGCTGAAGTGGATCGAGGCGGGCAGGCCTAACGGACGCGTCGCGTGACGCTCGTCGTCCAGCGGTTCAGCGGAGCGGCAGCGGAGTGGGATGCAGTGGTGCGACGCAGCCTGGGGTGGACGCACTTTCACCTGCTTGGCTGGCGCGACGTCATCGAGCGCACGTTCGGCCACGAATGCCTGTACCTCGGCGCGCGCGACACGGACGGGACGCTGGTCGGCGTGCTACCGCTCGTGGACGTGCGGGGCATCATCTTCGGACGATTCCTCGTCTCGATGCCGTTCGTGAGCTATGGCGGGCCGCTTGGCTCCCCGGCGGCCATCGCCGCGCTTGCTGTGGCCGCTGTCGAAGAGGCCCGTCGCCGGGACGTGAAGCTGTTGGAGCTCCGAAGCCGGCGGGAGCAGCCAATCGTCCTGCCCGTGTCGCATCGCAAGATCACCGTGCTGCTGGACCTGCCGCCGGGCGATCCCGAGGCGTTGTGGGACGCGTTGCCGGCCAAGCTTCGCAGTCAGATACGACGCCCGCAAAAGGAGGGCGTCGAGGTGCGATTCGGCGCCGACCAGGTGGAGCCGTTCTACAAAGTCTTCGCGCGCCATATGCGGGATCTCGGTACCCCCGTTCAGTCGCGGCGTCTCTTCGAGTCTATCGCCGCGACCTTCCCGGACGATGCGTGGTTCGCCTGCGCATACCGCGGCTCACGACCGATTGCCGGCGGGTGCGGCCTGCGGTGGTCGGACGAGTACGAGATCACCTGGGCATCGGCGCTCAGAGAGTTCAACGCCCTCGCGCCCAACATGCTCGTCTACTGGCGCATGATCGAACGCTGCATCCGCGAAGGCGCCCGCGTGTTCAGCTTCGGGCGGTGCACGCCGAACGGGGGCACGCATCGCTTCAAGCGGCAGTGGGGGGGGCGGGACGAGCCCTTGTGGTGGTACCAATGGAACAGCGCGGGCGTCACCGCTACTCCGTCGGCTGACGCAGGCGCTTACGCCTGGGGCCGTCGGGTATGGCAACGGTTGCCGCTCGCCGTCGCCAACGGGCTGGGCCCTCTGCTGGTGCGCGGCGTTCCCTGAGCCAGGGGCTGTAACACACACGCCACAGATCAGTGTGAGTTGCCTGTCCCCCGTTTCCATGTGTGTGGCCGGTCTGCATCAATCACATTCCCTTGTGCGGCCTTTCCGAGTCAACTGATTGTGATATTTTATCTTACGCCATGGTAGCTAGGGGCGTATGTCTTGCTTCCCGGATTGGACATGGCGCCCCGGTTCGTTCTCGGCATCTCCGCCTTCTACCACGACAGCGCGGCCTGCCTGCTGCGCGATGGCGAGATCGTCGCAGCGGCTCAGGAGGAGCGCTTCACTCGCAAGAAGGGCGAGGCCTCGTTCCCCACGCACGCGGTGGACTACTGTCTTGAGGCCGGCGGGATCGGGACAAAGGGACTGGCGTACGTCGGGTTCTATGACAAGCCGCTGCTCAAGTTCGAACGCATCCTAGAGACATACCTCGGGGTCACGCCCAAGGGCTTTCTGCAGTTTCTCAAGGCGGGTCCTGTCTGGCTCAAGGAAAAGCTGTTCCTCGACCGCGAGGTGCGGCAGGCGCTGGGCGGATACGAGGGCCAAGTCTTGTACGCGGAGCATCACGAGTCGCACGCCGCCAGCGCGTTCTTCCCCTCGCCGTTTGAAGAGGCCGCGATCGTCACCATGGACGGGGTGGGGGAGTGGGCCACCGCCACCATCGGCGTCGGCCGCGGGAACGACATCCAGCTGCTCCGCGAGCTCCGATGGCCCGATTCACTGGGGCTGTTGTATTCCGCCTTCACCTACTTCACGGGCTTCAAAGTCAACTCCGGCGAATACAAGGTCATGGGGCTCGCCCCCTATGGGCGGCCCAGGTACGTCCAACGGATTTACGAGCACCTCCTCGATCTGAGAGAGGACGGCTCGTTCCGCCTCAATCAGAAATACTTCAACTACTTGAGCGGTCTTACAATGACGAACGGGGCCTTCGAGGAGTTGTTCGACGGTCCCCCGCGCGAGCCCGAATCCAAGCTGACGCAGCGCGAAATGGATCTGGCGCGGTCAGTTCAGGACGTCTGTGAAGAGATCATGCTTCGGATGGTACGAACGGCCCATCGGGAGACAGGGCTCGATCGCCTGTGTCTGGCGGGCGGCGTGGCCCTCAATTGTGTGGGCAATGGCCGAATCCTGCGGGAAGGCCCTTTCAAAGAGATCTGGATCCAGCCCGCGGCGGGAGACGCCGGGGGAGCGCTCGGCGTCGCGCAGCTGATCTGGCACCGCCACTGCCAGCAGCCACGGGCCACGAGTGGCCGCGACCAGATGCGGGGCGCTTACCTTGGCCCGGCATTCAGCGACGAGGAGATCGAGACGTTTCTCCGGCGGCAGGGCGCTGTGTACGAGCGCCTCGAGCGGAAGGATCTGCTCGAGCGCGTGGCCGGCATCATGGCCGACGAGAAGATCGTGGGTTGGTTCAACGGCCGGATGGAGTTCGGTCCACGCGCGCTCGGCAGCCGGAGCATTCTCGGAGATCCCCGCAGCCCGCGCATGCAGGCGCAGATGAACATCAAGATCAAGTTCCGCGAGGGGTTCCGGCCATTCGCACCCAGCGTGCTACGGGAGCGGGTTCATGACTACTTTGAGCTCGATTGCGACTCGCCGTACATGCTCCTGGTGGCGCCAGTCCAACGGTCGCGGCGCATCGGCCTGACCCTCGAGCAGCAACAGCTGTGGGGGATCGATCTTCTCAATATCCCGAAGTCCGACATCCCCGCGGTAACGCACGTGGACTACTCCGCCCGGGTCCAAACCGTTTCTCGTGACACCAACCCGGACTACTACGATCTCATTAAGGAGTTCGAGCGCCAGACGGGATGTGCCGTGGTGGTTAATACGTCGTTCAACGTTCGGGGCGAGCCGATCGTGTGCACGCCGGAAGACGCCTACCGCTGCTTCATGCGTACGCATATCGACGTGCTGGTCCTGGGGCCCTTCGTGGTCGAGAAGACCAAGCAGCCCGAGTGGGAGGAGAAGACCGATTGGCGCATGGAATTTCAGCTCGACTGACAGTGCCCGAGGGCCGGAAGTTCGGCCTTACGGTCGGTCTCGCCTTCGGTGGGCTCGCCGCCATCATGTGGTGGCGCGATCGCGCACTGCCGCTGTACATCTTCGCCGGCCTGGCCATCGGGTTGATCGCCGTGGGTCTCATCATTCCGGGGCGGCTCGGTCCGGTGTACCGGGCGTGGATGGGTCTCGCCCGCGCCATTTCCAAGGTGACGACGCCGGTATTCATGGGCATCGTCTTCTTCGTCGTCATTGCGCCGGTGGGGCTGTTGATGCGGCTCTTCGGTCGCAACCCGATCAGGCACCGGGTCGAGAACCAGAGCTACTGGGCTCCCCCGAACCAGTCGCGCGGCGACCTGAAAAACCAGTTCTGACCGCAATCTCAGGAGATGTATCCGTGTCCAGTCTGGCGATGGAGTTCTGGCGGTTTCTCAAGGTGCGCAAGAAGTGGTGGGTATTGCCGATCGTCGTGGTGATGATGCTGGTCGGCGCGTTGCTGGTGTTCGCTCAGGGTTCGGCGCTGGCGCCGTTCATTTACACGATCTTCTAGCGGTGTGGTTGCACGGCCGTGGAGCCGCGGCTAGCTCCACCTACCACGCGCCCCGCTTGAAGACCACCACCGGCACGGTGCGTATCATGATACGCAGGTCCTCGAGCACGGACTGACGCGCCAGGTACTCGAGGTCGTACGCAACCTTCTTGCGCACGCTCTCCACCGATGTGTCGTAATGCAGATTGATCTGCGCCCAGCCGGTGATACCCGGGCGGACGCGCTGACGCCACGTGTAGCCGGGGATCTGATGGCGCAGGTCGGCGAAGATCTTCGGCTGCTCCGGACGCGGCCCGACCACGTTCATGTCCCCCCGCAGCACGTTGAACAACTGCGGCAGCTCGTCCAGCCGATACTTGCGCAAGACCCGGCCGAGTGGCGTCACGCGGGGGTCGTCCAGTTGGGCCCACACCTGCGCGTCGTCGCCGTTCCGGTTCACGCGCATCGTGCGGAACTTGTAGATCGTGAAAGGCTCGCCACCGTAGTCTGCTTGTCGCCGACCGTTGGCAGATGGGGGCCGGAGCCAGCGGCGGTCGAGCCCAACGCGCGACTGCGTGTACAGCACCGGCCCGGGCGAGGTGAGTTTGACGAGCGCGGCGATGCACAGCATCAGCGGGGCCGCGAGCACCATCCCAGCGCCTGCCACCACGATGTTGAGACCGCGCCGCGCGCCCTCGGTGCGGGCCCACTGCGCCACGGCAGAGGGGAAGGGGGAGGGGCGGCCCGAGGGCGACGCGGCGACGGCGTTGATTGGCATGGTGAACGCGCGTTTCGCAAGGCGCGTGCGGGTGCGCCCGTCCAAACGGGTCTTGGAACACCCGTGTGATCAATGGGTTACGCGACGCCTTTTTGTGGTGTCGGAGATCTGCGACGTGGCGCAAACGACCGCTTGTGGGAGGACTGCTACAAGACCGGTGACCGGAGCAGGAGGCGTCCTGCTACGATAGCGTCGCCGGCTGCAGATCGAGCTCAAAGTAAAACCGGGTGCCCCAGCCGGGCCGAGTCTCCACCTCGAGCCGTGACCCCATCGCCTTGATCAGCTTGCGGCAGATCGAGAGGCCGAGGCCGGTCCCGGAAAAGGTGACGCCACGCCCGCCCGCAGTGCGCCGGAACGGCTGGTACAAACGGGTCAGCGCCTGGGGGTCGATCCCGTTGCCGGTGTCTCGCACCGAGAGCTCGACCAGCGATCCAGCCCGGGCCTGCGCCACGACCTCGACGAAACCTTGTTCGGTGAACTTGAGCGCGTTGCAGGTGAGGTTGAGCAGCACCCGGCCAACGGCGACTGGATAGCCGAGGCGGTGGTCGCCCGCGGGCGGAAGAATGCGCACGCTCAGTCCCTTCTCCTCTGCCATCGGGCGCACCATGTCCCGCACCGCTTCGAGCGTCTGCGTGACGGAGAACGGGGTTGGGAGATCATCCACGAGCCGGTCGCCGCTGTGGACCAGCTCGATCGCATCGCTCACGAGCGAGCTCAAGCCCAGCGCCGCGCTGTAGATGAGCCCGAGTTGCCGGTGTTGAGTCTCGTTCACTTTGCCGCTCTGGCCGCATTGCAGCGTCTCGGAGAGAAAGAGGATCGAGGTGAGTGGGGAGCGGAGGTCGTGCGCGATCTCGACGAGCAGGTCGAGCCCCTTGGGTTCGGCCAGGTGCGCAGCAAGCTGGCATGCGATGTCAGGCTGGATCGCCTCACGCACCTGCTCGAGTGCCCCGAGCGTGCGGAGGATCTCGGACGACGCCGCGAGCGCCGGCGCTTCCTGGAATCCGCGAATCACCTCGGCGCGCAGCAGGTCCAGGAGCCGTAAGGTCAGGGCAGGGGAAGCGCGCGGGGCGAGCTCCGCGACGTAGCAGGCCTGGCCCCGGTCGACGGCGAGTGCGATGGCGGCGAGCACGGCCGCCACGATTTCCCTGTCGGCGCCGGCGTCGGCTTCGTCGCGCGTCCGCGCGGCCACGCGCCGAGCGGCCTCACTCAGGACGCGGCACGAGACACCCGCCAGGGGCCCGGTTGCCCGCGCGGGCAGACTACTGAGAGATGGAAACGCGAGCTCGCACTCACGCGACTGCGTCGCAAGAACAGTCATCCACGCCTTTCGCTTGTCAGTCCGCACGATCTGCCAATCGATCGGTCCGCTATTCTTCCTCGGGAGTGTTCGCCAGCGGCTTCTTCTGCAAACCGTGTCGTTTGAGGAACCGGTACAGCGTCGTGCGATCAACGCCGGCAAGGCGGGCGGCGCGGGACATATTCCCGCCGGCGAGGGCGACGATCTGCTGGAGGTACTGCCGCTCGAAGCGCGCCAGCAGACTGCCTCGCAGGGCACGAAAGCCTCCTTCCGCCGCGCTATCAACGCTGAGCGGCCCCGGGGACGCCGTATCGCTGACCGGCTCATCCTCCCCGATCACCGGGATATCCTTGGGCTGAATCTCACCGCCCGGCTCGATCAGCACGACGGTATGCTCGATCACGTTCTGAAGCTCGCGCACGTTGCCGCGCCACGGCCGGACCCGCAGCGCACGCACAGCCGCCTCCGAGAGCCGCGGGAGCGGCGCACTCGCGTCGCGGTGGCGACGCCAATAATGCGCCAGGAAGTGGTTGGCCAAGAGGCGGATGTCTTCGGTCCGTTCCCGCAACGGCGGGATGTGAATCGGCACGACCCGAAGCCGATAGTACAGGTCTTCTCGCAGTGTGCCGGCCTTGACCGCTTCCTCCGGGTTTCCGTTGGTACAGGCGATGAACCGGACGTTCACGACGGCGTCGGTGGTCTCGCTGCCCACACGCCTGACCACGCCGTCTTGGATCACGCGCAACAGCTTGGCCTGGATGGGCTTGGACATCTCGGTGAGCTCATCCAGGAACAACGTGCCACCGTTCGCCATCTCCAGCAGACCGGGCTTGTCGCGCACCGCCCCAGTGAACGCCCCCTTCACGTGGCCAAACATCTCGGACTCGAGCAGCGCTTCGGGGAGGGCGGCGCAGTTGATCGCGACCAGGGGCCGGCTGCTGCGCCGGCTATGGTGGTGGATGAACTGCGCGATCTGCTCCTTGCCGGCGCCGCTCTCGCCCGTGATGAAGACCGAGGCGTCCGTCGACGCCACGCGGCGGGCGAGCTCAATCGCCCGGCGGAACGCAGGTGCGGTACCCAACACCGTCACTTTTTCGCTGTGACCGTGCTTGCGTTCGAGTTCCGTCTGGAGCGCGCTGCTCTCGCGCGCCACCATCACCGCCTGGGCGGCGCGCCCCAGCAGAATCTGCAAGTGTGTGGCGGAGAATGGCTTAGGCAGGTAATCCCAGGCGCCCGCGCGCAGTGCCTCGATGCTCGTGGCCACGCTGGGGTTCCCCGTCATGACGATCACCAACGTTTCCCGGCTGGTCTCGAGGCAGGCAGTAAGCAGCTCCATGCCCGGCACTTGGGACATGTAGAGATCGAGCAACACGACGTCGAATCGCGTGCGCCGGACCATCTCCAGGGCCTCTTGGCCCCGGCCGCACAGGGTGACGTTGTAGCCGGCGACCTTGAGCACGCTGGCGCAGCTTTCGCGCAGCGTGCGCTCATCATCGACGATCAACACCCGCAGCGCGGCCTGCAGCTCCGGATTAACCGGCAGCAGGGACGCCATGCCGGGTTCGCTGGCGGCGTGGGGAGTGCCAGTGCGCTCAGGGCCCGCAGCTGAAGGGAGCTGATGCATCGACGTTGCTTGTGACCTCGTGTTGTGCCGCCCGAGGGCCCGGATGAACTCCGCGAACTAAGGACCCGAGACGCAGGGATCGGGCCGAAGCCAGGGGCGACCGCGATCGCTGCAAGCGTTGCATTTACCGGTAGTTGGACACCGTGTCAAGTTCAAATGTGGTGCCACCGCAACAGGTCGAGCCCGAGCATGCCCGTATGTTGCAGTCGTGCCACACGATGCCGGGTCCACCCCGCTGGAGGCGGCGCTCGGGCCGTGTCCGCCGCGTGGTGCATTCCGCCATGCCGGTGGCGGAATTCACGGTATCGTGCTTGCGGTATCAACGCCGGTCGCACCCCGACATTCACCCATCTTGCTCGCGAGCGCCCGTGGCTGACCGGTCAGTCTCAAAACCCGCACCACAACCCTTGGAGGCTGAAGTCGGGCTGCTCGGCGAGCGTTCGGGTTCGATCGTAGAACCCTTCAGCGACGCCACGGCTGACAACCCAGGGTTCGACCTGCGTCGCTATTGGTCCGCGATTCTGCGGTACCGCTGGTGGGTGCTGCTCGGGACAGGCCTGGGCCTGGCCGGCGGATTTGTCGCGGGGCGGCAACTCAGCCCGCAGTACAGCGTGCAGGCGACGGTGTGGATTGACGCGCCGAGCAAGCGGCAGCAGGATGCCAGTCGCGGTCCGATCCAACAGGGCCAGCTCGTCGAAGCCTACGCGTGGGTGAACCTCTTGCGGTCCTACGCAGTCTTGGACGAGGTTGTGCGCCAGCTGCGCCTGTACATCGCGCCGGGCTCGGCTGCGGACAAGCTCGCGCTCGCGTCCTTCGACGTGGCCGCACAATTCCGTCCGGGGAGCTACCGGCTCGCGGTGGCCAAGGACGGCAACAGCTTCACGCTGATGGGTGCAGGCGGCATCGTGCTGCAACGTGGCGTTCCGGGTGACGCGGTCGGCAGCGCACTTGGCTTCCGGTGGACGCCGCCCCGGACCGCCCTGCCTCCCGGGGTCACCGTTTCCTTCAGCCTCGTCACACCCCGTGATGCGGCGCAAGGGCTCGCGGAAGGCCTCGGGGTCCGGCTGGATGAGGCCGGCACGTTCATGCGGCTCGAGCTCGCCGGCACCGATCCCTACGCCATCGCCGCCACTCTGAATGCCGTCACGCAACGCCTCGTGGTCGTCGCCGCCGAACTCAAGCGAGTCAAACTCAAGGAGTTGACGCGGATCCTGAACGAGCAGCTAACCACGGCTGCGCGGAACCTGCACGACGCGGACGCCGCGCTCGAGAGCTTCCGCGTCAAGACGATCATCCTACCGTCGGAACAGTCGACCCCGGTCGCGCCCGGGCTCGAAGCCACGCGGGGCCCCGCCTTCAAGAACTTCTTCGAGATGCGGATCGAGCGGGAGCAGCTGCGCCGGGATGGGGAGGCGGTCCGGCGTGTCCTCGCACAGGTGCCGGACTCGGGGCTGGCCGTCGGAGGGCTGGAGGTGATCGGGACCGTGCAGCGCTCTTCTGAGCTCACCGAGGCGTTGAGAGAGTTGACGACGAAACAGGCCGAGCTGCGGGCGCTGCGGTATCGCTACACCGAGGAGCATCAGGCGGTAAGACGCTTCGAGGCTGACATCGCGACGCTTCAACGCCGCACCATCCCAGCGCTCGCGGGGGTGCTGCTCGAACAGGTCGGCACGCGCGAGAGGGTGCTCGATAGCTTGGTGCGGTCTGCCGGGCACGAGCTGCAACTGATCCCGCAACGCGCGGTGGAAGAAGCGCGGCTGCGGCGCGAGGTCGCAATCGCGGAGAATCTGTACACGACGTTGCAGCAGCGGTACGAGGAGGCCCAGCTGGCGGAGGCCAGCACGATTCCCGATGTGCAGGTGCTCGACGCTGCCATAGCGCCGCACCAGCCCACGAGAAACGCGGCCCCCCGTCTGCTGCTCCTGGGGGTGTTCAGTGGGTTCGGCCTGTCACTCATGGGCGCGATCCTGATAGACCGGTTCGATCGGCGCTTCCGGTATCCGCCCCAGGTCACGCGGGAGATGGGCCTGCCGATCCTCGGCGCGGTGCCGCAGATCAGGCGCGGCCGCCACGAGGTCGACGGCGACGACACGCGCCAGGTCGTCGAGGCGCTGCGGACCCTCCGCCTGAACCTGATCCACGCCTATGGGGGCGTCGGACCTCTGGTCTTCACAATCACGAGCCCGGGGCCGGGCGACGGTAAGTCGTTCCTGTCCGGGAACCTCGCGCGGGCGTTCGCGGACGCCGGGCCGCGGACCCTCCTCATCGACGGGGACACCCGCCGAGGCGTGCTGCATCGCGTCCTCAAACTGGCGCGCAAGCCGGGACTGACCGATCATCTGGCGGGCGTCGCGCCGCTCGATGCTATTGTGCAGCACACCGACCATCCTGGGCTGGACTTCATCGGCAGCGGCACTCGCAAGGAAGACGCGCCCGAGCTGCTCGCCTCACCCGCCATGGAGGAGCTCATCACGTCGGCGCGCGCCAGCTACCGGGTGATCCTCGTCGACAGCCCGCCCCTGTCCGCCGCCGGTGACCCGTTCCTGCTCGCGACCGTAACACGTAACCTGGTCATGGTCTTGCGCGCGGGCACGACGGACAGACATCTCGCGCTGGCTAAGCTGGATCTGCTCGACCGCCTGCCGGTCCGCGTGCTCGGCGCGGTGCTCAACGATGTGGTGCCCGAGGGCGCGTACCGGTACTACCGGTACAGCGCGGGGTACGCGGCAGAGGACGAGGGCGGCAAGCAGTGGGCGCTGACCCGGCGCCTGCCCGCGTCGCACTAAGCTCGGGGTTACGGACCCGCCGGATCCGGGGCGGCGCGGCCCTCGTCGAATCCCCGAAGCCACGTGCCCATCGGATCGGATCGGGCTCTCTGCAGCGCGGCGGTCGCGCGGAGCATCAGCTCCACGGTATCGATCGAGGCCGCGTGGAAGTCCGGCACGCCGTGCCAGCCGCCGTGCAGGCGGAACCGGGGCGCCGGCTCGGCCGGTGGATGAGGCTCCGCGAGGATGGCCTGCGCCAGCCGCTCGGCGAGCCGGCGCGCCTGTACACTGTCGGTGTCCACCGCCACCACCGCGAAGGCGCTCGGCCCCAACCGTCCGATGGCGTCCGAAACCCGGGCGGTCGAGCGGAGCGTGCCGGCGATGCGACGCAGTACCTCGTCGTGAGAATCGTCCGGAATTGCATTGATCTCGTCGGGATTCGGATCGGGCGCGAGCAGCACGCAGGCGAGCGCCGCGCGGCGGCGCGACGCGTGCGACGCCAGCTCCCAGGCACGGCGCGTGAGGCCGCGGACGTTGTAGAGCCCCGTTAGCTCGTCCACTAGCCCGTCGGCGCGCGCATGATCGGCGTCGAGCTTCGCCGGGAGAAACGCGTCGAGAAGCGCGAGAACCTCCTCGGCGTCCAGCGGCTGCGCGAGGCAATCCCAGGCGCCGGCGTGCAAGGCGGCGAGGCGGTCGCGCCGGGTCGGCGTCTGCGGGAGCGTGAGGAGGATGGGGGTGCTGGCGCTCACCAGCTGACGGGCACGCAGCTCGCGGCAAAGCTCGTGCCCGGTGCCGTCGGACAGCTGGAGATCAATGATGATCGCGTCAGGCTGGTCCCGTTGGGCGCGCTCCAGCGCCCGCCCGACCGTGTAGCTCCGGAGGACGACGTACCCGTCGGGCACCAGGATGCTCTCGAGCGAGCGGCTGGTCCACTCCTGCTTGCTGGCGATGAGGACGACGGCCGCCCGGGCGGATGCCGCGTTGGTGCGCACTGGCCTTTTGGTCCTTGCGAGGTTGGGAGACAACGGCGAGACCTGGGGAGGCGCTCGCCAGTGCCGTCGTCGTCCTTCAGGCCGCACGCCCGACGGGACGCGCTGCAGGACTCGTGCGCGGCCAGCCCCCCGCGGGTCCCGTGCGGGGCAACGGGTTACCGCAGCGGTCAGCACCGGTACAGGGCGAACTGAGGCACCTTGACCACAGCTCCGCCCGCGGCTGACACGGAGTTGCAACGCGCGCGGCGGGGAGGCGCGGGGCGACACCGCCCAGGGGCGCCAAGGTGCGCCGCGCCGTGAGGTTTCCGCCTCCGGGTCCGAAGGCCGGTGCCCGGCCTAGAACTTGAAGTGCGGGACGACGCCATGCTCTGCGGACGGTGTGAAGCCCGGCTTGGGACGGCGGGTTGGCCGCGCACGGCGTCGTCCCCTGCTCGTGTGTGGGGCCAACGCCGCCTCGGCGATCTGCTCTGCGTCGCCTGCGGGACCATTCTCGGGGGCGAAGACGTCGCCGAGCGACTGCTGCGGAAGCAGTCGCAGCTCGCACAGTTCGGCCTCGCCGGGGCTGCAGGCCCGTTGCTCGAAGCGCACCGCTCAAGGAACGTGTGACATGTGCGGCATCGTCGGCTACACCGGGCAGCGGGAGGCGCCCCCGATTCTGATCCGGGGACTCGGCCGCCTGGAATACCGCGGCTACGACTCCGCGGGACTCGCCATCCAGACCGATCGCGGCGTGGTAACGCGCAAGCTCGCCGGTCGGGTCGAAGGGTTGCAGGATCTGATCGAGCGCCTGCCCCTGCACGGCACCACCGGAATCGCGCACACCCGCTGGGCGACACACGGCGCGCCCACCGAGCGGAATGCCCACCCCCACGGCGACTGTCAGGGGCGCCTCGCCCTGGTGCACAACGGCATCGTCGAGAACTCGGACGCGTTGCGCGCCGCGCTGGAGCAAAAAGGGCACCGGTTTTGGACCGAGACCGACACCGAGACGCTCGTCCACCTGATCGAGGAGGCGGCGGGGGACAGTCTCGAAGCCCGCGTGATCGCGGCCCTGGACCACGTCGTCGGTACCTACGGGCTCGCCGTAATTTCGACCGACGATCCCGGTAAGATCGTCGTCGCCCGGCGGGGCTCGCCCGTGCTGCTCGGCGTGGGCGACGAAGAGTACTTCGTCGCGTCCGATGCGGCCGCGATCCTCGAGCACACGCGCTCCGTGGTCTATCTCGACGATGGGGATATCGCCGTCCTCACGCCGAACGGCTACCACGTCCTCGATCGCGAGGCGCACGTACAGCTCCGGGCCGTGGACGATGTCTCCTGGGACCTCGACACCATCGAGCTGGGCGGGTACCCGCACTTCATGCTGAAGGAGATCTGCGAGCAAGCCGAGACCGTGCGGAGCACGCTGCGCGGCCGGCTCATGTTCGACGAAGGGACGGCCCGCCTCAACGGGTTGAACCTGACGCCGCAGGCTTGCGCCGACGTCCGTCGGATCACGATTGTCGCGTGCGGCACGTCGTGGCACGCGGGGCTCGTGGGGCGTCATATCCTCGAGGAGTTGGTGCGGATTCCGGTTACGGTCGAGTACGCCTCCGAGTTCCGCTACCGCCGGCAGCTCCAGCTCCCGGGCACAGTGACGATCGCCATCTCGCAGTCGGGCGAGACCGCCGACACGCTGGAGGCGATGCGCGCCGCGCGCGCCGCGGGCTCGCGCGTCCTCGGCCTCGTGAACGTCGTAGGGAGCACGATCGCGCGCGAGGCGGACGGGGGCATTTACCTGCACGCGGGCCCGGAGATCGGCGTGGCGTCCACCAAGGCGTTCACCTCGCAGATCGTCGCGCTGGCGCTGTTCGGCCTCTACCTCGGGCGCCACCGGGGGCTGCCGCTCGAAGCGGGGCAGGAGATCGCCTGCCGGCTGGGGCAGCTGCCCAGCCTCATCGCGCGCGTGCTCGCGCTCGAGCCCCAGGTGCGCGCCATCGCCGAAGCGTACGGCGGGCGGAGCAATTTTCTGTACCTGGGCCGGGGCGTGAACTTCCCGGTCGCGCTGGAGGGCGCGCTGAAGCTCAAGGAGATCAGTTACATTCACGCCGAAGGCTACCCCGCCGCCGAGATGAAACACGGCCCGATCGCGCTGGTCGACGCCGATATGCCGGTCGTCTTCGTCGCGCCGCAGGATGAGGTGTATCAGAAGGTGTTGTCGAACATGCAAGAAGTGAGAGCGCGGGGTGGGAGGATCGTGGCCGTCACCACCGAGGGGAACGGCGAGCTCCATGGGTTGGTCGACCATCAGCTGCGCGTCCCCTCGACCGCCCCGCTGCTCTCCCCGATCCTGACCGTGATCCCGCTGCAGCTGCTGGCGTACCACATCGCCGTGCAGCGCGGCTGCGACGTGGACCGGCCGCGCAACCTCGCCAAGAGCGTCACGGTGGAGTAGCCATGCCCGATCACCTGCTGCGTCCGCAACGTCTGCTCCCGATGGTGCCCGCGAGCGCGCGAGCCGCCGCCCTCCTGTGCTGGATCACGGCGGCGCTACCGGCGGTGGCGCAGCAGCCGCCGGGGCGCACCGCGGGCTCCACGCTGGCAACGCGCGCGGCTCTCGAGGAGACGCTGGCGCGGCTCCAGCGTGACGGTAGCGCGCAAGCCGAGGCGGCCCTGATCCGCAGCCGACTCGACGGCGGCGACTTCCAGATGGGCGACCGAATCCTCCTCAAGGTCGAGGGCGAGAGGCAGCTCTCCGACACGTTCACGGTGGGGCCGGGTCCGGCGTTGCCGCTTCCGGTCGGCGATGTGCCGCTCGGCGGCGTGCTCCACGCCGAGCTGCAAGACCGGGTGCGCGCCTATCTCGCGCGCTACATCCGCGACCCGGTCGTTCAGACGCGCCCGCTGCTCCGGATCCTGATCGAGGGCGAGGTCACCAAGCCGGGCTTCTACGCCATTCCGCCGGACCTGCCGCTCGCGGACGTGATGGGACTGGCGGGCGGGCTCACCCAGCGGGCGAAGGTAAAGGACGTCAGGGTCGAGCGGGGCCCGGACCAGATCTGGGGCGGCGAGCGCCTGCGGCAGGCCATGGGCCGGGGGCTGACACTCGATCAACTGAGCCTGCGTGCCGGCGACCGGGTCTACGTGCCGGGCCGTGGCGACTTCGGCCGGACCGTCGGCATTGTCGGCGCCGTCGTAGGGATCCCTCTTACGATCTACATCGCTACCCGGATTCGCTGATGCGGGGGCGCCCCGGCCACTCACGATCCTCTCGGCGTAGGCGCGCGCCCCGGATCGTAACCGTGCCGGGCGACCGAGTGCGAATGGACTGAGCGGGTGGCGTCGCGAGTTCCCGCGCTTGCGCCGGGCCGTCACCGGCGGTAGCCTTGGCGGGCCTTGAGCGTGCGAACTGAACGTGCGGCGCGATGCCATCCGCGAGGGCCTGGTCGCTCGCTGACCGCTGGGGATTCACCGAGGGGTGGACCTGGGGATCTCCCGAGTATCGCTCCCGGCCTCCCGTGCACCATCATTCCAGTACGAGCCATCCCGAGAGCGTCCTCACCAACGCCTGAGCCGCTGGAGGAACGAGTCTGAGCGATGACGCGGCTGTGTCCTCGGCCCGCCCCGCGCTAATAGCGACGGCCGATCAGTGGACGGCGCAGGAGCTCGAGCGCGTGCTGGCGCTGGGGGGACATGGTGTGCTCCGGGTGGCGAGCGGCGCCGCCGTATTGGAGCGGGCGCGCGACGTACGACCCGCGTTCATTCTGCTCGCGCCGGACGTCGCCGATCCCGACAGCGCGGAGCTGTGTCGGGCGCTGCGCCGCCACCCCGCGGTCTCAACTACGCCGCTCATCATGCTCACCGCGGGCCCCGTGACGCGGGAGCGGCGGCTCGCGGGTCTGCGCGCGGGAGCGTGGGATGTCGTCGCGCTGCCGCCCGACGGCGAGGAGTTGCTGCTGAAGCTGAACGCGTTTCTGGGGGCGAAGCAGGATGTCGATCAAGCCCGGGAGGATGGCCTGGTGGATCCGGCGACGGGACTGTACAACGCGCGGGGCATGCAGCGCCGGGCGCGCGAGCTGATCGCCGACGCCGTGCGCCGGCGCGCGGCGCTCTCCTGCGTGGCGCTAGCCGCCGATCCGCCCACTGTGGAGCCGAGCGGTGGTGCGCCCGCCGCGACCTGGGCGGTGCTGCGCGAGCACGTCGGGCGGGTGCTCAAGCGGCGCGCGCGGACGTCCGACGTCGTCGGGTGGTGGGACCCAAACGCCTGCGCGATCCTCGCCCCCGCCACCGACGGCCGCGGGGCGGTGCAGCTCGGCGAGAGGCTGGCGCGGGTGATCGAAACCGCGCCGCCCGAGCCGGGCGGGCCGGTGCCCCCGGTGAACGTGCGGGGCGGGTACGAGGTGATGAGCGGCTCCGCTGCGGAGGCGGTCGATCCCGAGAGCCTGCTGGTGCACGCGAGCATCGCTTTACGCGCCGCGCGGGCGACGCCCGGTGGCGCGCGCATCCGCGCGTTTGCCCCCGAGCCGGCGTGACCGGGCGCGCCGCGGCCCCCGTCCCAGGGAAGGCCCGCCCTCGGTGAGGCCCACGGCGCCTGGGTTTCCACCACGTCTAGCGGTTCCGCCCCGGAGGTGCGATCATCAAGGCGACCCGTTCGCCCGTGATCCACGTCACCTTCGGCGTCCTGCCAGAGGCCCTTGAGTCGCTCTACTCCGGAGTCGGTTCCCGCGCTGTCCGACCGTCCCCGGATTCACCGGGAGCGCGACAGCGGCGGTTGGTCCGCGCCCATTCGTTCCGACGTCCTGCGGAGCGCCGCCCGGCGCGTCATCGCGCGCCGGCGGGACGAGATCGGCGACGCGGCACAGGCTGAGGAAGTCACCGAGCTGCTGGTGCTCGTGGCCGCGAGCGTGGTTGAGCTGCAGGCGAGCTCCGACGCGCCGCTCGACGAGCGGATGCGCTCCACACTGGGCCGCCGCCTGCTCGAGTTGCTGCGGGCCGAAGTGGTGCGCAGCTGGGCCGGCGGGGACGTCGACCGGGACGAGATGCCGGGGATCCTCGCGGCCATGGAGCGCGTGCGCGAAGCGATCGAGCCCGACTGGGCGCACGACTTCGCCGCGCGCCTGTCGGGCCCGGACGGGCTGCAGATCCTGGTGGACGTCGCCCACGATCTGCGCTCGCCACTCACCTCCATCCTGTTTCTCGCCGAGACGTTGCAACGCGGGCAGAGCGGTCCGGTAACGGACGTACAGCGCCGGCAGCTCGGCCTGATCTACAGCGCCGCACTGGGCTTGAGCTCCGTGGCGAGCGACGTCATCGAGCTGGCGCGGGGCGGGGCCGAGCTGGTGGAGCAGGAGCCAGTGCCGTTCTCGATCGGCACCACCCTCGAGTCGGTCAGGGACATCGTGCGCCCGATGGCCGAGGAGAAGCAGCTCACCGTGCGCCTGTTGCCCCCGAGGACGGACGAGCGCGTCGGGCACCCCGTCGCGCTGAGTCGGGTGCTCCTCAACCTCACCACGAATGCCCTCAAGTTCACCGACCAGGGCTACGTCGAGATCGTCACGCAGGAGGAGGGCACGTCGCGCGTGCAGTTCGCGGTACGCGACAGCGGGAGGGGCATCGACCCCGCGACCCTCAGCACGCTGTACCGGCCGCTGCGCCAGGCGGCCGGTGGCGGCGCCCACGTGTTCTCGCAGACCGGACTCGGTCTCACGATGTGCCGACGGCTACTCGAGGCGATGGGGTCCGAGCTCAAGGTCGAGTCGCACGCCGGATGGGGAACCCGCTTCTACTTCGACCTCGACCTGCCGCATTGCCCGCGGCCCCGCCATCGGGGGACGGACGGGCCGCTGCGATCGCTCGTGTAGGTCGTAGGTCCGGACGGCGGGGCCCGTGGGGCCGTCCCGCTCCCCCCGCGCTAGGGGAGCGGCTACCTTATGGGTAGGCCGGAGGAGGTGCCACCCCATTCGACAACTGATCGACATCCAACCGCCCGTCGAGCGCGCCTTTCTGGTCGGCGCCCCGCGCAAGGGCTCCGAGGACGCGGCTCAGGTGGAGGAGCACTTGGCAGAGCTCGGCCGCCTCGCCGACACGGCGGGCGCCGCCGTCGTCGGTCAGACTTACCAACGCATCGAGGCGCCCACACCCAACTTCTACCTCGGCCAGGGCAAGGTCGAGGAGCTCAAGAGTGTGCTGCAGCAGGCCGGCTCGAGCCTCGTGCTGCTTGACGAGCCGCTGTCACCGGTGCAGGGGACGAACCTCGAGCAGGCGCTGGCGGTCCGCGTGATGGACCGCACCGAGGTGATCCTGGACATCTTCGCGACGCGGGCCCGCTCCGCCGAGGCGAAGATGCAGGTCGAGCTGGCGCAGCTCGAGTACCTGCTGCCGCGCCTCACCCGCATGTGGACCCACCTGTCGCGTATCCGAGGCGGTATCGGGCTGCGAGGCCCGGGCGAGACCCAGCTCGAGACCGACCGCCGGGTGATCCGCCGCAAGATCGCCGTCCTGAAAAGGCGGCTCGAGGACGTGGCGGACCACCGCGCCAACCAGCGCCAGGGCCGCCGCGATCTACCGAGCGCGGCGCTGGTTGGCTACACCAACGCCGGCAAGTCGAGCATCCTGCGCGCGCTGTCGGGTGACGAGATCTTCGTCGAAGACCGGCTGTTCGCGACGCTCGACACGCTCACGCGAGAAGTGGACGTGGGGGGTGGCTACCGCTTCCGCCTCACCGACACCGTCGGATTCATCCGCAAGTTGCCGCATCACCTGATCGCGTCCTTCCGGGCGACGCTCGAGGAGGCGCGCGGAGCGGACATCCTGCTGCACGTCGTCGACGCGTCGCATCCTGGGTGGGAGGAGCAGGTGGAGGTGGTGGAAACGGTGCTCGAGGAAATGGGCTTGTACGACGGGGGGAACGGGGAACGGGGAAGGGTGCGGCCGGAGCGAAAGCGGGTGGTCTACCTCTTCAACAAGGCCGACCTGCTCCCAGACCCGGAGGCATTTCTCGCGCAGGTACGAGAGCGGTACCCCCACGCCGTGCTCACTTCCTCCATGCCGCATTCCGCACTCCGCAATCCGCATGCGGCCGGGGTGGAAGGGCTGCGAGGCGTGTTACGCGCTTCGGCTCAGGCCCTCCGCCCGGTGGCGCGCATCGATGTGCCGCTCGGGGATGGGCGGCTGCTCGCGGCGCTCCACCGCGAGGCCGAGGTGATCCAGGAGCAGCAAGTGGACGGGAAGGTGCAGGTTACCGCCCGGGTCAAGGCGTCGCTGCTGGGCAAGCTTCGACGAGAGGGCGTTGAGGTCGTGCTCGGGGGGTGAGCGTTACGGGCCCCGCAGCGTGAAGATCGGCAGCTCCGGCGGGCAAAACAGCCGCGCCGGGATGAACACCGTGCCGATGCCGCGCGACACGTAGAGCGGGGCGAGCGTGTCGCGATACCAGCCCGCCACGAAGCGACCGCTGCCGTGGGGTGTGTAGGGGGTATAGAGGGGGAGCCGCACCTGGCCGCCGTGGGTGTGGCCGGAGATGATCGCGGCGGGGCGGGGAAAGCGGTCGCGCGGCACGCTGTCCACGTAGCCCGGTGCGTGCAGCACCCAGACGGCGAGATCGCCGACGCCGACGTCCCGCACCGCCGCGGCGACGTCGGGATACCCCAGCACCGGATCGTCGATGCCCACCACCGCCAGCGTCGCATTGCCGACCCGCACCCGCGTCGTCGAGTTGTACAATAGCTCCACGCTCTCCAGACCGTAGGCCTTCTCGGCGGTGCTCCGGTCGATTCCCGCGTCGTGCTCCCAGTTGCCCAGTGTGGCGACGGTCGCCACGGTGCCACGGGCGCGGCCCGCAAAGGCGACCAGGTCAGGGAGATCAACGCGGCGGTTGCAGATGTCGCCGATCAGCGCCACCAGATGCGGTCGCTCGCGCGCGAGCAGCTCCAGTGTGGCACGGGCGGGGCGGTGCATTCCGCCTTGTATATGGACGTCGGTGACGCAGGCGATGCGGAAGCCCTCGAGCTCGCGCGGGAGCCCGGGAACGGGGACCTCATGCCGAGTGACCTCGATGACGTTCGGCTCGATGAGAAACCCGTCGCCCAGAGCGGCGGCTCCGAGGGCGCCGGTGGCCACGGTGAGAAAGCGGCGGCGTGAGAGGGAAATCGGCATGGGGGGAAAGCTACTAAGTGCGTGGTGTGTGGTGCGTGGTATCCTGCGGTGCGGTTCGGGGGTCCGGCGCGCACGGCGAGCAACCACGCACTACGCACCACGCGCCTGTTACGTCCCGTGGAACCCCTGGATCCAATTCGGCCCGCCCTGCCCCTTGGCGGCGCGCAGCGCCGTGGTGGCGCCCGCCAGCAGGTTCTTCGGCTCGATCGGCGTGTAGCGCGCGTTGCCCACCGCGTCGTAGCCGGCGCGCAGGCCCGGCACCCGCCCGCTTCCGTCCGGGCGGCCCACCCGTGCCGCCGTCGTGACCGCGCGGGCCAACCGTTCGGCCAGGTGCACCGCGCCGGCCCGATCGGTGCCGGGCGCGATCACCGCGAACTGTCCCGGGCCAACCCGTCCGATCGCGTCCGAGCGACGTCCCGTGGCGCGTAACACGCCGGCGAGCAGGTCGACCGCCTGGGCGATCAGTCCGTCGGCGGTGACGGGCGCGAGCGCGACGCACGCGAGCGGCTGGGCGTGGTGGAACGCCTGCAGCGTGAGCTCCTGGGCGCGCAGCGCCAGCCCGCGCACGGTATAGAAGCCCGCCGCGTCGACGACGCTCGTGTCGCGGCGCGCGCGGTCGCTGTCGCGCTTCAGCATGACGTAGGCGTCGAGCTTGGCGGCGATCTCTTCGGCGTGGAACGGGTGGCGCAGGAACTCCCACACGCCGGAGCGCAACGCCGCGTGGTGTTGCGGGGACGAGGGTCGCAGGGTGGAGATCACGAGCAGCGGCGTGCTAGGGCCCACGTGCGGGTCGTCGCGCAGCGCGCGGCTCGCGGCGAGGGTGTCCATGTCGGTGAGGGCTTCGTCCAGCGCCACCAGATCCGGCGGCGCAGCGTGCGCTTGCTCGAGCAGGTGGGCGCCGGTGTGCGCGCGGCGCACGGCGTACCCCCGACGTTCAGCGAGCTGAGATAGCTCGAGCCCGGGGCCGTGGTTGTTGCTCGCGAGGAGGAGCTGGGGCGGGCGCATCCGCATATTCTAGTGTCGCGCTGGCGACAAGGGAGTGAGGGAAGTCACGAAGGTTTTTGGGCGAAGTGCGGGGAGCTGTGGCGTCGGCGCAACAGGGCGAACAGGTATAACTGCCTCGCGTCGAGGAGCGCGAGTGAACTCGCGGCTCGGCGCCTGCCCGCAAACGGGCACTGCATTGCCGCTTCAGCCGCGACTCTTCGCGGCGCCGTCCCTGTCCTTTTCGACTCAGCCGTTCCTCGTCCGCTGATCCCCCACATCCAACAGGTCGTGAGCCCATTCGACGATCTGCCTCAGGTCGAACGGTTTCTTGAGGACGGTACAGGGATTGTGCTCGAGCCAGGAGCGCACGTGCTCGGCCTCGGCGTCACCACTCATGATGGCGATTTGTCCCGCGAGCGCCGGATGGCGGTGAATCAGGGCCAGGTAGAGCGCCAGTCCTGACATGGTGGGGAGTTGCACGTCGAGCAGCACCGCATCGGCGGGCTCCGACGCGAGCAGCTCGTACGCCGTTTCGGCCGAGGCGGCGGCCAGCACGCGGTAGCCCTCGCGCACCAGCGCGCGCTCGAGCACGCGCCGCAGGGCGGCCTCGTCCTCCACGATGAGGATGGTGGCCTGCGGTGGAGGAGACGACGGTGGACGGGGTGTGCCGCTCATGACGCCGACGCGTGCGCCTGGCGCTGCGGGGCGAATCCCTGAGCGATGCGCTCGAGCGCCTGGCGGGGCTCGAGGGTGAGCCGCATCTCGCCGGCCGTGAGGCCGAGGTAGGCGCGGGCGTGCTGCTGCAGCGTCTTGGTCTGGGCGTAGCCGAGGCGCTGGGCGACGTCCTCGACGGTGAAGCCCGGATCTTGAAGCAGCCGGTGGGCGTACAGTACGCGCGCCGCCGCCAGGAAATGGCGCGGCGACGGCAGGCCGAGGCGCGCGAACCAGCGCTCGAAGGTGCGGCGGTCCACCCGGGCGCGCGCCGCCACCTGCTGGACGGTTTGCAGGTCGGCCGGAGCGCGCAGCACCTCCTCGACCACCCAACGCAGCTCGCTCGGCAGGGGCGCAAGAACCCCGGCTAGCTGGTCCAGCAGCTGCCGGGAGGCGGAGCGCGCCTCTTCGAGCGACAAGACCTCGCGCAGCCGGGCGGGGTGGTCGTCCAGCCGGTTGAACACGACGGCCTGGATGCCGGAGTGGCCGAGGGCGAGGAGCACCGCCGCGGTGGCGGGGGAGAGCGCCGTGTACACGATGAGCGGGAGCGAGGGAAACAGCATGCGTAGCCGCGCGATCTCATGGGCGCTTGGGCTGCCCTCGAGCTGCGGGTCGACGGCGGCCAGCTCCACGGGGCGGGTGCGGATGGTGGCCAGGGCCTCATCCCAGTCGCGGGCGAACACCACCGGGAACCGCGGGGCGGCCGCCCGGCGGAGCTTGTGAAACTGGATGGCGGGGACAGCGGCTAAAACGAGCATCAGTGTCGCAAAAACGCCCCCCAATGTCGCGAAAACGCCCTAACCCCCCCCATCGCAAACCGCGACTTTAGCGACGCTGCAGCAGCGCCCACTCTCACTCCAAAACGTTGTGGAGGGCCCATGTCGCGCTCACTTCGCACGCTGATCGCTGTGCTCGTCGTGTCGTTCGCTCTCGCTGCCACGGCATGTGCCGATGCCACCGGCCCGGCGCACGGCTGCGATTACAGCAACACGAACACCTGTCGCTAAGGCACACCGGCGAGGTGCGCTAGAGCAGCCGACACCTCGCGCACCGGTTCACTCAGGATCACGGGCTTCGCGGCTTCAGCCGGTCCCTCGCTGGGGGACTGGCAGCTGCCGCGGAGTCCGGATTTTATGCGCTCGATGCGAAACGTGAACTCGTGGAGGCCGGCGTCGCTCGCGAACCGGAGTGCCTCAGCAAGGAGGCGCTCCGCGCGATCGAGCTGCCCGAACCGCGCTCGGCCGATCCCGGCTTTGAGCATGTAGTCCACGAGAATGTTCGGCGGCATGTCATCGCGCCGGGCGTCGCACTGCTCCCGCCACCGCTCGAACCCGACGCGATCACGCCGGTAGGAAGCGCAATGCATTAGCTCGATCAGTGCGTTATCAGTCACATCACGACTGGCGCTGTTGCGGAGGATCTCTCTCAATGCTCGTTCTGCACCTTCCGCTTCGCCAACCATCAGGAGCATGACAGCCAGATCTGAGAGTGTGCGCATGCGCGAGAGCCCGTCGTCGAACAGTTCGAACGCACGCCATTCGTAAGGGATGGCTTCGGCGGGCTGTCCGGCGCTACTCAAGGCAACCGCAAGGGCTTGATTTGCCCGCGCCTGCACATCGCGATCTCCGGGCGGTGCGTCCCCGAGTACGTCGCGCAGCAAGGCTTCTGCCCGGGAGAGATTCCCGCGACCGGTCATGACCACGGCGAGCCCGATGCGACTGAGCAGCTCTGAGTGGGTGTCCCCCATGGTCGCCGCCAGCGCCCCGCCTTCGGCGTAGGCCTGCTCGGCGGCATCGAACTCGTTGAGCTTCCGGTACACGCGTGCGCGGCGCAGCCGGGCGCCCACGGTGTCCGCGGGCGGCAGCTTCGCGCCACCCACCTGGAGCAGCGTGTCGAGCACGTCGAGCGCCTCCTCGAGCCGCATTTCGTCTTCGAGGTAATGGGCGTAGGCGAAGAGGGCGGGGAACACCAGGCCGGGGCTGCGCTGCTGGAACGCGTCGCCCGTGCCGCGCACGAGGCCCACCAGGTGGCTCGTCTCGGGCAAGCTGGGTGGCAGGTCGCGGCAGCAGCGCGCGGTCGCGACGTACTGATAATGAAAGGCGTCGGGATGGAGCGTCGCGTGCCGGGCCCCCAGCAGGTCCACCAGGCGCAGCGCGACGAAGGCGGCCCGGCCGAGCCGCGGCTCGACCGCCGACGGCTGGACGCCACCGGCCATGCGGTGGAGAAAGACGGCGTGCGGCAGGCCGGCGTGCTGAACTACTGAGTCCGTCATCGTCCACCCTTCCGGTCGCCTGGGGGCATTCGGGCCGGACCTAAGATAGCCTGTTTTTGAGGGGAGCGGCGTGCGGTGCCTCACGGCATGCCCCCTCTCCCCGTTACGGTCCCATGCCCATCGCCCTCTTTATGGTGTGGTCCTCATATCTATCCTTGTCCACACGCTCGTCCTCACCCGCTGTCCCATCTCCACGATGTGGAGAGGAGGCATGCTGTCCGCCGCTGTGACAATCCTCACAACACCAGCGTTTCCAACGGTCTAGCGGCCGGACTGATCGCCGATATATTCAGCCCTCCGAGGTTCCCGTTGCCCGCCCTTGAGCGACGTGAGACCGGGTGTTGGGTGATTGTGGCGCAGCCAGCGGTTCTGCAGTCGTGGGTTCCGGTCGGGAGGCAGCCCGGGTGAGTGGAGGTCGAGGGCAAACGGGCTGGCGTGCTTTGCAGTGCCTTCCCGTGCGGTGCAGGGGCACATCCGAGAATTGGCGTCGCGGCGGCGTTGCTTGTCCGCCACTTGACCGCGCGCGGGTTTCGTGTTGTCGCGAGTGTAGCTGTCGCGGACCGACTTTGTGTGTCGCTGAGCGCCGTGTGACGGAGATCACGCTGGAGGTGGTATCGTCATCGTGGAGCCCGTACAGCAGACCCCATACCCGAAACCAGCGCCGGGCGTGACGTGGTCCGGCCCCCGGCCGGGCATTCGGGATCGCGACATCGCCGCCGAGGCGTCGCACCTGAAGTTGGACAAGCCCGCCGAGGTTCGTCTTCATCTGCAACGCCGGGCTCCGGAGAACCTACGGCACCACGTCCAACGCGCCGTGACCCGCTTCGTCGTCCTGGTGGCTGCGGACATGGCGGCGTTTGGCGTGATGCGCGCGGCCATCCGGCTGATGAGGGATAGCTGGGTCCCCGGCGACTCGCTCAGCGACGTGCTGAACGCTGCGCTCCCAGGTGGCTACCTCAACGGCTGGCAGTTTGCAGTTGCACTGTTCCTCGGTCTCGTGGTGACCGGCAGCTACGGGACCGGCGATCGGCGACGTGACGCGGCCCGGCTGTTGGCGGCGTGCGCCCTGGCAACGGCATTGCCTCTCTGGACGGCGCTGTGGACCCGCGGCCTCGGCCCGGTACTGGTGCATTATCTCGTCACAGTGGTGGCGGTGTGGGCAGGGGTCGTCGTGGAGCGCCTGACCATCGACCGGTTGGTGGCGCGCCTGCAGCGGCCGGCCCCGACGGGCATGGACACGGTGTTTGTTGGACCGGCAGCCGAGTGCGCTCGCGTGGCTGCGAGCCCGGCGTTTGCGACGGACGGGGAGGTCCGCGCGATCGGCTTCGTCGATGTGCAGGACCCGCCGGCGCGGGGGGCGCTGGGACATGTGGGCGAATTCGCCCTGTTGCTCGCGGCGTCCGGAGCGCAAGCCGTGGTCATTTGCGGCTACCTCCCCGATCTACGGTTCCAAGAGGTGGTCGATGCCGCCCTCGCGGCCGGGTGCCAGCTGATGTCGGTGCCCCGCGCTGTCGAGATGGCCGGGGTCCATCCTGCGCTGGAGTGGCGTCAAGGGCAGCCGGTGATGCAGCTGATCGCGCCGAGTCTGCACGGGCAGCAGTTGCTGTTGAAGCGTGTGGTGGACTTGGTGGGCGCGTCATGCATGCTGGTATTGGCTGCCCCGGTGATGGCGATCGTCGCTATCGCGATCAAGCTCGATTCGCGGGGCCCTGTTTTCTTCGGCCAGGAGCGGATCGGCTCGGGCGGTCGCCGCTTCCGTGTGGTGAAGTTCCGCACGATGCACGACGGCGTCTCCGACGCGGCGCACCGCGAGTTGGTCACCAAGATGCTGCAGGGCGAGGACGGCCAGGCGGCTCAGGTCGGCCAAGACGGGGATCAGGTCTACAAGCTAGTCAACGACGAGCGGGTCACGCGCGTAGGCCGCTTCCTCCGGCGGGCGTCCCTCGATGAGCTGCCGCAGCTGTTCAACGTATTGTTGGGTGAGATGAGCCTGGTTGGGCCGCGGCCGCCGCTCGCATACGAATTCGACCAGTATGAACACTGGCAGTTTCATCGACTACAGGTCCGTCCCGGCATCACGGGCCTGTGGCAGGTTTCGGGTCGCAACCGGCTCACCTACCGACAGATGTGCGAGCTGGATCTGGTCTACATCCGCGCCTGGTCGCTGTGGCTCGACTTGCGCATCCTGCTCAAGACGATTCCCGTCGTGCTGTCGAATTCCGGCGGCGCCGCCTGAGCGCGATAGCAGGGAGGTAACGTGCGCGTAGTCCGTGTGGGAGTGATTGGCTGCGGCTATTGGGGCCCAAACCTGGTGCGTAACTTTGCACGCCACCCGCACGCTCAGGTCGAGGCCGTCTGCGACATGCGATATGAACGCGCAGTCCGGCTCGGGGGCCAGTACCGCGTCCCGCTGATCACGGATCGCTCGGACGAGCTGCTGCACGCGCCCGAGCTCGACCTCGTGGTCATTGCGACGCCCTCGTTCACGCACTACAGGCTCGCCAAGGCAGCACTCGAGGCGGGGAAGCACGTGTTGGTGATGAAGCCCCTGGCCACGCGACTCGGGGACGCCGAGGAGCTGTGCGAGCTCGCCGGACGGCTAGGTCTGCTGCTCGCCGTTGACCACACCTTCGTCTTCACGGGGGCGGTCCGCCGGATGAAGCAGCTGATCGAGGCCGGGAGCATCGGGGACTTGTATTACTTCGACTCGGTGCGGATCAATCTGGGCTTGTTCCAGACGGACGTGAACGTGGTGTGGGATCTGGCACCGCACGACGTGGCGATTATGGATTATCTCCTCGGTCAGGAACCGATCGCGGTGTCCGCGACGGGGGCGTCCCACGGCGGCAGCCCCACGGAGAACATTGCGTACGTGACGGTGCGGTATCAGGGCTCGCTCATCGGGCACGTGCATGTCAACTGGTTGGCCCCGGCAAAGGTGCGGCGCACCATTCTCGGTGGCTCGAAGATGATGATGATCTACGACGACATGGAGCCGAGCGAGAAGCTGAAGGTGTACGATAAGGGGTTCTCGATCGCGACGGATCCGAGCGTAGAGAAGGAATACCAGCTGATGATCTCGTATCGCTCGGGCGACATGCACGCGCCGCAGCTCGACACGCGGGAGGCGCTGGCGATCGAAGTCGACAACGTGATCGACGCCATCCACGGCAAGGGCGAGCTCTTGGTGAACGGCCGGGCTGGGTGGCGGGTCGTACGAATCCTCGAGGCCGCTCAGCGGTCCATCGAACAGGGTGGCGGCGTGGTTCGGGTGACCGGCGCGCCCGCCGTAGGCGTCGCTTGACGGCGGGCTTGACTCCCGAAGAGCGCGACGCGCTCACGCGGCGGATCGCTCCCGATGTCAAGCTGGGGAAGAACGTCCGCATTTACGCCTTCGTCAACCTCTACGGATGTGAGATCGGCGAAGGAACGTTGATCGGGACCTTCGTGGAGATCCAGAAGGGCGTCAAGGTTGGCGCCCGCTGCAAGATCCAGAGCCACACGTTCATCTGCGAAGGGGTCACGATCGAGGACGAGGTGTTCGTGGGGCATAACGTCAATTTTCTGAACGACCGCTATCCGGCCGCTACAACGGAAGACGACGAGATCAAGGAAGACAGGGACTGGACGCTCGAGCCCATCCTCGTGAAGCGCCGTGCCGCCATCGGAACCGGGGCGATCATCATGCCGGGCGTGACCCTCGGCGCAGGCGCGGTGGTCGGCGCGGGCGCGGTCGTCACGAAGAGCGTTCCAGATGGCGCGGTCGTGGCCGGCGTGCCAGCACGGATCGTTGCCGGTGCCCGCGCTGCCGTGAGAGAATCGTGAGCGTCCCGTTCCTCGACCTGCGTAGCACGCATGAGGAGGTGCGCGCGGAGATCGAAGCAGGCTGGCGGGACCTCGTCGACCGGTCGGCCTTCATCGGTGGCGCCGCGGTGGCCGAGTTTGAGCGTGGCTTCGCGAGCTATTGCGGTGTCCCTCACGCGATCGGCGTGGGCAGTGGAACGGACGCGCTGTGGATCGCGCTTCAAGCGGTCGGTGTGCGGCCGGGGGACCTCGTGGTCACGGTGCCGCACACGTTCATCGCCACCGCCGAAGCGATCACGCAGGCCGGAGCGGGCCCGGTGTTCGTGGACATTGAGCCGCTCTGCTACACGATGGATGTGAGGTCGCTGGAGCGGTACCTCGCGCGCGACTGCAGGGTCGACGGCGGGATCCTGATCGACCGGCGGCGCGGCCGCCCCGTCACAGCCCTCGTCCCCGTGGACCTGTACGGCCAGCCTGCGAATTGGGACCCCTTGCTGGAGCTGGCGCGGCGGTTCGGTCTCAAGGTGGTGGAGGATGCGTGTCAGGCGCACGGCGCCCAATATCACGGACGCCTCTGCGGGACCTTCGGCGACGCGGCGGCGTTCAGCTTCTACCCTGGGAAGAACCTCGGGGCCATGGGAGAAGCCGGCGCCATCACCACCGGCTCGACGTCGATCGCCGAGCGCTGTCGGGTGTTGCGGGACCACGGGCAGCGGGAGCGCTACATCCATGTCACGGGCGAAGGCGGCAACGCCAGGCTCGACGCCGTTCAGGCCGTCGTGCTGAACGCGAAGTTGAAGCGACTGGATGGGTGGAACGACGCGCGGCGCCGGGTAGCAGCCCTGTACAACGCGCGTTGGGCGGACGAGGAGCTCGTCCCGCCCGTCGAGCGGAGCGGGGCTCGTCACGTGTACCATCTGTACGTCGTGCAGCTGCCAGACCGGGACGATGTGCGCCGCCAGCTGGAAGGGCGCGGCATCGCGACGGGTCTCCATTATCCCGTCCCGCTGCACCTCCAGGAGGCGTACGCCGCCTTGGGCCACTCGGCAGGTGATTTTCCCGTGAGCGAACAGGTGGCAGCGCGCGGCTTGTCGTTGCCCATGTTCCCTCACATGACTGAGGATCAGGTCGATCGCGTGGCAGTGGCTGTTCGAACGGCGCTCGCTTCGACGCCGCAAGGATACGCGGCCGCTCCCCTGGGTCGCGAGTGAGTCGAGTTGCCCCGGGCTTCGATCAGCGTCGCTACATCTCCCTGGCTTACAGTCATGCGCCGACAGACTCTCGGGTGCGACGTCACTGCGAGACGTTGGCCCGCCGCGGATGGCGTGTCTACCAGCTCGGGCTAGCGGCGGCGGGCGAGGGGCGCGTCGGCCGGCTGAACGGCGTCATCCTCCTACGCTGGCAGCGTCCCCGCTATCGGGGAACCACGCTGACGCGCTACCTGGCGGCCTACGCGGGGTTCTTCTGCTGGGCTCGGCGCCTCTTGAGACGCCTTCGCCGCAGGCACAAGATCGACGTCATTCATGTGAACAACGTTCCCAACTTCTTGGTGTGGGTGGCGGCTCCGGAGCGACGTCGGGGCACGGGGGTGATTCTCGACATCCACGATCCAGTTGCCGAGCTGTACTTGAGCAAGTTTTCCGGGCGGCTCGGGACCGGCGTGATCGTGCGGCTACTCGCGTGGGAAGAGCGTGTCGCGACCGGCGCGGCCGATTTCGTCCTCTGCGTACACGAGCCTCATCGTGCCTTGACGGTCGCGCACGGCGTCGATGCGCGCAAGATTCGCGTGGTCGAGAATCTTGCGGACGACGACTTGTTCGGCTTGAAGGCGGCGAGGCCGCCGGTCCCTTTTGTCGCCTACCACGGGACCGTGGCGCGACGGATGGGTCTCGACGCCTTGCTCCACGCCGTGCACCTGCTCCGCCAGGAAGGGTGGCCGGTGAGGGGAGCGGTGTGGGGAGATGGCGACGCCGTCGAGCCGCTCCGCCGGACGCGTGATCGACTCGGTCTCACCGCAGACATAGAGATTTCAGGACAGCGGTTCCGCCCCGAGCAACTGCTCCCCCGGCTCCAGGAGGTCGGGGTCGGCGTCGTGCCCCTGCGCCGGGATGCTTTCACCGACATCATGCTACCCGTCAAAGTGCTCGAGTACGTGCGATTGGGGATTCCCGTGGTGGCCACGTGGACGCCCACCATTGCATACTACTTTCCGGAGGATGCCCTGACGTTCGTCCGGGATGCTTCGGCGGTAGGCATCGCGAACGCCCTGAGGGAGATCCTCGCTGCGCCGGAGCAGGCGCGCGCGCGGGCCGGCCGTGCACAAGCGCTGCCCATCGCTCGAGCATGGCAGGACGCCGAGGCGACGTTTGTTGGCATCGTGGAGGAGGTAGCATCGTGCCGATGACTCGTGACCAACCCGACAGGGCGCAGTGCGTTTCCCTCGTCATTGGGCTGGGTGAGGTCGGGCGCCCGCTGCTCGCCGTGCTGCGGCGTGTTCATCGTGCCGAAGGAATCGATCTCCCACCCCGGGACGTCGACGGTTCGGTAGAAATGATGCACGTCTGCTACCCCGTCGAGATCGACGACTTCGTACGGGTGACCACGGCGTACGTGAAGCGGTATCGCCCGGAGATCGTGGTGATCCACAGCACGGTGCCGGTCGGGGCGACGCGAGCCGTTCAGGCCGCCGTTCCGGTACCGGTCGTGCACAGCCCGGTGCGCGGCAAGCACGCACGCATGGAAGAGGAGCTATTGCATTACACGAAATTCGTGGGCACCAGCGATCCTGGGGTTGCGGCACGCGTGGAGAGTCATTTCCAGCAAGCGGGGATGCGCACCCGCCGCCTGGCATCGAGCGAAGCGAGCGAGCTCGCGAAGCTTACGGAGACGACGTATCTGGGCTTGTTGATCGCGTTTGCGCAGGACGTGGATCGGATGGCCCGCGAGACAGGCGTCCCGTACGACGACGTCGTCTCCTTTTATGACGAGATTGGCTACCTGCCGCCGGTGCGGTACTTCCCCGGAGTAATCGGGGGACACTGTGTCATGCCGAACATCGCTCTACTGAAGCGTGTCCACAGCTCGCGCCTATTGGACGCGATTGAGTGGTCCAACGAGATCCGGAAGGCGCAGGCAGGGGCATGAGCCAGCGCGGTGTGTCGACGTCCGCGCGTCTTGTACCACGACTGCGTCTTTCCGTTCTGGGACCGCTCGTGTTGGTGGCGACGACCTGCTTGCAGAATCCAGGTACTGATCCCTTCGGCAACACTGTAAAAGACCCCACGCTTGAGCGGGTTTGGACGATCATTTTGACGGACGACAGTGGTAAAGTGTGGATAGCCCAGTCGGATACATCTGTGACGGCCAGTGGTACGGGCGAAACTAACGTGGTTTCAGCGCAACTGTGGTCGGCGCTGGATGGGCCACCGGAGGAGAGCAGTCTGCGACTCTGGACTTCCCATCGTGAACGTGAGCTGGAGTGGCGTCTCATGGACACCACGGCCGAGGTCGTTGCCTCGGGTGTGGGTCCGCTCGGCAGCGATCCGCGCTACTGGGTGCCTCGATCTCGGGGTCGGGGGATGCTGCTGTGGGCCGGAACGTCGCTTTCCGTTGGCTTCGACCTGATCGGGGACACGCCGATGCCCACGGAACCCGTGTCGGATCCGATCCCGACCGCGAGTGTTCCGCTACACGCTCGAGGCATTGTGGGTCTCCGTATCGACGACTGCAACGCCGCCGACCGAGAGTCCTTCCGAACCCTCCGGGAGCTGCACCTCGTTGCGGAGGTAGCCGTCCCCACGGGTCGGATCGATCAGCCTGGGAGCTGCTCGGAGAGCCTGTTGAAGCGCATGTTCGCAGCCGGCAACTCGGTCGAGTCACACTCGCGATTGCACGAGCGCTCACCAAGCGATTTCGGTGATTTCTATTTGGAGACAGTCGGGTCCTTCCGGGATCTCCGCGTGAGGGGCTTCGATCCTCGCGTGTTCATTCAGCCGGGAACGTGGCGTACGGGACTGTACCACGTCGACTCGCCGTCGAAGGTGGCGGGCCCGCCGGGCGACCTGCTTCGCCGGGTCTACGTCGCGACGGAGGCGTACGCCTACCGTTCGCCGACCGTTAGCATTCCCGTGCAGGGGCGAATTGGCCCGATCTCCCCGGAGATAAAGTACTTCAGCCCGCAGCAAATCGAGGGCCTGGTCCGCCAAGCGGCGGCTAACGGTCAATGGCTTCAGTTCATGTGGCACTCGGGCGATCAGTCGCCCTCTGCGCTCAGGGCGCGGCTGTCAGTCATCGCTGCGCTGCGCGACAGCGGCCTCATCGAAGTCATCCCGTTCTATCGGGCGTTGCATGCCGCGCCCAAAGCGCTCGCGGCAGCCACAGCGGTCCGTTGAGGGAGCGAATGTAAGCATGTGCGGCATCGCGGGAGCGATAGCTCGGGATCGGCGCCGCGACGTGGGGCCGCTGGTCGAACGTCTCACGCAGGCGCTCGCGCACCGGGGACCCGACGGGAGCGGTCTCCGGTTTCTCCAGGGCCGATCCGCGGCCTTCGGTCACCGCCGGCTGAGCATCGTCGATTTGGAGTTGGGTGCCCAGCCCATGTCGAACGAGGACGGGCGCGTGTGGGTCGTGCTGAACGGCGAGTTGTATAACCACCTCGATCTGAGGCACGAGCTTGCGGCGCTGGGCCACTGCTTTCGTACACGGGCCGACACCGAAGTTCTGGTGCACGGCTGGGAGGAATGGGGCACCGAACTCCTCGGGCGGCTGAACGGCATGTACGCGTTCGCACTCTTCGACGGCCGGTCGTCCCGGGGATCGGGCGAAGTCGTGCTCGCGCGTGATCCGGTGGGAGTCAAGCCACTCTATCTCGGTGTGACCGACCAAACGTGGTGGTTTGCCAGCGAGCTGCAGGGCGCGCGTGTATGCGGGCTGGTGGGCTCGGCGCTGCGTCCCCAGGCGTTCGACGAATATCTCGTCTACCGGTTTGTCCCCTCACCGGGGACGTTTTATCCGAACGCTTGGAAGGTTCCGCCGAGCCACCTCGTGCGCCTCGAGCTCGACGCACTGCCCGGGCATCCCCGGTTTGAGCGCTTCGACGCCAGGTTTGATCCGGCCACTGTCCCGTTGTCGCGCCGCGACTGGGAAGAAGCACTCCGGAGCGGTCTACGCGCGGCGGTATCCCGGCAACTGATGGCCGACGTTCCGGTCGGGTCCCTGCTGTCGGGCGGCGTCGATTCGACCGTCGTCACGCAGCTGATGCGCGACGGGCTCGCCGAGCCGCCCCTAGCGTTCGCCGTCGGTTTCGCTGACGCGCGAGAGCCGGACGAGCTGGCGTGCGCGCGACGGGCCGCGGCAGCGCTCGGGGTGCCGTTAGTAGAAGTCGCAGTCGAGGAGACGGACTATCTCGCGGCGTGGCCGTCATATCTTGCGTCCTTCGGTGAACCGATCGCCAACGTCGGCATGCTACTCGTCGGGCTGCTGTGCCGGACGGTGCGGCAGACGCGGAAAGTGGTCCTGGCAGGGCAGGGGGCAGACGAACCCCTGGGCGGCTATCCGCGCCACGTCGCCGAGCGGCTCCACCCGGCAGCGCGGTTCCTGGGGCCGCTGCTGCGCGTCCTCCCGGACACCGTAGGGCGGAGCGACAACCTCTCGCGTTTCCGGCATATCGCCGCGGCAACGAATGAGGCCCGTCGCTTCGCCGAGACTCTGGCCGTGTTCCCACCTCCGCAGGCGGTGGCGGTGACGGGCCACCAACTCGACCCCGACGAGCTCGCAGAGCCCGTGCGTCGCTGGCTGCCGGAGCAGGATGGTTCCGACTCGCTCAATCGACTGCTCCAGGTGGACGCGCGTATGTCGCTTGCCGACGATCTGCTGATCGTGGCCGACCACACGGCGATGGCTTCATCGGTCGAGCTACGGGTGCCGTTCCTGGACCTGGAGTTCCTCGCGCTGGTTGAGCGAATGCCTAGTCGCTACAAAGTGTCCTGGCTCGGCGCGCGCAAGTGGCTGTACCGTCGCGCGGTCACCGGGCTGGTGCCGGACGGGCTCCGGACGTCGCTGACCGGGTGGGCCGCTCGAGTCGGACGGAAGCTGGGGTTCAGCGCGCCCGTCGACCGGTGGTTCGCGCGCTGGGTTCGGGAAGACGCCGAGGGCTACCTCCTGGGCCGAGGCTCGCGCGCGCCCGAGTTTCTCCGCGCCGAGCCGATCCGGACGCTGTTGCGCGACGTCCGGGACCGGAAGCTCCCGCGCGCCCGCCAGCTTGTCAGCTTATACGTTCTCGAGTCCTGGCTGCGCGGGCCCTCGGGCGCAAGCGCCACAGGCGTTCGTGTCTAGGCCCGGCGGAACGGGAGGACTGCGCATCGTAGTCGTGACGAATGTGGGCCAGCCGGTCCTCCATGCGTATCTGTCGCCCCTCGCGGCCCTGGAGGATGTTGCGGAGATCGTTGTTGTGCGAGACCGGTCCGACGTGCAACTCCCGCCGAAAGTACGCGTGGCAACGCCGCCCTCGTGGTGGCCGCACACGACTCTTTTCGAGATGATCAGTCGCGCGTACATCTTGCGCCGTGAGACGGCGCGCCGGCGGGCGCATCTCCTCATGACGGTGCACTGGTTCCCAGACGGCCCTGGGGTACTGCGCGCGGCTCGGCGCCTCGGGGTGCCCGTAGTCGCGAACCTCATCGGCGGGCGCGCTGAGATGATCGATGGTGGGCGACGGCTCGCCCTGAGTCGCCTGCCGCGTGCCTTCAAGCGCTGGGCGGAGCGATATCAGCGCGGCCGGTTGAACGCGACAACTGTGATCACCTGCACCGGGAACGCGACGTGCAGCTGGCTTCGCGCAGCGGGCGTCGTGCGGCCCAAGCTCATGACCCTGCACGCCGCGCTCGATGGCGCCTGGTTTCGAGACGCTCCAGCAGCGCGGGATATTGACGTGGCGTACGTCGGCCGAGTGAATCCCGACAAGCGTGTTGACCGCATGCTGAATGTGCTCACGGCAATCGGGCGGCGCCGACGGGGCACGCGAGTCGCCGTGGTGAGTCAGACGGAAGCGGATAGGGCGGACCTCGGCGGGTACAGGGAGCTGATCACGGCGCGCGCCGCACTGGGGGATGGACTGCGCCTCCTGGGGCGCGTGGAGCGTGTCAGCGACGTGCTCCGCCGCGCGAAGGTACTGTTACTGACATCCGACACCGAAGGTCGCACGCTGGCCGTGCTCGAGGCGATGGCCTGCGGTGCCGTCCCCGTCGTGACGGATGTGGGAGATCTGACCGAAGCCCTCGACGAGGGACGCGCCGGGATTACGATTCCGCTCGGCGCGAACGAGGAGAGCGTGGTGGCAGCGCTCGGCGACGCAGTCGTCTCATTGTTGGAGGACGAGGCACGCCGGCAAGCGCTTGCTGCGCGAGCTCGGGAGTGGGTGCGCCGGGAGCACGACCCCACGCGCACACGCGAGGAGTGGCGAGCGGTCATACGTCATGCGCTGACATCAGGGGATACACCGTGCGCGTCCTCGTAACGGGCGCTGGCGGCTTCGTCGGTGGGCATCTTCGCCCGGCGTTGGAGCAGCGGGGACACGATGTCGTGCCCGTGTTCTCCCCTCGCCGCGCAACCGCCGAGCAGTTGGCGGTCGATCTCACGGATCCCGAGGTGACGGCGCGCGCTGTGGCTGCTGCATGGCCCGATGCCGTGATCCATCTCGCCGCGCGGGCGCGGCCGGCGGGTCTGGAATCGGTGCAGGCGCTGCTCGACAACAACATCCGGGCGACGCACAGCCTGCTCGAAGGGATCCGCTGCCGAGCACCATCGGCAAGAGTGATCATCGTCAGCTCGAGCGCGGTGTATGGCGCCGTACCGGTCGCCCGCAATCCCGTCGTCGAGGATGAGCCGCAGCGGCCTGTGTTGCCCTACGGAGCGAGCAAGGTGGCGGTCGAGGCAGTGGCGAGCGTGTACGCCGCGCAGGGGCTGGACGTGGTCGTCGTCCGGCCGTTCAATCTGCTCGGTCCGCGTCAGGCGCCGGAGTTCGTTGCCGCCAGGTTCGCACAAGAGATCGCCCGAGTCGCGACCGGTCAGGTGGCGGAGCGCGCGATTGAGACCGGCCCCCTCGAGCCGGTGCGGGACTTTACCGACGTGCGCGACGCGGTACGGGCCTATGTGGCGCTGATCGAGCGTCCGACGGGATGCGGGCCGTTCAACCTGTGCAGCGGGATTCCCCGAGCGGTCGGCGAGGTGCTGCGGGAGATGCTGACACTGGCCGGTGTGACCGTAACCATCCGGCCGCGCTCCGCTAGGGGGACACCTCCCGGTCTCGACGTGCCGTATCAGTGCGGGAGTCGCGCGGCGATCGGCACGGCGGTAGGCTGGGAACCGAAGATCGCGTGGCGCGAGACGCTCCGAGACGTGCTCGCCGACCGGGGCGTGCGCGCAGGGGTTGACGCCCCATGAGCTGGAACGAACGCGCCGTGGTCGTGACGGGTGCGGGTGGGTTCATCGGAAGCCACCTGGCGGAGGCGCTGGTGTCGGAGGGGGCGCGGGTGCGCGCCCTCGTGCACTACAACGCTCAGGGCTTGATCGGCTCACTGCGCTATGTCGACCGCCACTCACTGGACGCGATGGAAATCGTCGCGGGCGACGTCCGCGATCCCTACGCCATGCGCTCTCTGGTGCGCGGGGCGCACACCGTGTTCCACCTGGCGGCGCTCATCGGGATTCCATACTCGTACGTTGCTCCCGCTTCTTACGTCGCTACGAATATTGGGGGCACGCTCAATCTGCTGGAGGCGACGCGGGCGGAGGGGGTGGAGCGCCTAGTCGTCACGTCGACGAGCGAGACGTACGGTACGGCCCAGTACACGCCAATTGACGAAGCCCACCCAGCCGTGGGGCAGTCCCCCTACGCGGCGACCAAGGTCGGCGCCGACCAGCTCGCCGGGAGCTACCATCGCTCCTTCGACACGCCAGTGTGCGTGGTCCGTCCCTTCAATACGTTCGGTCCCCGCCAGTCGGAGCGGGCGATCGTCCCCGCGATCGTGGTGCAAGCCCTGCGCAGCGCGGAGCCGCTGCGGCTCGGGTCGCTTGAGCCGCGACGTGACCTCACGTACGTCACGGATACAGTGAGAGGCTTTCTGACGCTCGCGGAACGCCCGGAGGCGGTCGGCCGGCCAGTGAATCTAGGCACGGGTACGTCGCACAGCGTGCGGGAGCTCGTGGATGTCGTGGCACGCGTGCTGGGGTGTGAGCTCCGCGTCGTCCAGGACCCGGCGCGGGTGCGGCCCGAGCGGAGCGAGGTGATGGAGCTGCGCGCGGACGTCCGCCTTGCTCGCTCACTCGGCTGGATGCCCGAGGTTTCGCTGGAAAGCGGAGTGCGCCAAGTCGTGGACTTCCTCCGGCGGACGCCGCGCGATCCCGGCAACACGTCGACGGAGTACCGCGTTTGAGCGCGGCCGGCGTCCCGCAACGGGCCGTCATCCTGGCCGGCGGGCTCGGCACTCGTTTGGCACCGTACACGACGGTTTTTCCCAAGCCCCTGATGCCGCTCGGAGGAAAACCGGTGCTGGAGCTCGTGCTCCGCCAGCTCCGGCGCCAAGGCGTCCGGCGAGCGACGCTGGCGGTGAGCTACCTCGAGGAGCTGATCCGCGCGTTCTTTGGCGACGGCTCCAAGCTGGATATCGAGCTCGACTACTATCGTGAGGAAACGCCGCTCGGGACCGTGGGCGTACTCTCGATGCTGGACGACCTGCCGGACCCATGTCTGGTGATGAACGGGGACGTCCTGACGACGATTGACCTTGCGGCCATGGCCCGCGCCCACTTGGAGCGCGGGGCGGTCATGACTGTCGCCACCCAATCCCGAGAGGTGCGCATTGACTACGGTGTCTTGGACGCGGACGGCGAGGGGAACGTCGCAGGGTATCGTGAAAAGCCCACTCTCCGCTACGTCGTGAGCGCAGGGGTGAACCTCATCGGTGCCGAGGCGCGCGGCACGCTTCGGCGAGGGGAGCGTTGCGACATCCCGACGCTCGTCACGCGGCTGCTCGAGCGTGGGGCGCGGGTCGCAACGTACAATTCTGCTGCCTATTGGCGTGACATCGGCCGGCCGGACGATTACGAGGCCGCCAGCACGGAGTTTCCATCACGCATGGCGGAGTTTGGTCTGTAGGTCGCTGTGAACGAAAACGGTCAGAACGAAGGCGTCCGCGTCCAGCTCGCGCCCGCGTGCTTCCTGTGCGGGCGGGAGGGGCGGACCCTTTATGGCAAACTGCGGGACTGTATGTTCGCCGCTCCAGGTGTCTGGAGCGTCCTTCGGTGTCCTGGCTGTGGTTTCGTGTGGCTCGACCCTCGACCTGTCGCGCCGGACGTCGGTTTGCTCTACGCGCACTACCACACGCACACGGCTCCCGTGGAACCGCTCGACCGGTCGCGGCCGATCCGCAACGCTACTAAGCGTGCAGTCTTGGCCGCAGGCTTTGGTTACACACGGCTGCCCGTGAGCCGTGGGTGGTTGATGTTCGGGCGGGTGCTCTCCCAGCTCGACCCGATCCGTGACCTCGTCGGGGCGCCCATTCGCTGGCTGGATGAATCAGCCCGTGGCGCCCTTCTCGACGTGGGGGCTGGAAGTGGCGGCTTCCTCGCGCAGATGCGTGGCCTCGGCTGGGATGTCCATGGTGTCGAGCCGGATCCGTCCGCTGTGGAGGTGGCGCGAGGGCAGTTGGGACTCGACGTGACCTGCGCCACACTCGAAGAGGCGCGGTTCCCGGAGCACAGCTTCGACGTTGTGACGATGGGTCACGTCGTCGAGCACCTCCCCGACCCGATCGGCACCCTTCGGGAATGTAGACGAGTGCTCAAGTCTGGAGGCCGCCTCGTGGTCGTCACCCCGAACGTCGAGAGCTTGGGGCACTACCTCTCGCGGTCACGCTGGCGGGGGCTGGAGGTGCCGAGACATCTGCAGCTGTTCTCTGCTTCGACGCTGCGGCGACTGGCCGAGCTTGCCGGTTTCCGCGTTACGGGGTTGCGCACGACCGCGAACTCTGCGCGGTGGATGCTGATCGCCAGCCGGCAGATCCAGCGGCGCGGGTCACTCCCTGGAGGCGCGCCGGAGCCCGCCTCCCGGTGGGAGCGCTTGGAAGCCTTCACGTTTTGGGCCTTGGAGCGCGCGCTCGTCACCCTGCGGCCGCTAGGCGAAGAAGTGGTGATGTTAGCGACAAAGGAGGGAGGGTGACGCGGGGGCCGACGCCTGATCTCTCCATATCTATCGTCAGCCTCGGCCACGTCGATCTGGCACGGCAATGTCTCGCGTCCATCGAGACACACACCGACCCGTCGCTCGCCTACGAGGTGCATGTGGTCGCGCTCAACTGTGAGCCGGCGAGTCTGGATGAGCTCCGGAGCGACCATCCGGATCTCGTGCTGCACCAGGAAACCGGTGTTCGGGGATACTCCCAGAACAACAACGTCGCGCTGAGAGCAGCGCGCGGCCGTTACGTGGTGATTCTCAACGACGATACGATTCTCAGCGATGACGTGTTTGGGAAACTCGTCCGTTTCCTCGAGCGACATCGCGACGTCGTGGCGGCTTGCCCGGTGCTCCGCAATCCGGACGGCACGCTGCAGGTGGGTATTCGTGGCCGTCTTACTCCGTTGGCTTTCCTGGCACAACAGCTGAAGGTCGACCGGCTCTTGCCCGTGACCTGGGCCGTGCGCCTCGGCGCCTTTGACCGACCGTGGCTTCCGGACGGGGACGGGGGTCCCGTGGACATCGAGGCCGGCACCGGAGCCTGTTTCGTGGCCCGCCGTGATGCTCTGGAGGCGATCGGCTTCTTGGATGAGGAGTTCTTCCTGGGACCCGACGATGTCGACTGGACCACCCGGCTGCGGCGCCAGGTGGGCCGGGTCGTGCTCCTGTCGGACGTTTCCCTGACGCACTTGGGCGGTGTGACCATGGCGCCGAGGTACCATGCGGTCCTGCCCACTGTGTACGCCGGGTGCTACACCTTCTTCCGGAGATACTACGGCCCGGGTGCGGAGTGGGTCATGCGGTTCGTGTTGGGCTTTGCGTGGTCCGCGTTGCTGGCAGCCTGGTGGTCGGCGGTCTGGGTGCTGACGCGCTCGACCTATGCTCGGACGCTGATGCGAGCGAGAGGCAACTGCGCCCGATTCGCGTTCTCCGGAGACTCCAGCGCCAGGATCTTTGCTCGCCTCGTGGCTGGCAACCCCGCGAGTGCTTCCTGAGCGGAATCATCGAGCTTTCGCAACGGCGAGCAGACGAATGATCTGGCCACGCTCATCCTCGTCCAGAACGTGACGCCACATCACGATCGCTGCGACCGAGGAAGACAGGAGAAGCACCCAGAGCCGTAGTCTCCCCTCGTGGATGAGCGCGCTCGAGCTTGCCGCCAACGAGCCGAGGAGTGCCACCAGCCCGAATGCTTGCGGAATCCTCAAATCGATGAATGGTCGCGCGGAGATCGAGTTCAAGCGGCAGGCCGCCAGAAACAGCAGAAGGGCGTCGATGCCGCTGCGCAGCGACCAGGCTAAGGCCGCACCGGTAATGCCCCACCAACTGACGCAGGCCCAGGCGAGGATGATCTGGAGCGGGAGTTCCAGGAGGTGGATCTTGGCGGTCACATCCGGGCGTCCCGACGCTTGGATCAGAGCGAACGGCAACTGGGCGAGTGAATTTGCCAGCACGCCGACCGCCAGGACCTGAACCGCCGCGGCGCTGTTTTGGGCAAAGGCCGGGCCGAGCCAGACCTGCAGAATGTCGCGGGAGAACCCCAGCAGGATCACGACCGGTGGCCCCAGCACCAGAAGCAGGTACTTCACCGACCGTCCCAAGAGCTTCGTCGGCGTCCGTCCCTGTCGTTTAGCATCGAAGCGACTGAAGGCGGGGAACAGCGTGGCGACCACGCTGACGGGCACTATCAGCAGCCTGGTGACCATTTCGTACGGAGCCGCGTAGTAGGCGACGGCGGCCATCGTGAGTAGCACCCCGATCATGAAGCGGTCGACATACACGAGGATCGGTCCGACGATGCTAGAAATTGTGACCCAACTTCCGAAGCCCAACAGGCGACGTGCTTCGGTCGCACCGAAGCGAGGTGCACACTGGAGCGACGGGAAGACGGTGGTGCAGAGTAGGAAGAAGACGACCGCCCCGAGCGCTCGAGAGGCGACGAGGAGGCCAACGATCCCAGGCAGCTTCCACCCAAGGCTTATACCGACGAGCGGCAAAAGAAAGTTCGCGGCGCTGAGGGGTGCCGCGGCGACATTGACCAGGTCGAACCGCTGAGCCGCTTCCAACACTCCCCGAAACGATCCGGAGACGAGGACCGCCGGAATAGAAAGGGCGAGCACATAGAAACTGGAACGGGCTTCGTCCCCCAGGCCCGGCGGAATATTGAGAATCCGGTTTGCCAGGAGGGGCGTCGTGGCGGCCAAAACCAACGCGCCCAGGACGCCGAGGGCCGTTTGAACCAGGACGGCAGTCCACGCGATGGTGGGGACGCTCTCCTCGCTGCCGCTTCCCAGGGCCGAGGCGACGAATCGTGTGGCGGCCCGGCCGAGCCCGAGATCGAAGATGCCGAAGTAGCCCAGGACGATCCACGCCATCGAGAGAATGCCGTAGCGTTCCGGGCCGAGGCCGCGGATCACTTGCGGCATGGCGAGCACCGCGACGACCAGCGGGGCTCCCTGGCCGACAAGGTTCAGAACCGCGTTACGCGCCAACAAGCGACTGTGCGGAGCGGCAGCCGAATCCATGGAGTAGGCCGTTACTGGTGAACTGCGGCGTTCACTGCGTGCTGACGTCTCCAGGGCGGAGCTGGACGGCGAGGAACCGGTCCAGCGCCTCCTCCCAGGAGGGCAGCGCCCGTCCGAACAGTCGCTCAAACCTCTCTGTTGGCAGCTCGAGTCACGGGGTAGAGCCGTGTACCGGACCCCCCCGCTAGAATGATCCCTTTGCGCATCGGATCTGGGGCTCTCCAATGAGGGGTGGCACCTGTCGCCCAAGCCGGGAGGTCGAATCCGCAGCCACCGGTTGCCCGATCGCCAGCCGCGACCCTTGCGGATCGGTATGCGAAGATGCAGCGTATCTGGTGACGAGTCAAGGTGTTAGGGTTGCCGGCTCGTCACTACGGTTGCTCCGGTACCCAGCGGTCAGTGCGGGTGATGCCATAAGGTTATCGCCCTATACTCGGTACCGCCTACCGTCCGTGCGGCGCCTGAGGAGGAGACCACGCTGAACACGATGCGCATCCGATTCCCGGTGGCGACGATCGCCACGGCTCTCCTCGTATCGGCGTGCCTGGACCGTCTGGGCGATCCCGACTCGCGGCGGCCCGCACGATCGTTGGTCATCGCGGAGGAGAACCTCCGGTCCCCCTCCCGCGAGTGGGACGCGGGGTTCTACACCAGGGACGACTCCAGCATCAGCGGCTACGGTCTTCCCTTCAGCCTGCGCGCCGGAGACACGTTACACCTGTTCGTCACGGCGACGCTTCCCCCGGTATCGATCTCGATCTATCGCCTCGGTTGGTACGGCGCTGGGGGCGCCCGGCTGGTCGCGAGACACGCCGACCTTCTCGCGGGGAATCAACCTGCTTGCTCGCCTCCCTCGCCGGGGCCCTCGGTGTGTGACTGGTCCGAAACCGACCGCTTCATCGTCGACGCGCGGTGGCTTCCCGGCGTGTACGTTGCCAGGTTTGCCGACTCTCTCGGACGCCCGGCAGCCTTCCCGTTCGTCGTCCGCTCAGACGCCCCGGCGGCGTTTGTGGTGGTGTTGCCGTTCGCGACGTACCAGGCGTACAACGCCTGGGGTGGCACGAGCCTCTACGGCGGGCCTGGCGCAACCCGGCAGGAATCCTACGCCAACCGCGCCGTGAAGGTCTCCTTCGCTCGACCGTTCGCCGACGCGATCATGCGGGGTCCCGTGTTGGGCACCGACTACTTGCTCGTGCGCTGGTTGGAGGAGAACGCCTACGACGTCAGCTACATCAGCGACTACGACTTTCACCTCGGTCGGGGAGCGGATCCGGCGATCGCCTGGCTGTTTGCGGGTCATTCCGAGTATTGGACCTGGCGGATGTGGCTCCGCGCCAATGACGCCCGGGCTCGGGGGATCAATCTGGGCTTTCTGGGCGGCAACGACATCTACTGGGTCACGCGGTTTGAAACGGTCCCGGCGAGCGGGCTGGACGCGCCAGTGGTGGTGGTCTATCGCGACGCGGCTCGGGATCCGGAGGGAGGCACACCGGGCCGTGCCACGGTGCGCTTCCGGTCCCCTCCGAACAACACGCCTGAGAATGCCCTCGTCGGCGTCATGAGCCCGCCCGCTTCGCTCGTTCGGAATCCCCCGGTGGACCTCGTGGTCGCGAACGGCTCCGACCCCCTGATGGCCGGGACCGGCCTGACCACTGGAGCGCACATTGCTCGTGTGGCGGGGTGGGAAGGCGATCGTATTATCGACAACGGACAGACGCCTGCGGGAATTCGCGTCCTGTTCGCGAGCCCGTACGTTCCTCTCGAGGACACGTTGGCGAGCGGACTGCTCCACGCCACGGTCTACACCTGGCCCGGGTCGGGCGCCCTGGTCTACGCGAGCGGGCAGCCGGGATTCGCGTGGGGCCTTTCGACGTATGGGCAGCGGGTAGCGCGCCCGTCGCTCCAGCAGTTTCTGCAAAACGTCCTTCAAGCGTTCATCGCGGCGCGGGACCGCCGTTAGAGACGCGGATCGGCAGCCTGTGAGTGTGAACGTCCGCGTGCGACTGCAGCGATCATCCGGTCCCTGGATCCTATTGGCGGCGGCGCTTGCTGCCGCTGCTGCGCGAGCGCCTGCCATTGCTGCTCTGGTTGTCGCCGGCGCGACTGCAGTGGCAGTGGGCCGGTGGCCGCAGGTGGCGCTCGAGGTCGCGGCGTTCGCCGTGCTCGCCGTGCGTCCCTCGCTCGACGCGTTCGGCGGGCGTCGCTTCGACGTGAGCGAGTTCGCGCCGAACCCTGCGGTGGTCTTCGGTCTCGGGATCCTGTGGGTTGCGGTCGTCATGACGGTGGTGCGTGCCCGTTCCGGCCGCCCCGTGTGGCCCAGTCGGAAACTCCTGCGGGCGCATCTGTGGCTCTTCGCCGCCTACGGGATTGCCTTCGTCTCCGGCGCCCGACTGTATGGTGCAAGCGGTGCCGCGACAGGCGCGCGGGAGCTGGTGCGCGTCGCCAGCATTGTCGCGGCATTCTTGATCGTGCTCTGGTGGGTCGAAGCCGACGCCGGGCGATACTGGCGGGGTTGGGCCTACCTCGTGGTGGGAATGCTGATCCCCGTGGGCACCGCGGTTTGGCAGTGGGCGACCGGGGAGGGGAGTTATGCAACCGAGGGCCTGAACCGGCTGCAAGGCACGTTCTCCCACTCGAACTCCCTGGGCACATACCTGGTGCCCTTCATCCTCTTTGCCGTCGGGGGACTGCTCACCTCGACGGGAATGCGACGGCTCGTTCGAATCGCGTACGCGATGGGGCTCACCGTGCTCGTCGCGCTCACGTACAGCAGGACGGCCCTCCTCGTGCTGTTGACGGGCCTCGCCGTGCTCCCGTTACTACACTCTCGCCGGTTCGGTTGGACCGGCCTGCTTCGCGGCGTCGCCGTCGTGGTCGTGATGGCCGCACTGGGGTGGTGGCTGGCCGGGGGGATTTTTGGAGAGCGGTTCGTTCACCTCTCCCTCGGTCCCGCCGCCTGGGAAGCCGCCCGCGCCGGGGCCTCCGAGAGCTCGTTCACGTGGCGCCTCATCAATTGGGGGGGCCTGATCGCCTTGGGGCTAGCGCACCCAATCACGGGACACGGCGCCGGGATGACCATGGTGTTGAACCCGCTGGTGAGCCCCACCAACGGTCTCCCCTTCAACGCACACAACGACTTCGTCCGGTTCTTCTTCGAAGGCGGGATGTTGGGCCTGGCCTGCTACGTCATCTACGGCATGTTGTTGTGCAGGTGGGTCCTGGCGCAGGCTCGGGGCGGTTCGCTGGGACGCGCCGCCAGCGCCTACGCGGTGGCCGCGGCCTGGATCGCGATGTTCTTTCTCACCGGGGGGACGCCGGAGCTGTCGATCCAGACCGCCGGGCAGTACGAACTCTACGGGATGGCCGGGTTGCTCCTCGCACCTGAGCCGGCGGGAGCCGAACCCGCGATGCGCCCCGAGCACGAGGTCACCCGGGCTCAGGGTCCCGATCGGATGGCGGGGCTTCCGTGAGGATGCCGCAACGTACCTCGAGCGATGCGTTTCACGAGGGCCGCGCCGACCGTTGCCGCCCGGAAGAGGCTCGGGGCAGGATCGTCCCATCGCACGTCATCCTGTACTGCCGGATCCCAGAAGTCTCGGAGGAAGGCGCCGAGGTGCTTCGGACGGGCCACAGCGTGCAACAGATCGTCGAACACCCAGCGGAACCTCGCACCTACCCGATATTCCGTCACGGACGGGAACGATTCGCCCATAGCCACGCGTGCGGTGAGCCACGGGAACTCCACGCCGGCGCAGATCGCAAGGTCTAGCGATCCCCAGAACTTCGGGTTGATCTCCATCAACCGGTAGCGGCCGTCCCGGCGATCGCGCTTGAATTCCACCATGGCGACCCCATGCCACTTCAGCGCCTCGAGCAGCTTGAGTCCGAGCTTGGCGAGGACAGGGTCGGTGATGCTCTCGGCGGCCGTGCTGGGACCGCCTGTGATGGGATACTCGCGCAGGCGACGATGCATAAACATCGCACGGGGGACGCCATGATCGAACAGGGCGAAGAAGGCGCGTCCCTCGCCCGCAACGTACTCCTGCACTACGACTCGCCCCTGCGCCCAGGCGGCGAGTTCGGCCGCCGTATTCACGTAGCGCACCCGGCCCGAGCCCTCGCTCGCCTTCACCACCACCGGGTATGCATCCACCGGCTCACCCACCTCGTAGGTTCGCGGGATAGCGATGCCGAGTGCTTCGGCGAAGCGCATGGTCTCCTGCTTGGATGACGCAATGCGCATGGCTTCCCAGTCGGCCACGGGGACGCGCGCGTACCGTTCGATCTGCGACTTGAAACGGGAAATGGCCGTCGTCGTGACATCGCCGATCGGGAGAACGACGTCGATCCGCCGGGTACGGATCGTGTTCACCAGCCAGTCGAGAAACGCTGGCTCGTCCTCGGGTGCCGGGTAGATCGCGCGCTCGGCGCAGAATCGGGAAAAGAACCCCAGGGCAAGCTTGCGCGGCGCCGCCGCGACGACGTCTACGCCGTGCTGGCTGAGGTTGCGGATCGCGCTGAGTGAGTGCTTGAACCCCGCGTCGGTGACCAGGACTCTCATGGGCGCGTGGGAGCCGCTCGGGGCGCGGTCCGACGCCCGACCTCCTGCGCCACGTCGCCAACCAGGCCGTCACACGCCGCATCGATCTGCCCAAACACGCGCTCGAAGTCGGCGGCGTCTCCATCAACGGGGTCGGGAATCTCCCCGCCTCCCGCGAACTCCAGCAGCAGGCGTACCCGGGCCACGCTCTGCGCCCCGGGGGCAAGCCGCAGCACGTCTTGCCGGTTGCGCCGATCCATCACCAGAATGCGATCGAAGCGGTCGAAGTCACTCGCTGTGAACAGCCTCGCCCGAAGGTGTCCGAGGGCGAGGCCGTGGCGCGCGGCGCAGGCTCTCGCCTTCCAGTGGGGGCGCCTTCCGACGTTGCAGGCACTCGTGCCAGCGCTGTCGACGCCAACCAAGGCTGCTAACCGCGTGCTCGCGAGCTTGTGTCGGAAGACTTCCTCAGCCAGGGGCGACCGGCAGATATTCCCGAAGCAGACGAACAGCACTCGGAATTGCACGACCCCCAACTCCTCGCTCCCGCCCAGCTCCCTCCGCTGCGACAACCAGTCTCTGAGATCCCAGTAGACGTGCTGGCCCACGTCGGTCACCCGCCGGGCGAGTCTGCCCCACCCCTTGCCAATGCCCCGCGCCCTATCAAGCCAAGCCAAGCCGCGCCTCCCGCTCCCTCCACCAATTCCCGAGGTCTCGCAGCGTGGTGAACCAGGCGCCCTTAGAGCGTCCGTACTCGATCGTCCAGCGATACAGCGCTAAGTGATCGGGATTGAGGAGACTGTGGGGGTGAAACAAGAGGGTCGCGACACCGCCGACTTCCGCAACGCGGTCGAGCAGCATGCGGACCACGTCGACTGCCTGCTGCCGATCGAGCTCCAGGCCGTTCGCGGCGAGCAATGGGCCTTCTTGGATGATCAACGGCACCTCGAGCACCTCGGTCCGCGTACGGGTCGCAAGATCGAACAGGTAGAATGGCAACGACGTTCCGGCGCGAAATCCCACGTTCCGGTTGAACCCCAGCGTCGAATCCGTCTGGAGGCCCGCCGCCTCCTGCGCCCGAGGTGTGAAACGGGCATCCCAATGGAGATAGTGCTGTCGAGTGCTGGTGACGGGACGCGCCGTCGCGCGCTCCAGTGCGGTGCGCTCGGCCGCCAGGACCTCGCCGCTGAATGCGGAGTGGTAGCTCCCATGAAGCCCGATGTCGAACCCCTCATCTGACAGCTCGCGCACGACCTCTCGGACCAACCGACGTGCGCCACGGAACCTCACGGGATCCTCAAGGTCGTACAGGCAATCGTAGGGGCTGACGCGCGCCACGGGGCGTACGTGGAAGAAGTAGGAGGCTGGGACATGGGCTTCCTTCTCTACGGCCGCGCACCGTTCCAGGGTCTCAGCCGTGGACGGGATGCGCGATAGGCCGAAGAAGAGCCCCCGCCCAACGGCGCGCGCCGCCTGTGTCCACCGCGTGCCGCGTCCGTCCGCCTGGGCTCCCAAGCGACTCAGTGCGGCGCGGACCCCTCGCACGACTTGCGCGGGGCTCTGCTGGCGACTGATCATGTCGACATCGTGGGTGAGGCAGACGGCGAAGCGATGCCCCTCGGGCCAGCGGGGCACCGAATGAAGGCCTTCGGCGAGGTCCCGTTCACGCTCCACGAGCCACAGATCAAGCTCCGGAACCCATAGTCGCCCATTCCAAAAGTTCTCGGAGAAGCCGTGCTCCCAGCACCCCCACTGGTCCCGGTGAAGCCGCTCGTATTCCTCAACTCGGAGGAGCAGGCGGGCGAGCCGCTCCGGCAACGGCGGCACGGGAAGTTCGCTCCCAGCTGAAACGCCGAGCCAACTGCGCACGGTACGCTCAAGGTAACTCGAGGTTTGGGTATCCGTCATTGAATCGAAGATACCCCCGCCTTGACGGATCGGCAGGTATTCCTGAGCTTCTCGGGCGAGCCATGCCTTATAAGATCGACTTTGCCTGCGATGACCGAGAAGCTCTCCAGCAGACCCTGAACGAGCTCTACGAATACGCGGAGGACATCCCGACCAAGGTGCTCCACCGTTGCCGCCTCAATCTGTTCTCGCTTCTCGTGCGGGATCTGGCAGCGCGGCGTGAGATCGTTTCCTTCGAATCCGCGATCGACATCGGCTGCAATGCCGGGATGTACTCTCGAATTCTCTCCGAATGCGGGTTCCGCTACGTCCTCGGAATCGACGTCGTGGATGCGATGATACGGAAGGCCAATGCGGCGTTCGGATCCGGCAGCCCCGGGCCGGTGGTGGAATTCAGACTGCAGAATGCCGAGGGGATCGATACCGAGCGGAAATTCGACTTCGTCCTCTGCACCGAGGTCATTGAGCACACCGACCATCCCGATCGCGTCATCGCGAACATCAAGGCGGTGTTGCGTCCGCAAGGGCTCGCGATCATCAGCCTGCCGAATCGAATATCGCTGCCCTACCTGGCGGCATGGCTTGCCCATACGCTCGGCTGGCGGCGGAGGGACGAGCTCTTCGAAAGACACCTCGACTACCCGTTCTGGCGGTCGATCCGACTGTTCCAGGGCGACGGTACCAAGGTGCTTTGGACCGACGGGACCAACCTACTCTGGAATGGCCCGCTGCTGCGATGGCTCCATCGGACACCGCCGTTCCCAACCCTCAACCGCATCAACTTCCAGCTCTCGCGGCTGTGGCCACTCAAGTACGCCACGCAGCACTTCTATCTCGTGGTGCGTAAGGGATAGCACGGTGCTGGTCTCGCGCTCGACGCGATGGCCTCGCTGAGGCAGAGCCCTGTGATGCAGAGCACGTCGCGGGTGTGGTTCAAGCTGGCACGGCGCTCTGCAGTCCTTCGACGCGAGATGCGACGGCCGATGACTTAGAACCAACCGTCCTCGGCCCCTCGACACCCCGCTTCGGTTCTTAACGAGGACGCCGCCCGGTGGTCTAGGTAGCGCTGGGGACGCCAGTTGCGCGCCTTGCGGTTGGACGGTTGCTTCGCCAAGCACCGGCGTCGTAACGGATCGAGCGGTGGCACGCTCCTCGCCCATTCGGCGCGACCACAACCCAGAAGAACGTCATGCTTCGTGGCGAATGGATGGCCAGGCGGGGGACCCAGATCATGTGGGCGAGTTTGGTTATCGGATCCGCCTTCGGGTGTAAGGGCGATCTGGCCGGGCCGCCGGCTACGCTGATCGTCCAGGTACAGCCGGCGGGGGACTCGGTCCGCTCCGGTGCGCCCGGACAGCCGCTGCCCCAGGCGGTGACGTTTCGCGCACTCGACGATGGGTACCGGCCCGTCGCCGGCGCTTCGGTGCGGTGGACCGTCACGGGTTATGGGAGTCGGGTCGACAGCGCGGCGGCGGTAACCGGACCAGACGGGAGCTTCGAGGCGGTCTGGGTGCTCGGCACCCGCGCGAGCGAGGTCCAACGATTGAGGGTGGACGTCAGCCCGCCGGGGCGCACGGCGTTCAGCGAAGTGCGGGCGGCTGGGGTGCCGGTGGAGGTCGCCTCGATCACGATCGCCCCGGAGACCACGGCTGTCTTCCTGAGCTCACCCCGCGTTCTGAGGGCGGTTGCGACGGACCCGTTTGGGAACCGCTTTGTGCCGACGCGCGCGCGCTTCGCGTCGCTCGACACCGCCATCGTGGTCGTCGACTCGCTGGGCACGGTGCAGGGGCGTCAGGGGGGGTTCGCGACAGTGGCGGTCGCTGCCGGCGCCGCCGCCGGCACGGGCGTGGTCCGCGTCATCCAGGTCGTGCAGTCCATCGGTGTGGACCACGACACCCTGCGATTTCGCTCCCTGCGGCAGATCGATTCGCTCAAAGTGTGGGTCGTGGACGACCATGGCGTGCGGATCCGCGGCTTGCTGCCGTCCGTGTCGCTGAAGGACTCCTCGGTCGCGCGGGTCCGTGCAGCCGCGCCCTTTACCGTCACGGCGTTGCGTCCGGGATCGACGACCCTGCAGCTACAAGCTGACACCGTGGTCCGCCAAGTGGCGATCGTGGTCGAGCAGCAACCCGCGTCGATCCAGGCGAGCCCAGCGTACCAGAATCCGATCCTCACCGCGCCGGTTGGGACGCTCGTTCCCCTTCAATGCCGAGTGCTCGACGGCAATGGTTACGAGATACCGATCGAGGCCACGGTGACGGCGTCGGGCGGCGGAGTGCTCGCCGGCTCGCGCTGCTCCGATGTGCGCGTGCAGCGCTCGGGTCTCGATACGCTGCATCTGTCCAGCGGCACCGCGGCCGCGACCCTTGCCGTGGCGGTCGCCGTGCCAGCGGTGGTCTCGTCGGCACTGGGAGATTTTCTTCAGACAGACAGCTTGCCTCAAGGCGAAGTGTGGGCCCCGTCCGCGCGCCGCAACAGCCGCGGTCAGCTCGAGGTGTACTTCGGCTTGGTTGCAGGAACCGATGACTATCACTATGAGGATCTCCACCGCCTCGTCTCCGATGACGGGATTGGCTTCCGGTACGACGGGGTGATCTTGCAGCACGATCCGCAGGCGTGCAGCCTGACGGGCTACGGGTTTGAAAACGTCGCCGTGGTTCCGAGGCAGGACGCGTCGGGCTGGCGGATGTATGTTGCTGGCGGGTCGTTCGACTGCTACGGCTGGCAGGTCTTCTCGGCGGTCTCCACCGACGAGCGAAACTGGACGTTAGAGTCCGGTGTCCGCTTGAGGGACGGATCATCTGTCAGCCAGGGTGGGTCGATCGATGCACCGTATTGGCCGATGGGCGAGGGCATGACGGTGGACCGGCTTCCGTCCGGTGCCTGGCGGATGATTGTCGGGGGCTACCAGCACGCGGACCCGCAAGAGCAGAAGTTCCAGATCGTCGAATGGGACTCTCCGGACCAGCTCAACTGGACCTACCAGGGTCCCGTGCTGACCACGCAGCAAATGCCGCCCGCGGGCCAGGGAACCGTTTACGGTCCCAACATCCGGCAGGTGGCACCGGGGCTGTGGCGCATGATCTTCGCCGGCGACAATCGCTGGGAGTCGGGGTGGCGTGGCCGGTTATGGAGTGCGGTGAGCACCGATCTCCAATCTTGGCAAGTGGAGGGGCAACTGATGGGTTCCAACTCCACTAACCTGCGTTATCCCAGTTTGGCAGGCGATCAACTCGTGTTCCTCCGCGAGGACGATGGCGATGTCGGCCGTATCGCCATTGCCACAGTCTCGATGCCGTAACACCACAGCGTAACACCTCCTTCCATGCAAGAACCGCTCGGCACCGGACTTGCGCAGAGCGGTCGGTTGGTCCAGGTGAGGAGTCGCACTTGAGCGGTGAGCGGGAAGGCACTCTACGTCGCCTAGCACCAGCCACGAGCCCCGCCACTGGCGTGGCTGAGAGTGCGCGGCTGAGTGGTCGCAAGCGATGGACTCTCCTGGCCCTGCTGCTCGCCGTTGCCTGCTTCGACGGCGTGACGGCCCCGGTCGGAGCGGTCCCCGCTGCCGACCCGGGCGTACATCTGTGGGTGTTTCATATCGGCGGCGGCAGCTATGCCGACCACATTCAATTAGTCTTGATCGGCGATGGGGTCTCGTGGCAGACACCCCGCGCCTTTCGCCCCATCGCGTCACGCGCCTGGGATGGCACGCTGACGAACGACTTCGCAGGCGTCAGGGCGACGCCCGGCGATCCCACGGGGTTGAGCTGGATGCTGCGCGGTCCGACGGGACAGACGCTGCAGCTCGCCTATACGTTGACGGGGGATACGGCCACCGGGGCGCTCACGCTCGCCGACGGAACGCGCTATCCCCTGGTGGGCGTTCGCTTCAGCGCCGCGGTCGCGACGCTCATCGCGCCGGCGCTGGCGCGCACCAGCGACGATTCACAGCCCGCAGTCTTGATTCGTGTCGACGACATCCCGGCGACCGATCGTGACTTCCTCCGACGACTCACGGCACGCGGGTTGACTGCTGAGATCGCGGTTCCCACGCGCTTTGCCGGAGAGCCGAATCGCCTCACGTGGGATGAGCTGCGCTCCTGGCGCGCCGCGGGCATGGGCGTCGTGCTGCATTCCCGCTATCACTTGAGCACGGGCGCGGATGCGCAGCACTTTATCAGCGAAACGGTGGGCGGTTTTGCCGAACTGGCGGCGCACGGGTTCGCGTCCCACGTCTTCGTCCAGCCCGGCACCTGGCGCGACTCCATCTACTTCGACTCGCCGACGAAGCTCCATACGTGGCGCGGCGCCTTGCTGCGGACTTTCACGACGGTGGCCGAGTGCTACGCCCGGCCCTATTGGCTGCCGCGGGCCGACAGCCTCGCGCTGGGCCTTCCACACGTCACGATCTCGGATGGCATGAGCGACTCGGTGACTCGCCGAATCTGGGAGGTCGCGCTGCGCCCCAACCATGTGACGGTCTTCCTGGTGCATACGGCGCGCCTCATAACTCCGAGCCGGCTCGACTGGTTCCTGGACCAGGTGGCCGCGGCCAGCGCGGCCGGGGCGGTGCGGGTCGTGGCGAATTCCGAGGACCTTTTCTGGTCGGCGCGGACGGCGTCAGGCGGAGACCAGCTTCCCCGCGAGCCGCAGGAAGGCAAGGGCGAGGCCAATCAGGAGCCCAGTGGCGACGGCCAGTTTGCGGTTCGGCCAGCTGCGTCGGGCGGGGAGCACCGGCGGATCGATCACACCGATCGCCGGCGTGTTGCGGAGCGCCTGCAGCGCGGCTTGCTCTTCCTGGAGCCGGAGCTGCACGAACAGTTGCTGCGCGATGTCCACGCTGCGCCGCAGGTTGGCCTCCTCCATCTGTAACGTGGGCGACGTCGTGAGGTTGCGGTTGCGCTGATAGAACGCGGCAAGGCTGTTCTCCGCCGCCGCCAGGGCGAGCCCCGCGTCGGCCGAGCGCTGCGCCGTGAAGGCGCGCTCCGCGCTGGCCCGCTGCTTCCGCAGCTCGATGTTCGCTTCGTTGAGCGCCGCGAGCGTCGTCTCGGCGATCGCCAGCGCCAGCTCGGGCGTCCGCCCCTCGACCGTGAAGCGCACGACTCCTGTCCGGATATCCAGGTCCACGGATAGCGCCCCGTGGAGCTTCTTGATCGCGAGGAAGTCGCGCAGCTCCGGTCGCTCTCGGTCGTAGCCGTAGATGGCCGCCAGGGTGGCCGGCTGGCCCCGCCACGAGTAGGAGCGGTTGACCACGCGGCGCAGCACCGCGTCCGTCGTGAGCAGATCGGCCAGCAATTGGGGCGAGTTCGGCGACCCGAACTGCAGCCCGCCGAGCTGCGAGCCGATCAGGCCCGCGAGGCCGCCGCCGCCCAGCTGCAACTGGCTCGGGGGGTTCTCCGCCTGGAACGCCGCCTTGGCTTGGTAGCGCGAGGGGAGCAGCAGCGCCGTGGCGGTCCCGGCCACGGCGCCCACCAGGGCCAGCGCCATCACCAGGCGCCAATTGGCCCGCGCTTGGCGCAGCAGCAAGACCGCCATGACGTACCACCCGGGAGGCGTTGGTTGCGGCGCGGGGGCTCCCTGGAGTGGCAGCCCGCGATCGGGCCGCGTCGGCGCGGCAGGGCCTTCGCGCACAATCGGAGGGGAGCTCATCGCTTGGACACGATGATCACCGTGGCCGTCGCGGTGATCAGCTGGGCGAGGGCGCCGAGCACCCCCAGCACGTCCACGCCCCGGCTCGTTGTGTCCCGCACCGGAACGAGCACCTCTGAGCCCGGTCCGGGCATCGGGTCGCTCCGGAACAGCAACAGCGCGCGGTGGCGCGTCTGCACCTGGCCGTTGGCGTAGCGCACACTCACCTTGCCTTTGTCCGCGCGCCAGCTTGGTCCGCCGGCGGCGTTCAGGTAGTAGTTCAGGTCCTTGCCGCGCTCCCACAGCACGCTGCCCGGCGCGTTGACGGCGCCCGCGACCTGCACGCTGGGCGTATACTCGGGCACGAGTATCGAGTCGCCCGATTGCAGAATGATGTTCGAGCGCGAGTCGCGGTCCTTGAGCGCGCGCGCGAGGTCGACGTTGACCCGCCCCACGTTGCCGAGCACGCGGACGAAGCGCACGCCGCCGGCGTATGCGAGCGGCGTGAGCCCTCCCGCCCGATCGATCACGTCGGCCAGCCGCTCGTTCCCCGCGGTCAGCGTATAGCTCCCCGGGGACTGCACCTGGCCGATGACGTGGACCGTGCGCGGCAGGGCGAACTCGGGCTGCCGCAGGATCAGGACGTTATCGTACGGCTGGAGCGGGACGTCGGGCGCGCCGCGGGCCGGGACGGGCAGGCCGGGGGGCCCAAGGTAGCGGCCCGTGGTGTCGCGGCCGATCAGATACGTCGAATCGAGCGGCACGCGCACCGTCTGCGCCAGCTGTCCCTTGGCCCGGTCGGGCGGCATGCGGGCGATCTCCGCCTCCTTGAGGTACGCCTCGACCCTCGGGCCTCCCGCCACGCGGACCAGGTCACGCAGCGTCATTCCCTCGCGCCACGGGAAGCGGCCCGGCTTGGTGATCGCGCCGGCGATCGCCACGAAGTAGGAGCTGTCGAGCGGCGCCACGGCGTCCACCACGATCGAGTCGCCGCCTTCGAGCGACAGGGCGGGGACGAACACGCCACTGATGCGCTCGTCCGGAGCCGTGCCCGGAGGATCGCGCTGCTCGGTCGAGGCGACGGGGAGGGGGACGTCCACCACGGCGCGTGGAAACGGCCCGGTGCCGCGCACCGGGGCCGGGAGGATCCGATGGACCGTCAGGTGCTGCAGGGCCGCGTCCTGGCGAAAGCCGCCTGCCGCCCGCAGCAAATCCGGGAGCGTTTCTCCCGGCTTGAGCTCGTAGATCGCGGGGCGCAGCACCGCGCCCACGATCTGGGTGCGCCGGCCGTGGAGCGGCACGTACACCACGTCGCCGGTCTCGAGCCGGACGTCGTCGTGCTTGTCGCCGCGCAACAGATAGTCGTACAGGTCGAGCCGGGCGATCACCTTGTCGAGCCGGTGGACTTCGATCGCGCGCATGTTGGCGCGCGCGGTGATGCCGCCGGCGGCGTACAGGGAGGTGAGCGCGGTGCCGAGCGCGCTGATCTGATAGGCGCCGGGCTGCCTCACCTCGCCCGCGACGTACACCTGGTTGACGCGCACGTTGGCGACGGAGACGGTGAAGCGAATCTTCGCCCCCGCGCCCCGCGTGAGGCCGGAATAGGCGCGGCCCAGCCGCGCGTAGAGCACGTCGCGCAGCTGGTCCAGCGTGAGGTTGGCCACGTATACCTGCCCGACCTGGGGAATCAGGATGAACCCCTCGCGCGTCACCGGCAGAGGGTAGCTCAGCTCGACGTCGCCCGTGAGGATCAGCACGAGCTGATCGCCCGGGCCCAGTTTGTAGTCGGGGGGCACGGGCCCGGCGAGCAGGGGCAGGAACTGCGTGGTGGTGCGGCGGAACACGTCGACGCCGAACACGTAGCTGCCCACCGCGAGCGACTCGGCGCGCAGCGATTCGGCGCGCACGCGGATCATGCCGGTGTCCACGCGGATCGAATCGGTCCGGACGGGGAGGGGTCCGAGCCCGAGCGCTTGGATCGCGGTGAGCTCCGAGGCTCCCGGCTGGGGGGGCTGCTGACCGGGCTGCGCGGCGCCGAGGTAGGCGTCGAGCAGTCCCGCCGGGTATCCCGCGGCGGCGAGCCGGGCACGGATCTGCTCCGGCGTCAAACCCGACGCCTGGAGACGTCGCCGCAGCGAGTCGGCGAGACCGGGGTTCTGCATGATGGCTTGCTGAAGCGCCTGCTGTGACTGCCCGGGGGGTGGTAGCGGAGGATTCTGCGACACGCTGGCCGCCGGGGCGCCGAGCAGTGCGCCCAGCGCGAGCGCGAAACCGGAGAGGGAGAGCGTGCTCCCCGTAGCTGACGTCATCGGACCGGCGCTCCCCGCAAGGGCTCGAAGGAGGTAAGCCCGAAACCTGCTCTCTAACTGACGAGGCGTCAAGGTGTTAAACGTTCTGGGAGCCTCACCAGGTCTAGCGGGCGGGGCGGGCGCCGGTATATTCGCTCCCCGTCTCGCGGTCGTTACCGCGTGCCCTTGCGGGGCGAGCGCCGGGCTGTTCGGTTGTTGCAGGTTTGTGACGTCCGGCCTGTACAGTACGCTGGCATCCCGATCAGCAGGCGTCGAGGGCCAAGGGGCTGGCGTGCGGCAGCAGTGCCTCCCCGCAAGACAGACTTGTCGGCGGCTTGACGGCACGCGGCATTCGTGTTGTCGCGGCTGCTGCAGTAGTGCAGCATCGTTGTCGCAAAAACGCTCTTGGGCGTGCCGGTCAAGGCGAGCGCGGTTGGGACGCCTGCCGCATCTCTGAGAGCCATGTGATGCAGATCACACGGGAGACGATCGATTGGCGGAGCCGCATTGTAGTCGGGGGTACAGAACGCGCGGCCTGACAACGATCACTGATCGCGAGGACTCTGTGCCACGCACCACTAGAGAGAGCTAGCGTCGTGCAGGCACGCCACAAAGCGTTCCCGTCGGGAACCCCACACGCCCTCCCCGAGCAGCGCCACGTGGCGCTGGCGGCGGGTCGCGAACTCACCCAGCGATCAGTTTCGACGGTGCTCCGACGGCTTTGGATCGGACTGTCTCGCACGCTGGACGAGATTGCTGCGCGCCGTTCGTGGCGCCGGCTGGTGGGGATCGCGCTCGAGACAGCCTTCGCAATCGTGTCAGTCACAGCCGCGGCCGCCATAGTGTACTCAGGGGAGTTCTGGCTGTGGCCACCCGAACTGTACCTTGCGGCGCTCATCCTCATCGCGTCGAAACTGTTGGCGGCGGTCGTAACGGGGGCCTTCGGTGGGCGGTGGCGCTATGTGGGCTTGCGGGACGCAATAACCCTGGCGCGCACGGCGTTGATCGCCGGCGCTGGCGGATTGATCGCGCTGCAATCGATCCAGCTCGTCAACACGGGCGTGCGCCTCGTAGGTGCCGACATGGCTATCTACCTGCTGCTCGGGTGCAGCGCACGATTCCTGGCCCGGTGGCTGCACGAGTGGGCGCGCCGCACTGCAGCGCGCTCCGAGACACCGCTGCGGCGGGTGGTCGTCGTGGGCGCCGGGGAGGCCAGTGCCGCCCTCATCAAGAGCGTGCTAGTGAGCCCCAAGTTGCTGCTCCATCCCGTGGCGGTAGTGGACGACGATGCCAACAAGCACGGCAGCCGGCTGCATAACACACCGATCGTCGGCCCTGTGTCCGAACTGGTGGTGATCGCCGAAAAGTACCGTGCGGACGAGATCATCATCGCGATCCCCTCCGCGACGAGCGAGCAGATCGGGCGCATTGTGGACACGTGCATCGCGACGGGCCGGCCGTTCCGCATCGCGCCGGACCCCGAGGACCTGCTCGACGGCCGCGGGCCCGCGGGCACGCTGCGGGAGGTGCAGGCGAGCGATCTGTTGGGCCGGCCGCAGGCCGAGCTCGACCTGGACGCGCTGCGGGCGGAGCTGAGCGGCGCACGGATCGTCATCACCGGGGCGGCGGGATCGATCGGCTCCGAGCTGATGCGGCAGCTCGTGAGGCTCGATCCCACGATCGTCTACCTCGTCGATCGCAACGAAAACGACCTCTACTTCTTGTGCGAGGAGCTGGAGCGGCGCGGTGTCACGGTGCCGCACATGGACGTGATCCTCGATGTGCGAGACGAGCGGCGCCTCACGCGGGTGATTCGCGAGGCGGAAGCGACCCACGTATTCCACGCCGCTGCCTTCAAGCACGTGCCCCTCATGGAGTCCCACCTAACCGAAGCGGTGGAGAACAATATCCTGGGCACCGCGACCGCCCTGCAGGCCGCGCACAAGGCGGGCGCCGAGAAGTTCGTGCTGATCTCGAGCGACAAGGCGGTGCGGCCCTCGAGCGTGATGGGAGCGACCAAGCGGTTTTGCGAGCTGCTCGTGGCTGAGGCGACGCGCGACAACGGTATGAAGGGCGTGATCGTGCGATTCGGGAACGTGCTGGGCTCCAAGGGCAGTGTCGTGCCGCTGTTCGAGCGGCAGATCAGCGAGGGCGGCCCGGTCACGGTGACGAGTCGCGAGGCGACCAGGTACTTCATGACGCACGCGGAGGCAACGCAGCTGGTTTTGCAGGCGATCTCCCTGCCGGAGTCGGACGGGAAGGTCGCCATCCTCGACATGGGGACGCCGGTCCGGATCTGGGATCTGGCCGAGCGGCTGATCCGGCTGAAGGGCCTGCGCCCGGGCGCGGACATCGAGATCGTCGAGACCGGGCTCAGGCCGGGAGAGAAGCTGCACGAGGAGCTGTGGTGGCAGAGTGGAGCCGCCGTGCCCAGCAGTCACCCGAAGATCATGCTGGGCGAGGTAGGGACTATTCCGGGTGGCGCGGGAGCGCTCATTCCTGCCATTCGGGCGCTCGTGGAGGCGGAGGAGGAAATCGGCCTGCGGGAGTTGCTCACGAAGGCCGTAGGGTTAACGAACGGGGATTGCGCGCTCGACCGGAAGAACCCCGCACGTGGTGTCAGGGCTATCATGCAGGACGAGGCTATGTCGCTCGGGGCGTCCTGAACGACTCGCTGCGGGAGCACCTGCGCCAGTGGACGGATCGCCAGAAACGCGTGGGGTTCCTCCTGTTTCGCGGCTATGTGTTTGCTCGTGTTTGCTTGGCGATGATTCACGAAGCGCTCAAGACATCGGCCGTTGTCACGATCACTCGCAAACGATGGACATCCGGCGTCGATGCGGACGGAGTGAGGAGCTAGACTCGGTTCGCGTGCTGGTCGCCTGCGTGAACGCCGGCAACTCGCCGCCGGAGCCGGTGGACTTTCTCGAGGCGGCAGGAAGTCATCGTCGCCGATGGCCCGTCCAGCGAGATTGTGCTGGTCGAGAATCGCGCTCGGTTGAGCGTGGTGATCCGCCTGTCGGCGCCGCGTCGGGCGCTGGAGTGTGGAGCTGCCACGAGAAAGCTTGCGCGCGGCAGCCGGGTGACGCGTCGTTGGCAAAAGAGAAACGCGATTAAGCCGTGTGATGTGGTTCCTTGTCAATGGTGGACGGTCGTCGAACAACGGTTCGCGGCGTGAACTACAAGTGCCGCTGCTCGAAGAACCAGGAGCCGGCCTGAAGCGCGTTGTTGAACGACCGGGCGGCGACCTCCGTTAGCTGCTTTGGCCACTCACGGCGCAGTTGCTGCGCGGAATCCCGGCGGCAGGCTCGCGACTGCTGGGTGCGCGCTTCCCGCTCACACCCGACGCACTCTGGCCCCTCGCATCGTTGCCTGTGGTCGACGGGTCCGCCCGGAGGGGCGCGATCGGAGGGCCGTTGCCGTACACGCGGCAGGGCGGTCTCCGTGAGACCGACGAATGGTATCGGACGGCAGCACGGCGGCGCGCGTGAACCGCGCGCGGTCGGGTGACGACGGACGCCGGTCGGCGACCTTCACCGAACTCGTTGACTCGGACCGCGCCCGGAACGAAATTCGCCAAGATTGGATCGCTGGCATCCTGGCCGCGCGCGCAGCATCGAGATGCTATCCGGGTGTGGAACTCAAACGATCTTCTCAACGCAGAATTGATGCGAGTCCTCATCCTCGGCGTCACCGGCATGCTGGGCAGTGCCTTGCACCGGGTGTTCGCTCCGGACCCCCGCTTCGAGACCTGGGGAACGTTACGTTACTCCACCGCGCGAGGGTTCTTCGCCGACCGCGATCAACCCCGGCTGGTGCATGGCGTCGACGTCGGCGATCAGGATGCTCTCGTGTCGGTCCTCAGCCGTGTGCGGCCGGACGTCGTGATCAATGCAGTCGGCGCGGTCAAGCAACTCGAGGTCGCGAACGACCCGCGAATCGTTCTTCCGGTCAACGCGATCTTGCCACACCGACTCGCCGGACTCTGCGGTCTCGCTGGCGCGCGTTTGATCCTTATCAGTACCGACTGCGTGTTCTCAGGCCGCAAGGGGAACTACACGGAGTCCGACCCGTCCGACGCCGAGGACCTGTACGGCAAGTCGAAGTACATTGGTGAGGTGCACGACCGTCCGCATGTGATCACGCTCCGCACGTCAGGAATTGGTCACGAGCTGAACTCGCGAAATGGACTACTTGAATGGTTCCTTGCAGAGGCCGGGCCAGTGCGCGGCTATTCGAAGGCGATCTACACCGGGCTCCCATGGGTCGAGCTTGCTCGCGTGATCCAGGAGCACGTCTTTCTGCGATCCGACCTGAGCGGCCTCTATCACGTATCGTCCGACCCGATCTCGAAGCTCGAACTCCTGCGTATCGTCGCCAAGGTCTACGGCAAGCAGATTGAGATCAAGCCCGACGATACGGTCCGCATCGACCGATCTCTCGATTCCGCCCGGTTCCGCACCGCCACCGGTTACGTCCCGGCCGCCTGGCCGGCACTCGTCGCCGCGATGCACGCCCACCGTCCAGCCACTCCGGACCGGTCCCTTGTTCGATAACTGCACCGTCATGATCACCGGCGGCACGGGCTCCTTCGGCCGAACCGTGTTGCGGCGACTTCTCGATACAAAGGTCCGCGCGGTACGCATCTTCAGCCGCGATGAGAAGAAGCAGGAGGACATGCGCATCGCGCTAGCGACCGACCGGGTGAAGTTCTGCATCGGCGATGTGCGCAACCGCGACGGGCTAGTGGAAGCGATGCGCGGTGTGGACCACGTCTTTCACGCGGCGGCGCTCAAGCAGGTCCCGTCCTGCGAGTTCTATCCGATGGAGGCGGTCCGCACCAACGTGCTTGGCACCGAGAACGTGCTCATGGCGGCAATCGAGGCTGGGGTGAAGCGTGTGGTCGTGCTGAGCACCGACAAAGCAGTATACCCGGTGAATGCGATGGGCCTGTCGAAGGCCATGGCTGAGAGGCTGATGGTCGCGAAGTCGCGTACTGTGCCCGCGGGCGGTCCGGTCTTCTGTGCGACGCGCTACGGTAACGTCATGGGCTCGCGGGGCTCGGTGATCCCACTCTTCGTGAGCCAGCTCAAGCAGGGTGGACCGCTGACGGTGACCGATCCAAACATGACTCGTTTCATGATGTCGCTCGAGGATTCGGTGGGCCTCGTGCTGCATGCCTTCGAGAACGGGAGTCAGGGCGACATCTTCATCCAGAAGTCGCCGGCCTCGACGATCGGCGACCTCGCGACGGCGCTGCTGGAGATCTTCGACCGGCCAGGTCCGTTGCAAGTCATTGGCACGCGGCATGGCGAGAAGCTTCACGAGACGCTCCTCTCACGCGAGGAACGCGCGCGGGCGGAGGATAGCGACCGCTACTTCCGTGTGCGCCCGGACGATCGTGACCTTAACTATCGCAAGTACTTCGTGGAGGGCGAACGACGGATCTCCGAGCTTAACGATTACACCTCGGAGAACACACAGCGGCTCGCGGTGCCCGAGATCAAACAGCTGCTGGTGAAGCACGACCTCATCTCGGGTTATGTCGATGCGTAAGGTCATGACGATCGTGGGTACGCGGCCCGAGCTGATCAAGATGAGTCGAGTGATCGCCGAGCTGGACGCACACACGCGGCACGTGCTGGTGCACTCCGGGCAAAACTACGATTTCGAGCTTAACGAGGTGTTCTTTAGTGACCTCGGTATCCGGAGGCCCGACCACTTCCTCGGAGCCGCGGACGCGACGGCCGCAAAGACCATCTCAGAGGTCATCTCGCGCACGGATGACGTGCTCGAGCAGGAGCAGCCAGAGGCGCTGCTCCTGTACGGCGATACCAACACGTGCCTCGCCGTCATCGCGGCGAAGCGGCGCAAGGTCCCGGTCTTCCACATGGAGGCGGGGAATCGCTGTTTCGACGAGCGTGTTCCCGAGGAGCTGAACCGCAAGGTCGTGGACCACCTGAGCGACATCAACCTCGTTCTCAGTGAGCACGCGCGCCGGTATCTCATCGCCGAAGGGATCCGCCCCGAAACAATCATCAAGACAGGGTCGCATTTGCAGGAGGTACTCGAGTACGCCATGCCGCGCATCCACGCGTCGGACGTGCTCGTCCGGAGCGGGCTCGAGCCGGGCCACTTCTTCATCGTAAGTGCACACCGCGAGGAGACGGTGGACACGCCGGAGCGGCTGCGCGAACTATTGCGGACGCTGCGCGCCGTGGTGGGTGAGTGGAAAATGCCGATCATCTTCTCGACGCACCCGCGGACTCGAAAGCGCCTCGATGCCCTCGGTGAGTCGGTCGAGGATCCATTGATCCGATTCGTGACGCCGTTTGGCTTCAACGACTACGTGAAGCTGCAGCTCGAGAGCTTCTGCATCCTGTCGGACAGCGGGTCGATTACCGAGGAGGCATCACTGCTCAGCCTCCCCGCGGTCACCATCCGGGATGCGCACGAGCGTCCCGAGGGGATGGACGTCGGCACGCTGGTCATGTGCGGGCTTAAGCAGGAGCAGGTGCTGGACGCGATCAGAGTCGTCACGCGGCAGCACGACCGCTCCCGGCGTGTGATCCCGGTCGTGCCAGACTACGAGGCCGGCCCGGTCTCCAAGCAGGTCGTGCGCGTGGTCCTCAGTTACATCGACTACGTGAACCGCACGGTGTGGCGCCGAGGATGCGACTGACGCGCGCTGCGGTCTCACCTCGAAGAGCGGTCGAGATGATGAGGAGCATGAGGAAGCTCATCGAGACCGCGTTGTCCGTAGTCGGTTCTTCCCGATCAGCAAGAAATGTCGCCTGGAACGTGATCGGCGGAGCCTGGGCCGGCGTGCTGGTCGTGCTGGCCACGCCGTTCTACGTGTCCCGACTTGGCCTTGAAGGCTACGGCCTCGTCGGGCTATGGCTGGTCATGCAGGTCATGATAGGGCTGTTGGATGTTGGGATGGGCGCCACGGTGGTCAGGGCGTTCGCCGGCTCGCGGCCGGATGACGAAGGCCATGAGTTCAAGCGCGATCTGCTGCGAACGCTGGAGGTGTTCTACTGGGGCGTGGCGGTGGTGTTGTCGGTCGCCTTGGTCCTAGCATCCGAATGGATCAGTGAGCACTGGCTGAAGGCGCATGCGCTCCCGAGCGCGACCGTCAGCCATGCCCTCCAGTTGATTGCGATCGCGCTGGGCTTCCAGTTTCCGGCGTCCCTGTACGCGAGCGGATTGGCCGGCCTGCAAGAGCAAGGAAAGATGAATGGCCTCCAGATCTTCGGGAACACACTGCGGTACGGTGGGGGCGTCGTCGTGCTGCTCTGGAGGCCCGACATCGTCTGGTTCTTCGCCACGCAAGTAGTGGTCGCGGCAATCCAGACCTTGGTGACTCGGCGGGTGCTGCGGTGGATGATCATCGCGATTGCTGCCCCGAAGCCGGTGTTTCGCATCGAGTTGGTCCGACAGTTGTGGCGTTTTGCCGCTGGCATGGCGTTCACGGCGCTCGCCGCCGTCGTGATGGCAAATGCGGACCGGATCGCGCTCAGCAGACTGCTGCCGACCGCCGAGCTCGGGAAATACTCCATTGCCTTCGCCGCCACGGGACTCATACAGTTGGGTATCCAACCGTTCTACCGGGCCTTCTTCCCACGATACGCGCAGCTGGTCTCGGCAGGGAACGCGCGACTGCTGCGTGCGGTGTACTTCCGGAGCTGCCGGCTGATGGCCTTCGCCATCATTCCGCTGGGGATCATCGGCTGGACTTTCGCCCCACAGCTGCTGACGTCCTGGCTCGGGCGTTACGATGAGACCGTCACCGTTGTATTCCGGTGGCTGTTGATCGGCATCACGTGCTCCGGCCTCATGTGGCTACCTGCCGCCTTTCAGCAGGCCCAGGGGTGGACTCGGCTCCATGCGAGCATGATCGCGGGAGCTCTCGTGTTAGGCGCACCCATCATGGTGTGGGCGATCAGGACGCTGGGGACCGTCGGGGCCACAACCGTGTGGGTCCTGCACGGGATCTCCGGACTCACGCTGGAGCTGTGGCTCATGCACCGGCGTCTGCTCGTTGGCGAGATGGTTGCGTGGTATCGCGTGGTCATCCTTGCGCCTCTCGTATTGACACTTCCTGTAGTCGGCCTTTCGTGGTGGGCGATGCCGAAGGACTTGGGTCGATGGACGAGCCTGATGTGGGTCGGAACGACCTGCTGCGTCGTCTTCGCGTGTGCACTGGTCCTTGGACTCCTCGGGAGCCGCAAAGATCTCCGACTTGCCTCTTTTGACGCAGAGAAGAACTGACTATGCCGAAGCAAGAATCGACTCCTTTGTTCACCGTCATCATCCCGACGAAGGATCGGGCGGCTTACCTGTATCACACGCTGCGAACGTGCTCCCTACAAGAGTATGAGAACCTCGAAATCATCGTCTCCGACGATGGGAGCATGGACGACACACGGAACGTCGTCGAGGAGGCGGCACGCAAGGATCCGAGAATCCGCTATGTGACGCCCCGCGCCGGCGCCGGCATGCTCGACAACTTCGAGTTCGCCCTCGCTCAGGTGAAACCAGGGTATGTCATGGCTCTCGGGGGGGACGACGGACTACTGCCCCACGGCATCCGCGGGATGCGGGACGTCCTGCGTGACACAGAGCAGGAGATGCTCGCGTGGCCACCGTCGGTGTACTTCTATGCGAAGACCCACACGGAGACGGCGCAGCTGGCTCTTCGCATCAAGCGCGGCCGACGGCTTACCGGCCAGCGGATCATCAGCTCGCGGGGTTTCTTGGAACGACAGGCCAGGGAACTGAACTATAACAAAGACATCGAATCGCCGATGTTCTACGTAAAAGGTGTAACCTCCACTCGGCTGATCGAGAAGGCGCGGAGCCGGTCCGTGGATGGACGGTTCTACGCCTGCGCCACACCCGACGGGTACTCTGGGATCGTCCTGGCGGGTGAAGTGCCATCATACGCCTTCTCGGCTACTCCGTTCTCGCTGCATGGTATCTCTCCGTCATCCGCCGGGATTCGCTATCTGGGCGGCACGGATGAGGCAAGGAAGCAGTCGGAGGCCTTCTACCAGTCCGCCTCCCAGAGACCGATGCATCGGGAACTCGGTTCGCAGCCATACTCGCCGCTCATCTCGCTCATGACCGCGGACTACCTGCTGACCGCACAGGACTTGCCGGGCTGGCCGGGGCGCCCCCCGGCGATCGACTTCCGAGAGTTGTTGCGCAAGGGACTCGCCGAACTACAAGATGGGCTGTACGGGTACGACCGTATCGCACGCGAACTGTCCATTCTGCACGGGATCGCCGAACATCATGGCCTCGGGGACTTCTTCCGGAGGCTAGTGCGCAGGGCGCACCAGAATGCGCGAAGGCCGCTCGAGGGGAATGCCATCAGCCCTAGCCATATGTACTTCGATGGCAGTCAAGTCGGGATCGAGAATGTGCTCGACGCAGCGTACTTCGTCTATTGCCTGCACGCTATTTCCTCGTCACTCACCGCGTCCACGCTCTGGAACGCGCTGAAGAACTCCGTGCGACATCGCATGTTGTCACTGCGGCGGGGGGCGGCCTTCCCAGAGGAGTCAGAGTGGATCACCGCCGCAGCCGATCCGAGCCACTGAAACCTGGATGTTGACCCTCCGACATCGGTCCGCCGTCGCGCTGCTGCTGCTAACGCTCGTCGTCGCTGTCGGGGCCGTGCTCGCTGTCACGCAGCGGGGAGACCTGGCGCAGTATCTCGCACCGTCCTTAGCGTCGATCGGCGTGCTCGTAGGGTTCTCTCTTCTTTTGTGGCGGCAGGTCGGTAGCGACATCTTCGGCGAGTTGGGGTCCCTCTACGTCGGGTTCATAGTGGCCTACACCGTGGTCCCGGCGTTTGCGTTCGTGGTGACGGGCCTTGACGAAGGCGGCCCCCTCGCGCAGCTGTTACCGGAGGCCTCGGAACTTGGCAAGCACCTGTGGCGTCACGTGCTGTTCGAGACCGGCGTTGCAGGCGGCTACCTCCTCCTGCGCGGTCGCCGCACAGTACCGGGCCTGATCATCGCGTCTGGGACGGAGCGCGACGACCGCACGCTGCTGGTGGCGGTGGTCGTGATCGCGGTGAGCCTGGCGAGCACGACCCTTCTCTCCGCGCCCGTTTCGAACTACTACGAACACTACGTGCGGTACGACCACCTCCCGTGGCTGCTGCATAAGTTCGTGTCGCTGTGCATCCGTTTCAGCCTCGGGCTGTACTGCCTCCTGCTCGTCTTCCTGTTCCGGAACTACCAGAAGTACAAGTTGATCATCCCAGTCGTCGTGGCAGCGATCTGCACGTACGAGATCTCCTATTCCTACGGCGCCAGGATCCAATCGTTGATCGTACTCCTGATGGCGATGTGCCTCTATCACTTCACCGTCAGGAAGGTCTCGCTGAAAATGGCGTTCGTCGCCGGCGTGGGCATGACGGCACTCTTCACGGTCGTGGAGGTCATGCGGCTGCTGCAGTTCGACTGGACGTCGGCCCCGAGCGCGGTCGCGGAGGCAGGATCGAAGCCAGCCGGGGAGTTCCTGTCGGTGTTCTACTCCGGTTTCCATCTCTATACGGAGCGGGCCCAGGGCACACTGCCGGCGCGGGAATGGCCCATGTTCTTCACGGACATCATCTCTTTGTTCACCTTCGGTTCGTTCACGCGCTGGAACCCCATGGATTGGTATACGCGCAACTATGTGCCGGACGCCGACGTCGCGCCCTTCACTCTGGGACCGATCGCCGACAGTGCCATGTGGGGAGGCGAGGCGGACCTGGTGGCGCGCGCCGTCGTCAACGGGCTGTTCTTCGCATTCCTGATGCGTTGGTTCTTGCACCACAAGGACCGGTGGTGGGGACTCAGCGTCTACGTCTACTGCTATGCGACGTGTATCCTTACGTTGAAGTACACGGTGTTCCTGCACCTGAACCTGATTGAGAAGAATCTCGTGCCGGTGCTGCTGTTGGTGCAGGCTGCGCGGACGTTGAGATTCTCAAAGAGTGCGATTGCCGACGGACGCGTGAGTGTGTCGGCCGTGCCCGCGTCGGACGTCGATCCTGCGGCCGTAGCCCAGCGGTAGACTGTGAGCACCCTTCGGATCGAGGCAAGCACGGTCTCTCGCGTTCACATTGCAGCGGTGCTTGGCTCTGTCAACGCCGGTGGTCGCCGCGGGCTCGCGTGGCGGCGGGCGAGGTGAGTGCGCTTGTGTTAGGAGTGTGCAAATGTCAGGGCTGATTATTCAAGCTTGGCAGACAAGCGATGAGTAGCATTGTCAGTGCCATGAAGAGCATCTTGCCGAGACGCCTGAGACGTGCTCTGAGTCGAGGCTCTCTACCCCTTCCGCAGGGCAAGCGGTTTTTTCCCCCCAATATGTCATCAAGAAAGAAATGGAGGGGAGTTGAACAACTTGGTCAGAGCTAGCGCTCGCATCCTGTTCGGAAAAGTGCTTCCTCGATTGGCTTATCCCGTTATACGTGGCCCTCTGAAAGGGGCCAAATTTATCCTTGGAACGTCGTCGGGAGATGGTGGTGGAGCGACAGTTTACTTCAATATGTCTGAGCCCGAACAGACATCGGCTTTCGTGGGTACGCTGAAACACGGTCAGGTGTTTTTTGATATCGGGGCCAATGTTGGCTATTACACAATTCTCGGGGGGCGAATAGTTGGTTCACAAGGCAAAGTATTTGCATTTGAGCCTGTAGTAAGAAATGTGGCCTATCTATATCAGCACACTGTATTGAACAAAGCGAGCAATGTCACCATCATATCAGCAGCATGTTCTGACAGCTTGTCGCTTTCGATTATCTGTGCAGGGCCAAACTTCGCGACGGGGCATATGGCCAACAAGATTGACAAGGAAACAGGTGCTTATGAGCCTGGATTTCCTGTTCTGACTGTTACGGTGGATGCCATAGTCCAACTGATGGGTGTACTTCCAGATGTAATAAAAATAGACGTGGAAGGAGCGGAGCTTTCGGTGCTGAAGGGAGCGCAATCTACCCTACGCGAAGCAAAACCGACAATTTTCCTTTCAACGCATTCAGATATTCTTCGGTCAACCTGTCTGGAATATCTAAGAGGCCTCGGCTACGCATTCGAAGTATTAAGTCATGACAAGAACACTCCATCGGAGTTCTTGGCAAAATATGCACAGACATAGTTCTACGGCCGCGGGATATCGTCATCGCGGAGCGGCGCCAAGGTCGGGTCCGATTATGCTCGATAGCGGGACAGAGCTCCGCAGTCACGCTGGAGTCGATCGCAGGGACCAGGCCGTTGGAAGCCCCACGGTGCGACCAGTTCTACGCGCCCCCAGCGCTTGCTCACGGTCTCGCGGTCGACCCGATCTGCTCCGGCTGCACGATAAGGCGCGCCCAGAGGATACGCATCGCGGCAAACGCGACGCCCAGGAAACCCGCCAGGAGGAGGATCACGCTTCGCCTGGGACTGCTGTGTTCGTTGGGGACGGTGACGTGCTCGAGGACCGTGAAGACTGGTGTGTCCTGGTGCTTCTTGATGCGGGCCTGCTCCAGCTCCGTGGTGAGCTCCTGGACGACCTGGAAGGCGACGTCCTTCTCGCGCTGGAGGCGCTCGCGCTCGATCGCGGCCACGGCGCTGACCAGTATTCGATTGCGATCCTCAAAAACGGCGAGGTTGCGCTGTGCCTCCTCGTACCGCGTCCGGCTCTGCTGGTATTGCCCCTCGATGAATTGGAGCTGCTCGCCGGCCTTCCTCGCCTCGTAGTCGATGATGCGTTCCATCAGCAACTGGGACGCGGTCTGTACGAGGTCGGCCGCCGCGTAGGGGTCGGGCATCTCCCCGGTGATGGAGATCACGGAGGTCTTCCGGTCGAACCGGACGACGAGGCGCTCGTCGAGCTCCCGGACGAGCTTCAGGTATTCACGGTCGTAGGTCTGCAGCGGAGGCCCGCCGCTGTCGCTGGCGGTCGCCGGCCGCCGTGGCGGGGCGCTGCGAATGGCCGTCCCTACGGCGTAGCGCACGCGCGAGAGGAACGCCCCGGCCTTCCCCACCACGGTCCGATGCTCCCGAAGGTACCGGACCATCGGGATTCGCTCGTTCGTCGACGCGAAACGGAGCGGGGTCTCGGCGACCGATAGCTGGAAGTCGAGCGTGTGTGCGATCACGGGGTACAGGTCCGCGGTGATCGTTTGGTCAGGGAGGCCGGTTGGGAGACGGACCCCGGCGAGATTCGCTAGGCTAGAGAGCCCTCCGGTATTCGGTCCGCTCCGGTAGGGCAGGAGTTCCGTGCTCGCCGCGAACTCCTCCGAGCAGCCGAAGGCGAGCACCAGACCGACCGGGAGCGTGACGGCAAGAGCACGCCACACGCGTCGTCGTTCGAGCCAAACGGCCTCGCCGAACGCAAGCAACTCCCGGACGAGTTCGGACACGCTGAAGTCGGCGTCCCGGGGCTCGGCGGATGTCATGTCGCCCTTGATCTCTCGTTGCTGGTCAGCATCGCTCACTCAAGACGGCGCCTAGACAACTCCTCGTAGACGGCCGTCGTTCTCCGGTACGTTTCGTCCCAGGAGAACAGCGCCGCACGTTCGCTCCCCTTTGAAACCATGTCATTCCTCGTCGCGGTGACGACGACCTGCTGGATCGCATCGCGAATCTCGTCAGGGCGACCCGTCTCCAACAAGAGCGCCGCATCACCGGAAACCTCGGGAATCGAGGAGCAATTGACGGCGATGACCGGGCAGCCGGCACGCATGGCCTCGAGGACGGGAATCCCAAACCCCTCGTAGAGTGACGGATAGGCTAGGCACAGCGAACTGTTGTACGCGCGATTGAGCTCGGAACCGGAGAGGTACCCCTCGAACCGGTATCGGCGCGGGATCCGCCGCTCCAGAAGATCGAGTTCGGTTCTCGTGAATGCACCGCCACCGACGCAGAGGAGGGTGATATCGCGGAGCGGGGAGAGGGCTTCGACGACGCCAGCGAAGTTCTTGTATCCGCCGCGTGTGCCTACGAAGAGCACCTGCGGGAGCACGGTAACCTTCCTCAGGGGGTGGAAGGTATCCGACGCACCAAGGGGAATGACGACAGTACGGTCCGCGAATGCTTGTCCTGAGAACTCGAGCAAGTCCCGTCGTGTGCTTTCCGAGATGCAGATGATTCGATCGGAGCCCGCGATGGCCTTCTGTTTCTGGAGTCCGTGAATGGCTCGCTTATGCACGGGGGCGAAGCGCTCGTACACGAAATCGTAGACGGTGGTCACCACCTTCGAGCGCCTAGATGTCGGAAGCCGGTAATATGTCGAGTGGAACACGTCGAATGCACAGGTTGTGCGCGCGCGACGGTACCGCTCCAAGAGCCGCGGACGGTGGTACGAGTACGTCGCTCCCGCGATCGCAGTCGGTGGGGTTTCCCGGAACCCCATCAGCTCGTAGGAGGCTGCGGGCATTCGCGAGATGATTTCTGAGAAGAGCACCGAGATCCCACCGGTCTCTTGCAGGCTGAAGACAATACCGTCGAACAAGACCATGCTGTGGGTTCGTTCCCTCTGGGCGTTTCGAGGGCGTGCAGAACGACGACACGTCGTTGGGCCGCTCGCCGTCCGCTCTGCTGGACTACATTCGGGCTGCCGGAAGCGCGTCGGTGAGGCAGGCATCGTATCGCTCGGCCGCCTGGCTCAGCGTGAAGTCGTGCAGATACGCCGCGCGGCCATTCGCCCCCATTCGCACCAGTTTCGGCCGGTCCGCCATGAGCTCGGTCACCAGTCTGGCCACCGCGTCAGCGGTGGGGTTGGGCAGCACGACGCCGCAATCCCGCTCGATGATCGTGCGGCCGATCTCGCTGTCGGGCTCGAGGAAGCCGAGAATCGCTCTTCCCGCCGCCATCACGCCGTAGGTCTTGCTGGGCACCGACAGGCCGGTGAAGTGCCTCTCCAGGCACACGACCGACAAGTCCGCGGCCGACAGCATTTCACCGAGGCGCTCAATCGGCTGGTACGGCAGAAATGACACGTTCGTCAGGCCGCGCTGGCGGCACCAGGCGAGCAACGCGGCGCGCTTAGTTCCGTCGCCGATGAGCTGGAAGACGATGGGCCGGTCGCGCAATAGTGCCGCCGCTTCCACGAGCGGCTCGAGATTGTGGGTACGGCCCATCCGACCCGCATACTGCACCACGAACCGGTCGCCCAGCTGGTGCTCGGTGACGAAGGCGTTCCGCTCCCGGGGGACCGGCGCGACCGCATCGGCATCAGACCAGTTCGGTATGAGGCGTAGGCGGCCGCGTTGCGCGGGACGCACCTTTGCGGCGATGATCCGTTCCATGTCGCGCCCGATGACGACGACCGCCGCAGCTTCGTTCAGGACCATGCGGGTCGCGCGCTGCCACAGGCGTTCCATCAACGAACCTTCCTTCAAGAGGCCCAGACGCGAGGCGATTTCGGGATAAACGTCGTAGACGATCAGGACATACGGCAGTACACCCAGCCGGCTGAGCGCCCAGGCTCCGAGCCCGAGGAAGGGCGGATTGGTGGTTAGCACGATGCCGCGCGTACCGTGCCGCAGGCGCAGGGCGCGCGCGACGCTGGTCAGCAGGAAGGAGAGCCCGAAGAGGGCGCGGCCCGCGAGCCCGCCGTGCGAGCCGATCGTCCTGACCCGCGTGATCGTGATGCCTTCGTAGGTCATCGCGCGCGGGACCGCGAGGTTCGCTTCAGACAGCAGCAGGCTCGGCTGAGCGCACACGGTGCTTACGAGCCATCCCCGCCGGGTCAGCGCGACCGCCAGCTCGGTCATGTGCATGCCGGTCGAGATCATTTCGGGATAGAAGTGCTGGCACATCAGGATGATCGCGCCCCGATGTCCGGGCTGTGCCGCGGACGTCGGGGCGGATCGTGCTGCTGCAGTCATGCTACCGGCGCGGTGTATCGCTGCATGTAAGCATCATGGATCCAGCGGTAGGTTTTCTCCAAGCCGTCCCGCAGCGTGGTTGACGGCTCCCATCCCAGGTAATGCCGGATGCGTGTGTTGTCGGAGTTCCGGCCGTTCACGCCCTTGGGCGCGTGCAGGTTGTAGCGGCGCTCGAGGCGGACCCCGGCGATGTCCTCGACGAGGTCCACCAGCTGGTTGATGGTCACCAGCTCGCTCGACCCGAGGTTGATCGGCTCCAGGATATCGCTCGCGGTGATGGCCAGCGTTCCCTTGACGCAGTCGTCAATGTACATGAAGGACCGCGTCTGGTGTCCGTCGCCCCAGATCTCGATGCGGCGGTCCCCCGTTGCCTTGGCGTGGATCACCTTGCGGCAGATCGCTGCGGGCGCCTTCTCCCGACCGCCTTCCCACGTCCCGTGGGGGCCGTACACGTTGTGATAGCGGGCCACCCGAGTCGTCAACCCGAAGTCTTCGCGGAAGTGCCGGCACATCCGCTCTGAGAAGAGCTTCTCCCAGCCGTAGCCGTCTTCGGGCATCGCCGGGTAGGCGTCCTCTTCACGGAGCGCCACGACATCCTCGGAGCGCTGTTTGTCCGCGTTGTACACGCACGCTGACGAGGAGTAGAAGAACCGCCGCACGCCCGAGGCCTGGGCCGCCTGGAGCATGTGGGTGTTGGTGATCACGGACAGCATGCACAGGGCCTTGTTGTTCTCGATGAAGCCCATGCCGCCCATGTCCGCGGCGAGCTGGTAGACGACCTCCGCGCTCTCGCACGCGCGCATACACTGGTCCAGCTGCTTCAGGTCGGCGACCCGATTGTCGACGTCGTCAAAGGCCTGGTACCACTGATCCATCGGCTTGACGTCGACGGCGCGCAGGGGCCGAGCCCTGTTCCGCAGCGTCGCCACGAGGTGACCGCCGATGAAGCCGCCGGCACCAGCGACCACGATCGTCTCTCCGCTCATGTCCTTGCCTCCCGGGGGAAAGAGCGTCCCCTGGCCGCGCCCGCGCCCGCGACGGGAAAATCGCCCCTCCCGACGGTTTTGGCAATCGCATGATGCCGCTATACTTCGGGTCGTCGCGAACCAGAGCATCGCAAGGGATGCGAGCAGAGGAGCCGTCGAGACAGCTGGCGTCCGGAGTGATCCTCGTCACCGGGGCCAGCGGGTTCGTGGGGTCACATCTCGCGCGCGCCCTGCTGGACGGCGGGGCCACGGTGCGAGGCCTGGTGCGGGGAAGTCCCGGTGCGCTGCCGCATGGCGTGGCCGGCGTTTCCGGTGATCTGGCCGACATCGAAGCCGTGCGGGCGGCGCTGCAGGGCGTCGACACTGTCGTGCACGCCGCCGGACTCGCGCACCTGCGCCGCCCCAGGCGCGCTGGCGAAGCATTCCAGCGTGTCAATGTCGGCGGAACGCGCGTGCTCCTATCTGAATCGGCCCGCGCCGGCGTTCGCCAATTTGTCTTCCTCAGCTCGATTGCGGCGGTCGGTTCTGGCAACGACGGACGCGTGGACGACATGACGGTGCCAGCCCCGGTAAGCCCGTACGGCGCCAGCAAGCTCGAAGCCGAGCGGCTGGTGGCAGCCGCGACTCGGCAGGATGGTCTCCGGGCTACCGTTTTCCGCTTGCCGCTCGTGTACGGGCCTGGCATGAAGGGCAATCCCCTGAGGCTCTTCGACATGGTATCGAGCGGTCTGCCGCTCCCGCTCGGCTCGGTCGCGAACCGGCGCAGCCTTCTCTACGTCGGCAACCTCAGCGCCGCCCTCCTGGCGGTGCTCGCAGGACCCGCCCCCGCAGCCGGCTCGGTCGCCACCTATCTCGTCGCCGACCGCGAGGTGGTTTCGACGCCCGAACTGGTGCGACACATCGCGTACGCGCTACGACGCACGCCGCGTCTCGTCCCGTTCCCGGTGTGGCTGGCGCGACTCATCGGCAGGGTCGGGGATCGCTTTCCGCTTGGTATCGATTCGGCGGGAGTGGCGGGCCTCGTCGATTCGCTGGTGCTGGACACTGCGGCACTGCGGCGTATCGGCTTCGAGCCTCCGCTCACCCAGGCCGAAGGACTGGCGTGCACGGGCGCCTGGTATTGTCAACGTACACGGCAGCCATGATCGCCATCCTGGCGTGCGCCGTGATCGCGAGCTGGATAGGCACCGGGCTGGTCCGTCGTTATGCGCTCCGCCACAACGTGATCGATATTCCCAATGCGCGCAGCTCGCACGAGGTGGCGACGCCGACCGGCGGCGGAGCGTCGATCGCGGTGACGCTGCTCGTGGGCATCGCGCTCGCGGGAGCACTGCGTTGGATTCCAAGGCCCCTGGCCCTGGCGCTGACGGGTGGCGGGGCAGCGGTCGCCGCGGTGGGATGGCTCGATGACCGCATCGGCCTGCGCGCGCGCACGCGGCTGGCAGTTCACTTCCTTGCTGCGGCCTGGGCTGTGCTTTGGATCCATGGGGTGTCGTCGCTGAATTTGGGGGTCGGGCGCCTGGCGCTTGGACCGGCCGGGGAGGTCCTGGCTGTCCTCGGGATCATGTGGGCCATCAATCTCTACAACTTCATGGATGGCATCGACGGCCTGGCCGCTGCCGAGGCGGTCACGGTGGGGGTGATGGGCGGCCTGATCGCACTGGCGCAGGGAGAGCGGGCGCTCGCGGTGGTGGCCGTGCTGACGGCCGCGTCGTGCGGCGGGTTTCTCATGCAGAACTGGCCGCCGGCCAGGATCTTCATGGGAGACGTCGGCAGCGGCCTGCTCGGTTTCGCGTTCGGCACAATCGCCGTCGCGTCAGAGCGCACTGCGGTGCCACTACTGGCGTGGGTGATCCTGCTGGGTGTCTTCGTGTTCGATGCCACTGTGACGCTGATGCGGCGCCTCCGGCGCCGCCACCGGTTGTACGACGCGCACCGACACCACGCCTATCAGCGTGCGCTGCGGACCGGTCTGAGCCATCGTGGCGTGACCTCCCGGATTCTAGTGATCAACTTGGCGCTGGGAATACTGGCGTGGCTCGGCACGAGCCATCCGGTGGTGCTCCCTCTCGCAGTGGGTATCGCGACGGCGTTGCTCTTGGCGGCATACTACGCCGTAGAGCGCTGCTACCCGATGGAGCATTGAACCGCCCGTCGGCCATCAGGGCCCCGCGGGGTGACGCGCTCGACGGCCGGGTCACGCCCACGTCACGGTGCGTAAGGCCGGTGGCGGTTCGGCTGCCCTGTGTGCACAGCGCGCTCCGTGGTGCCGTGACCGCCCCGCTCACCTTTACCGCCGGCTGATACTCCGGGATCTCCATCGAGTCCCGAGGTTGCAGGATCACGTTGGTGGCAGAGGCCATGTCCCGCACGGCAGCGTCACGCGGGGGCAACGCCGGAGAGGCCCCGGGTCGGTCCCGATCGCCGGGCATACACCTGCGCATTTACCCACGGGTAGGTGCGCGCGATCCCATCCCTGAGCGAGTACCGTGACCGCCAGCCGACGGAGTAGATCCGCTCGTTGCTGAAGTTGCGGGATTGCACGCCCACTGGACCCTTCACGTACTGGATGCGAATCGTCTTTCCAGCCACGTCGGCGACGGTCTGCACCAGCTGAGCCACCGAGACGTACTCGGGGCTGCCGATATTCGCGGGGCGGCCCTCGAGTGAGGACTCAGTGAGTCGATAGATACCATCGACCATGTCATCGACGTAGGTGTAGGACCGAATCGCCGTCCCATCCCCCCACACTTCGATCGTGCCACCGTCGGCCGCCTCGGCCACCTTGCGGCAGATGGCGGCGGGCGCTTTCTCCCGACCCCCCGTCCATGTGCCCTCAGGCCCGTAGCAGTTCTGGAATCGCGCGATGCGCACGGCGATGCCGTACTTGCGGCCGAATGCCATCGCCATTCGCTCGGCGTACAGCTTCTCCCAACCGTATTCGTTGTCGGGGAGCGCCGGGTAGGCTCCCTCCTCCGTAAGCTCCGGCTCGCCGGGCTGCATGTCCCGATAGATGCACACAGATGAAGAGAAGAAATACCGCTTGATGCCCACCCGCGCGGTCGCGTGAATCATGTTGATGTTGATCAGCGCGCTGTTGCGCATGATGTCGCACTCGGCCGAGTGGATGAAGCCCATCCCGCCCATGTCGGCCGCGAGCTGATAGACGACATCGAACTCGCCTGATTGCACCAACAGAGCCGCTTCGCACGCATCCTTCTCCCGCAAATCGAGCACCTGAAAGTCATCGGCAGCACTGGGCCCGAACTCCGGCCGCTTTAGATCGACGCCTCGGACCCAGACGCCCGCTTGCTTGAGGCGCTTGACGAGGTGACTCGCGATGAAGCCACCGGCGCCGCATACCAGTGCCCTCTTCATGACGTCCTCATAGATGCTTGACCACGTAAATCGCCGTCACCGTACTCGCGATAATCTGCACGATGGAGGTGAACAGCTGGACGGTATTCACGCGGCCCGTGGTATCCCGCACCGGTACGAACACCTCCGACCCCGGGCCCGGCGTCGGCGTGCTCGAGAAGAACAACGTTTTGCGCCGCGTCCGCACGTCGCCGTTCGCGTACTTCACGCTGACCCGACCCTTATCCGCCTTGTAGGTGAATCCGCCGACCCCGTCCAGATAATAGTCGAGGCCCGCGCCCTCCTTCCACAGCACGCTCCCCGGCGAGGTGACTGCCCCGCTCACCTTCACCGCCGGCTGGTACTCGGGAATCTCGATTGAGTCGTCCGGCTGCAGGATCACGTTGGAGGACGAATTGGTATCCCGCACGGCCCGCGGTAGGTCGACGTTGATACGCCCCACGCGGTCCACCGCACGCACGAACCGGATCCCCTCAGGATACGCCCGCGAGGTCAAGCCTCCTGCCCGCCTCACCAGATCGGCCAACCGATCGGTCTTGGTGCGCAACGAATACGTTCCCGGGTATCGCACCTCGCCGGCGATCACCACCGTGCGCTGGAAGTCGAACTCGGGCTGCTTCAGAATCAGCACGTTGTCGTACGGCTGGAGCGGCACGTCCGGCGCGCCTTTCCCTGTGAACGACAGCCCCGGGGGACCGAAGTAATGCCCCAGCGAGTCGCGCTCGAACAGGTATGTCGAGTCGAGCGGCGCCCGGACCGTGGTCGCGAGCTGCCCCTTCGTGCGATCCTCGGGCATGCGGGCCACCTCGGCTTCACGCAGGTCGGCGCCCACGGTCGGCCCGCGCGCTAACAGCACCAGCTCCCGCAACGTCATTCCCTCCCGCCACGGATAGATCCCCGGCTTCCGCACCATCCCCGCGACCGCCACGTAGTACTGGCCCGACAGCGGCTGCACCGTATCCACTACCACGGAGTCGCCGTCCTGGAGCCCGATGGCGGGCATGCTCACCGGAAGCGGTGGATCACCGGGAGGTACCGCGCCGCGCTCCCCGGGACCGTCAGGGACTCCTTTAGGGCTCCGTGAGGGGCTGAGCGCCACGTCGATTACGGCACGCGTCGGAGCTCCCGGGCCTCGCTCCGCAGCAGGAAGGAGTCGAAACACTGCCACCCGCTTGAGCTGCGCCTCCGGGCGGAACCCGCCCGCCGTCCGCACCAGATCTGCGAGCGTCTCCGTCCCCTTGAGCTCGTAGATCGCCGGCCGCACCACCGCGCCCGTTAGCTCCGCCCGGATCCCGTGCACCGGCACGAACACCACGTCTCCCGTCTCGAGCCGGATGTCGCTGCGCGTGTCGCCCCGCAGCAGATAGTCGTACAGGTCGAACGTCGCGATCGGCTTGCTGGCCCGCCGCACCTCGACCTCGCGCATATCGGCCCGCTCCGTGAGTCCCCCGGCCACGTAGAGTGCCGTGAGCACCGTGCCGAGCGAGCTGATCTGATACGCACCCGGCTGGGACACTTCACCCACCACGTAGACCTGATTGGCGCGCACGTTCGCGACCGAGATGTCGAACCGCGTGGTGGCGTTCGCGCTGCGCCGGACACCGGAGTACACGCGGCCGAGTCTCGGGTACAGCACGTCTCGCAGCTGATCGAGCGTGAGGTTCGAGACGAACACCTGCCCCACCTGGGGGATCAGGATGAACCCCTCGCGCGTTACCTGCAGCGTGTACGCCAGCTCCACGTCGCCCGTGAGAATCAGCACCAGCACGTCGCCGGCCCCGAGCTTGTAGTCGGAAGGCACGGGGCCGGACAGGAGCGGCAGGAACTGCGTCGTCGTCCGGCGGAACACGTCCACCCCGAACACCCGGCTCGGCGAGTACGCCCCCCGCATCCGGATCAGCCCCGTATCGATCGGCAGCAGGCTCTGCTCCACCGGCGGCAGGCCGAGCGCCTGGATCGCGGCCAGCTCGAGCGCCCCCGCCGGCTGCGCGCTCGGCGCGATGCCGCCGCCGAAATACGCGTCGAGCAGGTTCGCGGGATAGCCGCTCGCCTGGAGCCGCGCGCGCACCTGCTCGGGGGTGAGCCCCGACTGCTGCAGGCGCTGCCGGATCACGTCCGGAAGGCCGGTATTCTGCTGGACTGCCTGCTGCAATGCGCCTTGGGCCTGGGAAGGCGAGGGGACTTGGGCGACACCGGGTGACGCCGCGCCCAGCAACCCCCCGACAACCAAAGGGAGAACGGAGAGGTAAAAGGTTCGTCCCGGTGCGCCGGAGGGCCACCGGTCTCGTGTTACCGTCATCGGACGCTGCTTCCCCCAAGGGCTCGAAGGGAACGGAGGCCTAACTTGGCCGCTAACTGACGGCCCGTCAAGGCGTTGGGAGCGCGCCCGCCCAGCCAAACCGATAGCTCACCGCCACCGACCCCACGAACCTCGTCCGGGTGTCGCCCGAGAGGTGCTGAAAGTTCGAGATGTGATGCACGCCAGCGCCGAATGTGAGACCGAGACGCTCGCTCGCGGCATAACTGCCGGACAATGCGACGCGTAGCGTGCGCTCCACGACGCCCTGAAACATGGTCGGGGTGGTGGGATAGGCTGCAGGAAGCGGATGCTGCAGCCGCGGGTCGCCCTCACCCTGACGTAACAGGGTTACTTCGGGCTGGACCAGGAGAGTCGCGAGTGGGAGGAACCCCAGCCGCAGCGTCGCCTGATCGTAGTCGGCGAAGTTACGCCCGGTCCCGAGTGAGTGGTACAGCGGAACCTGGAGATTGTCTTCGTTTCGGTAGGTGAGATTCGTAACCCGCGTGTAAGACAGCGTCCATCCGAGGGGCGAGAAGCCGAGGCCTCCCTTCGCTCCGACGGTCAGGCCGTAGCTCGATGGCTTCCGATCGCCGGCGCTCTCACGATGGATCTGGATGTCGTCGAGCATGAACTGGCCGAACAGGGTCAGCTCGCCGTGGCGCTCGAAGTCGAGTCCGACGAAAGTGTTGACGTTCGTATTCGTGTTGTACTGCTCGAGCAGGCCGAGGTTCATGATGTTCAGATACCACGGCTCGAACGCGCGGTTCGGCCCCGAAAGGACCGATCCTTCCCAGAGCGCGAACGTCCAGCGGTCGTCCGGCCGCAGCCAGACTCGGTGCTGCTCCATATAGCGATGCACCAGCGCGCCCGCCGAGTCCGTCGTGTCGTTGAGCTGGGTGGCGAGCGCCTGCAGTTGAAACTTCGCGGTGCCCACCGCTAAGGCGAGGTGATCGAGCCCATATGGATCGTCCGACAAGAGCAGTCCTTGGATGCCACTCGGCCCCCAGTTCCGGTCCAGGCGGCCGAAGAACAGCTCCCCGATCGGCCACTGGGCCGAGAGATACGACTCTGCGGTCCGACCGGCGATGAAGCGCTTCTTGAAGCCATACCAGTCGGGGTCGTACTTGAGCCGGGTATCGAAGTAAGGATGCGTGACCGCCACCACGCGGCCCAGCTGCAGCAGGATATCGAGCCCGCCGCTCACGGTGCCGCGCTTCGGGCCGGCCTGGCGTGGACCGCTGTCATCGATCGCCGCCAAAGGGTCCCGCCGCATGTATGTCGCGGCCGCGACGCCGACGTCGCCCGTGACGCGATAGCGCGGGCCGCGCCCGGGCGACTCGAGCGCGGTGAGCAGACGGTGCACCGTTTGCGCCACCTTGTGGCTCACGATCAGAGTGTCAACGGCGCGCAGCACGCGCACCAGATCGGCCCGCTTGAGCGGCCGGGTGAGCGGCGTGGGGTCGGGGATCACGCCCCGCGCGATGAGATGCTCGGCGTAGGGCATCGTCCAGTGCTGGAGCGGCACATAGGGAGATGCTTCCTGGGCGGCCAGGGTGGGCGCGACCAGTAGCATGCTCACCGCGACGAGCGCGAGTGAACTCGCGGCTCGGCACTTGCCCGTAAACGGGCGTGGCTTTGCCGCTTCAACGGTAAGGCCGAGCCGCGGCTTCAGCCGCGCGAAAACGGCGCGGATCACCTGTGACATGCTTAGCGGTTAGGGTACTGTGTGCTCGGTGTGATACCGGAACGTCAGTCCGATCGAGCCGACAAAATGCGTGGTGCTGGCGCCCGTTACGTGGCTGGCGTTATGAACGAAGTGCACGCCACCGTTCGCCACCAGACCCCAGTCGTTGCGCTGCCAGCTCGCGCCGAGGGCCAGGCGGATCGTCCGCTCCACCACGCCCTGAAACAGCGTTGCGGTCGTCGGGTAGGCGGAGACCGGTGGGTGGGGGAGGTGAGGGTCCCCCTCGCCCTGCCGCAACAGCGTCAGCTCGGGCTCGAGCAGCGCTCCCGGGGGCGTGAGCACGCTCAGCTTCATGGTCGCCTGGTCGTAGTCGGCGAAGTTCCTTCCCGTGGGCAGCAGGTGGAACAGCGGCGTCTGCAACGAGTCCTCGTTGCGGTAGGTGAGGTTCGCGACGCGCGTGTAGAACGTCGTCCAGGCGATGGCTCCCTGGCGCAATCCACCTTTGGCGCCGGCGGTGAGCCCGTAGCTCGTGGGCTTCAAATCGCTCGGCTCTTGCCGTTGTATCTGGATGTCGTCGAGCATGAACTGGCCGAACAGCGTGACCGCGCCGCGTCGCTCCACGTCGAGACCAAGGAAGCTGTTCACGCTCAGGGTGCTCGGTCCTACGTACGACCCGACGAGGTAGCCCACGTTCACCACGTTCAGGAACCATGGCTCGGCCTGACGGCCCACGCCCGACCACACGCTTCCCTCCCACGCCGCGACGGTCCAACGCCCCGCGGGATGGATATACAACCGGTGCTGCATCATGTAGCGATTAACCGGCGTCCCGGCCGAATCCGCGCGCGTGTCGAGCTGAGCGACGACCGCCTGGAGCTGGACGCTCGGAGGCCCGACCCGGATCGCGAAGTGGTCCAGATTGTAAGGGTTGCTCGAGAGCAGTAGCCCCGGCACCGCGCTCGGCCCCCAGTTCCGATCCAGCACCCCGAAGAACACTTCGGCGTAACGCCACTGACCGCCTACGTATGCCTCCGCTGCCCGCAGCCCATTCCGCCGGGCGTCGAACCAGTCCGGGTCGGTGCGCAACCGCGTGTCCTCGTACAGGTGGGTGACCGCGATCCCGGGACCGAACTGCAGCTGCAACTCGGCGCCCACGCTGCCGAACATGCGGCTCGGCCCGTACGGCCGCGGCGGCACGCCCCGTCCCAGCTCGAGCGGATCGCGCAGGTTGTGGGTGGCGGCCGCGAGCCCCACATCGCCGGCGAGGCGGTAGCGCGGCCCGGGCCCCTCAGGGCGAAATGCTCGCAGCAGCCGCTGCACCGTGGCATAGACCGCGTCGCTCACCTGGAGCGTATCCACCGCTTCCAGCGCCCGGACCAGGTCGGCCTGCTTGAGCGGGCGGGTGAGCGGCGTGGGGTCCCGCAGGGCGCCGCTCGCGATCAGCTGCTCGACGTACGGCATCGCCCAGTGTTGCAGCGGCACATAGGGCGACGCCTCCTGGGCGGCAAGCGGCACCGCAGCGCAGAGTAGCACAAAGAAAGCGCGCATGCAGCGCGCAATCTGCACGCCGCCGCGCCGCCTGACAACCACGCGCTGTTCTACAGCCCGTCTACCGCGTCGGTCCGGGAGAGGCTAACATAGCCGGGCCCCATCATCCGTTTCACCCTGAAGAGCGAGAGCGCGCGATGCGGATCGCGTACTGCAGCGAGTCCTTGCCCCCGCTGGTCGATGGCGTCACGCGGACGCTCAGCGAGCTCGTCACGACGCTGCGGGAGACGAGGCACGAGTTCACGTTTCTTTCGGCGGTGACGCCGGACGCGAGCTTGCCGTGGCGCGACCGCGTGCACACCGTGCCGTCGCTGCCGTTCCCGCTGTATCCGTATTATCGAATTTGTGTGCCGACGGCGCGCACCCTGGATCCGGTGCTCGACCGGTTCGGCCCCGACATCGTCCACGTGGTCACGCCCAGCCTGCTCGGTCTGTACGGGGTGCGCTACGCCCGGCGGCGCGGCATCCCGGTGGTCGCGAGCTTCCACACGGACTTCGTCTCGCTGTTCGGCTATTACGGCCTCGGGGGACTGGAGCGGCTCGGGCGTCACCTGGCGCGGCGCTTCTATCGGCAGTGCGCCGTCACGCTGGCGCCGTCGCATTGCCAGGTGGCGAAGCTCCGGGCGCACGGGATCGACAACGTCGTGCTGTGGCAGCGGGGTGTGAATCCGGCGTCGTTCTCGCCGGCGTTCCGCAGCCCCGCGCTGCGCGCCCGGCTCGGAGGCGATGACGTCCCCATCCTGCTGTACGTGGGACGGCTGGGGCGCGAGAAGAATCTGCGGTACCTGGTCCAGGCGATGCACCTGTTGGCGCGCAAAGGGAGCCGCTTCAAGCTGGTGATCGTGGGGCAGGGGCCGATGCGGCGGACGCTCGCGGCGCGGCTGCCGGAGGCGGTGTTCACCGGCCCGCTCGAAGGAGAGGAGCTGTCCCGCTGCTACGCCAGCGCCGACCTGTTCGTGTTCCCCTCTATCGCCGAAACGTTCGGGAACGTGGTGCTCGAAGCGTTCGCTTCCGGGCTCCCCGTGATTGGTGTGGACGCGGGGTCGGTGCGCGAGCTGGTCAACCCCACCTCGAACGGGAGGCTCGCGCCCGCCGACTCGCCGGCGGCGTTCGCGGACGCCATCCACACGTTGCTGCAACGGCCCGCCGAGCTGGCCCGCCTCGGGTTGGAAGCGCGCATCACGGCCGCGCAGTACCGCTGGCCCGACGTCAATCGCCAGCTGCTGGAGCAATACGAACGGCTGGTCGCCGCCGGCGGGCGCCGGGCGGAGCGCGCGCTGGCCGTCGCTGTGTGAAGCTGCTCGACGTCACCGAGTTCTATTCACCGCAGGGCGGCGGCGTCCGCACCTACCTGGCCGAGAAGGCGCGCTGGCTCGCGCCGCGGCACGATGTCCAGCACGTGATCGTGGTCCCCTCGAACCGGACGGCCGTGGACCAATGGGAACGCTCGCGCGCGTACCTGGTGCGCGGTCCCGCCGTGCCGGCCAGCCCGGGCTATCACTTCCTCGTGGCGGCGCGGAGCGTCGCTGACATCGTGCGGCGCGAGCAGCCCGACGTGATCGAAGTGGGGAGCCCCTACTTCGCGCCGTGGCTCGCCCGGCGGGCGGCGCGTGGCACGCGCGCGCGTCTGGTCGCCTTCGTGCACGAGAACCCGCGGCTCTACGCAGGGCGCGCCGCTGGGCTCGTGGCCCGCTACCTCCGAGCGGCGCATTCCGGATTCGATCTCGCCGTGGCGGCAGGGGCGGACAACCTCGTGGGCCTGGGCGTACCGCGCACCGCGGTCGTGCCGTTGGGAGTCGACACCGCGCTGTTCCACCCGGCCCGGCGCGATCCGGGCTGGAAACCGGAGATCGGAGCGGCTGCCGAACAATCAGTGGCGCTGTATGTGGGACGGCTGTCGGCGGAGAAGGGCCTGAACCTGGTGCTCGACGCGCTCCCGGCCCTCCATGCGGTGACGCGCGTGCGGCTGGTGTTGATCGGCGAAGGCCATCTGCGGCGCCGGCTCGAGCGCGCGGCGCGCAGGCGACCGGCAATGCTCACGGTGCTCCCGTTCGAGCCTGATCGCGCGCGCCTCGCGCGCGCCTACGCGAGCGCCGATCTGTTCGTCGCGCCCTGTCCCTACGAGACGTTCGGGCTGGCGGCGCTCGAGGCGATGGCGAGCGGGCTGCCGGTCGTGGGCGTCGGCGCCGCGGGTATCGGCCGTCTGCTGGAGCGCGCGGACTGGGGCCGCACCTATCGGGTGGGGGACGCGGGCGACTGCGCCCGCGCCCTACGCGAGCTGCTCGCACTCGATCTGCGGGCGGCGGGACGCCGGGCCCGCGCCGTCGCGGTCGAGCGCTACGGCTGGGACCGCACGTTTTCCGATCTGCTCGCGCTCTATGAGGAGCTAGTGTCTGGTGGTCGAGTCGTTGTGGGCGCGGCTCAAGCCGCGGCTCGGCCCGGCCGCTGAAGCGGCTAACTGCACGCCCGTTCACGGGCAGGTGCCGAGCCGCGAGTTCACTCGCGAATGAAGCCGCGCGCAACCTCCGGATCCGCGAGGCTACGCTTCCGTCGCCCCAGCGCTGTGCCGGCGAACAGCAGCGCGCCCAGTCCAGCGGGCAGTATCAGCGTGTAGACGCGCCACGCGACCAGCAGGGTGGCCAGGGCGGCCGTGCTCATGGTGCCCGCAAAGCCGCCCACGAACCCCAACTCCACGGCGCCCGCGCCCGCGGGCGTGGGCAACACGAGCTGACCGAACAACAGCGTGAACGAGCCCAGCACCACGGCACCGGCCGCGAAGCCGGGTTGCCCGGCCACGAGGACCGGGAGAATCGCGATCCGCAGCGCCATGCTGAGCGCGGTGAGTGCCGCCGCGAGCGTTACGCTGGGCCAGCCGAGCTGGCGGGCGCGCTGCCACGCACCCGCGAGTGAGGCGAGGGCACCGGCGCGCATGCGGCGGCGGTACCAGCGGGCTGCCGCGGCGCTCGCGATGGCGAGGGCGAGCACGAGGACGACGAGCAGGCGAGCTTTGGGGCCGGTGGCGAGCGTGACCAGGTGACGCGCACTGGCGGCGGCGGTATCCGCGAACGCGAGACCGAGGATCACGATCGCCACAGCGAGCAGCACCCAGTCGATGAGCGCTTCCACGGCTAGCCCGGCGAGCGCCCGGGGCGTCTCGACTCCCACTCGGCGGCAGCCCAGGAAGCGCGCGGGGTCGCCGCCCAGCCGCCCGGGCGTGACGGCCGACGCCGCGTCGCCGTAGGCATTGATCGTCAGGGCCTGCCACAGCGAGAGGTGGGGCGCGCCCGGCACGAGCAGACGCAGCCGGACCGCCCGCACGACCACCTCGGTCGCGCACAGCGCGAGCGCGGCGAGCTGCGGGGCTAGGGCTGGGAGCATCGAAGTGATTGACGCTATCGGCAGGGTCGCGTCGTGGGAAGTGCGCGCGTGAACTCGCGGCTCGGCGTTTACCTGTGAACGGGCAGCGCTCTGCCGCTTCAGCGGTAGGTGCCGAGCCGCGGCTTCAGCCGCGACTCCCGAGGCGAGGAGACCCGCTCTGAGAACTACGTGGGCCCGCACGCTGGTGCGGGCGCGCTGGTGGGTGCTCGCCGGGTGGGCGGGCGTGGGCGCGCTCGCCGTCCCGCCCGCAGGGCAGGCGCCCGAGCGGCTCGACATACGCGGCGGCAGCCTGCAGCTGACGGAAGCGTCCCGCGTCGACGCCATGCTCGCGGCCCGGTTTCGCCAGGACATCGGCGAGACGTTCCTGGTGCTCGTGTCGGGGCCGGACTCTTTTACGGGCGGCCGCCCACGTCAGCTGCTCGATGCGCTGTGCACCGCGCTGGCGCGCGAGCCGTATGTCCGCGAAGTCACCTGGTTCGGCTCCGCGGGGGACTCGACCCTCCTCTCCGCCGATCGCCGCACGGCTGTGGTGCTCATCACGCTGAGCGTGGCGCGCGCCGACAGCGTCCTCAAGCTCGTGATCCCCACTCGCATGGCGCTGCGCCGCGCGCTCGCGGCGTTCCCCGAGGGCGTCCGCTACCGTGCGATCGTCACCGGCGACACGCCGCTCGAGCGGGACATGCTCACGGTGACGACGGAGGACGTGGCCAGGAGTGAGCGTCGGCTCCTGCCCGTGGCCGCGGCGATCCTCTTCATCGCCTGTGGCTCGCTCGCCGGCGCCGCGCTGCCGCTCGCCGTCGGATTTCTCGCCATCGCCGTGGCGCTCGCGATCGTCGACGTGCTGGCGGGCCTCGTGCCGATGTCGATCTACGTGCTCAACGTGGCGACGATGATCGGGTTGGGCGTGGGCATCGACTATTCCTTATTGATGCTGCGGCGCTTCCGGGAAGAGCTGGAGCGCGGGGTTTGGGTGGACGAGGCCGTCACGCGGACCGTAGCCACCGCCGGCGGGACGGTCGCAACCTCCGGCCTGTGTGTGGCGGTGGGGTTCGCCGGGCTGCTGTTCACTCCGCTGGTGGAGACGCGCAGCATTGGCATCGGGGGGCTGGTGGTCGTGGGGGTGGCGGTGGCGTTGGCCCTCACGCTGCTCCCGGCCCTGCTCGCCGTGCTGGGGAGACGCGTCGCCCGGCGTGGCGCGAGTGAACTCGCGGCTCGGCGCTTGCCCGTGAACGGGCGCGGCATTGCCGCTTCAGCGGTAGACGCCGGGTCGCGGCTTCAGCCGCGGGCGTCCGACGAAGAGTCGCGCTTGAGCGCCCCTACCCTCTGGGACCGGTGGGCCCGGACGATCTCTCGTCGCCCCGGCTGGGCGTTGCTCGCGGGAACCCTGACCCTCGCCTGTCTCACGGCGCCGCTGGCGTGGCTGCGGGTAGGCTTACCGGCCCGGCACTGGTGGCCCTCCCAGACAGAAGCAGGGGAAGGGTTGGAAGTGCTGGCGCGCATCGGCGGAGCGGGCTACGTGCAACCGGTGCGGATCGTGGTCGACTGGCCCGACAGCGGCGGCTCGGCCGTCGGCTTCGGCGCGCTGCGTGGGTTGCGCGCCCTGTCGGACTCGCTGCGCGCCGACCCACGGGTGCGCGAGGTGCGCAGCCTCGTCGACCTGCGGGCGGGTATGTCGTTGCTCGAGTATTTGCTCTGGTACAGCGACCTGGCGGCGGTGCGGGCCCGCGGTGCTGCAGCGCTCGACTTGTTGCTCAGCGCGGACGGACGCGCCACCCGGCTCGATGTCGTCCTGGCGGATACGACGTCGCTCTTGTCGGCGATGGACGTGGTCCGCCGCGCCCGCCGGCTGGCCGCTGCGCCGCCCCCGTCGCTCGCCCGCGCCCGCATTTTCGTAGGCGGGTACGTGGCCCAGAACGTCGACTTTCAAGACGACCTGCTGGGCCGGTTACCGCTGCTTGGAGGCGTGATTTTCGGCGCCACGACGCTGATGCTGGGGCTGGTGTTCCGCTCCGTGCTGATCCCCCTCAAGGCCATCCTGCTCAACGCGCTCTCGGTGGGCGCCACACTTGGCCTCATCGTCCTGGTGTTCCAGCGCGGCAGCAACGGCACCGAGGCAATTTTCGTGGCGGTTCCGGTGCTGGTGTTCGCGGTGGTGTTCGGCCTGAGCATGGACTACGAAGTGTTCCTGCTGAGCCGTATCAAGGAGGCGTTCGACTCGAGCGGGGACAACGAGCGTGCCACGATCGAAGGCCTGAGCGCCACGGCGGGAGTGATCACGGCGGCGGCGCTCCTGATGATCGTCGTGTTCGGCGCGTTCGCGCTCGCACGGGTACTCGTCATCCGGTTGCTGGGGTTCGGGCTGGCCGTCGCGGTACTGCTCGACGCGACCGTGATTCGCCTCGTGCTCGTGCCGGCGGTGATGCAGCTCGCGGGCCGGTGGAACTGGTGGCCCGGTGTGCGAAGACTGCCATGAGCATCGAGCGGCGGCTCATCATCAACGCGGACGACTTCGGGCTCTCGGAGGGCGTCAACCGCGCCATCCTGGAGGCCCACGCCGCCGGCACGGTCAGCTCGACCTCGCTGCTGGTCAACGCACCGGGATTCGAAGATGCCGTGCGCGCGGCCCAAGCCACTCCCGCCTTGGGCGTGGGGTTGCATTTCAATCTGACGATGGGGATGCCCGTGTCGTCGGGCGGCGCCGTGCGCGGCCTGTGCGATCCGCGCACCGGTCGGTTTTACTCCCTCTCCGGACTGATCGCACGTACCCTCGCCGGTCGGGTTGACGGCGGGGCGGTGGCGCTCGAATGCACCGCACAGATCGCGCGGGCCCGCGCCGCAGGCGTGGGAGGGCTCACGCATCTAGACGGTCACCAGCACGCGCACGTGCTGCCCGGAATCTGGGGGCCCGTCGTCGCGGCGAGCAGGCGGGCGGGGATCGACGTCATGCGGCTGGGGCTCGAGCCCGCGGCGGGGATTGCGTGGCGGCCGCTCGCGGCGGTGGGGCAGCTGCTGCTCACCGCGTCGTGGCGCCGGGCGACGCGCGGCGCGCCGCTGCCACGCCACGCCGACCACTTCCGCGGGTTCGCCCTCACTGGTCGGCGCGATTTTGCGGAGCGGCTGCTCGCCGTGCTGGACCATCTCGAGCCCGGCGTCACCGAGCTGATGGTCCACCCGGGTTATGTGGACGCGAGCCTCGAGGGCTGGGTGAGCTACGGGGCAGGGCGGGAACGGGAGCTGGCGGCGCTGCTCTCCGCACCGGTGCGGGACCGCTTGCGGCGGGGCGATATCGAGCTGATCAACTTCGGGGACCTGTAGGAGGTGGAGGAGGTTGGAGGAGGTTGGAGGAGGATGGAGGAGGATGGAGGAGGATGGAGGAGGATGGAGGAGGTTGTCGATGGTGCGGAGGCAACCTCCCCTAACCTCCCCCAACCTCCCCTAACCTCCTCCCAGCACCTCGCGATAGTCCGTTACGGTCCGCCGCTCGAGCAGCGCCCCCAGCGTGCGCCGACAAGACTCGAGCACGGCGGGCGACTCGACGTCGGGAGGATGGAGCGCGACCCGCACCAGCGGTCGCGCCCGCTCGAGCCGCAGCCGCAGCCCCGCGACCAGGACCGACCCCGCCGCGCGCCATGCCCGGCGCGTGCTCCAGCACGTCGCCGGCGCGCGAATGCGCCGCCCGTCCGCCAGCGTCACCACGCCGCGTGTGTCCTCCGTAAAGGCAAGGCCCGCGTCTTGGACGATCCGCCCGAGCCCGGGGCCGCCGAGCCACGCCGGCGGGACGAACCCGATCGCGTCGAGCCCCGAGGCTCGCAGTGTGGCGAGGCCCTGGTCGATGCGGACGCGAGCCTGCGCGCGCGGGAGGGAGGCGAACTCGCCCTCGTGGTCCGTGCGGCCGACGCTGCGCATCCGATGCGCGAGCGGGCGGGGCAGGCCCACCTCATCGTGACGCAACCCGTGCAGCACGATCTCCACACCCGTTGCCGCGCGCTCCCGGAGTTGAGCGGTGAACTGGGGGTACTGTCCCAACGGCCAGGCGCCATGCCAATCGGGAACCACTAGCAGCGCGTAGCGACGCACGCCGAGCTCGTCGAGCAGGCGGTACAGCACGTCGAGCCGGCGCGCATGCGCCGGCGTGACATCGTGCACCGCGACGAGCACTTGTAACGAGGCTAGGGTCACGCTCCCGAGAGTAGTGCGGCTGAGTCGCCCGGGGAAGAGTGGCTGACGCTGCCCTGGCCGTTGTAAGACCGGAGAGGGGCGGCTATCGAATCTCCGCTATGAACCGCTCGATCGCGTCCTGCCACGGAGGCAGCGGGCCATCGAGTGCTTGATCCGACCGCGCGGTGCCAAGCACCGCACGTGCGGGGCGCCGGGCTGGGGTGGGGAATTGAGCCGTAGAGCACGGCTGCACGAGCTGCTCCACGTGGCAGGCGGCGTACACTCGCCGGGCGACATCATACCACGTGGCGACTCCGGCGTTGGCCACGTGGATCAGGCCGGACCACTGCTCCCGGGCGATGAGCGTCCAGGCGGCGCGCGCCAGGTCCACGCTATAGGTCGGTCGGCCCATCTGATCGGACACCACGCGCGATGGAGACCGCGCCGCGGCGCGCTCCCACATGGTGCGCGGGAAACACCGGCCGTTGACTCCGAACAACCACTGGGTGCGGATGATGAGGTATGGGGCGCCGCTCCCAGCGAGCGCCGTCTCCCCCGCCAGCTTGCTCGCGCCGTACACGTTCACCGGGTTAGTCGGGCTTTCCTCGGTATACGCCTCGGGGGACGTGCCCTCGAATACGTAGTCGGTGCTGAAGTGAATTACCCGCGCCCCCGCATCGCGCGCGACCCGACCCAGCTCTTCCACCGCTGCGCCATTCACGCGGAAGCTCGCCTCGGCCTCCGACTCGGCGCGATCGACCGCGGTGTACGCCGCCGCGTTGATGACGACGTCCGGCCGGAGCTGCGCGACCGTCGCGGCCACCGCTTGGGTGTCCGTGATGTCCAGCTGTGCTCTGGTGAAGGGGAGCAATATCACGTGCCGCGGCGCGGCCGCGACCAGGTCTTGGCCCAGCATCCCGGCCGCTCCGAGCACCATCGCCCGCATCAGGTACGCTTCAGGTACAGGGCGTTCGTCGCGCGGTATGCTTCGCTCAGCACCCGCTCCCACCAGGCCCGGTGATCAAGGTACCACCGGACCGTCGCCGCCAGCCCCGCCTCAAAGCCGTGCTGCGGCCGCCATCCGAGCTCGCGGCGCAGCTTGTCACAATTCATTGCGTAGCGACGGTCGTGGGCGGCGCGATCTGTGACGTACCGGATCAGGGACTCGGGCTTCTGCAGGATTTCGAGTAGGGCTCGCACTATCGCAATATTTTCCCGCTCGGCTTCGGCACCGATGTTGTATACCTCGCCCAAGCGCCCCCGGGTCAGCACATCCCAGATGGCTCGCGCATGATCCTCCACGTGCAGCCAGTCCCGCACGTTCAACCCATCGCCGTACACGGGCAGCTCGTGATCGGCCAGCGCGCGCGTGATCATCAAGGGGATGAGCTTCTCGGGAAACTGGTACGGGCCGTAGTTGTTGGAGCAGCGGGTGATGATGGCGGGAAGGTCGAACGTCGCGACGTAAGAGCGGACCAGCAGATCGGCGGCGGCCTTGCTCGCGGAATAGGGACTGTTCGGCTCGAGCGGCGTGGTTTCCGTGAACCCGGGGTCCCGCTCGCCCAGGCTGCCGTACACTTCGTCGGTGCTCACCTGCAGCAATCGGAATGGCCGCTTGGACCGCGCCAGCTCGGCGCGGCATGCCTCGAGCACGGTGAGCGTGCCGCGCACGTTCGTGTCGACGAACACCGCCGGCCCTATGATCGAGCGGTCCACGTGCGACTCGGCGGCCATATGGACCACGGCGTCGGGCGCCGGGATGCGCCGTGGGGCACCGCCGGCCTGGGCGGTCTCGGACTCCTGCCCCGCGAGCACCCGGCAGAGCGTCTCGAAGTCGCGCACGTCGGCCTGGATGAAAAAATGTCGACCGTCGCCGCCGGGCCCGTGCCTGCGCAACACATCGGCCAGGCTCTCCAGGTTGCCGGCGTAGGTCAAGAGATCGAGGTTCACCACTCTTATCTGCGGGTCGCACTCGAGCAGCCAGCGTACGAAGTTGACGCCGATGAAGCCGGCGCCGCCCGTCACGAGCACGGAGCGGGGAGCGAATGGCACCGTCACGGGCCGTCTCGGTTCTCGTAGACGGGGAGGTCGGTGCGGTCGCCCGCGAGAGGAGCGAGCGCCTTGTCCTTCTCTGAGACAAGAGGGGACTTGACCGGCCACTCGATGGCGATCGTCGGATCGTTCCAGGCGACCCCGCGGTCGTCCTGCGGCACGAAATAGTCGCTGCATTTGTACTCGAGCTCGCTCTCCTCCGTGGGCACGCAGTACCCGTGCGCGAAGCCGGGTGGGATGTAGAGCTGTCGCTTGTTCGCGGCCGACAGTTCCACACCCACCCAGCGGCTGAAGGTGGGCGACCCACGGCGGATGTCCACCGCCACGTCGAACACGGACCCACGCACGACGCGCACGAGCTTGCCTTGGGGGCGAAGCAGTTGGTAGTGCAGCCCGCGAAGCGTACCTGGCACCGATCGCGAGTGGTTGTCCTGCACGAATCGTTCGGGAAGTCCCGCGACAGCGTAGCGGCCGGCGTGGTAGCTCTCGAAGAAAAAGCCGCGTCGGTCCTCGAACAGACGCGGCTCGATTACCAGTACGCCCGGCAGAGCCGTGGGGGCGACGTTCATGCGTCCGACCCGTCCTCCGAGGGCAAGGACTCACGGATCATTGCGAGGAGGTACCTGGCGTAGTCGTTCCCCTTGAGTGACCGAGCCAAACGCTCTACCTGGGCCGCGTCGATGTAGCCCATGCGATAGGCCACCTCCTCGGGTGCGCCGATCTTCAGTCCCTGGCGCTGCTCGACGGCGGCGACAAAGTTGGCGGCTTGCAGGAGAGCGTCGGGCGTTCCCGTATCAAGCCACGCGATGCCGCGTCCCAGCCTCACAACGTGGAGTTTGCCCGCGCGCAGGTAGGCGTTGTTGACATCGGTGATCTCGAGCTCTCCTCGAGCCGAGGGCTGGAGCGTAGCGGCGATGTCGAGTACGTCCGTGTCATAGAAGTAGAGCCCCGTGACCGCGTATCGTGACTTTGCCCGTCGGGGCTTCTCCTCAATCGCTTCGGCGCGCCCCGATCCGTCGAACGACACCACCCCGTAGCGTTCCGGGTCCGACACATAGTAGGCAAACACCGTCGCGCCCGGCAGCTGTCGGTTCGCCTCTTCGAGAGCGGCGCGAAGGCCACCTCCATAGAAGATGTTGTCCCCTAGGATCAGAGCCGACGGATTCTTGCCCACGAACGCCCGTCCAATGACGAACGCCTGGGCCAGCCCTTCCGGCTTTGGTTGCTCGGCGTATGCCAGGGACAGGCCCAGCTGCGCACCGTCTCCCAACACCGCTTTGAATCGCGGAAGGTCGTGCGGCGTTGAGATGACGAGGATCTCCCGGATACCGGCGAGCATCAGCGTCGACAGCGGGTAGAAGATCAGCGGCTTGTCGTACACGGGCATGAGCTGCTTCGACGTGCCCAGGGTCAAGGGATGCAGGCGCGTGCCGGACCCTCCGGCGAGGATGATGCCTTTCCTCATAGTCGGGGGAGGGTATAGGTGACGGCCTTCGACCGCCAGGCCCAGTTCACGAACACCGCCGCCTCGTTCCAGCGGCGCCGTGCCTTGCGTAGCGAGCCGCCCAAAAGCCGCGCGAACCCCAGTACGAACGCGACCACGCCGGCACCCCCAACGATCGCGACGTAGGCACGGGCGTACCCCGCCCCACGATGCTTGATGAAGTACTGATAGGTGGCTTGGAGACCGAGGCGTTTCATGAGGGGCGATGGCTGCTTCCTCGTGCTGACGCTGTAATGGTGCAGCACCGTAGGGCCACTCAGGTAGCGCAGCCGTCCCAGCGCCCCCAGGCGCTTGCACAGATCCATGTCGTCGAGATAGAGCGGGACGGATTCGTCGAATCCTCCGAGAGCGCGCACCTGCTCCGTGCGGCACAACATCGCCGCGCCCAGCAAGCATTCGACGTCGCGATCGGTGGTGCCGTCCCACGGTGGATAGTACTTCGAGGCGAAGATGCGCGATCGTGGGAGGATCAGGTGCAACCACAACAGGTCGCAGAATTCAGTCCACAACGTGGGCAGCCGGCGCGCGCAATTGCGCGTGTAGAACTCGTCCGGCCTCCTGACGCGGGGACCCACCGCCGCCAGGTCCGGGAACGTCGCGAGCTCGGCCACCATCCGCTCGAGCGTGCCGGGTTCGAGCTCGGAGTCGGGATTCAGGAAGAAAACGTACTCACCGCGCACCAGGGGAAGCGCCTGATTGTTGGCCTTCGGGAACCCGAGATTCTCCTGGTTCGCGATGAGCTGCACTAGCGGAAATCGCGGCTGGACGGCGTTCACCGAGCCGTCGCTCGAACCGTTGTCCACTACGATCACCTGAAGCGGGATGGCGCTGGCACGACGCTCGATCGACTCGAGGCAGGCGACCAGCTCGGGTGCGGTATTGAAGCTTACGATGAGGATGGAGATCACGCTCTGCGGCAAGGATGGGAGCTAACTGACGGGTCGTCAAGCGGTTGAAAACCCGCGTGACTTTGCGCGGGCCGGGGCGCTCTTTATGGGCAGAGCCATGTTCACGGACTCTTCCCCCTCAGCTTCCCGGGTGCCGCGGGCCTCGGATATCGCTCTGTTGGAGCGGGTCGGCGCGGGCGACGTGCGCGCCCTGTGGGAGCTGTCTGCCCGCCACGCGATCGGCCTTCGCGCCCTGGCCTTCGGCATCCTGCACGATGCAGTCGCCGCCGAGCAGGTGGTGCAGGCGACCTTCCGCGAAGTTCGCTACGAGGCGGCCCGGTTCGATCCAGCCCATTTTCCCGTCTTCGGCTGGCTGGAGGAGTTGACGCGAGTGGGCGCGCTGCAATACGCGCGGGTGCGCGTGGGCTCTCCAACAGCCGGTTGACATCCGCCTGGCACGGCGGCAGTGCAGAATCGCGGGACCAAAATGCGCTTTGCTCAGTGGGCCCGGTTGCAGAAGCCCGCGCGCTGCGGGCTGCGATGGGGCGCGTGGTACCCGGTCATGGTGCTCACGCCGCGGGAGGCGCAGTTGTGGGTCCGCGGCCGTGCGATCCCGGTGGCCCGCTCTCTCCTCGAGCTGCGCAGCACGCCGCCCCGCGAATGGACCGTCGCCCGTACGGCAAGTGCGTCTGATCCGTATCTCGTATGCCCGGCGTGCCGCCATCGGGCGCGGCTCCCGGACAGCCACGTCGCCACGCTGCGCTGCCCCCGGTGCAACGAGCTCTTCGCGATCGCTTGGGACGATCGATCCAGTGGGCCGCCATCCCGCGAGATCACGGTGCCGTCGAGGGACGAGCTGAGAGCGGATCAGCGCATGTCACGCCGCCGCATGCCCAACGACCGCCGGAGTGGGGACGACCGCCGCGAGGTCGAGCGCCGCACGATCGGTTGGGCTCTGCTCCCCGCCGACCGCCGACAAGTCGAGCGCCGCGTGCAGCTGTATCGCCGCAGTGGCTGGGACCGGCGGGGCATCATGGAGCGGCGGCGGGCGACGAGCTGGTGAGCTGGTAACGAGCTGGTAAGCTGGTTAAGAGAGAGGGAGCAGCAGCTACCCCGTGCGCCCCCCCGCGACAGCCGCCCGCAGCCGCCGCCACAACGTCGTCCGGCTGATCCCGAGCCGACGGGCCGTGTCCGCGCGGCGACCGCGCGTTCGCTCGAGCGTCTCACGAATCGCCTCGTGCTCCTCGTCGGCCAAGGTGCGGCCCGGCGGCCGCCGCACGATGATCATCTCGCCCACGACCTTCCCGTCCGCGTACAACGGCACCGCCTGCCCGCCCCGGGCGACGAGGTGTGCGCGTAAGTCTGCGCTGTCGGGCAACCCCGTCGGCGGGAGCGTCAACCGCGCCGCCAGGTTCACGTGCAGCGCATCGCTGCCAATCTCGAACACCACGATCTCTTCATCCCGGCAGTCGAGCAGCGCGCGCACCACGCCCGGCAATGGCTCGGCGGCGCGGTAACGCGCCGCTGCCGCTATCTGCCGGTCTGGCGTCATGGTCACGCCGGGAACGTATCGGAATCCGGCGTTAAGAAGCAACGAGACAGGCGGGGTGGGCCCGCTAAGATTTCACAAAGGCTCGGGAGCGCCGTCGGCCGGCAACCGCAGCGCGAAAATACTGCCTCCGCCCGGGCGCTCCGCGTAGTCGATCGTGCCCCCTTGGAGCTCCGCCAGCCGCCGCGCGATGGCGAGGCCCAGCCCGGCGCCGCTTCCCGCCACGGCACCCGCCGGCCGGTAGAACGGCTCGAAGATCCGCTCGCGATCGGCCGGCGGGATTCCCGGACCACGATCGGCCACCGCGAACACCAACCGCGCGCCCTCCCGCTCGACCGACAGCTCGATCGGCGACTCGCGCGGCGAGTACTGGATCGCATTGCCCATGAGGTTGGTCAGGACGCGCAGCGTCTGCACGAAATCGAACCGCCCCACGAGCGCCGGCTCGGTGAAGTCGATCTTCGTCTCCACGGTGCGGTCGCCGAGTAGCCCCGCCACCTGGCGCAGCGCCGCGCCCACCAGATCCTCGGCCGTGTTGGGTTCCGGGTGGACCGGGAGGGCTCCGCCCTGCAAGCGCGAGAGATCGAGCAGGTCGGCGACCAGCCGCGCGAGGCGATCCGCCTGCTCCTCGATCGCGATGGCGTTCTGGTCGCCCTGGCGCGCGCCGGCCTGGGCGAGGGCCTTGATGGTCGTCAACGGCGTGCGGAGATCGTGCGACACCGACGCGAGTACGACGTCCTTGAGCCGATCCGTCTCCCGCAACGCTTCGGCGTGCTCCGCCGCCGCCACCAGCCGGGTACGCTCCGCCGCGAGGAGCTCCGCTTCCGCGGCGCGCGCACGCTCCGCGGCCAGGAGCTGGGTGGTCACCGCCGCCGTCGTGATGAACGCGAGCAGCACGAATCCGTCGAGCGGCTTGGCCACCGTCAGCGTGTCGTACGGCTGCTGGAAGAAAAAATCGAGCGACAGAACCCCGGCCCCGGTGAGCGCGAACCCGAGGGGACGGCCGCCACTCACGCTCCCGCCCAGCATTACGAGGAGGTACGTCAGCACGGCGTGCGCGGTGTCCAAACCGTCGCGGCACACCCGCAGCAGGACGGTCACGACCACGAACACGCCGAGCCACCACAGCCAGGCCCGCACCCGGGATCCGGCCACGCGGGTTACTCCGGCAGCTCGGCGCGATAGCCGACGCCCGGCTCCGTGACGACGAGCTCGGGCCGGTCGGCATGCGCCTCGATCTTGCGCCGCAGATTGGTGATGTGCACCCGCAGGTACTGCTGGGGACTGCCCGCGGCCGCGCCCCACACCGCGTCGAAAATCTGCTGATGGGTGAGCGTCCGCCCCGCGTGCGCCACCAGCGTGCGCAGGATGTCCCACTCGATCGGCGTGAGTCGGATCAAGGTTCCGGCCCGCTCCACCCGGCGACGCACGAGGTCGATCGTGAGGCCGTACGCCTCCACTGTCGTGGCCGTGGACTCGCCTCCCTGCAGCCGCGCGCGCCGCAACAGGGCGCGCACACGCGCCACGAACTCCGGCGTGCTGAACGGCTTCGTGACGTAGTCGTCCGCGCCCGCGTTCAGGACCTGGACCTTCTCGGCGTCCGAATGCCGCGCCGACAGCACGACGATCGGGACCGGCGACCAGGTGCGGATCTCGCGGCACACGTCCACCCCCTCGACGTCCGGCAGCCCGAGGTCGAGCACCACGAGGTCGGGGCGCTCTGTCGCGGTGAGATCGATGCCGGCGCGTCCGGTCGCGGCCTCGAGCAGGCGGTCCGCGAGCTCGCTGAGCGCGTTGCGCAAGGCCCGCCGGATGGGCGGGTCGTCCTCGATGACGAGCAGCGCGCGGGCGCGCGGCGGCGTGGCCATCATGCCGCCGTCATTCGAACGAGTCGCGTTCATACGTGCACGCATACGATGTGACCCCGGCCACCTCGCGCAAGTGTCGCACGTCGTCTTAACGGAATCTTAGCCTCTCGGCGCCGGTGGTGAGAGCGATAGCCTCCGCTTGCGACCTTCGGCGCTTCGTCACATCATAACGCTTCGTCCGAAGGATCTACCGATGACTCGCTTGCCCATGCTTCGCGCTGCATCTGTCGTCATGCTGTGCCTCCTCCCTGCTCCCGCGGTCATCGAGTACCAGCTGCCGCGCCCCAAGGCATTCCCGCATGATCCTGCGGTCGGCGCCGACGGCATCGTGTGGTACACCGACCAGGCGAACAGCTACATCGGCCGGCTCGATCCCGCGACCGGCAAGGTCACGGACTACGCCACACCCACGCCCGCGTCGGGACCGCATGGGATCGTCGTCGCGCCCGATGGCGGCGTGTGGTACACGGGGAACTTCACCGCCCGCCTGGGCCGGCTCGATCCGGCCAGCGGGGTCATCAAAGAATTTCCGCTGCCCTCCGAGGCGCGCGACCCGCATACGCCGCTGTTCCATCGCGGCAAAGTCTGGTTCACCGTCCAGGGCTCGAACCTGTACGGCGTGCTCGATCCAGCGTCCGGCGCGGCCAAGATCTACCCGGTGCCGACGCCGCGCGCCCGGCCGTACGGCCTGGTGGCCGCGCCCGACGGGATGATCTGGATGGCGCTGTTCGGGACGAACCAGATCGGTCGCATCGATCCGGCGGACGGCAAGCTCAAGATCTTCCCGCTGCCCGCAGCGGGCGCCCGGCCGCGACGCCTCATCGTGGACGCCAAGGGAATCGTGTGGTACTCGGATTACGCCCGCGGCAAGCTGGGCCGGCTCGATCCCGTCACCGGACAGGTACGCGACTTCGCCAGCCCGGGCGGCGACGGCAGCGAGCCGTACGGCATCGCCGCCGGCACCGACGGGCGCATCTGGTACAATGAGTCGGGCACGGACCAGATGGTGGCGTTCGACCCGGCCACCGAGCGCGCCGAGACCGTCAAAATCCCCACGCCGGGCTCGGTCGTGCGGAACATGGCGGTGGACTCGAGCCGGGCGCGGCTGTGGCTGGCGCTGTCGGGCGTTCAGAAGCTGGGGAGGATTGATTTGAAATAGCCAAACGGATCACTCCGTGGTTTGTCCGCGGGTAAACCCGCGACTCGGCACTTGTCAGTGAACTGACGCCGCCCTGCCGCTTCAGCGGTACGTGCCGAGCCGCGGCTTCAGCCGCGACTCGAGGGGCATCCGGTCTCAGAGTTCGCTCCCGCTCCTCCGACGTCCACTCGTCCGTCCCCGCTACCTGAAATAACTCCTTGCGGGCACCTCCCGGCGAGGCATATTCGACCGTACTCAGGTGCTATGAACCCCGAGGCGCGACTTCGTGGCGATGAAGCTCTTCTGGCTGCTCGCGCTGCTCGCCCTGCTCGGCTGCGTACCCGGCGGCAGCGGCAATCACATGACCCAGCCGCCTCCGCCCAATCCCAATGTGACTGTCTCGGGCGTGGCGTGGTGTGGGACACAATTCGTCGCCGTCGCCGGGCTGAGCGGTACGGGCGGCATCGTCATCACGTCGCGCGACGGGATCGTGTGGACGGCGAAGGCGCTCGGCACCTTTGGGTTGCGGGGCGTCGCGTCGGCCGGGTCGCCGTCCGCCGCCGTCGCGGTCGGAGTGGCCGGCACCATCGTCTCCTCACCCGACGGCGTGGCGTGGACCACCCAGATGTCCGGCACGTCGGTCGACCTGAACTGGGTGGCGTGGTCGGGGACCGAGTTCGTGGCGGTGGGCTCGGCCGGCACCATTCTCACCTCGCCCGACGGCGTGACCTGGACGGCGCGCACCTCGGGGACGAACCTGGGGCTGTCCGGCGTCGCCTCGTCGGGCACGGAGTTCGTGGCGGTGGGCGACAGCGGCGTGGTCCTCACCTCCCCCGACGGCGTGACCTGGACGGCGCAAAGCTCGGGCGTCCCAAACTATCGTCTGATTGACGTGAAGTGGTCGGGAACGCAGTGGATCACCGTGGGGCAGCACGGCACCATCCTCACGTCCCCGGATGGTGTGACGTGGACAGCACGAGCGTCCGGCACGTTGAATGCCATGATCGGCGTAGCCTGGTCAGGCCACGGCTTCGTCGCCGTGGGAGGGGTCGGGACGATCCTCACCTCGCCCGATGGCGTTCAGTGGACGGGCGAGATGGTAGTGACGGACCGGCGGCTGACGGACGTCGCCTGGTCCGGAGCAGAGTTTACCGTGGTGGGCGACGCCGGCACCATCCTGAGCTCGTCCGACGGTGCGAGGTGGGTCTCGGAGTCCTGGACGCTGTAGCCGACGCGCGACGCCAGCGGGGACGGGGAGAAGCGATAGCTCGTAGTTCTGTGATGCGTCACCGCCACACATCTGACCATTGCCACTGTGATCTACGCCCCCGCCCATCCCCGCCGCGGCCCGCAAACTGGCTTGGCGCCCCACCGAGCTACCCGATCCGCCAACCCCGTTGCTCTGGAGGGCGACCATGCCGCACGCAGAACAGTGGGCTCGCACCCGAGTCCGCACCAGCCGTCAGGTGAGGCGCGGCGCGTGGTACCGCGTGATCCGCGCGACGGCGCTCGAAAGCGTCCTCGAGGTGAACCGCCGGCCGGTGAAGGTGCCGCGCACCTTCCTCCAGATCCTCCCGTTTCGACCCACGATGTGGTCGGTGGTGACGCGCCTGCCCAATGCTCAACATCCGCCGGCCAGCTGGGGGTCGACGTACGGCGTATGCCCGAGCTGCAGCGCGCGGGCGCCGCTCGGCCAGCACGCGCTCCGGGTCGTGTGCCCCCGGTGCAACGGGCTGTTTCCGGTCGCGTGGGAAGATTCGGGGTTGTGTGTGTTCGAAGCGCGCGACGCGCGCGGAGTACAGGACCGCGCGACTAGGTAGCGACGGCGTCCTGGTAGGCTGAGCGGCGCTCCTGGCCGGAGCGCCGGACGCTGCCGGAGCGGCGCTCGTTTCCGCTACGGCGCTCGGCCTCGGGCGGCTCCTGCTCCCGCCGGCGGTCCCGCACAATTCGGCGGCCCATACTTTGCCGTCGATCAGAGCTTCGGCGGCGGATCATAGTGTCACGAAATCGCTGCATATTGCGTGCTTCGTTCGGCCCCGCTACGCCGGGTCGCCGACTGGCGCGCCGACGCAACAGTCAGTAACCCTTCAAACCCCTCAATCGGACAAACCGTGAAGCGACTTGCCCTGGTGCTTCTCGTGTGCGCGCTCCCCGTTGGCGGGGCGCGCGGCCAGAAGGTCGGTGTCGCCCTCTCAGGGGGTGCGGCGCGCGGGCTGGCCCACATCGGCGTGCTGAAGGTGCTCGAGGAGGCGGGCGTTCCGGTGGACGTGATCACCGGCACGAGCATGGGCAGCGTGGTCGGCGGCTTGTATGCCGTGGGGTACAGCGCCGCGCAGCTCGACACGATCGTCCGCACCGAGGACTGGTTTCGGCTGCTCACCGACCCGGTGGACCGCCGCGATCTGGCGGTCGATCGCAAGTTCACTGAAGATCATTACCTGATCACGCTGCCGATTCATCGCGGCGGGATCAAACTCCCCCGGAGCGTCGTCCCGGGACAACGCATCTCTCAGCTTCTCACCGGGCTCACCTGGTCGGCGCACGGGATCCGGGATTTCCGGGCGCTGCCCATCCCGTTCGCGGCGGTCGCGACCGACCTGGAGACCAGCAAAGCGGTGGTGCTCGATCACGGGTTTCTGCCCGATGCCATCCGCGCCAGCATGGCCCTCCCGAGCGTCTTCGCTCCCGTCGAGCTGGCGGACACGGCGGTGATCGACGGCGGGGTGGTGCGGAACCTCCCGGCGCAGGACGCGCGCGCCCTGGGCGCGGACGTGCTGATCTGCAGCGACGTCACCGATCCGCTCGAGCCGCGGGACTCGATCGTCTCGCTGGTGGATGTCCTGGTGCAGTCGGTGTCGTTCCGCGTGTGGGACTCGGAGGCCGAGCAGCGCAGCAAGTGCGACGTCGTGATTCTCCCGGAGGTGCGCGGCTATTCCACGTTCGGGTTCACGCGCGCCCGCGAGGTGATCGCCCGGGGAGAGGCGGCGGGGCGCGCGGCCCTTCCCGAGATCGAGGCGGCGCTCGGGCGGCGGCGCGTCTCACGGCGCGCGCGCGCGCCGCGCGCGCCGGTGGTCGAGCCCGAGTCGGTGCTGGTGACCAGCGTGCGGTTCGATCACGCCGGCCTCGTGCCGGAGGGTTTTCTCGCCCGCGCCCTCGGCGTGCGCCGCGGCTCCTGGGTATCGCGCGGTACGCTGGACCAGCGCATGAGCCGGTTGTACGCCACCGGGCTGTTCGAAAGTGTGGGGTACCGCCTCGAGCGGGGCGACTTGACCGTGCTGTTGGGCGAGCGCTCGAGCGGCCGCTTCGGGCTGGGACTGCGCTACGACAGCCGCTACAAGGCGTCGGTGCTGCTGTCGAGCACTCTGGGCCGGATCGCGGGCGGGTTCAGCGGGCGAGCCGATGCCCGCCTGGGCCAACAGATTCAGGTGGGCGCGGGCGTGTCTCAGCTGCTCGGCGATGGGCGAAGCGTCACGCTGGGCAGCGAGCTTGGCTACGTGCGCAGCCCGTTCGATCTGTACCAGGGCGACCATCGCGTCGCGCAGGTGCGAGTTGACCTGGGGGCGATCACCGCCTCGATCGCGCGGAGTCTCGGCACGGCTGTGGACGCGTCGGTTCGGATCAAAGCCGAGCATGCGCGCTGGGCGGAGGAGGTATCGGTGGTCGCTACGCCGCCGGTGCACCGGACGTTTTACACGGTAGCCGGCGTGCTCCAGATCGATACCTACGATCGCGGACTGTTCCCCCGCTCAGGTGTCTCATTCCGGGCGGTGACCGAGTGGGGCAACCGCGTGGCTGCCGCGGCCGGCGGCGCGGCGTTCTCGCACCATGTCGCCGACCTGCGGTGCTACGTCCCGGTATTCCGCCGGATGTCCCTGTGGGCGGGCGCGACCTTGGGTGCGTCGGGCGGCGAGCCGCCGCCGCACTATCAGTTCTTCCTGGGCGGCGCCAACGCCTACTACATCTTTCCCGACCGCGACATTTCGTTCGCCGGGCTACGCACGCAGGAGCGGCGCGGCCGCCACGTGCAGATGGCGGAGCTCGGGGCCCAATGGGAGCTCGCGCCGGACGTCTTCGCGCGCGTTCGCTGGAACGCCGGGACCGTGCTCGACCGCTGGAGCTTCGATCCCGCCCGCTACGTGAATGGTGTGGGCGTCGAGCTGGGCGCGAAGACGTTCGCCGGCCGCTTGAGCGTCAGCGCGTCAGGCAACGCCCACACTACGTGGCCAATTGTCGAAATAGACCTGGGCTATCCCTTCTAGCCCCCGGTGCGTGTTGGGCACGACCTGCGTGTCCCGGTCCACCGTCACGTGAATGCTGCCGTTCACCGAGACGCGCGCGTTCACGAGGTCGTAAATCCCCGGGAACGGTACGGCGAGACCCTGCAGCGTAACCTCAGTGGCCAGCGGGCCCTGATCGCCCGGCTGCACCAGGTCGCGCACGCGAATCGAGCCCATGTTGCAGAACATCAGTTGCCCCTCTCCGGTCGCCGCCAACACGGCGACGCGGACGTTGGGCAGATCGACGCGCACCTCCTGCCCATGTGAGACCTTGGCTTCCTCCAACCGCTCGCGGAGCTTGAAGGACTGCGACTGCGCTGTGATGCGGGCTTCCATACGACACCTCCTGTTGAATATGGTCGTACGCCCGGGGGGGACTGGGGGTTCCCACTGTGAGAAGAGATTCACAAACTCCCTCGTTGAACCCATGCAACCGTGTCGTGTGACCGGGGTATCCCGTTAGGTTGGACGTCGCACGTCCGACTCCGTATGCCGATTCGACCGCGTCTCACCCGTCCGCCGCGGATCCTCATCGCCAGCGATCAGAACCACGCCCTCTCGGACGTCGTCAGATCGCTCGGCCGACGCGGGTACTCCGTGCTGCGCGTGTTCGCCCCAGCCTCGGTGCTCGAGCGGGCGCGCACGGCGCGTCCCGATGTCATCGTGCTCGACGCGCGGCTCGGGCAACGGCAAGCCCTCGATCTGAGCCGCGCGCTCCGCGCCGATCCTTCGATCGGATCGAGCACTCCGATTCTCATGCTGGTGCCCAGCCGTCCCGGCCACGCGGACCATCTCACCGCGCTGCGGGCGGGCGTCCGGGAGCTAGTGCGGGATCCCCTCGACGTCGCCGGGCTGCTCGGCAGGCTGGACCGCTATGTGTTGGTCAAGGTCGAGCGGGACGGCGTGTCGCGCCGGGATCTGGTGGATGACGTGACCGGTCTCTACTCGACGCACGGGTTGGCGCGCCGCGCCGGCGAGCTGATCCTCCAGGCGGCGCGACACAACGCGTCGGTCGCCTGCGTGGCGGTCGCGCCCGACCGCCCCGGTGAGGACGCAGGGATCGATGGCCTCGACGCGCTACGCGGCGTGGCGCGGTCGCTCGAGGCGAGCGGGCGCCGCTCCGATGCGATCGGCCGCATCGGGCCCGCCGAGTTCGCGGTGGTGGCGGCGGGGGTGAACCGGGCTGGGGCGCGTCAGCTCGCGAAGCGGCTGCGGGACTCAGTCGGTGTGGAGCTGCGCGCGGGCTACGACGCGATGGGGAGCCGGCGCGCCGCCGGAGCGGGGGCGGGGGGCGCGCTCGAAGCGCGCAGCCTGCTGGCGCGCGCCGCGCGGGCGCTCGAAATGGCGAGGCTCGAGGGCAAGTGGGTGAAGGAGGCGCGGGAGTAGGGTAGACCAACCCCGGGGCCATGCCCCGGGGTTTACCAAAACCGACTTTTCGTGCCGTGTTCGGCCGGTCGACGTGGGGATTGGTTGCGGTGAGCCCCGGGCCGTCGGCCCGGGGTTTAGGGCTGCTCCCCCGTGGTGTGTCTCGACGGACGATGTTGGGTTAGGTGCCGTCAGCCCCGGGCCGTGGGCCCGGGGTCGGTCTACCCACGCCGGGTCGTGGCGCAGCCGCTCACAACAGCGTCACCGACCCGACTTTCCAATCCGATCCTGAAGCACCGCTTGCATCCGTCACGGTCACCGTGATTGTAACGCTGCGTGGCAGGAGAATGACCTAGGTGTGCCCGGCGCTGAGCGTGCCCTCACTCGAGACGGTCCCGCTCGGACGGTCTTCATCGTCCCTGACCGCTGCTGCAATCCGCGCACCCTGGTAACCGGTGGGGCCAGGCCGTCCAACGAAATAGGTGCGCGCGGGGGCCCACGACACAACTGCCGAAGGGGAGCTACAGGTGTGGGAGAGACTCGGCACGATGTGGGGGGACCTACGTCCTGTTACAAGAGACTCCGGTATACGTCCGCCGTCTGTTCCGCGGTGCGCTGCCAGGTGAAGGTGCGCGCCCGGGCGCGTCCGCGCTCGATCAGCTCCTCCCGGCGCAGGGCATCGTCCGACAGGCTCTCGAGCGCTTCGACATACGCAGCTGGATCGCGGCCCTCGACCACGACCACCGCATCGCCGCCCACTTCCTTCAGACCCCCGGCCCCGGACGTGACCACCGGCAGTCCCGAGGCGAAGGCCTCGATCACCGGATAGCCGAAGCCTTCGTAGAGAGAAGGGAAGAGCAGCACGTCTGCGGCGCGGTAGGCGCGGCGCAGCGTGCTCTCGTCCGCGAGCGGGACGGTCCGCACGAAGCGGCGCAGGCCCAACCGCTCGATCAGCTGCTGCTGATCGTTGGAAAACCGCCCGCCTACCTGCAGCAGATACGCGTCCGCCTCGGCGCGGAGGCGCGCCACGGTGTGAATGACGAGTGGCACGTTCTTACGCTCGACGGTGCTCCCCACGTGCAGCACGACGAAGGCGTCGTCGGGGATGCGCCAGTCGGCCCGGCCTCGGGCACGCGCAGTCGGGGCTTCGGAGAAGAACGCGCGGTCCACGCCGAACGGCACGACGGTAATGCGCCGATCGTCGCCCAACCAGGTCGCGAGCTCGCGCTTCAGCCACTCGGTGCCCACGATATAGGCACGCGCCAGGCGCAGCGCCTTGAGCGTGCCGCGCAGGAACCGATTGCGCACCCCTTCGCGCCAGCCGTCGGTGGGCGAGCGCAGGATGATGACGGGCATCAGGTCGTGCACGGTAACGATCGCCGGGCGACGCTGCACCCGCGTCACCATGTGCGCGTAGCTGTGATCGAGGATATGCACGAGCTGTGCGCGCTTCGCCTCGCGCCGCAGCCACCAGGGATAAAGGAAGTAGCGGGCCATGTAGCGTTGCGGCTCGTGCAGCGGACCCGGCAGCACGAACTTCGTGGGATCCACGTCCTGGGCCCACCACCGGGGATAGCCGCCCGAAGTGCGTCCGTTCCCCCGGTCGCGCGTGAGGTCGCCGATCGACGCGGCGAGCCGCACCTCGAACCCCGGATCGGTGCTCTCCAGCCAGTCGTGCAGCCGGTGCGCGTAGCGATCCATCGACGGCCAGCGCTCGAGGGGGAGATCGGGGACGAGGAGGACTCTGGTCATGGAAGGCGTTGCACGTCGCAGGTTACACGTTCCACGTCACGCGGTCCGTGTCGCCGCGCACGCGTGCAACGTGCAACGTGTAACGGGGTTCACGACGTAATCTCCCTCCAGAATTCGAGCGTTCGCTCTGCAACCGCGTCATCCGAAAACAGGCGCATCGCCCGCGCTCGCCCCGCCTGCGCGAGCGGACGGCGCTGGTCGGCGGCGGCGAGGCGGCGCAGCGCCGCCGAGAGCGCCAGCGGGTCGTCTCCCGGCACCACCAGCCCCGCGTCGCCGATCACCTCGGGCGTGGCGCCCGCGCTGGTCCCTACCACGGTCACCTCGTGGGCCATCGCCTCCGCGACCACGTGCGCCGCGGGTTCGGCCCAGGTCGGCAGCGCGCGCGCCGGGAGCACCAGCACGTCCAGCTCGGGCCAGAGCTTCGGTACCTCCTCGGGTGGCAACGCCCCGCTCCAGCGGACGCGCGCGGCCAGCCGCAGGTCGGATGCCAGCCGCTCCAGCCGCTCCCGGTCGGGGCCGTCGCCCACCACCGTCAGGTGCCAGCGATGCGCGCGGTTCTCGGCCAACGCCTGCAACAAAGTATCGACTCCCTTCTCCGGGACCAAACGGCCGACGCATCCGATCGCGAGACCGTCGTGATAGGCGTGCTCCGGCTGGGTCGGCACGTGCACCCCGAGCTGGGGGATGACGCCGACCCGCAGGCCGGGCACGAGCGACCGGAGGAGCGCCGCAGCCCCTTCGCTCCCCGCGATGGCGCCGCGCAGCCGGCGCAACGTGCGGTTGCGGCGCCAGCCGGCGAGCCACGGCAGGGGGAGCCCGACGTTCTGATGCGTGAACAGGACTGCGGGGAGCTTGAGCTGGCGCGCCGCCCGGACCACCTGACGGGCGGCTGGACCCGTGGGCTCCTCTTCCACCTGGATCAGGTCCGGCCGCTTGTCGCGTAACAAGGCGTGCAGGGCTCGGCTACCGAACGTCAGAGTCGCGGCGTCGCCGTGGTGACGTGCGGGCACGGGGAATACCTCGACGCCGTTCTGGCGTTCCCAGGCGACTTCGCGGGTGCCGCCCAGGACCGGGTCGCGCCAGCGCTGCGGCACGCCGACCGTCACGTCGAGGCCGCGAGCGGCGAGCGCGCGCAGCTTCCCGCGGTTGGAGGGCGGGATGTAGGTATGGGAGATGATGAGGACGCGGTGCATGGCGCTAGTTCCCCATTATATTTGTCCCCCTGCGGGCCCTTAGCTCAGACTGGTTAGAGCAGCGGACTCATAATCCGTAGGTCCCAGGTTCAAATCCTGGAGGGCCCACGGCTGGAAGCTGGTCTCAAGATGCAGGCCGAAAGCCGCAAGAAGATACGCTGATTGGTCGCGACCCTTGCGCCTTTTGCTTTGCGGCTTGCGACCAGCTGTTCACGGGTGGTTAGCTCAGCTGGTTAGAGCGCCGGTCTCACATACCGGAGGTCACAGGTTCGAGTCCTGTACCGCCCACTATACGCAGTCCCAGCCCCGCTGTCGCGCCTCAGCCTCAACCTCACGTCCTTGTTGCAGTTTAGCCACACTCTGACGTGGGATACAGCGCACCACCTAGCTGTCCAGCCGGTACCGGCCTTGCTCCACTTGGCGTCTTAACGCCACTAAGGCCAGGTCGTGGGCGGCTTTCCGGGGATCCGTGGACTGCGTCAGCTGCGCCCAGAAATAGGTGTGCTGCGCGTGGTCGCCCGGGCGCCTCTCCTTATACTGCTCGCGACCTGCCAGGTCGATAAGCTCACCAACAACCCTCCACCGGTCGCGACCCTTTCCCTGGCGCCGACCGAGGTGCGGGATTCAGCCGCGGTTGGAAGCACCGCGATGGACGGCGACAGCGTCGCGGTGGTCAACGCCGGACCGGGCACAATGTCGTGGAGCGCGCGGCTGGCCATGGGCGGGTCGTGGCTCGGGCTCGTCGGTCCCACCAGCGGCACGGCGCCCGCCAGGCTGCGGCTCGCGTTCAATCCCTCCGGACTGCCGACCGGTGTGTACCGCGATACGGTCGTGGTGTCCGCCGAGAATGCGCAGGGCAGCCCGGGGCGTGTCCCGGTCGAGTTCGTCGTGCATCCCTGCATGCCCGTCCCGATCGCGCTCAGCGCCCAGCTCACCGATTCGCTCACCACGCGGGACTGCACGGCCCCCCATCGCGCCACGGGGTTCGCGCGCTTGTACTCGTTCGCCGCCAACGCAGGGGACTCGGTTTCGGTCGTCATGTCGTCGGCGCCGGTGGACGCGTACCTGGTGCTCGACAGCTCGGCTGCCGCCGCCGCGCCGCCGCTGGCGGTGAACGACAGCTGCAGTGGCGGTGGGCGGGACGCCTGCTTCCGCTACGTGCTGCTGCGGACCGCGGGCACGTACCTGATCGAGGCGACGTCGGCGGCGGCGGGGCAGACGGGAGGATTCACGTTGAGCGTGACGCGGCCGCGCCCGCCCAGCGGTCCCGCATCGCTCGCCCAGCTGCGCAGCGATTCGCTCACCGCGGTACCGCTCGGCGGATCCACCGACCAATCAACGGTCGTCCTGCGCGGCGTGCTGAGTGACCCCGACCCGGCCGACTCGCTGCGACTCGAAGTCGAGGTCCAGCCCCTCGGGACCGCGTTCACCGGGCTCGCGACGGCGACGGGCGAAAGGGTGGCCGACGGCCAGCCTGGGTTCGTCGCCGTCCCTGGGCTCGCGAACAATACGGCCTATCATTGGCAGGCACGGACGCGCGATCAGACCGGCCGCGCAGGCGACTGGACGGCGTTCGGCGGGAATCCCGAGAGCGCGGCCGACTTCAGCACGTCCTTCCCGGTGCCGCCCAACGCGCCCACGAGCCTGACCCAGTTCCAGAGCGACGGCAGCACCACCATCCCCGCGGGCGGGATAGCGACGGCGCTGTCGGTGATCCTCCACGCCGGGGTGACGGACCCCAACCCCGGTGACCAGCTGCGGCTCGAGGTCGAGGTCAAGCCGGTGGGCACGGCGTTCACCAACGCGGCTAGCGGATCGGGCCCTGCGGTCGCGAACGGCGCCGTGGCGTCGGCCGCGGTCGCCGGGCTCTCGGACAACACCCCGTACCACTGGCAGGCCCGGACGGTGGATCAGACCGGGCTGGCCAGTCCGTGGGTCTCGTTCGGCGGCAACTCGGAGACGGCGACGGATTTCCGGGTGATGGTGGCGGCGGCAGGCAAGGTCGCTCTGGTCACGCAGCCATCGGCGGCGGCGCAGAGCGGCATCGCGCTCGCTCCGCAGCCGGCGGTGCAGCTCCAGGACGTGAACGGCAACCCGGTGGGCCAGCAAGGAGTGGTCGTCACGGCGGCGATCGCCACCGGACCGATTGGCGCCACGCTCGCTTCTTCCAGCGCGGCGACGACCGCGAGCGGCAGTGCGACGTTCAGCGGCCTGGCCATCAGCGGGCCCATCGGAACCTACACGCTGAGCTTCGCAGCTTCGGGATTCGGCTCGGTCACCTCGGGCACGATCACGCTATCGGCGGGCCCGGCGGCGAAGCTGGTGCTCACGACGCAGCCCTCGAGCAGCGTGCAGAACGCGATTGCGTTCCCGCAGCAGCCGGTGGTGCAGTTGGTGCAGAACGCGATTGCGTTCCCGCAGCAGCCGGTGGTGCAGTTGCAGGATGCCGCGGGGAACAACGTCGCCCAGGCCGGCGCCTCGGTGACCCCGGCGATCGCGGCGGGAGGCGGCACGCTCTCTCCCACGACCGCCGTCCTGACGAACGCCAGCGGTGTGGCGGCGTTCAGCGGGCTCACGATCACCGGGACGGTGGGCCCCCGGACGCTGAGCTTCACTTCGGGCACGCTCACCGCCGGCACCTCGAACACGGTGACGGTCACGGCGGGGACCGCGACCCAGATTGCCGTCAACGGCGGCAACAACCAGACGGCGACGGCCGGGACGGCGGTGGCGACTCCCCCGTCGGTAATCGTGCGCGACGTGAGCAGTAACCCGGTCGCGGGCGTGGCAGTGACGTTCGCGGTGCCCGGCACCACCAACGGCTCCATCACGGGCGCTAGCCAGACGACGACGGCCGGCGGGATCGCGCAAGTGACGAGTTGGACGCTGGGCGCGCAAGCCAAGCCGGACACGCTGACCGCGACGTCCACGGGGCTCGCGGGGAGCCCGGTGACGTTCGTGGACACAGCGAAAGTCGGGGCGGCGACCGCGATGGCGAAATTCTCGGGCGACAATCTCACCGGGCAGGTGGGCCAGCCGCTCGCGACCCCGCACGACGTCCTGATCACCGACGCCAACGGCAACCCGGTCGCCGGCGTCACGGTGACTTGGGCGGCGGCCACCGGCGGCGGCTCGGTGAATCCGGCGTCGTCCGTTACCACCGCGACCGGCCACGCGCAGACTACCCGCACCCTGGGCCCGACTCCGGGGACGCAAACCACGACGGCCAGCGCGAGCGGCCTGACCACGCAGACGTTCACCCTCACCGCGCAGGTGGGTGGGGCGACCCAGATGGCGATCAACGGCGGCAACTCCCAGACCGACACCGTTGGCCAGACTCTTCCCACCCCGATCTCGGTCGTGGTCCGCGACGCGCTCAACAACCCCGTGTCGGGCGTGACGATCAGCTGGTCAGTGCTCACAGGTGGCGGGTCGGTGAACGCGCCGAGCTCCGTCACCAACGCGAGCGGGATCGCATCGATCAACTGGACCCTCGGCACCCGCCGCACCGCGACCGACAGCGTGCAGACGGCGCAGGCCACCGGCGTCGCCTCGCCGGTCCAGTTCACCGCCTTTGCCGTCCCCGGTGCTGTGAGCCCGTCGCTCACCACGGTGGTCGCCGCACCGGGCGGAATCACCGCCTCGAGCGGGACGAGCCAGAGCACGATCACGGTCACCGCGAACGATCAGTTCGGCAATCCGATCAAGGGCAAGGCAGTCAGCCTGGTGGTGGCCCCGCCGACCGGGAACGCGCTGACCCAGCCGGCCGCGGTGACCGACGCCAACGGCGTGGCCACGGGCACCTTGAGCTCCACCAAAGCCGAGACCAAAACGGTGTCAGCGACGGTGGGCGGGGTGGCGATCGCGCAGCAACCGGCGGTCACGGTCAGTCCCGCCGCCGCGAACAACGTGAACTACGTCGTGCAGCCGCCCGCCAGCACGACCGCGGGCGCCACGATGACGCCGGCAGTGCAGGTCGAGATTCGGGATCAATTCACCAACCGCGTGACGAGCGCGACGAACGGCGTCACGCTGGCGATCGGCACGAACCCCGGCGGCGGGACGCTCTCGGGTGACGGCAACACCCCCGCCGTGAACGGGGTGGCGACCTTTTCGACCCTGAGTATCGACAAGGCGGGCACCGGGTACACGCTGAACGCGGCGAGCACCGGCCTCATCGGTCAGGCCAGCACTGCGTTCAACATCACACCGGGCGGGGCGACGAAGCTCGTGCTGACCCTGGCGCCATCGGCGACAGCGCAGAGCGGGGTGGCACTGGCCCAGCAGCCGGTGATGCAGCTGCAAGATGCCAACAGCAACCCCGTGAGCCAGAGCGGGGTGGTGGTGACGGCGACGGTGACCCCGGCCGGGGCCGCGCCGAGCAACGCGGCGGCGACGACGAGCGCGACCGGCGTGGCAACGTTCAGCGGGCTCACGCTCACGGGAACGGCGGGGAGCTACACGTTGAGCTTCGGGAGCGGCACGCTCACCCCGGCCACGTCCGCGATTACGCTCGGCGCCGGGGCGGCGACGAAGCTGGTGCTGACCACGCCGCCATCGGCGACGGCGCAAAGCGGCGTGGCCCTGAGCCAGCAGGCGGTGGTGCAGCTCCAGGACGCGAGCAGCAACCCGGTGAGTCAGAGCGGAGTGGTCGTGACCGCGACGGTGAGCCCGGCAGGGGCCACGCCGACGAACGCCACCGCCACGACGGGCACGACCGGTGCAGCGGCGTTCACCGGGCTCACGCTCGCCGGCACGGCGGGGAGCTACACCCTGAGCTTCGGGAGCGGCACGCTCGCTCCGGCGACGTCCGGGATCACGTTGAGCGCCGGGGCGGCAGCGTCGATCGCAGCGAACAGTCCAACGACGCAGTCGGCGCCCGCGGGGAGCGCGGTCGGCTCGCCACCGTCGGTACTCGTACGGGATGGGGCGGGGAATCCGGTGGCGGGCGTCAGCGTGACGTTCACGCCGGCGGCGGGGAGCGGCAACGTCACAGGCGGAACCCAGACCACGACCGGGAGTGGGATCGCCACCGTCGGGAGCTGGACCATCAGCGCGACGGCGGGGACGAACACGCTAACCGCCACAGCCGCCGGGTCGGGGATCAGCGGCAACCCTGTCACGTTTAGCGCCACCGGGACGGCCGGGGGCGCGACGAAGCTCGTGATCACGACCGAACCGTCCACCGTGGCGGCGAGCGGCGTGGCGCTCGGCACGCAGCCCGTCGTCCAGCTCCGGGATGCCAACAACAACAACGTCGCGCAGGCCGGCACCGTCGTCACCGCTACGGTGGTCGTCGGCCCGGGTGGCGCGACGCTCGCTAATGCGACCGCCACGACCACAGCGAGCGGCGCCGCCAGCTTCAGCGGCCTCGCCATCACGGGCACCGCCGGCACCTACCGGCTGCAGATGGCTTTCGACGCCCTCACGCCGGATACCACAGTCGCGATCGCCCTCAGCGCCGGGCCGGCGGCGAAGCTAGTGCTGACGACGCAGCCGTCGAGCAGTGTGCAGAACGCGATTGCGTTCCCGCAGCAGCCGGTGGTGCAGTTGCAGGATGCCGCGGGGAACAACGTCGCCCAGGCCGGCGCCTCGGTGACCCCGGCGATCGCGGCGGGAGGCGGCACGCTCTCTCCCACGACCGCCG